>OHWG01000175.1_pt1 | contig 42442 bp, 35 predicted proteins | sample 1579621 | NCBI WGS metagenome assembly OHWG01 (sample SAMEA3882544, study PRJEB24775) | human gut metagenome | biome: human-associated habitat; feature: intestine environment; material: feces | place: Netherlands | collected 2009/2010
GCTTCAAGAATGTTTCGACGTGTCCTTTCAGCACTTTATTGCGATACTTAATTCCCCAAATGAGATGATAATTAAGATTGTAAACCGATGTTCTACCATACGTAAGTCTGTTTATATCAATTATTATAACACATATGTTCGTATTCGTGTGTCATAAGGACAAAAAAACAGGCAATTCATCACGTCCTTAGAAGAACGTGTTTCCTTGCACGCTTTCAAAAAAATTCTCACCGCGTCAAAGCGCAGCGAGAATCTGATTGATCGTTCTAAATTCCTTGTCTTTTTTATCCCAAAAGCCCTTCATCAGTCTTCCGATCGAATTTTCTCAGAATATGCTTGATCTTATCAAACGGGTACGGTGCCTCTTCTTTGACATGATACTCAATCGATTCGATTCTGGCAATCTCTTCATGCCTGTCTTCTCCGACCGGAACAATGACAAAATCGCCCGGCTCAAAAATGTCTTCATCTGCAAGGTACCAGTACTGATTACCGTATTCTCCAAACGTGACGCTGCAAAAAATCAGTTCATTGCGCCGACGTCTGATTTTCCCGTATTTTCTTTCGTCCAACATTTCGCCCATTCCGTAAAATGAAACAAATTCCAACAAACTTTCTATAAACTCGCTCCAATTGATCGGAAGGTCCTTTTTGTCAAACGTTCCGGTGATTTTTCGACATTTTCCGCGTCTTGTCCTGATGCCGATCTGGTAGTCCCTTGATTCAAGCGGATCGACATAAACGTCAGTCGGATTGCCTTCTTTTTTTGAAAAGACGTCAGCATCGAGATTGTCAAGCAGCTGCGACACGCCCCCTGACACGTGATATTTATGACAAACATCGCACCCCTCTGCGATCTGGCGGAAATATTCGATCGTTTCCGACTTGCGATCAACCACGAGTTTTTCGTGATAATCCCAGATCACGTAATCATCTTCTCGATCTTCCATCATGATTTTGGTGTTTCTGTCATATTTTGCCTCGATGCGATCAATCGGATCATAATTTCCGTCAAATAAAAGCAGGTCGTTTCTTCCGAGCTTTTCGCGCATAAACTCAGACAGTGATCTGAAAGTTGATTTTCCGAACATCAGACCGCTTATCTTGACAATCCTGTCTTCCGTATCGACAAGTTCAAGCTGCCAGAACTTGACATGGAATACAAGCGAAGCATCATAATCCTCGAATGAACTCGAAAAAGCCTGCATGATGCTTTTCAACGTTTCTTGATTTGTCGCTATCTTTTCAACAGCCCATGGAATCTCTGCATTTCCGATGGACTTATAGCGTTTCAGCCATATTCCCCCGTCAGAAGAAACGGTCAGAACCTGCATTGCGTCTTCATCGCCTGTTTGACCCGATTCCTTGTTCAAATCTCCCGAAACCAGTTTGAACCGTTTCAGCTTTCCCGTCAGAACAAACGGATTTGTCTGCTGCTCATCAGTTATCGTCGCAAGCCGCGCAAACGCTATGATAAACCACGTTCTGAAATTCAGTTCGGAAAAATCATCTTGTTCCATGGCCGTCCACTTTGAAAAAATGGCGGAACCAAGCAGATGAACGTCTGTTATGTCATCGCTGATTTCGTCAAACCCTTCAGCATCCCACACGTTCTCATCAGGATATTCGCGCTCCAGTCCTTCACCATATTTCATTACCTCAAACCCCAGGGTGAGGCACTCGTCAGCAAACGTTTCCGTTGCTTCGCCAAACGTCGCCTGCGGATTCATGTAAAGATTATAGTATTTGATTGCAAAGGCTTGGATCTCTTTGTTTGTTGCCATTGCGTTTCACCTCGATCGTTTTTTGGATAAATGCAGAGCAAAAAGCTCCTGTGACATAGAGATTGATTACATCACAATGAAAATTAGCATTATGCTTACACCTTGTCTTGTCATCTCTTTTATGCAGGACTCTATAGCCGTAATCCTTTAATATCTTTAATACGTGATAAGATCGTGTTGCAGCTGCAGCTGATAACGCCGGGAAGCGTATCAATGACCGTGTGCAGGAAGCGTTCCATTTCATCACTTGATGAAGCAACGGCATGTACATGCAGCTTATCTCTTCCTGTGACACGATAAATCTGCGTGACGGTATCATTATTATGTAATATATCTGTCACCTGCGACAAATGGTCTGGTCTTGTCTCGATTTCAAAATAGCATGAAACAGCACCGCTGATCTTTTGAGGGTTTATTATAGTTGTATATTCTTCAATTATGCCTTTTTTCTCCAGAGCCTGAATCCGGGCTTTTACTGCCACTCTGGAAATACCGGTCTCTTTACCGATATCGGAGTAAGAAATACGTGCATTTTCTATAAGCAACTGGATGATCTTCTGATCCAGTTCATCTAAACCGTCCAGGTACATAAGCGTCCCTCCTATAAAATAATATCCCCCGCATAGTAATTTTCCTCAAACATCATATCATTTATGTTTCCGAAAGTAAACGCTGGCTTGACTTAGCAGCTGTAACTACATATAATTATTCCATAACGTAATTTAGAACTTACATTTTGAATGTACGGAATAAATTTTGGCGAAGGAAAGAATAAGTGAAATTATAAAGGCTGTGGAGGAAATAGGATAATGTCAAAAGATGAATATTTGATCACGGATACGCCTCTTAAAGCGTTGACGGTTTTTGCAATGCCAATGATTTTGGGCAGTTTTTTTCAGCAAATATACAATATGGCTGACTCTGTCATCGTCGGCCAATTTGTTGGCTCCTCTGCACTTGCAGCTGTCGGGGCCTGCGCAGCGTTGACCAATGTTTTCATTTGTGTGGCACTGGGGGCAGGTGTCGGTGCCGGCGTGCTCGTGAGCCGCTATTTCGGTGCCAGGGAATATGGAAAAATGAAGACCATCATGTCAACGTCCCTGTTTAGCTTTTTAATTCTAAGCATAGTCCTTGGCGTTTTTGGCTTTTGCTTTTCCCGCTCAATGATGAGGGTATTACAAACCCCTGGCGATATACTGAATGATGCGGTGTTATATCTGCAAGTCTATTTTGCGGGCTTTCCGTTTCTGTTTATGTATAACATTCTTTCCAACATGTTCACTTCCATTGGTGAATCAAAAATCCCGCTGGGACTCCTGATATTCTCGTCAATCTTAAATATTTTTATGGATCTTTGGATGGTGGCCGGACTTGGTCTCGGCGTTTTTGGCGCAGCCCTTGCAACTCTTATAGCACAGGGGATTTCTGCGGTGTTTTCACTTTTTCTTTTCCTTAGCCGGATGCGTCGATATAAAAGTCGCTTTGTTTGGTTTGACAGGCAAGAGTTATATTCCATGCTTCAAATTGCTGTACCTTCGGTTCTTCAGCAGTCTACAGTGTCCATCGGCATGATGATCGTACAGGCTGTTGTAAATCCTTTCGGTACACAGGCGCTTGCGGGGTATTCGGCAACGATGCGGGTAGAGAATTTTTTTTCATTGATTTTTGTATCCATCGGCAATGCGGTTTCCCCATATGTTTCCCAAAATCTTGGTGCAAGGAAAATTGAACGGATCAAAAAAGGATATCACGCTGCACTGGTGTTAGACGTATGTTTTGCAGTTCTTGCCTTTATAGTCATTGAAACATTACATACTCAAATTTCCTCACTGTTCCTTGGCAAAGATGGAACTGCCCTGGCTTATCAGGTATCCGAGGGTTATATGAGATGGCTCGGTTACTTCTTCATCTTTATGGGAATCAAAATGGCAACCGATGGGGTTCTTCGCGGTCTTGGGATCATGCGCCCGTTCCTTATTGCAAATATGGTGAACCTGGCGATCCGCCTGTCGGTTGCTTTGATTTGTGCACCGCGTTTTGGCATCGTATTTGTCTGGCTTGCCGTACCAGCAGGTTGGTTTGCAAACTTTTTAATATCCTATGCGGCCCTTCGAAGATCATGGCCAAAGAGGTGCAATCCCGATGTAAGCGGTCGTTAAAACAGCGATGTGTACACAAATAGCCCGAGATAGTATCATTATCTCAGGTTATTGCGTACGCATCGCTTTTATTTTCTTATTTATGAGACAAGATCGATGTTCCATGGGAGAAGATGGCGGAACCTTTCAGGATCAAATACCTCAATGTTGGTAATCTCCGTTAATACTTTTCTCAAGTATTTTTCAGGATCCAACTGATTAAGTTTGGCCGTCGCGGATGAGCTTCCGTCACTGTGAGCAAACGCGGCAATCGAAGGAGATCCCGTCTTACTGTGACTGATGAGCAAACAAGATATCGGAGGTTTATGAAGAACGCTTATTTAAAGACCGCTTACGCATGCTCATCACTTCCTCAAAAGATTAGTAAAGTGAGTATACAAAAAAATGCAGGAAAACCGACAATCTTAAACCACCGATTTCCTACATTTTACAACCGACATTTACAACGCGATGATGCCATGTTTTGGAAAAATTTCAAGCAATCTAAAAACCGTTACTAATCTTGAAAACCTTATCCTAACACGATTTTCTTAACTTCCTCAAGATAGTCATCTTCATATTCTGGAACAAGCATCGGTCCTTCAATAGCATCCATCATTACTTGTTCCTTTTCCTTTAACCGACGATAAACCTTTTCATCAATGAATCCTTGATGAGCAGAATCACCCTCCGTCATCAAATAGTGGTACCTTGTGTACTGATCATCGGGTAACCCTAGACGATTAATTCTATCACGAGATTGCAGCATAAAAGTCAAATTGAAGTTGTATTCAAAATAAACAGCATCGTGAACGGTTTGGTGAAGGGAAATTGATTCACCCAATGTGTTTGGATTTGAAATCAATACCTGAGCAGAACCATCGCGAAATTCATTAATCAATCCTTCGCGATCCTTCTTAGGCGTTTCGCCATATACAAGAATTGTCTTTAATCCTTTTTCCTCAAGGCATCGCTTAATTTTATGCATCGTCCCGACAAACATTCCCCAAACTAAAACTTTCTTGCCTTCCGTAACCAAGTCAGTAATCAGATTTATCCCGTGATCGAATTTAGGCGTTTCAATATCTTTTAAAGCAAAGCGCTCATATGCTTTGATATCACTTTGATTTGCTTTTTTGATCTTAGCTTCGTCTTGGCTCCATGTATATGAATCACCGTCAACCAAACCTAATTCTCGATAGTTGATATTGTACTTCAATAATTCCGGATTAGTAGACGCCTGCAACAAACGAATAAACAATGCTAAAGCACCATTTTCATTTTCATAGATAGCGTCAGCCAAAATTTCTTGTTTTTCTGATGGTTCAACTTTAATAATATTATCCGGATCAGGTTTTGGCACATGGAGGTCTTCTTTATTGGTTCTCCAAAAGAACGGTGCCAGCTTGCGGTCAACATCCTCTGGATCGATACTATTCAACTCATTTAAATCCCAAGCAAAGAAAGTCGAGTATTCGTCCGGATACATCAAATGCAAAAAATTATAAATGTCCCGAAAGCCATTCGGAATTGGAGTTCCAGTCAAAACATATCGATAGCGCGGCGCTTGACTTAATTCCAGTGCCGCCCTTGCCCTTTGACCACCAATACCTTTAATTCGATGAACTTCATCAAATACTAACATGGTCTTGCTGTCAATCAAACCATTTAAGACTGAAATTTTACTCTTTAATGCTTCATAGTTGATTGTTATCACGTCTGATCGTACCCAATCATGCTTAATAGAACCGGGATCATTATTATACTTGTTATCCCGTAAATTCATATAGTGCAATTGACGCTTAGAACCAAAGACCTTTTCAAACTCAGTTCTCCAAGCCGCAAAAGCGTTCAATGGTGAAATGACCAACAGTTTATCAACTTTATCCTGTTCCGGACTTGATAGATAAGCAAAGGTTCCATACATCATCGCTGTCTTTCCTGCACCAGGAACGGAGAAGTTGGCAGCCCGTTTCATGGTCGCCAAAAAGAAGCTTGCCTTTTCTTGTTCCGTTTTTAAAGGACGACTAAGCTCTCTGCTTACCGCTTGTCTAAATTCATCAAATTCGTTTTGCCATCGAGGATCGCTATTTTTGATCGTCAAACCCGCTTCACTCTGTTCTTTGATGTAATATTGCCTTTCTTCAACAAATTCATCAAAATCATTGCTAGTTTCAACCTCTGGCAAGCCTTTTCTTGCAAGCTTATGATTTAGTTTATCCACCAAATTTACCAACTGGACATAAGTCAATTCAGGCTTAAATATCATTTGAGCTGAATCCAGGAAATAAGGTCCAAATATCTTTAAGCCGCGTCGAGCATACTTAGTCTGCAAAGTTTTCCGGCTATCGTCAACCAGCTGAAAAAATCCATCTTCATTTTTGATGATTTTTGGATTATCGAACTTCACTTCCATATTTTCCAAATAGCTCCTTACTTGTAAGACTCAAATCACGCATATATGACTGCAATTCCTTAAGTTGGGAATTAGACACTTCATTATAGCGCAAACTGCCCGTTAAACCGTTATTATCATTGATTGTCCTTATCTCTTTGACAATATCCTTGACCGATTTAATGAACTTATCAACTGACTCCCCATTCTTGGCAGCCCGCATATGTGCATCGTAACTTTCTCCAAACTTTTTAATCAAGTCGTTTTCATTAGAAAGTTCTTTGCTTAATTCCGTGTAATTTTTAACATGAGCATCTTGAATTGCATCTGATAAATCATCAACAAAGTCAATCACTTCATCGTTGAAATCGTTGTTTTTAGATGATTTGACAATATACTTGCCAAAATCACGAACTTGATTTCTAGCCGTATTGCCGGTAACTCCAACGTGCATTTGATGAAGAATAATTCCAAAGTAAGACTGCATTGTTTCATTCTTCTTAACTTGTGCTTCAGCATCATCGCCAAATTCATTGTTTAAGACTTTGCCCATAACTTGAAATTGCGTCCACGTCTTGCTTTCCTTGACAATATTATAGCTGGTTTCAGGTGCTCCTATAAACTCTAAAAACTTCTTAACATACACTGCACCAAGATAGTATTCATGGAGCTTCGCTTTGCTCATCCGTGAATTTTTACCATAATCAGCCAGAGTCATAATTGGATTTTTTCCGCCTGTAGTTTGGTAAATATCAATAGCAAGGTCTACCGGATCATAATCTTCACGTTCTTCGACCCCCATCTGTAAAGCTAATTCAAGCTGTTTAATCTTAACACGCTCACTTTTATTCTTATATGAAAAAGGCAATAAAACAGCTTCAAAATAAATAGTCTGACCTGTTTTCTTTTGAATATTGCGCAAAGCAGTGAAACGACGATTGCCATCAATTACACGACCATCATCTAAAACCCAGCCGTATACTTGCTGACCGGATTCTTCAATCGACTTTTGAGTTCTTTTTAAGTCAGAAGCACTGCCGTTTTCAATGATCTTTGCTATGGTTTCGTTATATTCAGGATTTTCATTATCATAAGCTGGATGAATTTCTTCCCCATACTCAGCAATTCCAGTCGTAATCCGTCCATTTTGGTCATTGTAATACAGGTATTTCAAGGGAATCTTGTATACATCCAAAGTTTCTGAACTTACACCGTCAACCTTAATCGGCAGTTTAGGTTTAGCACCTGTCGTTTCAATTTTGCCTTCTTGAGCCAGTTTAATCAGTGATATCATTTATGTCCTCTTCTCCATTTTCAAGCTTATTAATTAAGTCATGTACTTCCTGTTCACTCGTGGCCATTTGGTAGTAAACACCGCTTTCCTTAAGCTTATCAAAATAAGTTTTCTGAATAACCCTAATCGTTTCATCACCCAGGCGCATATTCGCTGCCTTGGTTTCAATCACCAAATAGATTGGTTTGCGTTCACGTTCAATCTTGAAGATGAAGTCCGGTGTCGTTGTTCCATTGTCATAGCGCGGAATTTTAATAGCTCGCTTAGGCAACTTTCCGAAGGCAACAATTTTATTGTCGTAAGTACGTTTTAAAATTTTGAGTTCTGGATTAGCACTGTCATAACGCAATGGCGGCCGGTCATACAGGTACTTGTCATCGTTAGTTGCTCTCTCATCACTGTAAACACCCAAATCATTAGCAGAAATCTCGTCAACAAATTCCTTCTTTTTAGCATCATAAATTGATGTGGAAGCGGCAAATTTCAACGGTTCATAACTATACGAATTTTTGATTCGTTCATTGAAACGCTTATTAAATTCACGAACCAGATTATCTAGCGTTCTTTCATTGATATAATCTTTATTGCCATTTAAACGTTTGATTGCTGCAATCATTTGCTGATGTAAGAAGTTGACCGGCAAATCAGTCTGAGTTGCTAATTTTTTCAGAAATGATCCGTACTTCATCGTTAAATAGTTATTTTCATAATCAGTTGGAGATTCCTGAATTACAGCTTGATTATTCTTAGTAACAACTTTTTGCTTAATCATCTGCGGCCGCTGACGAACAAAGATTTTATTTTCATTATCTTTGAAAATTTCTTCCGCAACCGTCTGTGCCAAATCGTTAACATCATTATCGAACTTAATCATTTGTCGTTTGGATAATTGTTTCCATAGTTCTTCCAACTGCTTCCAGTTAGACTTACGCAACTTGACTTTTGTAGTCGGATGATGCTTATGATCTCTAACCTTTCCAGAAGAGACTTTAGTCCGATGTTCCACTTCCGGATAAAAATAAATCAAAGCTTCATATCCTGACATTTTACTTCCGGCTATCTCAACATCCGGCTTAAACTCATTGGAACGAGTAATGACGTTATGGGCATCCAAATCTTTAAGCAATTTATCTTTGTCAAATGACTTATCTGATTTTTGGCGTTCCTCAACGATTAACTTAATCATTGCATCCGTCAATTCATCATGGTTCAGTTCAATTGGTGCATCTTCATTAATCTGATTGACCAATGTTTGAGCAAAGTCACGTTCATCATAACCAATCAGAAAGGCTAAGCGGCTCTCGAATTCATCTTGTTGTACCCGATGCCCTGTCTCATCGACCGGCAGCCGTAACCCACGACCTACTTCTTGTATCTTGCTGATTTCTGATCCAGAAGTCCGCAATTTGGCAATGACAAAAACGTTAGGGTTATCCCAGCCTTCACGCAATGTCCATTTAGAAAATAAGAAACGACGGGTGATCCAATTACCGTCTTTATCTTTGAAACTCAATAATTTTTCCTTATTCTTCAAGATATCATCAACTTCAGATTGAATTGCTTCATCCCCGCTGCCACGATCCTCGCTAAAATAGCCGGCATAAACTTGTTGGTGTTCTGCATTCAAATCACGTAAAGTTGCCTGCAAAAATTCACAGTATTCCTTTTCCCGAGACTCAATGGACATTTCATATTTTTTGATAAGCTGCTTTAATTTTTTAGTCAGCATTTTTTCAAAGTGCTTAGCCAACCACCCCTTGGTATGTTCAGGTCCGCGGAAACTAGCGATGCTGTCAATAAAGAAAAGCGAAAGAGTTTTAATCTTAGGGGCATTGCCTCCGCTTTCCGACCGCATGAAGTTTCGCACTTCAGCTTCAAAATGCCGATCAATTGCTTGTTGAATAATTTCATCCTGATAGTTTTGCGAAAACGTTTCCGGAATCAATTTCATATCAGGTTGAAGTTCAAGTTCGTTGGAAAGCTTCTTGCCCCCAGCATAGGTAATTTCTCCGGCAAAACCTTCATCTACATCAGCCAGGTTTTCATTTACATTTACAGGATAGTCTTTGCCATTACGTGATAAGACCAATTGCTTAGCCTTAACACTCTTAACCTTGTATAAACGACTCGCTTCTTCTTCGGTAATCTCAGGATAATTGATATCAATAGCTTTGACCAATCCTTGGTTAAAGCTGTCAATGGCATTCAAAGTGAATTGCGGCTCGCCACGGTAGTAATCGATAATCGTCCGTTTATTCTTTCCTTTTCCGGTCATAGTCTGCGGGAAAGTAGCCCCGAAACGAACAATCAATTGCGGTTTCATTTCTTCGATAGCCTTGTAGGTAACCTTATTCCGTGGAAAGCGGTGCGGTTCATCAATGATGATAACGGGTCTCGTTGCTGCAATAGCATTCATAGGATTTGTTTCACCGCCAAGCAGAGTTTGATCATAGTCACTCTTGTGCATTCCGGAATTCTTACTAAGAATCCCTGAATTAATCAAAAGAACTTGGATTTGGTTAACATTTTGCCTGGTTGCTTCGACAAATTCAGACAATTGTGCAGGAAAGTTTCTCCTCCCTCTCTTATTCTTGAAATCACCAGCATTAATGGTATTTAACTGAATTTTGACATTTTCATAGCCTGGAACCCCGGAGAAATACTGCCGAGCATAATCACTGGTAATAAAATTCTTAGTTCCTTCCTTAATGCTTGGAGTGGGAACAACAATCACAAACTTAAAGATTCCTTGTTTGTGCATTTCATACATCATTTGAGTGTAAACGAAAGTCTTCCCAGTCCCGGTTTCCATCTTAATATCGATGTAGGACTTTTCATTGCCGGCGTAATTTAAAATCGGGTTAGCATATATAGCCAGCGTCCGGATTTTTAGTATTGACATCGACACCTTTAAATGCCTGATTAATGGCATCAATCGCAGCCACTTGATGAGGCAATCGTTCTAGTTGAATTTTCATATTAGTACCTCTTCAGCAAGTTGATGTTTACATCAAGCTGCTTTAAACCAATTTCTAATTCCCTCAATTCTGCAATATTAAAGGAATATCCAAACAAGACAATGGTTTGAACTGTCAATTGATGCGTACCAAGCTTATTTAGCAGATCTTCAGTATTTTTACTGGTCCATCCGTCATTAATTAAGTACAGACGACTGCCTTCCACCAAACTTGCTTCATAACCAGCAAAATCAACCTTCTTGACATCCGCGTCAAATGAATAACCGTCCTTTGCTAACCAGGTAGTACGGATGGTTTGTTCGCCACTGGCATTCCCGGCAACATTCAATGCATCACTAGAAAATGACGAAACCATATCATTAAACAAATCTGTGTTATTTATATCAAAGTCTTCAATTTTTTCTAGGGTTTGCCTGGTTGGTTCCACTACTCGATAGTGTTTAAAGCTGCCATCAAAGTCTTCAGAAAGATTATTGTCTTCTTGAATCTTTGCCGCTGCACGCCTGATACGTTCACGAGATATTTCATCAATTGCCTTGAACCCAGCGTCATAAGCAACCTTTCCACCCTTAGTTGACAACTCTTTTCCGTCAGAATTTACAGTATAGGTTTTTTCAGGCAGCTGAACCATAATAAACTTGCGGCGTCCACCATCCTCAGCGTTTAACTGCATAACGGCATCAGCAGTTGTAGATGATCCAGCAAAAAAATCAAGTATCAATGAATCTCTATTTCCACCAAGATTTATTATTCGCTTAATTAATGATGTTGGCTTAGGAAAACTAAAAAATCGTTCTTTTAAAAGTTCCTCAATCTCTGAACTAGCTCTTTGATTTGTGCCAAATTCGATACCCCAGAAATCATTTGGAATTGCACCTTTGCTATTTTTAAGATAGATTTTTTTATATGGCTGTTCATCTCCGCCAGAGGTCCAATAAATTTGGTTATTTCTGTCCATTTCCCATAATTTATCTTCAGGTACCATCCATGGACCATTCAAAATATTACCTGACTTTGTAGTTACCGGATAATAGTATCGACCACGAGTCTTATGAAGTAAAATTCCCCTTCGGAATTTTCCCGCATAAGAATCCTCATACCTATACTCTTTTAATGCGCTTTCTGACAACGGAAGCCGCCCCATTTCAAACCCATCTTTTGCATAAACCAATATATATTCCTTAACTTTAGCAACTTGTCCATTATTAGGCTGATTATCTGTCCTTCTCCAAGCGGCTTGAAATAAAAATTGGCTTTCTCCAAAGATATTATCCATTATCATTTTTAGGTTTGCTTGTTCATTATCATCAATAGATATAAAAATTACACCATTGTTAGATAAAATGTTTTTAGCTAATGACAACCTTGGATACATAAATGTCATCCAAGCAGAATGACTGGACTTTCCTTGAATACTTTTGAGACGCTCAACTTGTTCATCACCCATCCCAAACATTTCTTTAAGCTTTTCATCAGAATATTCAAAACGATCTGGGTAAACGAAATCATCATTACCAGTGTTATATGGCGGATCAATATAGATAACATCCACTTTACCAGCATAATTTGTTTGCAAGTGACGCAACACTTCCAAATTGTCTCCAGTAAAGAACAAGTTTTTGCTGTTTTTCCCCTCGCCATTATTTTGAATTTCATCAGGAACAATTACCGTGCTCGGCATTTCCCCGGCTTGTCGGCGAGCATAGTCTTTACCGATAAAGTTTAGCTGATATCCGTCCTTTAATTCATCAATGTTGTGTTCCTGCAATTGTGACTTGAATTTATCCAAGTCAAATTTTCCGTCTTTACTGAAAAAATCCGGCAGCTTACTTTTCAAATTTTCAAGAAAGAATGTGTTGGGCTGGACAGATTCATTATATTTTTCATTATCCGTTTTCATGCCCAAACACCTTCTTTTTTTAAAGATGCAAAAAAGAATCCACTTACCCTCTGCATAAGCGAATTCTTTTTAGTTTTTATTAAATTATAAAAAAAGACCTTGACAAATAAACCTCGCTCTAAATAATCAGAGTGAGTGAGTGTATCTCATAATCATAATTCCTTTCCGCTAGAAATTCGATAGCGATTCTAAATTCAATAAAACTTTCCGTCAAGAAATCGCCACGTATATTTATGTCCATTATATCCTCTCTCGCTATTAATGAACAAGAATGTTTTTAACAATCTTCTTACCCTTTAGCGAGATTTTCTTCTAAATTGACAAACACATTTTCAATTTTTTGCAATAACTTTTCTGGACATCCTCCCCCTCAAACTCTTCAAACACCCAATTTAAAAATTGCCACCGCCCCCTTTCTGTGTTACCTTTGAGTAAGCAACACAAACGGAGGAAATCATGAAACGCAAACTGATCGCACTGGATTTGGACGGAACAACGCTTAACGGCAAAACGCAAATCACGCAAAAGACAAAAGAAGTTTTGAACAAGGCTCAACAGGCGGGACACGTCGTTTCAATCGTCACCGGACGGCCCAACAGAATGGCCGTGGGCTATTATGACGAACTGAAGCTCAAAGGTCCGATGATTAACTTCAATGGAGCTTTGGGATACATCCCGCACAAGCAGTGGGAGCACGAGTATCAGACGACGTTTTAGAGGCAAAACAACGCCTCGGAATCAAGGTCGTTTCGGCAGAGGGCAAGACGATGGCACTGTCAGACGTGCCGAACACGCTGATCGACGGTTTCTTTCCGGCGGCTTTGCGCAAGGATCAGGTGCTGAATCGAACGAATCTCAAGCACGATCCGGCCGCAATGACCATGCTGGTGGATCAAAACAGCAAGGCAGACATCGTCAAAAAGCTTGAAAAAGCGTTCGGCAGCAAAATCAACGTCGGCGTCTGGGGCGGACCGAACCCGATTCTCGAGCTGTCGCCCAAAGGCATCAGCAAGGCTCACGGCGTTGAGTTTTTGGCCAAAACCTACAAAATCGACCGCAAAGACATCATCGCCTTCGGAGACGAGCACAACGATGCCGAAATGATCGACTATGCCGGACTTGGCGTCGTGATGAAGAACGGAACCGACAAGCTCAAGCGAATCGCAGACGACGTGACCGAATTCGACAACGATCATGACGGCGTCGCAAATTATCTGCAAAAAGCTTTAGGCTTGTAAAAGAATTGAATTCTTTATTTTAAATGCTGAATTTGGCAAAATCGCTGTCATTTACGGACACGTTGATGAAAATTGAGATTTTGTCCGTAAACGGGCTGCTCGAAAAATGGCGATTACGGACAAAATGGACAAAAATCGCTATTTGTCCGTAAGATTTTGGAAGTTTCGACCCGATTTTTACGGACAAACGCTCCAAAAAGCCAGCTTTGTCCGTAAATCCTCATCATAATGGGCAAAAATTTACGGACAGATTGCTGGAAAATGCCTGTTTGTCCGTAAAATGCGTTTTGCTTACGGACAAATCAGCAAAAATTGGCGCCTTGTCCGTAAATTTGAACGATATCTTGTTCAGATAAATTGAGCAGCACTGTATCTTATAAAACAAAAAATGCCGGACAAAGTCAGTCACAAATCGACCGTACTTGTTCGGCATTTTATTTGATTCAGAATGGTTCCCGGACTCTTTTTAGTCTTCCAAGCCTAGTTCGCACGCCATCATGTCGGCATACGTTTCTCTTCTGACAACGAGTCTTGACTTGCCGTCTTCGCAAAAAACGACGGCAGGCCGCGGATTGCGGTTGTAGTTTGAGGCCATCGTATAACCGTAGGCACCGGTCGACGGCATGGCCAGGATGTCTCCCGGCTTGGTGTTCGGCAAGGCGCAGTCATGGACCAAAACGTCGCCCGACTCGCAGTACTTGCCGACAACGGTGACCATCTGCTCGCGCAACGCGTTCGGACGATCGGCAAGATATGCCTCGTAATGCGCATCGTAAAGCGCAGGGCGGATGTTGTCGCCCATTCCGCCGTCAACGGCCAAGAAGTGGCAGACGCCGTCGACGTCCTTTCGCGAACCGATCGTGTAAAGCGTCGTTGCGGCTTCACCGACCATGGCGCGACCGGGTTCGATGATGATTTCAGGCATCTTGAGCCCGTATTTTGCGACCAGTTCCTTGACGCGTTCCACGATTGCGGATACGAATTCTTCGGCCGGAAGCGGCTGATCGAAATCGTTGTAGCGAATGCCGAAACCGCCGCCAAGGTTCAAAATGTCTGCTTCGTAACCGAAACGCTTCTTCCAGTCGGCCAAAACTTCGACCAGCTTTTCTGCCGCCATCAAGAAACCGTTGACGGCAAAAATCTGCGAGCCGATGTGGCAATGAATCCCCATCAGGTTCATCCGCGGATTCTTCATCAGCTGCTGCAGCGCCTCTTCGGCTTGACCTGAACGGATGTCAAACCCGAATTTGGAATTCGACTGTCCGGTCATGATGTACTGATGCGTTTCGGCTTCAATGCCTGGCGTGACGCGCAAAACGACTCCGATGCTTGCATGCTTGCGGCGCAAAACGTGATCGAGCAGTTTGATCTCGCGGAAGTTGTCGACGACGATCGTGCCGATTTTTTCGTCGACTGCCATTTCAAGCTCGTCCTGAAGCTTGTTGTTTCCGTGAAATTCAATGCGTTCAGGCGGCATCCCGCCCTTTAATGCCGTATAAAGCTCGCCGCCGGAAACGATGTCGCATCCGAGCCCGTACTTGTTGATCAGCTGATACATCGCAAGCGCGGAAAAAGCCTTGCTGGCATACGAAACCATGTATTTGACGCCAGCATCCTCAAAAGCCTGTTTGAATCCGCGAATCTGCTTTTTAATTTTCCTGACGTCGTATGCGATCAGCGGAGTGCCGTACTCTTCTGCCAATTTGACAGCATCGACCCCACCTATCAACAAATGTCCCTGTTCGTTTACTTCAACTGAATCTGCCAACTGCACTCTTCCTTTCCCGACGCTGAATTTGTCATATATAACGAAAAAGCCGCGGATCAACTCCCCGGCTTCACGCATTGCTTATTTTTCGTCGCTCTTGAGCACGCCGCCGACCGAATAGCGGTCCTTGCGCATCTCGCTCAAAACAACGTGCACGTGTTCTGCCGGAGCACCAGTATTTTTAGTTACGGCATCCGTAACGTCTGCAACAAGATTCTTGAGCTGCTCTTGCGTGCGACCTTCGATAAGTTCGATATGAATAAGTGGCATTTAAAACATTCCCTTCTGTTCACTGTCTATGTTAACATTATTGCATAGATAGAGATTAAAATGCAATTAGAATTTGGCCTTTTATGCGTTTTTTTCAAGTTTTGTCGAAGACAGATAAGCTATAATCTAATTGCAGAAGAGACTAAAAAAGGACGTGAACAAGCAATGCTGCAACATAATTTTGAATTTTCCGCCTGCACGAGCATCCTCGTCGGCAAAAAAGCCATGGCCGACGGTTCGACCGTCATCGGCCGCAACGAGGACTCAAAAAGCGCCTGGCCAAAGCATATGGTCATTCATCCGCGCCAGACGTTTGCTGAGGATCAGACATTCGTTTCAAAGGACAACGGCTTTGCGATGCCGCTTGAAAAGACTCGGTTCAAATACAGTGCCACGCCGGAGTGGACGGACGAGTTCGGTCTGTTTGAAGAAGACGGCATCAACGAATACGGAGTCTGCATGAGCGCGACCGAAAGCGCCTATGCCAACGAGCGCGTTTTGGGCTTTGATCCGCTGGTTGAAAAAGGCATCGGCGAAGAAGCGATGGTCACCGTCGTCCTGCCGTACGTCAAGACTGCAAGAGAAGGCGTCAAACGGCTCGGAGCCATCGTTGAAAAATACGGAACCTGCGAATCAAACGGGATTCTTTTTTCGGACAAAGATGAGGTCTGGTACCTTGAAACCGGCTCCGGTCACCACTGGGTCGCACAACGCATCCCTGACGACTGCTATGCCGTCGTGGCCAACCAGCTTGCAATCCAGGAAATCGCCTTCGATGATCCGGACAACTTCATGTTTTCTGCTTCCATTCAGGAATTCGTTTCAAAAAATCATCTCAATCCGGATGAAACGTGCTTCAACTTCCGCAACATCTTCGGAACGCACACGCTTTCTGACGAAATTTACAGCACGCCGCGCGTTTGGGACGGCCAGCGAATTCTTTCTCCGAGCCAAAAACAAGATCCGATGAGCGAAGAATTGCCTTTCATTCGCAAACCTGATCGCAAGCTTTTCATGGACGACCTGGAATACGTCATGGGCGCTCACTTCCAAAACAGTCCGTACGATCCGCTCGGCAAAGGTCCTGACGATCTGAAGCACAAGTTTCGTCCGATCAGCCTGACCAAGACGCAGGAATCTCACCTGCTGCAGATGCGCCCTGGATTTGCCCCGGAAATCGCAGGTCTTCACTGGCTTGCAATGGGCGTGACCTGTCAAAGCGTCTTCGTGCCGGTCTACGCTGGCACGACCGCCGTTTTGGACGCATACAAGCATGGCGAAAAGACCTACTCCAAAGACTCCGCCTACTGGGCATACAAGCTCCTGGGAATTTTGGTCGATCCGCACTATCCGCTCTTTGGAACGAAGCTTCACGATCTTCAAAAAGAATGCGCGATCGAATTCAAGCAAAAGATTCTTGAAACAGATAAAAAAGCTAAAGAACTCAAAGACGAGGCGCTTTTTGAACTGCTGACGAAGGCTTCGCTCGAGATGCAGAGGCTTGCTTTGGACAAGGTCGAAAAGCTGACGGCCGAACTGATTACCGAATCAACGGATCTTTCGCCGCTCAACTTCAAAACCGATGCCAATCTGTAAGAGGTGAACGATATGGAAAACATCTGTCTTGATCCGACGGACGCAAGCGAGATGCACGAAAAAGACCATGTCTTCTTTACGCATCTGACGACCGAACTGATTCATCTGCTGCCCGTTTTGCCTGAAAAATGCACAGCATTCACGACACAAGAGATTTACAAGCTGCTTCAAAAACTGAATCGATACTGCGAACTTGGACTTGATTTTCCGAAAAACCTGAAAATCCTGCCTTACGACTATCCGCTGAACCTTAAAAATCTTTGCGTCACTGCCAAAGCAAGCGACGACGGCTGGTTTGGCGCATGCGTTTTGCTTTTGGAAGACGAAAATGAAAAGATCGGCTATGCGAAACGCTTCGTTGCGCACGGCCTGCATAAAAAACGCATCAAAAAATGGAAACAGTTCTTCAGAGATCAATCTTTGAGCGCCTTGATCCTCGGCAAAGATCTGGTTGAAAACAAGGACTCGCTTTTGCCTGATTTCAAAAAGATCGCAAAAGAACTCGAAAATCTTGAAGAAGGCGCTGCAGTTTCAACGAGTTTTTCTCTTTATGATCCGGAATCTTTGGCCAAGCTGAACGATTTGTGTCAAAAAACAGGACACCGGCTGCTTTTGACTCCTCTTCAAGCAAACATTGCCAAGTCCTTCTTTCCGTTTGACGATTTCGAAACGGGAACCGACAGCGACGTGCTGATCGCCGACTTGCGCCAGACGTTTGACGTCGTATGCGAAACGCAAAGCCCAAGCGAAATCGACGACCTGATCAAAATCATCGATCCAAAAGAAGTCAGCTATTGCTAAGCAAAATGTTTCAATTGTGATAAGTTCGGTGTTATACTTGAAACATGGAAAATTTAAATGACATCTATAGCGAAATCAAGTCCGACCCGGAAAATGCAAAATATTCCGCAAAAAACATCGATCCGCTCTACTATGCGCCAAAAAACGCTCGTATTTTGATTATTGGGCAGGCTCCCGGAAAAAAAGCCCAAGATACGGGCATCGTCTGGAACGATCGCAGCGGAGATCGCTTGCGTGACTGGCTCGGAATTGACAGGAACGTTTTTTACAAATCAGGCAAAATCGCCGTTTTGCCGATGGACTTTTATTTCCCCGGAACTGGCAAGTCTGGTGATTTGCCGCCGCGCAAAGGCTTTGCCGCCAAATGGCATCCCCGTTTGCTCAGTGCCATGCCGGACATTCAACTGACTTTGCTCGTCGGAAGCTATGCGGTCAAGCATTATCTTCATTTGAAAAGCTCACAGAAATTGACGGACGTCGTAAAAGACTACAAGAGCTTTTTGCCGAGGTATTTTCCGCTCGTCCATCCTTCGCCGAGAAATCAGATTTGGATGAAGAACAATCCGTGGTTTGAATCAGAGGTTTTGCCGGATCTTCGCGAAAAAACGGCCGATATTTTGAAATAGCTCAATCGTTTCAGGTTGGGCTGTTTTTGTACTCTTGATTCCAAAAAAGAAAACCCGCCTTGGTTTTTGGACTGTATTTTTCAAAAAAGTTAAAGTAACCTCCTATCATTGTCATTTGTGCAAATTACTGCTATACTTAAACCGAAACAATCAGAAGCGAGGCGATAATATGGCATTCCCCTATGAAAAACAGTTTCGACATTATCTGACCAACAAACGCGTTTTGGCCGACAGCACCCAACAAGACATCTGCAGCGACGTCGAACGGCTTTTTACTCATCTCAGGCAGTTCAATCTGGTCTATCGCTTGAACCCGAGCCTTTCAAATATCGAAGAATCTGACGTGCGCGATTATCTCAACATGCTTCAGGTCAAGCGCGAAATCAAAAATTCGACCTACAACAAGACCCTGACGCATCTGAACGTTTATTTCACTTTTCTTTTCACTCATAAGCTGTCGACTTCTTTGCCGACGATTTCCTTAAAGGGATTGAAAAAGGAAACGGAACAAGTCGTTCCCTTGAACTGGGCCGACGAGCTGGAAGACTGCTTAAAAAATCAGCAGCTGACGTTGTACACCCGCATGGTTTTGCTTTGTCTTTCACATTTTTATACGATTTCGGAAATCATTCAGCCGGGATTTTACAAGGTCTTGGCTTCTGAAACGTTCAATTCCTTTGAGCAGACGTTCATTGACGAATTCAACCGAGGAACTTCCGAACTGAAGCGTCGTCAAAACTGCGAAGATCTTTTTTTAAAGCAAAGAATCAACCTGCTTGAACCATGCGTGACTTTGCCCGGGATTCACAAATATCTGAAAAAAGACCAAAAGCTGACGGATTTGCGCCTGATACCGCAAAAGCTTTATCAGGCAAACGTTTTGAACTTCATTAAACAAAACCAACAGCTTGTCGATGCTGATCTGTGCAAAGCGATGCATCTTGCGCCTGATTCGCTGAATTATTACCGCATGAAGCTTTCAATGCTTGAATCGACAAAAGAGCAGTCCTAAAATCAAGGACTGCTCTTTTTTAGAACTCCAATTCTTCTTTCAGCATTTCAAGTTCATAGTCTTCGCTGAAGGTTTCCAAGGCTTTTTTCGCACACTCCAAAGCGCGCTTGCGTTCGCCGGCATTACGATAGAAGTAGGCTGCATCCTTTAAAAATTCAGGGTTTTCACCTAATTCGCGCTCTGCTGCCACATAATACCGCAAAGCTTCGTCATATTTGTCAAGCGAAGCGCAGGACCTGCCCAAATTCCAGCAAAGCTCAGGATCTGCCTCATCATTTTCAAGATATTTGTTGACGAGTTCGATATTTTCTTCGTGAAGCCCTGATTCGACAAGCAATCTGCTCAATTTGAGAACCACGTTCAAATCTTCTGGATCGATCTCATTGGCATGTTTGAGGTACTCGAGTGCCTTTTTTGGTTCTCCGCATTTTGCGGAAAGCTCTGCCGCCTTTTCATAAAGCGCCATATTGAACTCATCGACTCCGAGTCCTTCCTGGGCCGTCCTCAAAGCCTGAGCCAGGTTGCCGTCATGCTCATAGATTGCGGTCAGGTACGGATAAAGCGTCGAATAATCAGGATTCGTGTCGCGCAGCTTTTCGAAATTCTTTTGAGCATTTTCAAAATCTTTTTGCTGAAACTGGATGAACGCCAACTGAAACCGCGTGTCCGAATCAAGTTCTTCTTCCGGAATCTGTTCCAGATATCCAAGAGCCGTTTCGAGTTTGCCAAAGCCCGCGTATGAAAGCCCGAGTCGGCTGACGAGGTTGACTTTTGAGAATTCCAACACGCCTGATTTGACCAAATCAAGGTAGCACTGAGCAGCTTTGCGGTATTCTTTGACGTTGAAATACAGTTCGGCAAGGCCAAACAAAATCACCGTTTCATCCGGGGCAAGCCTTCTTGCCTCAAGCAGTTTCTGTTCGCTGACGTCAAACATGCCCTGTGTCTGATACAAATCGGCCGAAACAAGCAACGCTTCCAAATATGAATCGGAATCAGGCGTAATCTGCGCTAAAAGCTCAAGCACACGATCATCATTGCCGTCGCTGATTTCGATATCGGCCAGTGCCGTTTTGATGCCGTCTTCATCCGGATAGCGTTCAAGCAATTTTTCATATGCTCGCCTGGATTGTTTGGAAAATCCGAGCGAATAAAGCTCTTCTGCAAGACTGTAGATCATCTGATCGTCATCTTTTCGCAAAGCCCAGCCAAATTCTTTTTTTGCTTCCTCAAGCTGTCCTTTTTCGAGCAGCTCAAGCATTTTTTCTGAATGAGTCATTTAAGTGATGCCTTTCCGTCCAAAAAACGGCCCAGACCTTCAGCCTCGCTGATGCCCGTGCCGTTTTTGAATCAGTCTTTGAATTGTTTCTTCAGTTTTTCAAAGAATCCTTCGCCAAACGACTTTTTGCCGGAGGCTTCCGCAAAAGCCTTCAAAGCAAGCCTTTGCTTTTCATTGAGATTCTTTGGCGTCACGATGTTGACCGTGACCTGCTCGTCACCGTTACCGGATCCGCGCAATTTTGGCGCGCCCTTGCCTTTCAGGCGGAAAGTCGTGCCGGTTTGCGTTCCTGCCGGAATCTTGAGCTTGACGTTTCCGTGGACGGTTTTGACTTCGATTTCATCGCCCAAAGCCGCCTGAACGAAGCTGATGTCTTGATTAAAGTAGATTTCGGCACCGTCACGACGGAACTCTTTGCTTTGTTCAACGACAAAGACAATAAACAGGTCACCGTAAGGACCACCGTTAAAGCCGGCTTCGCCTTGTCCTTGCAAGCGCATCTGATTGCCGTTTTCAACGCCGGCCGGAACCTTGACTTGAACGGCATGCTTCTTTCTGACATGACCTGCGCCGTGGCAAGTCGTGCATTTTTCTTTGATTTCTTTGCCGGTGCCATGACAAACGTCACATTCCTGCTGAGTCATTACGCGGCCAAGCGGCGTTTGACGCTGAACCTGGATAAATCCGCGTCCGCCGCAGTGAGAACAGGTAACGGGACTTGTCCCGGCCTTGGCACCGCTGCCGTTGCACGTTGAACACGTTTCTTCTCTTGAATACTGAATTTCAGTCGTTTTGCCGAAGATGGCCTCTTCAAACGTCAAGCGCATCTCGTATTGAAGATCGCGTCCCTGACGCGGAGCATTTTGATTGCGAGAGGCGCCTCCGCCTCCGAAAAATGAATCAAAGATGTCGCTGAATCCGCCAAATCCGCCAAAATCGCCACCGCCAAAGCCTTGGCCTCCAAACCCTTGACCAAATCCGCCTTGCGCACCTGCTGCGCCGAATTGATCGTATTGAGCTTTCTTTTGAGGATCGCCCAAAATATCAAAAGCTTCATTGACTTCCTTGAATTTTTCTTCAGCCCCTGGCTCATGATTCAGATCAGGATGGTATTTCTTTGATAATTTGCGGTATGCTTTTTTGATTTCATCAGCAGATGCGTCTTTTGAAACGCCCAAAACGTCATATGGATCTCTTTGTTCTGCCATATTGATACCCCTTCAAAAATTTTCTCATTCTTATGAATCTAGCTTAACATAGGTTCAATAAATAAAAAAGAGCCGGAACGAATCCAGCTCTTTTTTGACTCTTAGTTCTTATCGTCTGGATCGACTTCTTTGAAATCGCCGTCAACGGTATTGCCGTCGTTTCCTGCAGAACCATTGCCCGCATCCTGCGTTCCGGCTGCGCCTTGAGCACCTGCTTGTTGTTGTGCCTGTTGTGCCTGTTCATACAATTTGACGGAAATATCTTGGATAGCCTTCGTAAGGTCGTCTTTTTTAGTCTTCATTTCTTCAAGGTTGTTTGCTTCCTGTGCCTTCTTCAAAGCATCGCGAGCATCTTCAACCTTCTTGATTTCAGCAGCATCGACCTTGTCCTTGACTTCTTCCAAAGTCTTGTCCGTTTGGAAGAGAAGCTGATCGACTTCGTTTCTGAGATCGACTTCTTCCTTGCGTTTCTTGTCGGCTTCTTCGTTTTCCTTAGCTTCCTTGACCATGCGATCGATTTCTTCGTCTGAAAGACCGGACGAACTCTTGATTGTGATCTTTTGTTCCTTGTTCGTGCCAAGATCCTTGGCAGAAACGTTAACGATCCCGTTCTTGTCGATATCGAACGTGACTTGAATTTGAGGAACGCCACGAGGTGCGGCAGGAATGTCCGTTAATTGGAAACGACCGAGCGTCTTGTTGTCGGCAGCCATCGGACGTTCGCCTTGAAGGACGTGGATGTCTACGGCAGGCTGATTGTCGGCAGCCGTTGAGAAGACTTGAGACTTGGACGTTGGAATCGTCGTATTGCGATCGATCAGCTTGGTGAAGACGCCGCCCATCGTTTCAATCCCCAGGGAAAGAGGCGTAACGTCGAGCAAAACGACGTCCTTGACGTCACCTGTGATAACACCGCCTTGGATGGCAGCACCCAAAGCAACCGCTTCATCAGGGTTGACTGATTCGTTAGGAACGTGACCCGTTTCAGCTTGAACGGCTTCCTTAACTGCAGGAATGCGCGTTGAACCGCCGACCAGGATGACTTCATCAATATCGGCATTCGTCAAGCCGGCATCTGCCAAAGCATTGCGAACGGGAATCTTCGTGCGTTCAACGAGGTCTTGCGTCAATTCGTTGAATTTGGCACGCGTCAGCGTTGTTTCCAAGTGAAGCGGGCCTTCTGCTCCGGCCGTGATGAACGGAAGGGAAATCTGTGCCGAAGTTACGCCGGAAAGGTCTTTCTTGGCCTTTTCAGCAGCATCCTTCAAACGTTGCATTGCCATCTTGTCAGCTGAAAGATCGATGCCGTGTTCGCTCTTGAAGCCTTCAACCAGCCAGTCGATGATCTTGTTGTCAAAATCGTCACCGCCAAGATGCGTATCACCGTTTGTCGAAAGAACTTGGAAAACGCCGTCGCCAAGTTCAAGGATGGAAACGTCAAACGTACCGCCGCCAAGGTCGAAGACGAGAATCTTTTCGTCCTTGTCCTGCTTGTCAAGACCGTAAGCCAAAGCTGCGGCCGTTGGTTCGTTGACGATGCGTTCAACTTTGAGTCCGGCAATCTTGCCGGCATCTTTTGTTGCCTGACGCTGCGAATCGTTGAAGTATGCAGGCACCGTGATAACGGCTTGCGTAACTTCTTCGCCAAGATACTTTTCAGCATAGTCCTTGATGTATTGAAGAATCATTGCCGAAATTTCCTGAGGAGTGTAATCCTTGCCTTCAACGTTTACCTTGTAGCCTTCTTCGCCCATGTGACGCTTGATTGATGAAATCGTGTTCGGGTTCGTGATTGCTTGACGCTTGGCAACTTCACCAACTTGCGTTTCGCCGTTTTTGAATGATACGACGGAAGGAGTCGTACGATTGCCTTCCGGATTTGTGATAATCTTTGATTCTTTGCCTTCGAGGACTGCAACTGCAGAGTTTGTCGTCCCCAAATCGATACCAATGATTTTTGCCATTAGATATTCTTCCTTTTCTTAATTGATTTCCTTAATTATTGTGCAACAACGACCATTGCAGGACGCAAAACGCGATCCTTCAGCATATAGCCGTCTTGATAGACCTCAACGATCGTTTCGGCTTTTTGACCTTCTTCGACGGGCACCGCTTTAACGGCCTGGTGAAGCGTCGGATCAAAAGTCTGTCCCAATGCTTCAATCTTTGTGACGTCGTTGTCTTTCAAAGCCTTTTCCATGTCTCGCTGAACCATCTCGATTCCTCGCTTAAGCTGTTCGGAACCGTTCTCCTTGACGTCGATCTGCAAAGCTCGATTCAAGTTGTCGATGACCGGCAAAATCTCTCGAATAAGGTCTTGTCCTTCATATTTGAGCAGCTGCTGCTGTTCTTTTTTGAAGCGTTTGGTCATGTTCTGCATCTCGGCTTCGGCACGCAGATACTTGTCTTCCAGCTCATCATATTTCTTTTGAAGATCTGAAAGCTTCTTTTCTGTTTCCTCGCTTGATTGTTTTTCTTCGGGCTCTTTTTTTGCAGTGTCTTGATCGACGGTCTTTTCAGCCGTCACGTTTTCCTTTTCGGAAACCTCAGGCTTTTTTTCTTGATCTTTTTCAGCCACGTAAACACCCCTTTTCTTTCAAAATTCAGTTCAGATGCTGGTAATAATCAAAGATGCGCTGCGTAAGCTCATCTCTGAATGCGTCGAGCAGGCCGATGACTTTTGAGTACGGCATGTTCGTCGGACCAAGAATCGCAATGATTCCCTGACCGTTATTACCGTCATCATACGCTGCAGAAACAAGGCTGTAATGGGACAAAAGCGCATCCGAAAGCTCGGATCCCAATTTGACGGAAACGTCACCGTCCCTGTTTTCAAGCAGCATTCCAAGGTTCGCCGACTGATCGATCAGCGAATACAAAGCTTTGATCTGCTCCGGGTCTTCCCAGTGCGCAAAGCTCAAAAGATTCGTCTTGCCGCTTACGTATACCTGCTTTTTGACCGCTTTGTCAAGGATGCTGCCAAACGCATCCATGAATCCGTCAAGCTTATGCAAATACTTCGTAATGAGGGGCAAGCATTCATGCAACTTGGCAACCACCTGATTCAGTGACAAGCCGACAACCTTGTCATTAATGACGCGAATGACCGATTCGAGCTCGTCGCCATGAATTCCGGCCGGAAGATTGTACATCTGACTTTCAACCGTGCCGTCACTGGTAACAAGAATCACCATGACTTGCCGATCGCCAATCGGAACCATCCTGAACCCTTCCAACCGAATGTCGGCTGATTCAGGTTTTAACGAAATAGCCGTGTATTGCGTCAGATCAGACAAAATCCGTGCCGAAGTGGCGATGATCTCATCAACCTTTTGGAATTCGTTCCCAAACGATTGTCGAATGTTTTGAACCGCGCCCCTGTCTATCTTGGCAGGTTTCATGATATGGTCGACGTAATAGCGATACCCTCGTTCCGAAGGAATTCTCCCGGAACTTGAATGCTCCTTTGCGATCAAGCCCAGTTTTTCAAGCGCCGCCATCTCATTTCGAATCGTTGCCGAACTTGCATGAATAGGCAATTGCTGTTCCAGACGTTTCGATCCGATCGGCTGTCCCTCATTCGTATAGTCGCGAATGATTGCCTTAAGGATCAAAAGCTGTCGTTCAGTTAACATACAATCACCTCTTTTTAGCACTTAACACATTTGAGTGCTAAGTCAATTATTAATATACACAAGGTTGGCAATCTTGTCAAGCGGATAACACTCATAAAAACGTGATTTCAGCGGCTTTTTCGCCCTGTTTTTAGCACTGTTCATGCCAGAGTGCTAAGAATGACGCGGCTTTTGGCACCTTGCATTTTTTCTGCTAAAAATTATTAAAAAATTACTAAGAAATCTCGGCAATCGCTTCTGCCAGTCTTTCAAAGCCTTCGACCATTTTTTCTTCGCTGACCTGCGCGATTGAAATCCGCAAATGATCGTCAGGTTTGGAGTAAACGTAATATGCGTCTCCGTTTGAAATGATCAGTCCCCGCCTGCGCGATTCTTCGACGACTTTTTTGGCTGAAAGTCCGTTTTTCAGTCTGATCCAAAAACAAAAACCTCCTGACGGAAGACACCAATCAAACGAAGCTCTGAATTTTTCATCAAGAATGCGACAGGCAGCGGCAAATTGATGCTGATAAGAATCTTGAAGCTTTGTTTTATGCTCGTTCCATAAATTGCTGCGCAGATAATAGTCGAAAATTCGCTGAATCAAACCTGAAGTTTGAATGTCGGTCATTCGCTTGACGCTTTTCAGGCTGTCGGCAAGCTTGCTCGGCGTGATCAGATATCCGAGTCTCATCCCGGACACGAACATGTGCGACAAGCTTCTGATGTAGATCACGCGATCGTCGCGGTCATAGGCTTTAAGCGGAGCCGATTCGACCTCATCGTACAAAATTCCGCTGCAATAATCGTCTTCAATGACGTAAAAATCATAAAAATGCGCCAGTCCCAAAATCTTGCGCTTGGTTTTTTGCGACATTGAAAGCCCCGTCGGATTCTGCACGATCGGCATCAGATACACCAGCTTGGGCCGAAAAACTTCCAGTTTTCTTTCGAATTCATCAACGCGAAGGCCATTTTCGTCGATCGGAATTCCGATGATTTTGGCACCGCTCGCCCGAAGCGACTCGAGCGCCCCGGGATAGGTCGGATCTTCCGCAAACACGCAGTCGCCAGGTTCAATCATTGCGCGCGCGCAAATATCGATCCCTTGCTGAGCGCCCGAAATCACCTGCACGTTTTGGGGCGAAGTCATTATCTTGCGTTTGGAAAGCTCAAGCGCAAGCGATTCTCTTAGCGAATAGCACCCAAGATCGTCTTCAACCGTAAAGGCTCTGCCGCCCGAAGCGTCAAGCACGCGATTGACGGCGCGTTTGAAGCTTTCGGAAGAAAATCTGTCCGGATCGAGCGCAACGCTTGACATGTCGATCATTCCTTCTGAAAATGCAGTGTTTTGATACGCGAATGCGGTTTGTTCGTCAGATTCTTCGCTTTCATAAAGCGGTACTTCAGCCACAAAGCTGCCGCTGCCCCACTTGCTGATCAAAAAGCCGTTTCTTTCAAGCTCCTTGTATGCTCTGACAACTGTTCCCGGATTGATCTGAAGCTTTTCTGCCATCCATCTGATCGGGGGCATCTTGAAATTGGTGCTCAGTTTTCCCTGCTCAATCATTTGTTTGATATGGCGATAAAGCTGAACATACAGCGGAATCGTGCTCTCATTATCCAAATGTATCGATACAATCTCTTGTTTTATGTCTTGTTCCATTGTCACGCACCTCGCTTTTGATTATAATGTCATTAACTCTTGGAAATTCTTCAAAATTGTTACGTTACAATTTTATCAAGGGACTTATCTGCATTCAAGGAGGAATTTTATATGTCAGATCGCTACACTTTAAACAAGAACTTGGCTCAAATGTTAAAGGGCGGAGTCATCATGGACGTGACGAACGTCGAACAGGCCAAAATCGCAGAAGACGCCGGGGCGGTCGCCGTCATGGCCTTGGAACGCGTTCCGGCGGACATCCGCAAAGAAGGCGGCGTTGCACGCATGTCGGACCCAAAAATGATTCGCGAAATCAAAGAAGCAGTTTCGATTCCGGTCATGGCAAAGGCAAGAATCGGTCACTTCGTCGAAGCGCAGATTTTGCAGGCAATCGGAATCGACTACATAGACGAATCAGAAGTTTTGACGCCGGCAGATTACGAAAATCATATCGACAAGTCCTCGTTTGACATTCCGTTCGTTTGCGGTGCCAGAAACCTTGGCGAAGCGCTCAGACGCATCGGCGAAGGAGCCAGCATGATCAGAACCAAGGGCGAAGCAGGCACGGGCGACGTTTCGCAAGCCGTTCGCCACATGCGGACGATGCAGCAGGATATTCGACGCGTTCAAGCAGCGTCGAAGCCTGAATTGATGCATCTCGCCAAAGAATACGCTGCGCCGTTTGATCTGATTCAGTACGTTCACGACAACGGCAAGCTTCCGGTCGTCAACTTTGCCGCCGGCGGCGTTGCAACGCCGGCCGATGCTGCCTTGATGCTCCAGCTTGGGTCGGATGGCGTCTTCGTCGGCTCAGGCATCTTCAAATCCGGCGATCCGAAGAAACGCGCCAAGGCAATCGTCGAAGCTGCCACGTTCTACGATGATCCGGAAAAACTCGCTGTCATTTCTGAAGATCTCGGCGAAGCCATGGTCGGCATCAACTGCGATGCTTTGCCTGAAGAAGAACACCTCGACAAGCGCGGATGGTAATCAAATGAAAAAAATCGGAATCCTAGGCATGCAGGGCGCGATCGAAGAACATCGAGAAAAGCTTAAAAAACTCGCAGGAATCGAGCCCGTCATCGTCAAAACCAAAGAAAAGATCGCAGAAGTCGATGGCCTGATTCTTCCAGGCGGTGAATCGACTGCGATAGGACGTCTGCTCAACTACTTTAATCTGACCGAACCTCTGAAACAGTCGATTGAAGCAGGTCTGCCCGTTTGGGGGACTTGTGCAGGAATGATTTTGCTCGCCAAAAACATTGAAGATCAAGACGAACGCTATCTGTCAACGATGGACATCACCGTCAAACGCAACGCTTACGGATCTCAGCTTGACAGTTTTTCATGCGAAAAAGAAATTCCCGAAATTTCAAAAGATCCGCTTCCGCTCGTTTTCATCCGTGCTCCTTACATCACAAAACTCGGTCAAAAAGCACAAGCCGTGGCTACGGTCGATGGCAACGTCGTCTGTGCAAAACAGGACCACATGCTGGTTTCGTCTTTTCATCCGGAACTGACCGACGATGCAAGCTTTCATGAATATTTTGCAGAAAAATTCGTTTGAAACAAACAGCAGCTTTGAAAAAAGTCCCGTGATTATCTTAAATTAAATGCAGTCTGCGCATCGCTTGCTTAATCAGTGCGTCAAGACGGGCTTACGGGCAAACCGGCAATTTTTGAATTCTGCCCGTAAATGCTTGACCAGCTCGTCAAGTCCCAACTTAAAACAAAGTCAGGATGAGTTTCAATTGCTTGCAACTCATCCTGACTTTTATTTTGGGGTCTTTGTCAAATGGTGTTGATGACCTCGAAAACTTCACTTCAGAAATGGAGTGGAGTTTTTTTGTTCCCGTCGGTTTCTCCTGTGTTTTTTCAAATTGGTACAGTTACGTATCAACACCGCCTGCGTTTCCGCTGGCGTGGATTCATGTATGAATTCCTGCCGTTGATTCGCAGCGCGTTCGAGCTTTGCGAATCAACGGTGGATGTCACGCAACGTTAGACGGAAACGAAGGTGGGAATGATAGATTCAGCTGCATTTGTATAGTTTCATTTTATAGCATTGCGAAGATATTTTGTGAATACAAAAAATGGTGTTGAAAAATCATCATCAACACCATTTAGTATAGACCCTTTATTTTTTTATTCTCTTACTGCTTTCACGAAAGCGATTCAAGCGTCCGTTCGGCTTCGTCTTCAATTTCTTTGATTGATTTTATTGCAGGCATCGGAACGACATGTTTTGAGATGAACTTCTCCATCCAAATCATGTCATACCACGTGTCAAATTTATAACCGCACTTTTTGAACCTTCCGACGAGTCGATAATCATGCTTTTTGTGAAAATCAACGCTTCCGTGCGTAAGATGCTCATCTTCTTGATCCGCATACGTGATGCAGGCATTGACGTTGGTGATGCCTTGAAGTTTCAGAATCGCTTCAAGCGCGGCATACAACAGCGTACCCGTCCCGAGACCTCGATCGTCTTTTGCAACGTAGATGGACGTTTCAACTGCCCAGTCATAGGCAGCCCTGGATTTAAACGTGCCGGCATAAGCATAGCCGATGATTTTGCCGTCAATCTCCGCAACGATGTACGGATACTTCTCCTTGGTATTTTTAATTCTTTTTGAAAATTCGGCTGCCGTGGGAACATCATATTCAAACGTGATAGCCGTTTGCTCAACGTACGGAGCATAAATTTGAAGCAGCTCGTTTGCATCATCGATTTCTGCAAATCTTAAAGTTGTTTTCGCCATATCAATCATCCTTTTTGATTTATGCGTCAATTTTATCCAAAAAAAGCGCTCCTGACAATATCAGAAACGCTTTATCTCAAAAATTATTTAGCCAGGCTTTCTTCTTTGAGCAAAATCTGAAGCGAGTTGAGCAATTCGTCAAGCTTGACCTCAAGCGTTTCACCCGTGCGACGCAGCTTGATTTCGACGATGCCTTCAGCAGCCTTTTTGCCGACCGTGATTCTGGCAGGAATTCCAATCAGATCTGAATCGGCAAATTTGACGCCCGGGCGTTCCTTGCGATCATCGACGAGGACTTTATACCCTGCATTTTCAAGCAATTCCGTCACCTTTTCGGAAAGTTCGACCTGTTCTTCCTTCTTGACGTTGACCGGGATCACGTGCACGTCAAACGGCGCGATTGAACGCGGCCAAACGATGCCGTTTTCGTCAGAATGCTGTTCAACGATTGCAGAAAGCAAACGGGAAACGCCAATGCCGTAGCAGCCCATGATGATCGGAAGCTGACGTCCGTTTTCGTCAAGCACGACGGCATCCAAATCCTTGGAATAGCGCGTGCCGAGCTTGAAGATATGTCCGATTTCGATTCCGCGCGTGAACTTGAGACGGCCTTTTCCGTCAGGCGAAATTTCCCCTTCTTGAACCGTTCTGAGATCTGCAAAATGAGTTACGCTGAAATCGCGACCAAGGTTGGCATTGAGGTAGTGGAAACCGTCCTCGTTTGCGCCGACGCTGGCATTTGCCATGTTTTCAACGTCAAGATCAGCCAAAATTTCGATTTCTTCGGAAACTCCGACGGGACCGAGCGAACCGAAGCCTGCACCGAGGTATTTTCTTGCCTCGTCTTCTTCGGCAGGACGCAGGAAGTCGCATGACAGATAATTTTTAAGCTTGACTTCATTGACTTCGTCATTTCCGTGCATCAAAACAACGACCGGCTTTTCATCAGCAATGAAAAGCAGCGTCTTGATTTCACGATCGGCTGAAGAACCCAAGAATTCAGCAACCTCATCAATCGTTTTGGCTCCGGGAGTTGCCACCTTCTGCAGTTCTCCCAACGTTTCATGCGACTTTGGCATCGTTCGCTTGTTTTGAGCCATTTCCAAGTTGGCAGCATAGTCGCTTTCATCAGAATAAACAACCGTATCTTCACCAATCGGAGCAATTGCCATGAACTCCTTGGAATTGTTGCCGCCCATTGCTCCGGCATCACCGATAATCGAGCGGAAGTTCAGCCCGACGCGATTGAAAACGTTCGTGTAAGCAGAGTCCATGTCGCGGAACGTCTTATCAAGACTTTCTTCTTCAGCATGGAACGAATATGCGTCTTTCATGATAAATTCACGGCCGCGAAGCAACCCGAAGCGCGGACGATTCTCGTCTCGATACTTCGTTTGAATCTGATAAAGCGTAATCGGCAGCTTCTTGTATGTCTTGACGGCATCGCGCACGATCGTCGTAAAGGTTTCCTCGTGCGTCGGTCCCAAAATGAAGTCACGTTCATGACGATCTTGGAATTTGAAAAGATTCGGGCCATATGTTTCATAACGCCCGGTTTGTTGCCAAAGTTCTGCAGGAAGAGCAGCCGGAACCAGCATTTCAGCCGCATCGATATTCTCCATCTCTTCTCTGATAATTGTTTCAATATTGCGCAAAACGCGATATGCCAACGGAAGATATGCATACATCCCCGCCGTAATTTGCTTGATGTACCCACCGCGAAGCATCAATTGGTGGCTGATTGCTTCAGCATCGCTTGGCACTTCCTTTAAAGTAGGAATCAACAATTTTGACTGTTTCATAGAAAGCAGATACCCCTCTCAAATTTTTTACTTGTAATATTATACACCATCTTAGCGGAAGAAATACCGCTGAATATCGTTCCACGTTACCAAAAACATTAAAATCAGCATAAATGCGAAACCGATCAAAGTCAATACGACTTCCTTATTCGGATCGATTGGCTTGCCTCTGACAGCTTCAATAACGTTCAGCAAAAGCTTGCCGCCATCCAAAGCAGGAATCGGCAGCAGGTTGACGATTCCAAGGTTGACCGATAGAAACGCGAGCAGCGAAATAACGCTGACAACGCCATACTGAGCCGCTTTTGAAGTATATGAATACATCGCGACGGGTCCGCCGAGATCATTTAAGCTGAATCCGTGAAGCATTGCTCCCAAAGCCGCAAAAATCTGTTTCATGACGTTCCACGTTTGAACGAACCCGTACTCGGCAATCGCAATCGGAGAGCGGTTGACTGCTTGTTTTGCAACCACCCCGATTTTGCCTGATTTTTTGCCTTCTTCCGTCACCGTCTTTGGTTTTAGGCTGATGTTTAGAACCTGATCTTTGCCGCGTTTGACCTTAAAAACAAGTTTTTTGCCCGGATTGGCATCAATTTTTGCAGCCATTTCCGAAAAATCGGCAACCTTTTCGCCGTTGATCGAAACAACCGTGTCGCCCTTTTTCAACCCGGCTTTTTGCGCAACGGAATCGTGCTGCACTTGACCAAGCGTCGTCGTATTGGTAATGACTCCGCCTTGCATTATTGCCACGAGCGCAAACGCAACGATTGCCAACAAAAAGTTGTTCATTGCTCCGGCAAAATTCGTCATCATCCTGTTAGGAAGCGTCGCCGATTGAAATTGAACGTCAAGCGGTGCGATCTGAACCTCGGTTCCGTCTGATTCGATAATCATCGCATCGTGATCGACCTGATAGGTTACCTCTTTTGTTTCGTCACCGTTTTCGTAACCTTTGATCCATAATTCTTGATCAAGATCCCATGCAGACACCTCAAGCGGCACTGCATTTAACAAAGTCATCTTGGAAGATGCGTTGATTTTCCTGACGATGCCGTTATCGTCCAACAACAGCGAAATCGGCTGTCCTTTCTTCAAAGAATCTTCCTCATCTTCAAGTCCGGCCATGCGAACGTATCCGCCAAGAGGCAAGATCCTCAGCGTATAAGTTGTTCCGTTTTTGTGATACGCGTAAATTTTCGGCCCCATGCCGATGGAAAATTCACGCACCAGAATTCCGGAACGCTTGGCGAAGAAATAGTGCCCGAATTCATGTACGAACACCAATACTCCAAAGACGATGATAAAAGTTATTATTGTCGTAATCACGGGCAGATTCCTCTCTGGCCTAAATCAGACCGAACAAATGCATCAATGGCAACACAAACAACAATGAATCGAAGCGATCCAGAATTCCGCCGTGTCCCGGAAGAATTCTACCGGAATCTTTAACGCCATAATGACGTTTGAAAGCAGATTCGATCAAATCGCCGATCTGACCGCCGACAGACAAAACAACCGTCAACAACAGCATGATCGGAAGACTATAGGCAAACTTGACCGGTGAAAATACAAGGTAAAGGCCAACGACGATTACGCTCACGAGACTTCCGCCGATTGACCCTTCCCACGTCTTGTTGGGGCTGACATGCGGTGCAAGTTTGTGCTTGCCGAGCTTTCGGCCGATCAGATAAGCACCAGAGTCGGTAATCCAAACGATCAAAAGCGCATATAAGATGACCCAAACGCTTTGGGCACGAGCCTGCATCATCAAATGAAAGCCCATCCCGGCATAGAGCGCACCCAAAGCCGTAACGCCCGCATCATCGAACGAAATGCGGTTTTTTGAAAAAACGGTGTAGATCAAAAGCGCAAGCATTACGAAATAAAAAGCGTCAAGCGTCGTGACGTTTTTCGGCAAAAACCCTGCACACTGGCCAGGCGCAAGCAGCACCGCAATACCAATAAAACTGAGCAATGCTTCAACGGAAACGATCAGCTCTTTTTTCATGATTAAAAATTCAGACATTCCGACAATGCCCATTGCAAAAACCAAAACATTAAACGGCACGCCGCCAATCAATAATAACGGAATAAAAACGGCCAAAGCCACGACTGCCGTAATGACACGTGTTCTCATTATTTTTTGTCCTCCTCGTTCAGACCGCCGAAACGACGATTTCGTTGTTGAAATTTGCTGATATCTTCCGCCAGATCAGCCGGAGAATAATCAGGCCAAAAAGTATCGGTGAAAACCATCTCGCTGTAAGCAAGCTGCCACAACAAGAAATTGGAAATGCGTTCTTCACCGCTTGTCCGAATTAAAAGGTCCGGATCGTCATACGGATAAACGGATGCCGTCATCAGACTCTTGCGGATTGTTTCTTCATCAATCTCATCTGCAGCAAGCTCGTTATTTTGAACCTTCTCGGCAATTTTTTTGACGCCGGTCACGATCTCTGCTCTGCCACCGTAATTCAAAGCAAAGTTCAAAATCATTCCCGTGCAGTTTTTTGTTTGCTCAATCGCATCAAAAACGGCTTTTTGCGTCTTTTCCGGCAATTGATCCGTATACCCCATCACGTTTACCTTGACGTTGTTTTCAATCAATTCAGGAACAAACGTGTCAAAAAATTTTGAAGGAAGATCCATCAAAAAACTGACTTCAGACTTGGGACGCTTCCAATTTTCAGTTGAAAATGCATAAAGCGTCAAAACTTTGACACCGAGATTGCTTGCTGCTTTGGTAATTTCCTTTACGTTCTCCATCCCCTGCTTATGTCCGGCAACTCTCGGCAAACGTCTCTTTTGCGCCCAACGTCCGTTGCCGTCCATGATGATAGCAATATGGTTTGGAATCTTATTTTCATCTAAATCGACTTCTTCAGTTTCATTTTCTGAATTCGTCTTAAATAATTTTGAAAACATCTTTTCAAAACCTCCGAATCATGTTTCAGCAGATACAAGAATAACGGGGCAGCTGAGCGCATTCTGCCTGAAATTGCGCCGTTTTGCCCCGTTATTTCGGAAAGCTGACTATTCTGCCAAAATTTCTTTTTCCTTAGCAGCCGTAATTCCATCAATATTCTTGATCGAAGCGTCCGTAATCTTTTGTGCTTCGTCTTCCAGATCATGAAGCACGTCTTCGCTCATGTCGCCGTTCTTTTGTGCCTTTTTTAATGAATCCATCATTTCGCGACGAACGTTTCTGACCGCAACTTTGCCCTTTTCAGCCGCCGCACGAACCTGTTTGGCAAGTTCCTTGCGTCGTTCTTCAGTAAGCTGCGGAATGACCAAACGAATCGCACTGCCATCGTTCATCGGCGTCAAGCCAAGATCTGATGCCAACAAGGCATGTTCGACGTCTTTTAAAGAAGACTTGTCATATGGCGTAACAAGCAAAACGCGTGCTTCAGGGACTGAAATTTGCGCCATTTGGTTAAGCGGAGTCGGAGCACCGTAGTATTCAACCATCACGCGATTGAGCAGGCTGGCATTGGCGACGCCGGCACGAATCCCGCCAAGCTCATGCTGCAAAGCGGCTTCTGCTTTTTGCATCTTTTCCTGATATTTAACTAATTCTGAACTAACACCCATTGTTGTTTCTTCCTTCCTGATTATCGATAAATCATCGATCAAACATTTAAGTATCCGTTGCTTTTTCAAGTCAACCTTTTTGAGGAAATTATCATTGATATCACGAGATAATTCCAAATTATCACCAAATACTATGTTATCTAACCAAAGTAAATTTGTCAAAAATAATCTGACATCAGAACGAAAAATTAAAAAACATTTTCATCGTCAAAAAGACTGCATCAAAAAAGCCGGGAACTGCGCACCCGGCTTTTAAAGCTGTCAATTATTTTGTAACCGTCGTACCGATATTTTCACCGACAACAACTTTCTTGATGTTGCCGTGCTTATTCATATTGAAGACGACAAGCGGAATATCATTATCCATTGAAAGGGAGGATGCCGTCGTATCCATTACGTTAAGACCCTTGTTGATAATATCAAGATGCGTCAAATTGTCATACTTGACTGCATTTTCATCTTGACGAGGATCTGCCGAATATACCCCGTCAACACCGTTTTTGGCCATCAAAATGACGTCAGCGTTGATTTCTGAGGCACGTAACGCAGCAGTCGTATCAGTTGAGAAATATGGAGAACCGGTCCCAGCGGCAAAAATCACGATGCGGCCTTTTTCGAGGTGACGCACGGCTTTTCTTCTGATGTAAGGTTCAGCAACCTGGCGCATTTCAATCGCCGTTTGAACGCGGGTCGGAACCCCGACCGATTCCAAATTATCCTGCAATGCCAACGCGTTCATCACCGTGCCGAGCATGCCGATGTAGTCGGCTTGAGCACGTTCCATGCCCATCGCTGCGCCTGCTTCGCCGCGCCACATATTGCCGCCGCCGACAACGATTGCGATTTCGACTCCGAGATCATGAACTTCCTTGATTTCTTCGGCAACTTTACGGATTTCGGGTGGATTGATGCCATGGCCTGCTTCACCGGCCAATGCCTCACCGCTCAATTTCAAAACAACGCGTTTGTATTTAATATCCGCCATCTAAGTTAATTCCTCCTAAATCTTGATTCATTATAGGCCATAAACCATTCTAAGATATGATACCATTATTTTCATATGCTTTCAAACTGCTTTTCTAAAAAGATTTCCACCGTGAAATTCAGAGTTTTACGACATCATCGTCTTTATGACCCCAACGAAGCGGATCTACCAAATTTTCCAACACGAAATTCTCGGTTTCAGACTCGTATTCAAAAACCGCAATGCCGCAGTTCGGAATTCCATGCTGATTTCTGATCAATTGCATCGTATCCGGTGCGAAGCGATCCAAAAAAGTTCCGATCGTGCATCCGTGCGAGACGATCAAAATATTTTCTCCTTCTTCTTTTTTCATGATTGCCTTAACGCAATTTTCAAATCTTTCAGCCATTTCTTGAACGGACTCGCCTCCGTACGGAACAAACGCATCGGTGTTGTCAACGAACCAATTCTTAGGCTGCGTGAACTCGCGCTGCCCTTCATAAAGTCCGAAATAAATTTCTTTCAATGCCTTGAGTCTAGTATAGGGCTTGTCCGTGATTAATTCCGCAGTATCTGAAGTTCTTTCCGAAGTCGACGTGTAAACTGCTGAAAAATCAACGTTCCTGAGCGATCGCCCCGCTTCTTTTGCCTGTTTTCTGCCAAGTTCGGTCAGCGGCGAATCACACCATCCTTGAGTCATGTGCAATTCGTTAAACAACGTTTGACCGTGGCGCACCAAATATAGTTTTTTCATGTCTCTCACCTCAAAATTTTATCCTGTCTGTTATAGTATGCAAGAATTTTAAAAAAATGAAAAGAACTTCTTATGGATATTTTGCGATTTTTTTCACTGCTTCTTTTAAAATCAAGCATACTCTTGCTATAATTGATAATGTTGAGATATAAAGAAAGGATTGAAATTTCGTTGACTAATCAAACTCGACAAAAAAGGTCTCAGCCTCAAAAGCGAAACCCGTTCTCCAAAAGCAGCCTGTTGCTCATGCTGCTTGTTCTCGGACTCGGTTTCATCTTGGGCTATCGAACCAGGACTTATATGAATCAGATAGTTGTCGAAACAACTGATGCCGTGTTAAAAGAAGGTCCCGGCACTGAATTTCCGCAAAAAAGCTTTCTGAAAAAAGAACAGCGTCTGACCGTCTATTCAAGAAAGAATCACTGGCTTCACGTTAAAACGGACAACGGCAAAACAGGATGGGTCGCTGATTGGATGATTGCCGATGGTTATAAGAACCCGATCGAAAAGCTCAGCGATGCAACAATCGTCATTGATGCCGGTCACGGCGGCGCAGATTCGGGCGCATTGTCAATCAAAAATAAGATGGAAAAGAAGTACACGCTCCTTTATGCCAAAGAACTTGAGCAAAAGCTTGAAGGTTATGGTACCAAGGTCTACATGACGCGTTCTTCAGATAAAACGGTCAGCCTTTCTTCAAGACCGATTCTTGCCCAACAGGTTCATGCCGATGCTTTCATCAGTATTCACTTTGATTCTTGCGATCAGCCGAATGCCGCTTCGGGATTTACGACATATTACTATCACACCGGCAAATCGCTTAAACTCGCACGCTACATCAACCAAAGCTTCGGAGCCCTAGGACTTGAAAATCGCGGTGTTGACAAAGGAGATTTTCTCGTTATCCGGGACAACACTCAGCCGTCCGTTTTGCTTGAAATGGGCTACATCAACACCCAAAAGGATTTCGACAACATCTCCGATCCTTCATATCGCAGCGAAGCAATGGACGACGTCGTCAAAGGCCTAAAGAAGTTTATTGAAAATAACGATTAAAAAAGAGGCTGCCTCAAATTTAAACCCCGGATGAGGCCGGGGGGTGCGGATGCGTGACAATCGCCTGCTATGGCGGAACAACCAAAAAACAAAACATGTCTGTAAAGTTGAATGAAATCTTGCCTTGAGCAGCACTGTATTTTATAAAATAAATGCCGGACAAAGCCAGTCGCAAATCGACCGTCTTCGTTCGGCATTTCGTTAAATTCAAGCAAAAAGCAGGAATTTTTGCTGTCAACTATTTGTTTTCCGTTCTCAGATACAGTTCTTCCAACTGCTTTTCGGCAACGGTGCTCGGGGCATTCGTCAATGGTTCTGACGCCTTGGAATTCTTAGGGAAGGCAATCACCTCACGAATGTTGTCTTTGCCGGCAAGAAGCATTGCGAAACGGTCAAGGCCAAGAGCCAGGCCGCCATGAGGAGGGAATCCGTAATCAAGTGCTTCCATGAACCAGCCGAATTGTGCTTCAGCGCTTTCCTTCGTAAATCCAAGCGCTTTGAACATCTTTTCCTGGATATCGCGACGATGGATACGAATCGAACCACCGCCAAGCTCATACCCGTTCAAAACGATGTCATAGCTTTGAGCATGACATTTGTGCGGATCTGTTTCAAGCAGATCCAGATCTTCTTCGTTTGGCATCGTGAACGGATGATGAGCTGCAATATAGCGTTCAAATTCCTCGCTGTATTCAAACAACGGCCAGTCGACGACCCAAATGAACGCAAATTTGGAATTATCGATCAGATCAAGTTCCTTTGCAATCGAAACGCGCAAATATCCAAGAGAATCAGCAACGACCTTGCGATTGTCGGCAACGAACAACAACAGGTCGCCAGCTTTGGCACCGGTTGCTTCTTTGACTTCTGCTTCCTTTTCTTTGAAGAACTTGGAAACGGGACCGGCCAAGCCTTCGTCCGTCACTTTCATCCAAGCCAAGCCTTTGGCGCCGAAACGCTTGATGTATTCCTGCTTTTCTTCGATCTTTTTGCGCGAATACTTGTCAGCACCGCCAGGAACGACGATTGCTTTGACCTGACCGCCGTTTTCAAGCGCCGAATCAAAGACCTTAAAGCCGGCACCCTTGACGACTTCTGCCATATCCTGCAATTCCATGCCAAAACGAATGTCCGGCTTGTCTGAACCGAAACGATCCATCGCTTCGTTCCAAGTAATCTGCTTGATCGGCGTTTCAATTTCGATTCCAAGAGTTTCTTTCATGACTGCTTTCAGCAAGCCTTCCGTCATTTCGCGAATTTCATCAGCCGTCATGAATGACATTTCCATATCGATCTGAGTAAATTCAGGCTGACGATCACCGCGCAGATCCTCATCACGGAAGCAGCGCGCAATTTGATAATAGCGATCATAGCCTGCCCCCATCAGCAATTGCTTAAAGAGCTGCGGTGATTGCGGAAGCGCGTAGAAATGTCCCGGATAAACACGCGACGGAACCAGATAATCACGGGCACCTTCAGGAGTCGAGCGCGTCAAATAAGGCGTTTCGATGTCAAGAAAATGGTTTTTATCCAAATAACGATGAACGGTTTGCGTGATTCGATTTCTGATCATCAAAGAACGCTGCATTTCAGGACGACGCAAATCGAGATAACGATAACGCAGACGAGTGTCGTCAGTTGCCGTTGTATCGTCTTCGATGCTGAACGGAGTCGTTTTTGCTTCGTTTAAAATCGTGACCTTGCTTGTTTCAACTTCGATTTTGCCGGTTTTCATATTTGGGTTGACGGCATTTTCAGCACGACTGACGACCTTGCCGACGATTTCGATTACGTATTCGCTTTTAAGCGTTTCGGCAATTTTGAATGCTTCTTCTGAAATTTCATGACTGAAAACAAGCTGAACCAAGCCTTCACGATCGCGAAGATCTGCAAAAATCAAATTTCCCAAATTGCGGCTTTTTTGTACCCAGCCTTTCAAAACCACTTCTTGACCGAGATACTTTTCATCGACCAATCCAGCGTATGTCGTTCGCTTCATTTAATATCTTCCTTTCCTACTTTGCAAGTTTCGCAAAGTCTTCATAAACATCATTTAAGGAAACGCTTATTTCTTCGCCTGTTTCCATTTTCTTCAAATTAGCTTTTCCTTCGGCAAGTTCCGTTTCGCCGATCGTCAAGGTATACTTGGCGTCAAGCTTGCTTGCCGTCTTGAATTGCGCCTTTGGCTTGCGCGACAGATAATCGCGATCGGCACTGAATCCCTGACGTCTCAATGACATTGCAATCTTAAGCGTTTCGGCATTCGTGCTTTCACCGATGCCGACAACGTAAACGTCAAGATCGTTTTCGATGTCAAATGCATCCTCTTCTGCCTCCAAGATAAGCAGCAAACGCTCAACGCCAAGAGCAAAGCCGATGCCCGGCGTTTCAGGTCCGCCAAGCTGTTCAACCAGACCGTTGTAGCGTCCGCCGGCACAAACGGTCGTCCACTTGCCTGAAAAGACCTTGGAATCGCTCATGATTTCAAAAATCGTATGGTTGTAGTAATCAAGGCCGCGAACCATGTTTGAATCGATCTCGTATTCGATGCCAAGGTCGTCAAGCAACGATTTAACCGTTTCAAAGTGCTTTTTTGCATCGTCCGTCAAATAATCGAGAATTGACGGTGCTCCTTCAACGATTTTTTGATCGCCTTCATCTTTTGAATCCAATACGCGCAACGGATTTTTGTGAAGACGTTCTTTTGAATCATCTGAAAGTTCTGCTTCAAAAGGTTCGAGATAATCAATCAAAGCTTGTCGATAAGCCGCGCGCGACTCATTGTCGCCAAGCGTGTTCAAAGCAAGCTTAAGACTGTTCAAACCAAAACTCTTGAGAAGTTCGATCGCCATTGCGATGACTTCAACGTCAAGCGTCGGATTGTCAACGCCGAATGCTTCGACGCCGATTTGGTGAAATTCGCGGAAACGTCCGGCTTGCGGGCGTTCATAGCGAAACATCGGTCCGATGTAATATGTTTTGAACGGCTTTTGAATTTCTGGTCCGTAAAGCTTGTTTTCCACATAGCTGCGAACGACTCCAGCAGTTCCTTCAGGACGAAGCGTAACGTGACGATCGCCTTTGTCAAAAAAATCATACATTTCCTTTGTCACAATGTCTGAAGTTTCGCCAGACGTTCTTGAAAAGACCTCAAAGTTTTCAAAAATCGGCGTTCTCATTTCCTGATAGCGAAATTTTTTGAATAATGCACGTGCCTTTTTTTCGATAAATTGCCATTTTTCGGAATCGCCCGGCAAAATATCGGCAGTGCCCTTTGGACGTTGGTACTTCATTTTTAATTCCTCCTGTTGATTTTCCGGCAACAAAAAAGCCCCTATCGATCATCTCTGATCGACAAGGGCGCAAAAGCACGGTACCACCTTGGCTTATAAACTCAGGGATAACGCGCCATGTCGCGGTGCTTTCATCAAGCACGCCTCGAAAGTGTCTTTCGAAAAGTCGATCCGTTGGACTTTGCAGCATCCGTCCACTCTCTGTGCGTTCTTCTTTTCTACTCCTCTTTTTCACCGGTTCATTTATGATAAATACAGTGTACTAAATATCAAATGTTAAGTCAAGCGTTGTTACGGCTTGTTTTTATTGAACAAGCAAACACACCTCACCTGATCGGCAAACCTTTAGTCATTTTATTGGGACCGCCATCAAAGCGTTCAAAGACAAAAGCGCCTTTATTCTCTTGCGTCGACACCCGGAAATTCAGCGGTCCCAATCCTGGAGCGGTCATTTATGGTCGCCTGGCTACTACATGAGCACGTCAGGTAATATTTAGTAAAGAAACAGTCGAGAAATATATATACGATCAAAAATACAATGAGATGAAAAAAGCTCCTTACAGAGTTTGACCCGGACGCTCATCCGATGGTTCACACGGACCGCGGAGCAGCATACTGTTCAATGGATTTCAATAATTATCTGACAG
>OHWG01000195.1_pt1 | contig 40170 bp, 26 predicted proteins | sample 1579621 | NCBI WGS metagenome assembly OHWG01 (sample SAMEA3882544, study PRJEB24775) | human gut metagenome | biome: human-associated habitat; feature: intestine environment; material: feces | place: Netherlands | collected 2009/2010
TACGTACGAAATTATACAGCATCTTGGAGCCTTCCACCGTGTGGAGTACTTCCGGGTGGAACTGGATCGCATACAGTCCGCGCTCTACGCACTCTGCTGCTGCCACAGGGCAGTTTGCAGTGGTAGCTACGGTACGGAAACCGGGTGCCAGCTTCGAAATATAGTCGAAATGGCTCATCCAGCAGATCGTATTCTCGGATACATCGGAAAACAGCTTGGAACTGCGGTCTACCTTCACCTCAGTCTTGCCATATTCCCGAACGGCTGCACGTTCAACCTTGCCACCCAGCACATGGGTCATCAGCTGTGCGCCGTAACAGAGTCCCAGCACGGGAACTCCTAAGTTAAACAGATCCTCGGAGCAGGTAGCTGCACCGGGTTCATAGCAGCTTGCGGGGCCGCCGGTCAGGATGATTCCCTTAGGATTCATCGCTTTTATCTTATTCAAGTCTGTCTTGTAAGAGTAGATCTCGCAATATACATTGCATTCTCTGACTCTTCTGGCGACCAGCTGATTGTACTGTCCGCCAAAATCAATGACAACTACCAGTTCTTTTTCCATGGTTGTCCTCCAGTATATTTTTCTGTCCTCTATTATAGGGTATGGTGCAGGGGAAGTCAAACCCTACTGCACCAGTTCTTCCAATTTTCCGAAGGTATAACCCATTTCTTCCCATTTTGTGAGCAGTTCATCCAGAATCTCCCCATTGGTCTTCGAGGTATTATGTAACAGCACCACCGCTCCGGGGTGGATCCTGCCTGTCAGCTTGGAAAAAGCTTCCTCGTGGCTGGGCTGGGCATCCACGTTCCAGTCCACATACGCGAGGCTCCAGAAAAAAGTGGAATACCCCAGATCCTTTGCCATCTGCAGATTCGTCTCACTGTATTTTCCCTGGGGCGGCCGGTAGTACATTGCCATCTCCGTGCCGGTGGTCTCCTTAAAAAGAGTTCTCACGTCATCCATCTCTTTCCGGAAAACCGCCGGATCAGAAATTTTCGACATGTCATAATGATGATAGGTGTGGTTTCCCACCGTATGTCCGTCCTCCACCATGCGTTTCACCATCTCCGGCGCCGACTCCAGAAAATGTCCTACCACAAAAAAGGTCGCCGGTGCATTGTGCCTTTTCAATGCATCCAATATGGCGGAACTATTACCATTCTCATAGCCGCAGTCAAAAGTGAGATAGATTTTTTTCTCCTCCGCATCTCCCACATAATAGGCATTGTACTCTTTTAGTTTTTCCGCAGATGCCGTGCCGGTGGGCTGCGTTCCTTCCGCCCCGAATCCCAGTCCCCAGTTCTCAGCAAAAAGTAAAGCCTCCGTGTTCTCTAACGCAGTTCCCGCCGTCTCCTGTGTCTTTATTTCCCGCTGCATACGTAGACCGTAGGCAATGGCTCCGATGCTTCTTCCGAGGAAAAACATTGCCAGCAAGAGCACTCCCAGCATCAGACCATTCTTATAATGCTTCTTCACCAATACTACCGATTTTTTCCCGACTTCCCATATTTTTTTAAAAATAGGATTTTCCCACATCTCACGATCCCTTATCGGTATTTCTACCCGTCTCTTCTATAATATTCATAATATTTTATGTACTATAGCTTTTCCCTTATGTCATGGATCTCCCCACGCATACACACCAAAATTCATCCCGTTGTATATATTATAAAAATGGATTCTTCGGAGCAACGCCATGGACTGCAAGGAAATGATCCTGTCAGAGGACACCTATGACATTATCACAGACTTTTCCGCATCGGAATTTCTGGGAGATGACAATAATTGTTATGAACGCATCGGAGAAGATTTTTTGATTTTGTATCTGGCCAATCTGGGAATCCGCAATCCGAAGATTGATTTTTTCCCCTATCACAATATGCCGAAGCTTTATGGGCTCATGCAGCTATCTCCCTCCGGTGAGACGCCACCCGGTGCCGCTCCCTTTGATCCGGCAGACCTGATCGCCAGTGGGATCACCCAGGTACAGCGTCCGCCCCTAAGTCTCACGGGGCAGGGCGTGATCCTGTGTTTTATCGATACCGGGATTGATTACCAAAATCCTGTGTTTCTGGACGAGAACGGCAACAGCCGCATCCTGGCGATCTGGGATCAGACAGTTCAGACCGGAGCGCCCCCTGATGGGTTAAAATATGGTTCTGAATACCGCAGAGAGGATATTAACCTGGCGTTGCGTTCCGAGGATCCTTATTCCATCGTTCCCTCCCGGGACGAAAACGGACACGGCAGTATCCTCGCCGGAGTCGCAGCCGGCAGTGTCGTCAGACAAGGCAATCCTTATATCGGTGCTGCACCGGGTGCCGACATCGTCGTGGTGAAGCTCAAGGAATGTAAGCAATATCTGCGCAGCTTTTATCTGGTGCCCGAGGGTGTTCCCGCCTATCAGGAAAATGATATTATGCTGGGCATCAAATATGCGGAATCCTTCGTGCGGCTCTTCGAACGTCCGGTAGTCATCTGTCTGGGTCTGGGAACCAACCAGGGAGATCACGCGGGCAATTCCTCCCTGTCACGGTATCTCTCTTCCCTCGCTGTCCGCAGAAGCCGTGCTGCCATCGTCTGCGGGGGAAATGAAGGGAACGCCTCACACCATTACCATGGAAGACTAAGCGCTCAGACACCTGGGGAGGATTCCCGGGATGTGGAGATTCGGGTCAGCGAAGGCTGTATCGGATTCTGGCTGGAGCTTTGGGGTGCTCTGCCGGATGCTTTTAATCTGAGCATCCGCACTCCCGGCGGGGAAAATATTCCTGAACTGCGCCTGGGATTGCAGCAAAGTGTGACCTATTCCTTTATTTATGAAAAAAGCAGAGTCACTATCGACTCTGCTCTTGTGGAAGAAAATTCCGGCGAAGAACTGATGCTTGTACGCATCCAGGATCCTACCCCCGGTATCTGGACCTTTCGTGTCTCTGCTTCCGGTAGTTTATATAACGGTAATTTTCACATGTGGCTGCCTATCACAGAATTTCTGTCTACTCCGGTATATTTTCTCAATCCGGATCCCGACATGACTCTGACGGAGCCCTCGATGGCGCCGGAGGTTCTGAGCGTTTCTACTTACAACGCAGAAAACAACAGTTTTTACGCAGAATCCGGCAGAGGCTTTGGGCGCACCGGGCAGATCCGTCCGGACTTATCCGCTCCCGGAGTCAATATCTCCACCATTGACGGGCGCCGTACGGGAAGCAGCATGGCTGCCGCTATCACTGCCGGAGCCGTAGCACAGTTTTTCCAATGGTCAGTCATTGAGGGCAATAACCGGCTGGCGGAAAGCCGGGAAATCCGCAGTTATTTTATACGCGGTGCTGTGCGTACACAGGGTCTGAACTACCCCAACCGGGAATGGGGCTACGGCAGACTGAATTTAGAGGAGACCTTCAATGCCCTGCTCCGGGTATGACTATAGGATTTTTCGAATATTTCGGACAATAGAGGCTTCTGTTTTGTACGTTATCTTCCATTTTCATCTGTGCTTTTGGAAAAAATCCTAGCATACCCATAAGACAATGGGCGATCCGTCATATCCGCAAAACGTAAAGGGAAATTCTCTTTTTCTTCCATGCGGTTCGGGCAGTCTCTCCTACCACATCCCAGACAGATTCCGGCACATTTGGTAAAAGGATCCTTCGTCAGCTCCGCATAAAATACCACACTTTTCTTTGGGATCATACAATACGCTGCATTACAGGTAACCGGCAATGCAAGCTCCTGCAGAAGCATGGGCAGATTCGCCAACCGCAGCAGACTGCCTATTTGGGATTCCGAAGTCTCAGAAATCTCCCCACCTAAAAAATGCAGTCTGGCAACATGCAGATTCCGATGCACAGCTACCCACTCTGTATAAGCCCGGTAGCTTTTTAATAATAATTCACTGGACAGCACCTCGATCATATAACTCTCTGTCAGAAATCCGTTCTGCAAATACTTTTCCTGCAGTGCATCGATCCCTTTTCCCAGGGTAATGCCTACAGCCAAAAAAGACTGATCCCTCCCGGGAAAAGTCTCTTTGATTTCTCTGTCCTGCCATCCCGCTTCTGTCTCCAGGCAGGGGATCATCTCACCTGCCAGTCGCTTCAGATTGGGATATTCTTCCGGATCATAATGATATTTTTCCATCACACTGTGCAGAAATTGTTCGTTCCTGCACAGTGCTGTAATTTCTGAAAAAAAAGTCTGCATGTTCACCTGTTCTCCCGGAATACCGGCTATCTCATGACGCCGACATATTTTTACTGCATCCGGTTAATTGTTTTTAATGCGCAGGCATCTGATGGCATTGAGAACAGCCAGTACCATCACTCCTACATCTGCGAAGATAGCAACCCACATATTGGCGATACCCAGCGCACCCAGGATCAGGCAGATGGCTTTGACTGCCAGCGCAAATACGATGTTCTCGTAGACGATACGCAGACATTTGCGGGAAATCCGCATAGCCAGGGCAATCTTGGCAGGATTGTCATCCATCAGGACCACGTCTGCAGCTTCAATGGCTGCATCAGAACCAAGTGCTCCCATGGCGATACCGATGTCAGCACGGGACAATACCGGTGCATCGTTGATACCATCGCCCACGAATGCCAGTTTTTCCTTCGCACCCTTCTCCTGCAACAGCTTCTCCACGCAGCTTACCTTGTCTGCGGGAAGCAGCTCACTGTGTACCTCATCTAATTTTAACTCACCGGCCACATGTTCTGCAACTGTTTTGCTGTCACCGGTCAGCATGATGCATTTCTTCACGCCGGAATTTTTCAGGGAGGCAATTGCTTCCTTCGCACCATCCTTGATCACATCGGAGATCAGGATGTATCCTGCATAGTTACCGTCTACCGCCACATGAACCACTGTACCTACACCGGTATTTTCCGTATAAGCCAGGTTCAGGCTCTTCATCAGCTTTGCATTGCCGGCTGCCACCTGTCTGCCGTTCACTTTGGCAGTTACACCATGTCCGCTGATCTCCTCCACATCACTGACGTTAGAGGCATCCAGTTCTTTTCCATAAGCGTTCTTCAGACTCTTGCTGATGGGATGACTGGAATAACTCTCCGCATAAGCAGCATACTCCAGCAGTTCTTCCTCTGTAAATCCCTGCCCGGGATAGATCCCCGTTACATCGAATACACCTTTGGTCAGGGTACCGGTCTTGTCAAATACCACATACTTAGTCTCAGACATCGCTTCCAGATAGTTGGATCCCTTCACCAAAATGCCGCAGGCACTTGCCGCACCGATTCCTCCGAAGAAGCTCAAAGGAATGGAAATGACCAGCGCGCAGGGACAACTGATTACCAGGAAGGTCAGAGCACGGATGATCCAGGTGCTCCAGGCTGCCGGGTTGCCCATGATCAGGTTGATCACAGGAGGCAGGATGGCCAGGGCCAGGGCACTGTAGCAGACAGCCGGGGTATAATATCTTGCGAACTTCGTAATAAAGTTCTCAGATTTGGACTTCTTCATGCTGGAGTTCTCTACCAGATCCAGGATCTTGGATACCGTGGATTCTCCGAATTCCTTGGTAGTACGGATCTTTAATAGTCCTGTCAGGTTCACACAGCCGCTGATCACATTCTGGTCCACAGTGATCTCTCTTGGAACACTTTCACCGGTCAGGGCACTGGTATTCAGAGTGGAAGTGCCTTCCACAACCACACCGTCAATGGGAACTTTCTCACCGGGACGTACCACGATAATGGTTCCGATCTCTACATCATCAGGATCTACCTGCTCCAGACTGCCGTCTTCGGCCTCGATATTAGCATAGTCGGGACGGATATCCATCAGTGCACTGATATTCTGGCGGCTTTTGCCTACAGCGACCGACTGGAACAATTCGCCGATCTGGTAGAACAGCATAACTGCCACGCCCTCGGAATACTCTCCCAGTCCCATAGCACCTACTGTCGCTACTGCCATCAGGAAATTCTCATCAAACACTTCACCATGCATGATGCCCAGAACGGCTTTTCTTAAAATATCATATCCGATCACCGCGTAAGGGATCAGGTACAGCAATCCCAGCCACAGCCCTTCCAGCGGAACAAAATGTAAAATAACTAATAAGATTGCCGCTACAATAATGCGGATCAATACTTTTTTCTGTTTCTTTGTCATAGGAATCCTCCTTGCTTTCCTACAAAATTATCAAGTCTCCCGGTAAAGAGAGTATCTGCTCTCCTTCCGGAATTCATCCTATAAATAAATTTCGCAATCGTCCTCTACTCTCTTGCAGGCTTTTACCACATTCTCCATAACGGCCTTCTCATCGCTGCCGTCAGCAAATTCCACTTTCATCTTCTGGGTCATAAAGCTAACAGTTGCATCGGTAACGCCTTCTACCTTCTTCGCTGCGTCCTCCATCTTCAGAGCACATGCTGCACAATCTACTTCGATCTTGTAAGTTTTCTTCATGATAATATCCTCATCTTTCTCCATTAGCATTTCCTGCTTTTTAGATGCTAATGATTTGCATTTAGTTTTAATATTCATTCATATGAACCACTGTTCATATGTTTATATTACCATATGCCGGGAAAAAGTCAATACTGTTTTTAAATGTTTTGTAAATTGAAAGTTTACGCGAGCAATGAGCCGCGCATAGGCATAGTGAGGACAGCGATGGGCGCTTGCGCACAAATCGCTGTCTTTACTTATGCCGTGATGCGGCGAACGCCGCGATATGAAATAAGATTGGCAGCGCCTTTTGCTGCCAATCTTATGAATAGCGTGGCTCATTGCGGATGCCATCTGCCACCCGGGGAGATCTGTTTGTATTAAAAACACCATTTTCTGCTAAAAAAATACAAAAACATGAGATTTTGCCATGTAAAAAGCTGTTATTTTCGCTGAGCGTGCAAAATGAAGAAATTCCGTACAAAAATTCCTGATTTAGAAGTTTTTTTGTACGGATTTTGCTATTTTGATGCGATTTTCACCAAAGCAATAGAAAGAGGGCTACGGGGCTGTTTCGCTAACTCCCTGCTTAGTAGGGCAAGCATATTACTGCCCTGAAAGTGCTTTTAGAAATCCAAGCAGTATTTTTATGGAAGAATTCATGAAAACGTTCTGACAATTACCGCTTCGGCATAGGATGCTTCCATTCCGGCAGTAAATATCAGTCACTATAAAAGAAAATCACTTCAAACTTACTGCTTCTACAGCACAAAATAGATTTTAGGCGGTAAAGATCGGAACAGCAAAACCAAAATACCACCCAGGAAGACAACAAAGTCATCCGGGTGGTATTTCACTAACTCTCAATTTATTTCTCTTCCACCGGAATCTGCTTCAGATTCTCCACAGGCTCCAGGATCTCATTACTGCGGATGTCAATGATAGGTCCGCCGGTACCTTCGATGTATTCTCTGGTAATGGTGACTTTTCCGATATTGTCATCCTTGGGGATCTCGTACATGATATCCAGCATGAAATCCTCAATAATGGAACGCAGGGCTCTGGCACCGGTGTCACGTTTCATGGCCTTTTCGGCAATGGCATCCAGGGCATCATCCGTGAACTCCAGTTTCACTTCATCCAGTTCCAGGAGCTTTTGGTACTGTTTCAAAATGGCATTCTTCGGCTCTTTCAGGATCTTCACCAGCATCTCCTTGCTCAGTCCCTGCAGAGTACAGATGATAGGCAGTCGTCCGATGAACTCCGGGATCATGCCGAACTTACGGATATCCTCTACGGTCACCTTAGATAAGATATCGGTATCTTTATCGTATTTGTCCTTTAGTTCGGAATTAAAACCGATGGATGCGGTCTTGGTCAGGCGCTCCTTGATGATCTCATCCAGATCCGGGAATGCACCGCCACAGATAAACAGGATATTGCGGGTGTTCACCGTAGCCAGGGGCACCATGGCATTTTTGCTATTGGCACCGACCGGTACTTCCACCTCGGCACCCTCCAATAATTTCAGCATGCCCTGCTGTACACTTTCACCGCTGACATCCCGGGAATTGGTATTTTTCTTCTTGGCGATCTTGTCGATCTCATCAATGAAAATAATACCTTTCTCCGCTTTCTCTACATCGTTACCGGCGGCTGCCAGCAGCTTGGATACTACACTCTCGATATCATCACCGATATATCCGGCCTCCGTCAATGACGTAGCATCGGCGATCGCCAGAGGCACATCCAGCAGTTTCGCCAGTGTTTTAACTAAATAAGTCTTACCGGAACCGGTGGGACCGATCATAAGGATATTGGACTTCTCGATCTCGATCTCATCCATGGTATCAGTCGCAACTCGCTTATAATGGTTGTATACTGCGACAGAGATAACCTTCTTGGCTTTTTCCTGTCCTACCACATATTCATCCAGGCTTGCCTTGATCTTATGTGGTGCCGGAATATCCTTGATGTTGAATACCGGCTTGGGACCTTCGGCTTTCTTTTTCTTCTTGAGTTTCTGCTTGTTGGGGATGCCGCCGTCTCCCTGGAGGTCTGCCAGATTCACAAAGCTGATATTTGGGAATCCGTTCTGTCCGCCAAACTGGTTCAGATCGCTCGGATTATTCAACATGCCCTGGTAGTCGAACTGGCTCACAGTCTCCATGGTCTTGTGCATGCAGTCATCGCAAATGCAGATATGATTAGGCAGCTTGAACATTCTGCCGGCTTTGCTCTCCGGTCTGCGGCAGATGAAGCAGACATCCTCGTACTCGCTGCTGTCCTTTTTGTCCTCTGTCTTTTTCTCAGCGGAATTTTCACCCGCAGTATCCGCTACCTGTGTGTTCTCGCTATTTTTTTCGTTATCTTTTTTTTCGTTCAGAGTGGTCTCTGTTTTCTCTTCCTCAGGAATCACTTCTCTATAATCATCATTGTAATTATCTGTCATGTTATTCTCCTCTTTGTCTATTGCGCAGTGCTTATCTCGGTATCACTTCGTGCTACCTCGATATCCGGGCTTCGCCCTACACGTATCGTGTCTTACGTAATCCCATCTGCAAGCAGTCGGTTTTCGTAATCCACGATCCTTGCACTGCTCATGCCTACGCTTATTATATCTAATTCGAATGACTGCTACAAGTGAAGTTTTTCTAAACAAAATCCCCGGGAGATTCAGACGATCTTCCGGGGGTTTTCTATCTTTCCAATATTCAATATTGGGAACCGCTATATTTATTTTTTATCTGCTGGTCTGCTGCCCAGTGTGAGATTCAGTTCGACAGACACATATTCACCGTTCTGAGGTCTCTGTACCGTTATGGTTACGGAATCACCGGCTGCATAGTACTGTAACATCTTCTGAAGATCAGAGTAGGACGAGATGCTGCTGCCGTCGAATTTTGTAATGATATCACCTTTCATGATACCGGCATTCGCTGCTGCACTGCCTTCCTCTACGGATACTACATAGATGCCTTCCGGCATGTTATACATCTGAGAGATCTGGGAAGTTACTTCCTGCAGAGAGATATCGATGTAACCGACTTCATCCTCAGCTACCTTGGTTCTGGTCTGACGCTCCATCAGATCTGCAATGATAGGACTTGCCGAAGTAATCGGGATAGCATATCCCATACCTTCTACGGCAGTACCACCGATCTTGTTGGAGTTGATACCGATAACCTCACCATTCATGTTCAGCAGTGCACCGCCGGAGTTACCGGGGTTGATGGCTGCGTTGGTCTGGATGAAAGTACCGGTAGAACCGTTCTCCAGAGTGATCTCACGATTCAGGGCACTTACGATACCGTTGGTAACGGACTGGCCATATCCAAGAGCATTACCGATAGCAATCACCGGCTCACCAAGCTTCAGGTCATCACTGCTGCCCAAAGTAGCAACGGTAATGGCATTCTTGGTATCATCGCTCAGATCATTTAAAGATACTGCGATCACTGCCAGATCCATATCGGAATCCAGTCCTTTGACTTGTGCCTGTGCTTCACTGCCGTCGATAAAAGTAACGGTCAGTGTATCTGCGCTCTCTACTACGTGGTTGTTAGATACGATCAGCAGTTCATCATCGGTCTTGCCTACGATGATACCGGAACCGCTGGCTGCTTCTTCCTGTGTATACTGCTGTCCGAAGACATTGGCTGTCTCGGTAAAGTTATTCACAATAGATACCATGGCAGGCATAACCTTCTCCACCACATCAGATACATCAGACTCTACATAAGTAACGTTAGTCGCAAGCTGCGGTGTACTCTGGCTGCTCTCTGTTGCAGCTTCGGAAGCAACCTCACCCACCACTGCGGTATCCGTACCGGTCTTAAGCATCCCGGTGCCCTGCTGTACTGCATAGAAACCGATGCCGGCAAACAGTCCGAAGAAAAGTCCCAGACTGACACTTACCATAGCTTTCCGGAAATAACCTCCATGCTTTTTGGGGTTCTTAGGTTCTGTATTGCTACCGGTGCTTCCGCCCATCTGGTATGTGGTGTAACCGTTTGCACTTCCCGCAGCGCTTACTCCGCTGAATGTACCGGTTGTATTTTTATCTCCGGTTTCATAACCGGAAAAATTATCATTCTCGTACATAATGCTTCCTCCTATTCTATCTGTAAGTGAGAAATTTTTTACTATTTCCATTTCTTCCTCTCACCTTATGAACATAGTATATCCACCAAATGTGACCGAATTGTGATAACTTTCTGAAGCAATTATGAAAGATCAAAAAAAACCGAAGAAGTTTTCACCTCTCCGGAATTTTCTTGTTATTCCACCGTAACGGATTTTGCCAGGTTTCTCGGCTTATCCACATCACAGCCACGTCCCACTGCCACATAGTAAGCAAACAGCTGCAACGGAATGATTGCCAGGGAATTGGTAAAGTACGGATTCGTCTCGGGAATGTATACCACATAATCCGCTGCCTTCTCGATGGCTTTGTTGCCCTCGATGGTAACCGCCATGACAAAAGCGCCTCTTGCCTTTACCTCTACCATATTACTGATGGTCTTCTGGAACAGAGCCGGCTGGGTTGCCAAAGCCACTACCAGGGTGCCATCTTCGATCAGGGAAATGGTGCCATGCTTCAGTTCTCCGGCTGCATAAGCCTCGGAATGAATATAGGAGATCTCTTTTAACTTCAGGGATCCCTCCAGGGAAATCGCATAGTCGATACCACGTCCGATGAAGAAGATGTCTCTCGCTCCCACATAACGGTTGGCGAAATGCTGGATCTTCTGCTTCTGGCCCAGAAGCAGCTCGATCTGATCCGGCAGACATCTTAAATCTGTCAGCATACTCTGGAACTTCTCCTGGTCAATGGTTCCACGCACCTTGGCGAACTTCATAGCCAGCATGTAAAGTGCTGTCAGCTGTGCACTGTAAGCCTTGGTCGTTGCAACGGCGATCTCGGGACCTGCCCAGGTGTACATAACACTGTCCGCTTCTCTGGCGATGGAGCTGCCGACGACATTGACAATACCCAGTACCTTGAAGCCCTTTTCCTTGGATTCCCGCAGAGCTGCCAGCGTATCCGCAGTCTCACCGGACTGGCTGATGACGATGACCATATTGCCCTTCTGCAGGATGGGATCACGATAACGGAATTCGCTGGCCACATCCACCTCTACCGGGATTCTTGCCAGACCTTCAATGACATATTTTGCGGTAACACCGGTGTGATATGCGGAACCGCAGGCCACGATATGGATCTTTGTGATCTCCTGAATCTCCTCATCGCTCATATTCAGTTCTTCGATGACGATATCATTATCCTTGATACGGGGAGAAATGGTATCGTTGATCGTCTTCGGCTGTTCGTAGATCTCTTTCAGCATGAAATGCTCATAGCCGCCCTTTTCCGCAGCATTGGCATCCCAGTCGATGGTCACGGGGGTTTTCGTGATCTCTTCTTCGTCCACTGAGAAGAATCTAAGACCGTCTTCCTTCAGTTCCACCACTTCCTGATTATCTACATAATATACGGTTCTGGTATATTTGAGAATTGCGGGAACATCAGATGCGATAAAGCTGCCGCTCTCACTCTTGCCTACGATCAGAGGACTGTCTTTGCGGGCAGCGAAGATCTTATCAGGCTGATCGGCAAACATGATACCCAGCGCATAGGAGCCCTCTACACGATGCAATACCTTAGTGATCGCTTCCAGGGGATTTCCCTTATAATAGTAGTCTAACAGATGCGCCAGTACCTCGGTATCGGTCTCAGAGATGAACTGATACCCCTTATCCTGCATCTTTTTCTTCAGTGGAATATAGTTCTCAATGATTCCGTTATGTACTACAGCAATGGTACCGGCGTTATTCATATGGGGATGGGAATTGATATCACTGGGAGCACCGTGGGTTGCCCAACGGGTATGCCCGATACCGGAGGTTCCCTTCATAGACTCGCCTCCGTGTGTCAGGTTTTCCAGAACCTTAAGTCTCCCGACAGCCTTTTTGGTGTTGATCTTCTCCCCATCAAAAATAGCCATACCCGCGGAATCATATCCACGGTATTCCAGTTTGGACAGACCATCTAAAATGATCGGTGCTGCCTGTTCTGTTCCAATATATCCTACGATACCACACATAGTCATACATCCTTTCTGTTCTGTTTCCAGTATTCTTTGTTGGAAGTAAAAGCAAGGACCCATTTTCCGGGGAGCCTGCGATAGTTCTTACCTAATAGATAACCTGCATATTTACAGGCACATTGTATATAAAAATGGAGCAACTTGCCGGACATATGATTTTTCCGCAAATATGCTGTCACATCTTTCACCATTCGTTTTCCCTCGGACTCCGAAGGATATGCTGCGAAGACTTCCGGATGTTCTGCCTGGGATACCCCCAGGTCAAAATTCCTTTGGAACTGCTGTACATTGGTATAATTATGGGAATGAATCACCCGGGCATCCGCCGCATAAGCGATCGCATACCCCGCTTCCACCGCTTTCGCCGCATAGATCATATCTTCATTAAATATGGTATGTTTTACGAATCCACCCAGTTCCTCATAGATCTCCCGTCGGTATGCCGCACACACATTGGAGCAGAAAAATGTCTTGATCCCCAATGTCTTAAGATCTTCTGCGGATTTGATCCGTGACTGTGCCGGATAATTAAATTCCCTGGTATAACATTCCACCGGTGCACAATCTTCTCTCGGCAGCTGTCTTGCATAGGATACCGCCACCTGATCCCGCAGCGGTTCCGTCAGTTGTTCGATCAGATTGTCATCTGCCGGCATGGCATCCTGGGTCATCATGACAAAAATATCTGCGGAAGATTTTTTCACACCCATGCGTCTGGTGCCGCCATGATCAAATTCTCTTTTGGAGACATGATATACCTTAATGTTCTGATATTTCTCCAGAAATCTGGTTCCATAGATCAGCTGCTCAAAATATTTTTCTCCGGTGTTCAGCAGGATCACTTCATGTACCGGCACGCTCTGGCTGTCAAGCTTATCTAATAATGTAAATAGTTCTTTCCCCGGTTTATACAGGGGAATGATCACATCGATCTCCATTGCAGAGCGCTCCTTACTTTCTCAATCTCTGGTCTATTATACTTTATCCCCGTCTGTTACACAAGACTTTTTCATATGACACGAGGGAGCTCCGGTGCTCTCCGGAAGACTCCCTCGTCAATTCGTTTTCTTATTTATTCAGATAAGGTGCCGTATCGGACGCAATCTTTCTACTGTATTCCTTTACACTGTCGGTTACGGTGTAGTTCGCATCATCAAACAGGAACTGATGCAGCCATACAACATTGCTCTCCAGATCCAAAGGTACTACACTGCTTCCCTTTGCACCGATGTTACCGGTGGCACGCATGGTCTCTTCAGGGAAACCTCCCTCGTCCACAATACGATATTTTGTGATGTTAGCCAGCAGATCCAGAATATCCTTGGAATCCAAGCTGGTGTAAACATCATCGATGGCACTGTTAAATACCTTGGACAGAGTATCGTAATCGGCCTTCTTCGCCTGATCTTCAATCGCCTGGATCACTTCACGCTGACGTGCGGCACGCTTGAAATCATTACCTGCGGTATAACGGATACGGCAGTAAGCCGTCGCCTGCAGACCGTTTAGCAGCTGTACTCCGGTCTCTGTTACCGGTGTGTAGTCACATTTTAAGACCTCTGCAATACCGATCTGGTAGTTATTGATATGCTTGATCTCCTCGGAGTCCACATCGATATAGACACCGCCCAGACCGTCAATCACTTCACTCAGTCCCTTATAGCCTACGGTTACAAAGTTCGTAATATCCATATCCAGATTCATGTTTAACATCTTAACTGCCTGCTCCGCTCCGCCATAGGAATAAGCCGCGTTACACTTCTGATAGGAGTCCGTGCCGATGTTCAGATACGTATCACGATATACACTGACCAGTTTGATATCGCCGGTATCCATATTGATGCTGGCGATCATAATACTGTCGCTTCGGCTGCCCTTGTACAGCTGGCTGTCCTTCGTTGCATCCACACCGAACAGTGCAATGTTCATATACCCCTTCATTGCTTCGTCCTGTTGTACTTCTTCCGGAATCCGAAGCTCTTCCGTCTCTAATACCGTTACCTTGGGGCCTTCATTATTTGTGTGGGTCATTACCAGATACAATACTGCTACCATGATCAGGATAACCGCAATCTCTACACCGAAGATGATAACCTTTCTTCTCTTCTTGGCAGCACGCTGCTTGGCAGATACTCTCCTCTGTCCGTTACTGTTGCCGGCAGGTCGCTGTCCCGCAGGTCTCTGTCCATTTCCGGAAGGTCTTCTTCCGCTTCCGGCTGGTCTCTGACCATTGCCGCCATTGTAGTTAGAATTTGTTGCCATCTTGTCTTCTCCTTGTGTTAATAAGCATTTTTATTGATAAATCCTGTAAAAAATGTCATAAGAATGATCTTAATGTCAAACCCGAGGGTCCAGTTCTCAATGTAATAAATATCATACTCGATCCGCTTCTTGATGGAAGAATCACCACGCAGACCGTTGACCTGTGCCCATCCCGTGAGGCCCGGCCTCACCTGATGTTTTACCATATATCTCGGGATCTCTTCCTTGAACTTTTCCACGAACTGAGGGCGCTCCGGTCTCGGTCCCACCAGGCTCATATCTCCTTTCAGGATGTTGAACAGCTGCGGAAGTTCATCAATGCTGGTTCGTCTTAAGATCTTGCCGATTCCGGTGACTCTGGGATCGTTTCGCACCGTCCAGCCCTTTTTCTCCTCCGCTGCAGTCTGCATTGCCATACTGCGGAATTTGTACATATAAAATGATTTATTATGAAGTCCTACCCGTTCCTGCTTGAAGATCACAGGTCCCGGACTGGAACATTTTACCAGAATTGCCGACAACAGCATGATCGGTGACGTAATGATGATGCCGAACAGGGAGCCGACAATATCCATGGCTCTCTTGATCATCATATTTCCGGTGTTGGTCAGCGGCACATACCGAATATTGATCACCGGAAGTCCCATGAGATCCTCCGTGTAAGGTCTGCTGGGGATCAGACTGCTGTAGTCGGGGATGAATTTCGTATGCACGCCGGATTTCTCACAGATATCCACAACACCTTCCAGATAATCATAATCTTTCAGAGAAAGCGTGATCGCGATCTCGTCCAGCTTGTTCTCCGGAAGAATATACTCCAGATTCCCCAACGTTCCCAGGACTTTCACTCCCTTATAGGTAGTCCCTCCCGGAATGTGTTCATCCAGAATACCGCATACAACATATCCCCACTGGGGATTGCTTAAGATTCTGTCAATATACTCTTCTGCCGCTCTGGAATAGCCCACCAGTAAAATATGCTTCAGATTGTATCCCCTTTTCCGGAGTGTCCGCAACGCTTTTCTCATTATGATGCGGGATACCGAAGTCAGAAATACATTCAGCACATAAAAAATTGCCATGACGGATCGCGAAAAGTTGATCTCACGGATGATCATATACAGTATAATGATCAATGCCGCCAGGCCGATGGTATTTGCCTGCAGAATGCTGTAAATCTCATGTCTGCGGCGGACGGTTCGCTTCGGGGAATACACGCTGCACCGGTAATATAGGAACATATAACCGGGCACAATAAAAGGAAGCAGCTTATAATACTCCTGCACAGGCAGGACACCGATTCCGGGACCGTCGTTCAATATATAAAATTTGATATAATAGGCAAGGACAAAGGATATGGCTGTGATCAGCGCATCCATTATCACAAGAAGCCTGTTAAAGACTTTCTGGTTGTCTTTTATCATATGGGTCACCCAATCTGTAAGTCTGAAAAGCTTCTTTTTAACGATTTCATTCTACAATAACGATGTTTTTTTCTCAACTTAAGAATTTATGAAGCCATTTCTTAAGATTTCATAAGAATTCGAAACACATTGAAATACAGCTGCCACTGGATCTTCACATAATTCCCCAGATGATGCCACCGGAAGGGAACTTTGTGCTGTCTTCCCGTGGTTCCTACAGATCTTCTCAGGCCCGCTGCCAGTCCTTTCAGATAAAGTTTTCCCATTCTTTTCTTACAAAAAAACAAAAACTTTATGCCAAATCCAAGCAAAAAAAACGGCAGGTTCAGAATACACTGCAAAAGCGGCATATTCTTGCCGATCACATAAATACTGTTGGCAGACGCAAGTAACGTTTTCCGGGGATTGTATCTGGATCCCGTGGAAGCACTGCCATAATGCAGCACAGCCGCCTTCGGTTCATACCGGTTCTCATAGCCGTAGATCCGGGCACGGTAGCCGATATCCAGATCTTCTAGATAGGCAAAATGTTCTTCATCAAAATAACCGATCTCTTCAAATACGGATCGTCTGTAGATTGCGGCACCGCCACAGGCGGAAAACACCGGGACAGACTTATCATAATCCGCCGCCGGTTGTCCCTTCCCCCGGGAATAGGCCCAGCCCAGCACGCAGTAACGGTCTCCGGCATCATCGATGAGCTCCGGTCTGTCCCACATCAGCATCTTCGCACTGACGGAAAATATCTTTTCATTTTCGCGGATAGCATCATATAAGCCTCTTACAAAACCGGCTTCTGCCTTTGTATCATTGTTCAGAAGGATCACATATGGTGTCTTCGCTTCCCGTATCCCCAGATTCACTGCATGACAGAATCCGGTGTTTTCCGGTAAAGATATCAGGCGCACACCTTCCCCACACCATTCCTTTTGCAGATATTCCACGCTGCCGTCCACGGAAGCATTATCGATGATCAGCACTTCATATCCGGGGGCATTTTGCTGCTCTCTGCACAGAGAAGTCATGCACTCTGCCAGATATTTCATTCCGTTGTAATTTGGTATAACAACCGTTATTTCACTCATAATGGTTTAAACTCCTCCGGATATTCCGGCAGATAGAGTAATCTTCCTCTTTGCCGTAACGCTTCGGACAATCGCAGACTTAAGGTTCGGATGTCCACTCCTGACGGCAGTACAGTTACATCGAATACCGGTTGCTCTCCCGGGTGTCTTCGTATCTCAGTATACGGAACTCCCACAATTTTCTCGAATACTTCCTGGCAGGAAGGCTGAATACGAATACAGCGAAGATCCAGCGCCTGCGCATCTTGGGACAATTCCGCTCTGTGAAGATATCCTCCGAATCCCTGCGGCAACCCCTCGTAGAACACCTTTCCCTCCGCAGTCATTCTGCCGCCGATGATCTTGCCAGTCTTCCCGGACAATACTCTGCCTCCCACGGCTGCCACATCCGGGCGGTTCTGTAATACATCGGTATACTGTAAACTATAAAATCCCACATGCCTGGTCTCACAGGCAGTCGCAGGGATCCCCCGCAGTGCGGCATGATCCCGCAGAGCCCGAAGTCCCGCCTCGTAAGCGTATTTTTTGCTGTGGGGATTGGCTGCCGTGGATGCCTCGTGGCATCTCCAGTGATACAACACTTTGGGGATATGAAGAATGCTCTTCTCCCCGGCCTGCCCGTCCGTCGTCAGCACTTCTGCCACAGCCCGTAACACCAAGTCATAGTCCTGGGCGCCGTCACATTCCGGTCGGAATCGCAGCCTCTTCATCAGTTCCGCATCCATGACCAGGAAATGGCAGATATAGTTATTACTTAAAATTAAATCGTAATTAAAGTTTTCTTTATGATTTGGATCATAGTATCTGGTCTCTTCTCCATCGCACTTATCCTCATCCGAATAAGCGAAGGCGACTTTGACACCTCTGTCATATGCTTTGATGATCGCATCAGCCATTTCGTACAACGCATCCGGTGTCAATACATCATCATGATCCAACAGACCGATATACTCTCCCTTCGCATAGGGAAGCGCCTGATTGGTATTAGCAGCGATTCCCGCATTTTCTTTCAGATGCACATAGTGGAGCCTGGGATCTGCTGCGACAGGTTCTGTCTCGCCATCCGTCGGCTGCTCCTTCAGGAATCCCTGCTGCTTCAGTACCTCCTCCACACTGTGATCCTCCGTGGCATCTGCCAGGATCAGTTCCCAATGGGGATAGCTTTGTTGCATAACGCTTGTTATCATTCTGTTCAGATATGCTTCCGGGGTTTGATATAAGGGTACCACAATACTGAACGTAATCGGTCTTTCCCATTTTCTCCGGCTCTGCTTCTCCAGCTCTGCTTCCGAACAGGGCACAAAAAAATAGCGGTCTGTATCTGTCAGGCGCTCCCTCACAGAGATCCAGGTTTCCCTCAGGCCGTTACGTTGCAGATAATATAGAGTTTTCTTAAGGTTTGCCTTGTTTAGCTTTGCCACAGATACCTCCAGCTTTTCATAAAAGAGCAAACCGCCCTGCACGGGCGATTCGCTCTTTTGAAAACTAATATGATTTATGGAGCACTACCTTACAATACTGCCTTTACATCCTCGGTCAGCTTCTCTACCTTAGCCTGTGCATCCTCTAAGCTGGTTCCCTTGACACCCATGTAGAACTTGATCTTGGGCTCGGTTCCGGAAGGACGTGCACAGCACCATGCATTGTCAGGAAGCTCGAAGTACAGAACATTGGACTTGGGAAGTCCTGTGGTAGTCTTCTCTCCGGTCTCCATGTCGATGATAACATCGTTCTGATAATCACGGAACTTCTCTACCTTCAGATCTCCGAATGCCTTAGGAGGATTCTTACGAAGCTTCTCCATGATCTCGGCGATCTGTCTTGCGCCATCGATACCCTTCATGGTGATGGTGTACTGGGTCTCCTTGAAGTAACCGTACTTCTCATACATGGATACCATCATATCCCACAGAGTCATGTTGTGCTTCTTGCAGTAAGCTGCTACTTCGCACAGACACATCACTGCTACGATCGCATCCTTATCTCTTGCGTGGGTACCTGCCAGGCAGCCGTAGCTCTCTTCCAGGCCAAATACGTAGTTGTTGCTGCCGGTCTGCTCGAAGAGCTTGATCTGCTCGCCAATGAACTTGAAGCCGGTCAGTACCTCGATCAGCTTTACGCCGTAAGCCTGCGTAATAGGTTTAGTCATGTTGGTCGTAACGATGGTAGTTACCAGTGCGGGATTCTTGGGCATGGTACCGGTCGCAGTCTTCTCTCTTAAGATATATTCTGCGATCAGCATGCCGGACATATTACCGGTAAATGCCACATACTCGCCGGTCTTGGTATCTTTTGCATACACACCCAGACGGTCTGCATCGGGATCGGTTGCCAGAACGATATCCGCATCCTTCTCCTTCGCCAGACGAAGCGCATAGGTAAATGCCTTGGGATCCTCAGGGTTCGGGTAATCCAGTGTGGTAAAGTCAGGATCCGGATTCTCCTGTTCGGGAACTACATAGACATGCTTGAATCCCAGCTCAGACAGGATACGTCTTACCGGCTTGTTACCGGTACCGCATAACGGAGTATATACGATCTTGATGTCATCTGCCATTTCCTTGATCACATCAGGATGAATGATCTGCTTCTTCAGCTCTGCCATGTACTTGTCATCGATCTCTTTGCCGATCACTTCATAGAGTCCTGCTGCCACAGCATCCTCTCTGCTCATGGTCTTCACGGTATGATAATCCTTGATGGACTGTACTTCGGTAATGATGTCCTTATCGATAGGAGCGGTTACCTGTGCGCCGTCCTCCCAGTATACCTTATAGCCGTTGTACTCAGGAGGGTTGTGGCTTGCGGTAACTACGATACCTGCAGTACATCCTAACGTCCGAAGGGCAAAGGACAGCTCCGGGGTAGGTCTTAAAGATTCAAAAATGTATGCCTTGATGCCGTTGGCTGCCAGACATCTTGCTGCCTCATCGGAAAACTCGGGAGACATGCGGCGGGAGTCGAATGCGATTGCCACACCCTTACTCTGTGTACCGCGCTTGATAATATAATTGGCAAGACCCTGAGTTGCCTTACGAACGGTATATACGTTCATACGGTTGGTTCCTGCACCGATCACACCACGTAAGCCGCCGGTACCGAATTCCAGTTCCTTGTAAAAACGATCTTCCACTTCTGCTTCATTATTGCGGATTGCCAGAAGTTCCTCCTTGGTCTTCTGGTCAAAATAATCATCATTTAACCAGAAATTCAGTTCGTCCATATAACTCATTTTCCTATCCTCCTGTTTTATCGCTATCTTTCAATATCTTCAGTAAACGCTCTCCGGTGATATTTTACCATAGATTCCCTCTACTGAAAAGAATTATTTAACGTCCGCTAACTGCCGGATCCTTCAGTGCGTAATCGCTGCGATCCAGAGAGAAATTCGGATTGTAATAGGGATCTCCCGCCTCCAGTTCAGCCTTCCATTTTTCACGGAAATGCTCGGATTCTCTGTTGTAGCGCTCTGCCTTTTCTCCCTGATCATCCAGTCCTCTGGAGATGGATTCGTAATGATACAGCTCCGCAAAAGGAGTCCACACATTCAGAAGTCCCAGTTTACGTAATTTCAGGCAGAAATCCACATCATTTAAGGAGATCACAAAGCTCTCATCTAGACCGCCCACCTGCTCATACAGGCTCTTTTTCACCAACAGACAGGCACCGGTCACCGCTGTAACGTTCTGGGTATAACACAGACGTCCCATGTAGCCTAAGTTCTGTACCGGGATGCGATAATGGGTATGTCCTGCCGTGCGGTGTGCTCCCAATCCGATGACCACGCCGGCATGCTGGATCGTCTTGTCCGCATAATACAGCTTGGCGCCTACGGCACCCACATCCTCTCTCTGAGCATACATCAGCATCTCTTCCATCCAGTTGGCTGTGATAACCTCCGTATCATTGTTCAGCAGTAAAATATACTCACCGGAAGCATAAGACGCTCCCAGATCATTGACCGCAGAATAATTAAAGTCACCTTGATATGTCACAATGGAAATCCGTCCGTCCCCGCTGTGCAGGATACCGCCGTCATGGCCGCAGACTGTATGCAGCTTGCATCTTTCTTCATAAGAATCATCGCCGGACAATCCCAACAGTTGGGAATAATAGTCCTTGATCTCCGGTGTGGTACTGTTATTTTCCACGACAATGATCTCGTAATTGCTCCAGGTGCTGTTCTTTTGGATCGAGGTAATACAACGCTTCAGATCCTCAACGTGATCCTTATTGGCGATCACGATGGAGATCTTCGGATCTCCCAGGATCTGATACCGGATCCGGAAGATCGTGGCGCAGGCTCTGGTACTGGTGATCTGAAAATGCTTAAAGCCATGCTTTTTCAGATGATCTGCCACAGCTCCCTTTGCCGCCTCAATGGCATAAGGCTTCGCGTCAATGCTGGCTGCGGTACTGCCCTCATGGCTTCTCCAGTAGTACATCAGTCTGGGAACATGAACGATCTTTTCCGCTCTGTCGGTCAGACGCAGGATCATATCGTGATCCTGGGCACCGTCAAATGCGGTGCGGAACAGTTCCTCTCCCTCTAACAGTTTTCGGGAAAAAACGCTGAAATGGCAGATATAATTATTCGCCCGCAGATTGTCCGGTGCATAGTCCGGCTTAAAATGCATGGTCAGCATTTTATTAATATCATTTTCCTTGAAAGTGGTCTCATCACAATAAAGATAATCCGCACCCTGCTCATTGATCTCCTTCACATACGCATACAGTACGGAAGGATGTAAAATATCATCCTGGTCAAACAGGCCGATATAGTCTCCGGTAGCCAGCTTGTAGCATTCGTTGGTGTTATAGGAGATACCGCCGTTATGATCCAGGTGCTTATAGACGATACGACCATTCGCCTTCGCCGCGTACTCCCTGCAGAGTTCCTCGATATAGGAGTGCTCCGCGTCGGAACCGTCCGCCAGACACAGTTCCCAGTTGGGATACGTCTGATTCATGACGCAGTCCAGCATCTGGATCTGGAATTCTCTTTTATTGTTCCACAGCGGAACCAAAATGCTGATCTTCGGCATATAAGGGAATATCGTCTCTTCTTCCTTTTTCCGCTGCTCCGCATCAGGAAAGCTTCCGGTTCCGTAGGACTCCATCAGGCTCTTCTGGCGACTCTTGTTGCGGATCTTACGCAGGATATCCTTCGGTCCGCCACAATGGGACAAGCGATCCCTCTGTCTCTGTGCGAAATGGATCAGACTTCTCGCCGGACCCGTGGCTTTCCAGAATTTATTCTTTTTGATCCGGTCCAGTTTGAACTGCAGGTCCTCTTTTTCCGATTCCAGCACTACGATCTTGTCTGCCAGATCCGCACATTTTTCGTGCTCCCTCTCGTAGGCTTCTTGATAATTGATCTCAGACATGTTTTTCCTCCGTCAAATATTTTCCCGTTGTATTCCACAGTTTCAGCTTACTGATCCGATGGACCGCAAGAACGGCGATTCCATAATTCCCCGGAGGCAGCTGCCCTGTTTTCCGTTTCACACAGAAACCTCCCAGCGCCACATTTTTCTGGTCCGGAAGATTCTCCTCCAGTTCCTGCCGATATGCAGGTAAAATCTTCATGGACCATACCTTCCGGTCCGCCTCCCGCTGTCCCTGCGTATCTTCGGGAAGCAATACTAAAAGTTTATCATAACATGCGTTATCATCTCCCAGGATCACACTGTATCCCTGGATCCGCTCCGGCCCTGCAGTCTCCACCCGTGCCATCAGGCAGTCATCCTGTCTTGCATTTTCCAGAAGCTCCTGCCAGCTCTCACATCTCCATGCCGGCTCCTGTAAAATATTCCGGTCTGTAAGATATGCCGGAACCACACGGCTGTCCAGTCCTTCCCGGTTCAGTCCCATAGGATAAAAAGGATCCACTCCGCGGAACTGAGGATGCATCTGGTAAAGCAGTTCTCTCTCTTCCGTCAGGCGTCGCATTTTCTCGGGACTTTCGTCGCTTCCGCGGCTCAGGGATTCATGATGATATGCAAAACAGTCATTCAGCACCACATTGTAATATCCCATTTCCACCAGACAAAATCCCAGATCCACATCATTATAGGCCACCCGCAGTGCCTCCCGGAATCCACCCGTCTCCCGGAATACCTCTGTCCTTATCAGCAGACAGGCACCCGTCACTGCCACGCAATTCAGATCAAAACGATTTCTGCCAAAATAATAAGACTTATCGTCTTCCATGAACTGGAGCTTATGCACCGGTCCCACCGGCAGATTGACAATACCGTCGTGTTGTATTTTCACGGAATCCGGATAATACAGCTTTAGGCCCACGCTTCCCACATAAGGCTGCATAGCGCGGATCACCATTTTGTCCAGCCAGTCATTGCCGCACACTTCTATATCATCATTTAAAAACAGCAAAAACTTTCCTTCCGCCAGTTCAGCTCCCCGGTTGCACATCGCTGAAAAATTAAATTCCGCCGGTTCATAAATATAACGGACAGGGACACCGCTTTCCCGGATCCGTCCGATCAGTTCTTCCGTTTTTTGCTTATTTTCCGCACTGCTTCCGTTATCCACCAGCAAAATTTCAACAGGGATCCTGCCCTCAGACCTTCTCGTCAGGGAATGCAGGCACTTCTCCAGTACCTCCGGATTATCTTTGGAGGGAATGATCACCGAGACTTTAAGCTCTCCTGCGAATAACTCTTTGGCACCTTCCGCCGCCCTGGAGGCCAGTTCCACCGCCAGCTGCGGTGACTCCTTCGTCAGCTGGTAATTTTCCCAGGGAGTGCACTCCCGGCTGTCCCGGTCTGCACGTGCATCCGGTCCCTGGATTCCTATTCCGTCTGCAGAAAAAGTTCCATGGAACAACACGGTTTCCATATGACCGATGGAATGACAATCTCTCTCGAACCCTCCGGCTCCCAAAAACAGGCGATCCATCAGCGGACGGATCTCTCCGGCATCTGTAAAAATAATTTCTTTTCCGGTGCTCTCGTTCTCTGTCACGACCGGATTTTCTCCCATTCTCTGCAGCAGACTGCTCCGTACCGCAACGACACTTCCCACATAGAAAAAGGCTCTGTACAGATCCGGTGACCAACAGGGTTTGTACCAGGGAATACAACGCTCTCCCTTCTCATTCATCAGGTCTTCATCACCGTAGACGATTTCTGCTTCCGGATGCTTTGTAAAATAAGCGTTGATCCGCTCTGTCGCATTATCTGCCAGTCGTCCCGCCGTCTGTCGGAAAATGACGAATTCCACAAGTCCTGCAATTTCCCGGGGTTCCGCGCTTTCCCGGTCCTGCTCCGCTGCCCACTGTTCATAGGTGACCTTAAGCTGCGCCAGTTCTTTTTCGTATTTTTTATCCTGCTGTGCGATCAGCACCTGCTTCACCGCTGTCCGAATACCCAAGCTGCCGCTCCCTTCTTCTCCACTCCCATCATATCTTTTGCCATTGCCTGAGGGATCTGTACGATCTCCATTTTCACAGACAACGTATTCTCCGCCTGCCGGTTCAGCACATCTGCCCGGATCGTCATATTGGGATCCTCCGTGGCAAATATCACGCTGGGATGGTCCGCTCCCTCTTCGGATTTCAGGATTTTTCCGTTGGTAGTGAACACTTTCTTATCCTGCAGAGGAACCGGCTGTCCGTTCATGGACAGTTCCCGAATCTTACAGATGCAGGAACACATTGCCGGATCCAGCCGCAGATAATGTACGTTACCGTCGAATTTCACGGTAAACTCTGCCTCTTTTTCCGCAACATAGACATTTTCCGGGAAATAAGATTTCTCTTCGGAAAATCCCTGTCCCTTGTCTTCATAGATCTGTACCCGCAGTTCTCCTTCTGACTGACGAAAACGCCCGATCCATTCGGTGGGTTTATAGATTTCACCGCCTAAGAGATTCCGGATCTCACCCATGGACAATTTCTGTCCGGTGACATATTTCTGGAATTCCCGCTCCTGCTCTCTGTACTGTCTTGCCTCATTTTCCGTGATGTCCAGACGATCTAAGATCCGGTCCAGTTCCAACGCATTGCGTCTTTCATTCTCCAGAACATAACAGTAAATTGCCCGGAACGCCAGTGCTTTCGTATCTATGACACGGTCAAAGGTCCACTCGTAATCGATCAGTGTCCAGTGATCCCCGTCCACCAGAATATTGGCAAAGATCAGGTCAAAATCCGCTACCGGAACTTCTTCCCCGAATCCTACCCTCTCCAGATACTCCGCAAACAGGCTGTGGAATCCTTCGATATCCTGTCTGTCCAGACATTCATCCATCAGTTCCGACAACGGTCTGCCCGATACGAATTCAAATTCCGCATAAGGGATGCCGTCCTCTTCTCCCGGATGACAGACATTAACGTCCAGCCGGCTTCCGGCATAACGTCCTTTTAATTTTTCATACGCTTCCATCATATGGCGCACATGCGCCTCGGCTTCTTTGGTCAGCGGATATTTCCGCACGATCCGATTCCCCCGGTCATCCCGCAGGATCTCCGTACGGATGCGGAAGCTTTCCGCACGGTCGTTGGAATATCTGACATATTTCAGGTCCAGAGGCTTACCGATCACTGCCAGATAAGAATTGGAAAATACAGAAAAAAGCCCCTCTTCCACGATTCCGTCAAAAGCACTTTTTTCATCGAATAACAACATTCTGTCACGGTCGAAATTCCGCAGATTATTGGACAGTTCTCCCCGGCCCGGCAGATATGCATCCGAATAGACCGTGGTCATGAATTTATAATCGGGATACGGATAATAAAAACTGCGTTCTCCCACACCGCAGGCATCGAAGATCTTCTCCAGTTTTTTCCGGGAAAAAGTACGCACGACGCCGCCGTTCGGATAATTTTCAATTCCGGAAAACCAGTCTCCCAGGTGATCTTCCTTGCAGCCCGCAAAATATTTCAGCCCGTATTTGTTCTCAATAGCGATAACGATTCGTCCACCCGGTGCCAGATGCTTTTGCAGAATTTTCAGAAAATCTTCATAAGGTGTGCTGCCGCCTATGTAAGCCTGACCGTACTCGAAGACACCAATGAGGCAGATATAGTCATAATCTGCGGGCAGATCCGGTTCCACATCCGTAAAATTGCCTATGTGGATCGTCACATTTTCACTTTCACTGTGCCGGTACGCATTGATCAGACTGCGCTTTTTTGAGAGATCCACGCAGGTCACCGATCCGGCTTTCCGGGAAAGGGCTCCTGTAATGGCTCCGCAGCCGCTGCCTACTTCCAGCACTTTGTCCGTCTTTTTGATTGGAAGAAAATCCACGATATTTTCCCGCAGAGCCGACAGATGATACAGGATCGGCCAGCTTTTTCTCTCTGCGATGATCCGGTCATATTCCACGGTACTGTATTTTTTTACAATCTCCAGAATCTCGTCTTCCACACTGCCGTCACAATAATAATCCTCTCCGGGATACTTATCCAGATTCAGTGTTACTTTGCCGATGGTCTCTGTCATTCTTTATTTCTCCTCCGCATCCCACACTTTCGTGTTGGAATCCATGTCATAATAGCCTACGGTGTTTTTATCGGATACTACTGTAATATTCAGGGCATCATACAGTCTGTGATAGACCTCAAAGGTATCCTGATTGTACCCCGTCACTCCCAGAGACAGCAGATATTCTCCGCCCTGCAGATTCATCTTCTGTGTAAAAGTCACATTTTTCACATCACCTGGTTCCACACTGTCTAAGAACGCCTTCTCGATCATGGTATTGGTACCGGTGATCTCCACACCGATGACATTTTTCACGGAAAATGCAAAAATCGGTGCCGGTATAGGATCCATAAACCGGACCTTCATATGGATGGTAAACATTGTCCCCTTCAGAATGGCATTGGTAGGCACACCCCTGTCATCCGTAATGTAAAATTCTTCGATCTGTGCCTGCTTTGTACCGTATTCCAGGGCATTGGGATTCTGTCCCTTCGCCTCCGCGGAAGCCTCAGCAGCATCTTTGGCTGCGCCATCCGCCTTTTTCGCAGCGGCTCTCTGCAGATCTTCATCATCTAAGAGATTCTCCGATTCCTCACCGGCATTTTCGGATTCATCGTACTGTCCCACCAGTACCCGTTTATAAGTATCGATCATGGCCTTGGGGCTGCCTTCTCCCAGAATATTTCCCTGGTTCAGCAGATAGACGCGGTCGCAATATTTACTGATACTGCTCAGATCATGACTGACGAAGACGATCGTCTTGCCCATTTTCTTGAATTCTTCGAATTTATGATAACATTTTGCCTGGAAAAATACATCACCGACGCTCAGAGCCTCATCTACGATCAGGATCTCCGGCTCGATATTGATCGCCACTGCAAACGCCAGGCGGACGAACATACCGCTGGAATAGGTCTTTACCGGCTGATAGACATAATCTCCGATATCCGCAAAGCTTAAGATCTCCGGCAGCTTTGCCTCGATCTCTTTTTCGGAAAATCCCATCATGGTACCATTCAGATAGACATTCTCGATACCGTTGTATTCCATATTGAAGCCGGCCCCCAGCTCCAGCAGCGCGGAGATACGCCCGTTGACCAGCACCCGTCCGGAAGTCGGATTCAATACTCCGGTGATGATCTTCAGGATGGTGGACTTACCGGAACCGTTGGTACCGATGATTCCCACGGTTTCCCCCTGATAGATCTTCATACTCACGCCTTTCAGGGCATAGTGGAGCTTATGTTTGGTCTTTTTACCGAATCCGAAAGCTTCCTTCAGACGGTCCGAAGGTTTATCATATAATTTATAAATTTTCTGGACATTATCGACCTCGATCGCCAGTTTTCTCTTATCCTGCATAAACTTCTAATCCTCGCTTATCAGCGTTACGCTGTCTTTGCCGTACCACATGGCCAGGGAACGATTGGCTTCATTATTCGCATCCTCGGAAATATCCCCCATACACAAGAACCATGGCTGATACTTGTAAGCCGGCAGATGGACATTTCTCGCATTTCCCGACAATCTCTTCACCCGCTCCAGATACTCCTGATGAAAATTATAGGCCTCCCCAGTGTGTACATAATAATACGCTCCATAGGACGAATAATGTCCCGCCTGATTGGGAGATGCCCGGAAGATCACAAGGCATGCCACACCGATCAGCACATAAAACCACCAGGCTGCTGCGCCGTTTCGTATGGCCCACTTCTGTATCGTCAATTGCCCGGTTGTCTGCTCCGCTCTTTTCTCCAGTAACTGTCGCAGCCACCCGATCCAGTATATCTCATTCAGAAATAAAAGCAGCAGATAGGTGATTTTTACCGCATTCAACGTTCTGGACAGTCCCGCATGTCCCAGGGAATACAGGCTCGGTGTATAGCCGGTCGCATACAGACAGAAGGACAAGGCGAGTACGATCCCCGGATAATGAAAACGGTAATCCGTGCTTTTCACTGCCTGCCAGATCATAGGTACCAACAATAACATCACCATCAGAACCACCGGTCCGGTATATTCCGGAATGTGTTTCACGGCTTCCAAAAAAGATCTGCCGATGGACTCTAACGGTCCGTAGCCCCAGCCCACATAACTGCGGGCACGTACGGAATTTCCCGGAGCCGCCACATTCAGGCCGAAGCCTATGATATACACCAGTGTAGACGGCAGCAGCCACAGCCCCGTCCTGCGCCGTTCCACTACCACGCTGACCAGAAGGATGGTCAGAAGACACAATAATCCCTGCAATGCCGTGACGAAATTGCTTCCCGCCGTAATCATGGCAAGCAGAACCGATGCAGTGAATAACAGACCTTTCGCGGTTCTGCCCTCTGCTCTCTCCAGGCAGATGGCCACAGACAAAAACAAAAGTCCGAAACCATGCATTCCCACATAGTGGATCCCGCCGTTATACCAGTAGAAGCCGCTCTGCGCGGAATAGATAAACATAAATTGTGCTGTGGTGATCACCGCCTGGATCGCCAGGCTGATCCATTTCTCCATTCTGAAGACTTTCCGCAGGATCACGTGGGTAAATACCATGCTTCCCGCCAAAAGCAATAACAGAATGAACACCGGTCCCAGGAAGTAATACTGTTCTCCCCAGATTGCCGGCATTAAGGTCATGAAAAAAATAGAAGAATACGTTCCCTGCCATGCATACCACTGGGTTCTGGAACACTCCAGTGCGCCGGAGATCGCCGCCCATTTCGACTGCTCCTGTTCTATGGCAGCTCTGGCAAATCTTCCAAAGTTATAGTCATCATAATAAGGAACCGCATAAATTGTCAACCGAAACAGTGGGATCAGTGCTAACAACAGCAGTCCGCAACAGCCCACTGCCAGCAGTACCCTGCCCGGCTTCCATAACAATATTTTTCTTAACTTTTCAAGAGCACCCTTCAATTACTTTCACCCTTTCTGTTTCCCCCACAACAGTTCCGTAATGCAGTACCCCGTTCCTTGAGCTCTCGGAATTGCAACAATCCATCGTACTATAGCACATCCGCGAAATGCACTTTCAGTCTCTTAAAAATCACAGCTCCCAGTCCAAACAATACCACCGTCACGATCCAGAAATACATCGTAGAGAAGAAATCCTGGAAGAACCACTCCTTCTCATAAATCGCGCTGCGGTAACCGTTGACAATATAGACCAGCGGATTCAGCTTCAGGATCATGATCCACTCCGGAGACAGCGCGTCCAGATTCCATAAGATCGGAGTGGCCCACATGCCGATCTGCAATCCGATGCTGATGATCTGGGACAGATCCCGGAAAAACACCACTACCGCACACGTGGTGTAGCTGAGTGCCAGCACAAATATAAACAGGCAAAAACTGTAATAAATGATCTGTATAGTGTAGATTGTGGGGTAATAGCCGTAAATAGCCGCTACGATCAACAGGAGACACACGAAAAATACATGGATAAAAGTAGCCGCAATAATCTTGATGATCGGCAGGATGCTGATCTTAAATACTACTTTTTTCACCAGATAGTTGTACTCTAAGAGTGCATTGGTGCCGTTGTTCAGTGCCTCACTGAAGTAGAACCAGGGCACCAGTCCCGCTGTCAGGAACAGCACAAACGGTACTTCCACGCCCTCCCGCAGGGGTGTGCTGGTATTTCCCATGATCTTGTCGAAGACGATGTAATACATCGCCACGGTTACCACCGGCTGTGCCATCGCCCAGACCGCGCCCAGGTAAGAACCCGCATATCTCTTTTTAAAATCGTTTTTCGCCAGCTTCCAGATCAGATGTCTATTCTGGAATAACTCTACCGGCAGTCCGGTAAATTTATCGTACCAGTGGATAAACGCAAAGCATGCCGCCGCAATGACAACGCAGGAGATGATCTTTTTTGCCAGCTCCTGACTCTGATCCACAGCAGGTCCCGGATTCTTATGGAACACGATGAGCAGAGCCATGATCACTGCCGCTGTCACGAACAGGGCAATACCTGTTTTCTTACTGATTTTCACACTTTTTTTCATGCTCTTTTTCCTTCATGTACTGTTCCAGAGTGCCCCACTTGGTATCCTTCTCGGATAATGTCAGTTCCATACCTTCGGGGATGGGCCATTCCACACCGATATCCGGCGTGTTATATGCAATACCGCCCTCATCATCCGGATGATAAAAATCGGTACATTTGTAGCAGAACTCTGCGTAATCGGACAGTACCAGAAATCCATGCGCGAAATTTTTCGGAATAAAGAACTGCTTCTTGTTCTCCTCAGACAAAAGTACACCATACCACTGCCCGAAAGTTTTGGAGCCTTCCCGCAGATCCACAGCCACATCATAGACTTCTCCGCGGATCACACGTACCAGTTTGTCCTGCGGAAAATGCTTCTGAAAATGAAGTCCTCTGAGAACTCCTTTTTTAGAAGCAGACTGATTATCCTGTACAAACACTTCCGGGATTCCCGCTGCTTTAAGATCATTGTAATTATAAGTCTCCATGAAATACCCTCTGGCATCACCGAACACCGTGGGGGTAATGATCTTCAATCCTTCGATTTCACATGTTTCTACTGTTATCTTGCCCATTTATTTCATCCTCACTCTTTATTATTTTCATTCATAGGTGATATTCATATCGACTCTGCCTTCGATACCGTCCACTTTTCCCTTGGAGGTATACTGCCAGGTCTTGTAATATCCCTGATATAACGGCACACTACGGTACTCCGCAAGCCAGATATGATAGTTCTCCAGTCTGGCGGTCTGCAGATTATTGTTGTACCAGTTGCGACTGGCATAGACGCCTGCTGTATATCCGGCATTTTCTACCGTCCGGCAAAAAGCCTCACATACCAGGGTTCTGGTCTCCGCATCCAGTCCGTCCGCCCGGCCGTTTCCTCCGGCACCCTCCGTATCAATAAATACAGGATAGGTCAGTTGGAAATCACGGATCAGCTCCAGCACGGCAGAAGCCTCTTCCACCGCCTCTTTCTCATCTGTAGCCTGGGTAAAAAAGTACACACCCACCGGAATCCCAGCGGCTGTTGCACCTTTCATGTTGGCGACAAACTGTGGATCCTCCACCAGACTTCCCGTAACCGAACCGCGGTAGCCCGCACGAACGATGGCAAACTGTACTCCGGCATTTTTCACCTTATCCCAGTCGATAGTGCCGTTCCACTTGGACACATCGATGCCGACCTTCGCATTGCCGGATGTAGTCTGCAGCTTTTGGATCTCGGTCTTGTCCGCATCTGCCAAAGCTCCTGCCACAGCACTGTCCTCGGCATCCGCATCGACTTCATCCTCTGTCTTGATCAACAGAGAAATATCATCAATGGCCAGGTATTCCACTTTTTCTTTTACATGCACTTTGGTCTCGGTGATGGGAACTTTATATCCTTCGATGGGTAACAGTTCCATATAATAATCGCCGGAATCCAGATCAGCAATGTAGATCACGCCGTCCTGATCCAGATCCTTGTAATCTCCCAGACCGTCCACCCGGACATAGAAACTCTCTCCGGTCACCGGTACACCTTCATTGTCCACGATCTGGATACGCAGATCCTTTTCCACGGAAGTCGCCACCAGTGACAGGCGGTGGCTGTTATCTTTCGCCGCCTCCAGGATTGGATTCACATCCGGATCAAAAAACGTATTATCTTTTAAAAAGGCTTTCAGGTCGTTGCCGATCCTGCCATCCGCTTCCGCGGTGTCCGTCTCCCCGGTGCCTTCCGGCACGGGATCCACTGCTTCGCCGTCACCTGCATTCTGCGCTCCGGACACCTCCGTGTTCTGGCCGGATGTGGGGGACAGTTGTTCCCTGTTCACATACATTACCGCCAGTGCCACCAGCAGGATCACCGCCATGGAGGCCAGGATCCCCATTTTCCGCAGCTTAGAGTCCATTTGCTACCTCTACCAGATATTTACCGTAATTCGTCTTCAGCAGCGGCTCTGCCAGTGCCAGCAGCTGCTCTTTATCAATAAATCCACGTTTGAAAGCGATCTCCTCGATACAGGAAATATACAATCCCTGTCTCTTCTGGAACGCTGCCACGAAATCTGCCGCATCCAGAAGTGCATCGTGATTGCCGGTATCCAGCCATGCGAATCCACGACCCAGAGTCTCTACCTGCAGGGTTCCTCTGTTCAGGTACTCGTTATTAATACTGGTGATCTCGATCTCACCTCTTGCGGAGGGCTTTACGTTCTTCGCGATCTCCACTACATCGTTATCATAGAAATACAGTCCGGGAACTGCATAATTGCTCTTGGGATGCTCCGGCTTCTCCTCGATAGAAAGTGCCTTGCCGTTCTCATCGAACTCCACTACGCCGTATTCTCTGGGGTCGCGCACATAATAACCGAAGATGGTCGCGCCTTTTTCTCTGGCGGCTACTTTACGAAGCACTGCCGAAAAGCTCTGCCCGTAGAAAATATTATCTCCCAGTACCAGTGCCACTCTGTCGTTACCGATGAATTCCGCTCCGATGATAAAAGCATCCGCGAGGCCACGGGGTTTGTCCTGCACCGCATACTCGAGACGCATGCCCAACTGACTGCCGTCTCCCAATAACTCTTTGAATACCGGAAGATCTCTCGGGGTGGAAATGATCAGCACCTCTCTGATATCTGCCAGCATCAGGGTTGACAGGGGATAATAGATCATCGGTTTATCGTACACCGGCATGATCTGCTTGGATATTGCTTTTGTCAGGGGATAAAGTCTGGTTCCGGAACCTCCCGCCAGTATAATTCCTTTCATAAAAACCTCCTTAAAATACTTGTTTTTTAACACACCGAATGGGAACGACGTTCATCGTTCCCATTTAGCAGATATTCTTTACTTTTCCTCATACATTTCATTGTAGTATTTCTGGTAATCGCCACTGGTCACATTGTTCATCCAGTCTTCATGCTCGAAGTACCAGGCGATGGTCTTGCGGATACCTTCCTTGAACATGGTCTCGGGATACCAGCCGATCTCTGCCTTGATCTTGTCCGGCGCGATGGCATATCTTCTGTCATGTCCCTTACGGTCTTCCACGTAAGTGATCAGATCGTTGTTGATATGTGCCTTGCGGGGATCGGAATCGGGAAGCATCTCCTGTAAGGTCTCAATGATAATATGGATGATCTCGATGTTCTGCTTCTCGTTGTGTCCGCCGATATTGTAAGTCTGGAACAGGCTTCCCTGCTCCTGTACCATGTCGATGGCCTTCGCATGATCCTCTACATACAGCCAGTCGCGGACATTTTTGCCGTCTCCGTATACCGGAAGCTTCTTGCCGTGAAGGGCATTGTTGATGATCAGAGGGATCAGCTTCTCGGGGAACTGGAAAGGACCGTAATTGTTGGAGCAGTTGGTGATATTGGCAGGGAAATGATAGGTATCCATGTATGCCTTCACCAGCATGTCCGAGCTTGCCTTACTTGCGGAGTAAGGACTGTGGGGATCGTAAGGCGTGGTCTCATAGAAGAAAGCATTGTCATCATCGGGAAGAGATCCGTAGACCTCATCCGTAGATACATGCAGGAACTTTTTGCCAGCCTTGAAGCTGCCGTCTGGAAGCTCCCAGGCTGCCTTGGCACAGTTTAACATCACTGCGGTACCCAGCACGTTGGTCTGTACGAAGATCTCCGGGTTACGGATACTTCTGTCTACATGGCTTTCGGCTGCGAAATGTACCACGCGGTCAATATCGTTCTCCGCGAAAATTTTGCTGATGGCTTCCTTGTCGCAGATATTTGCCTTCACGAAAGTGTAATTGTCACGCTTCTCCACATCCTTGAGATTCTCCAGGTTTCCCGCATAGGTCAGGGCATCCACATTAATGATACGGATCTCGTTATCGTATTTTTTGAACATGTAATGAATGTAGTTGGAACCGATAAAGCCGGCACCGCCTGTTACCAGATAAGTTCTCATTTTCTCTCCGTTCTGCGCAGGTGTGCGCATTTTGCTATAGATAGTGATATTCTACCATAAAATGGGGTGGATAGCAACACGGGCTATCGTCCTGCCTGCGAGCAGTCTCACTGACTGTTCATTGTAAATATTAACACGGCTTCTCCGCACTTCGTGCTCTCGAATCCGTAACACACATTCGCATTCCGGACTATCGTCCTACTTGCTCATGTGTGTTTGATTTGCTAATAAAGCACCAGACCTGCCTGTAAGCAGTCTCACCGGCTGTTCATTGTAAATATCAACACGGCTTCTCCGCACTTCGTGCTCTCGAATCCGTGACACCCATTCGCATTCCGGACTATCGTCCTACTTGCTCATGTGTGTTTGATTTGCTAATAAAGCACCAGAACCGCCTGCGAGCAGTCGGTCTTGGCTTTATTGCAAATCTTAATATCCCAGGTAGCTGATATTTAAATCGACTTTGCCGCTGATACCGCTGACTTTTCCGTCGGATCTGTACTGCCACAGATCATATCTGCCGGTATAGGTCGGGGTCTTGGCATACTGTGCCAGCCAGATCTTGTAACCGCTCAGAGCACCTGCATCCATCTTGGATGTCAACCATGTCTTGTTGGCATAGACACCGGGAGTATATCCCGCATTCTTGATCGTGTTGCAGAATGCCTTGCAGACTGCGGTTCTGGTAGCAGAATCGATGGCATCGCCTCTTCCGCCGCTGCCTTCCACATCCAGGAATACCGGATAAGAAATCTTATATCCGCTGATGCGGTCCAGTACCATGGATGCTTCCTGTACTGCTTCTACCTCATCCACTGCCTGCGTGAAGAAGTATACACCTACCTTAAGACCAGCTGCCGTAGCTCCCTTGATATTGGTCTTGAACTTGGGATCCTCGATCAATGCTCCCTGAGATGATCCACGGTATCCCACACGAATGATCACATAATTCACTCCGGAATTCTTAACCGCATTCCAGTCAATGCTGCCGTTCCACTTGGACACATCAATGCCCATAGTACCTGATCCCACTACCAGGGAACCGTCACTTGCGAAGTTATATTTTGCACCCTGGATGACCTGCTCACCGGTCACCTTGCTGCCGTCTGCCTTGAAGAAATATACCTTACCGTCTAACGTCTGCCATCCGGTATATCTGGCCTCCTCCATGAGGAAAAACTTTGTGGCAGTGTAATAATCCGCATACGCTGCCGCCCGGTATTGGTTGTCACCGATGGATACATACAGCTGTCTGCCGCTGGTATCCTTTAACGGTGTTTTTGTATCCTCTCTGGGATTCACATCGCCCGCTACCGTAACTGTAAAGGTGGCTTTTGCTTCCGCGCTGCCCTCCTTATATGTGACAGTGATGGTTGCGGTTCCTTTTTTCACACCGGTAACGGTGATCGTTTTGCCACTTACAGCTACCGTGGCAATATTCTTATCTCCGGAATCTGCCGTTATGGTTCCGCTTCCGCTGACAGAGGCTGTTACAGCAGCCGTAGATTTCGGATAAACGGTTACAGCTGTCTTATCCAAAGTAATCTTGATTCCATTTGTGACCTTCACTGCCAGATCCAGTGTCTTAGTCTCAGTTCCCATCGTTACGGTGACTGTGATCTTCGCGTCACCGGCCGCTACACCTTTCACTGTGATCTTACCGTTTGCATCTACCGCCGCAGTGGCTGCTTTATCATTGGAATTTGCAGTGATCTTATAAGTTGCACCTGTGAAATTTGTAACTTTAACCTGTGCTGTTGCTTCTTTTCCTGCTTCTACGTTCAGGGATGCCGGTTCCAAAACAGCGGTCGGCTTTTGGACTTCCGTAACAGTAACTTCCCAGGTAAAGGTCTTCTGTGTGCTTCCTACCTGTGCATATGCTGTAGGAAGGCTGCCGCCTCCCACGGACTGCGACTCACCTGAGGAGCTACCATCTTCCCCTGTTCCTCCTGTAGGTGTACCGGTCGTTTCTCCCGGAGCCGGTGTTGTAGGGGTCGTCTCCGGTGTTGTAGGGGTCGTCTCCGGTGCTGTGGGGGTCGTCTCCGGTGTCGGTGTAGGTGTAGGTGTCGACGTAGGTGTAGGAGTCGGCGTAGCACTGCCAGCCTCCGTATACGTACAAGTGATCGTTACAGGTCCACCTGCCTTCACGCCGGTAACCACACCATTATTTACACTGGCCACCGTCGCATTATCGCTGCTCCAGCTAACAACCGTGGCTCCTGCCGGCGGATTCAGCTGCCTGGTCTCTCCCACCGTGATACTGATCTTTTCATTTGCTATGCGCAGGAATCTTCCGTTGTAAGCCGTCTGTTTTTCCGGATTTACCACGGTATCCTTTGTTACCTCTCTATAAGTAGGAGGTAATTTCTTACTTTCTACCCACTGCACGGTATCTTCCAGAATAGACTCCACCACAGTATCATTTTTCATGGTGTCCTCTTTTGCTGCATTGATCTCGGATTCCTTCTTGATCTCGTTTGCCACATCGACCTTTTTATAAGCGATATTCTTTCTGACTTCTACCTTCTGGGTACCGGTAGGCAGTGTGTAATCCTTATATTTTTCATCGGTCAGGGTATTTACCGCTACCGTATAGTTGCCGGGGGTAATGCCCTTCTTGTAGATAATACCGTCCATATCATCATCGGTCCAGGTATCAGATTTACCTTTGGGATCCGTGATCGTCACGCTGAAAGGTACATTGGAGATCAGTTTACCGCTCTTTTTATTGGTAAATTTGATCTTTAGATCCTTCTGCACGGAGACCAGTTCCAGTTCAACGGTACCACCGTTGGTATACTCGGCCTCATCATATTCTTTTTGTTCCTCATTCTCATCGTCGACTGCATTGGCTGCTGCGATCTTCGCAAGCTTTGCATCTGCCACTGCCAGCATACCCTGCTCACCGATCATCTGGATGCCGTCCAGCTGGCTGCCCACACTGACGAACTCCGATACCTGATGATCCACCATACGTGCGCTGGCATATACACTGCCTGTCACAATGGCCAAGATCAGCACTGCCACACCGGTTGCCGTCATAATGCGGTCCATGGTACTCATGTTCAGGAATTTGGTCCAGATAGCAGCTATTTTATTGCCACCCTGCTTTTTACTCTTTTTCCCTTTACCGCCACGAGCAGGTGCCATATCATCGTCGGCATAGTACTCTTCATCGTCGGCGTAATATTCTTCGCTGTCCTCGTCTCCGATATACTCCTCGTCGTCGGCATAGTACTCTTCGCCGTCCTCTTCTCCGGTGTACTCCTCGTCGTCGGCATAGTACTCTCCGCCGTCCTCTTCTCCGGTGTACTCCTCATCGTCGGCGTAGTACTCTCCGCCGTCCTCGTCTCCGGTGTACTCCTCGTCGGCATAGTACTCTCCGCCGTCCTCTTCTCCGGTGTACTCCTCATCGGCATAGTACTCTTCGCCGTCCTCTTCTCCGGTGTACTCCTCGTCGTCGGCGTAATATTCTTCGCCGTCCTCGTCTCCAGTGTACTCCTCGTCGTCAGCGTAGTACTCTTCGCCGTCCTGCTCTTCATCCCAATCGTAACCATCCTGTACGTCTTCTTCCCAGTTACGGTCCGGACGTTTTGTATGGTTAAATAATTTTTTCATTTTATCTATCCCTTCTGCTCATAATTCTTCAATGTACTTCAGTGTAACAATTCCGTAACATTATAACATTCTATTTCCGCCGCTTCAAGCTGTTCGTCCATTTCTTCAGAATTTCTTAAATCTTTCTAATATTGTGGACTTTCTTTCCGTATAATAGTAAAATCAGAATAACTCTTTTTACCACTTAAAAACAGATACTTGAAACGGAGAGATGGAATGAAACGAGACGAACACGTGAATGACATACCTGATATTGAGATTGTAGACCTGGAAAATGAAACTGTGCAAGACACAGATTTTGGAAAATCCGATATTTCCGATGATTTCGAAGGAAATCTGGATGATGAATATGAAGAAAATAACTGGGAAGAGGAGGAAGAGGAACATCCCGCTCCTAAGGGCATCCGGCGTTTTCTGAATCTTCATGTCCTTTTTGCCCTGGTATTGCTTGTGGTGGTAGGCCTGCTTGGTTATCGCATTACGCATTGGGGACAGCGGGTAAGCCAGTCGGATATTTTCAAGGATGGACAGGGATCCTATGATGACAGCTGGGATTCTATCCTCCCCCTGACCGATGAGAACGGTAAAATGATAGTAAACGATGCTTCTAATATTGTCGTGTTCGGAAATGCACCCTTTGCCGATGACCGCGGTTCTTCCGACAATCTAGCCAGCCTGATTGCCAAGGAGACCGGTGCTACCGTATACAACTGTTCCATCAGCGGAAGTTATCTGGCCGCGCAACACACCAATTTTGATTCCACCCTTGCCCCTATGGATGCTTACTGTCTGTATTGGCTGGTGAATCTGGCCGCCGGAGTTCCCCTGGACGGCTATTACAATGATGCTGCAGAAGCTTTGGGTGACAAGACTCCACCCGAAGCGGAAGAAGTCGTAAACACTCTGAAAACTTTGGATTTCAACACCATTGATACCGTGGCGATCATGTATGATGCCACCGATTATCTGATGGGAAATGCTATGTATAATGATGACAATCCTACGGATCCTACGCAGTTCACCGGCAATCTGGAGGCAAGCCTCGAAGTCCTGCAGCGTCTGTATCCGCAGATCCGTATTATTGTAATGTCTCCTACTTACGCATATGCAATAGATGAGGATGGCAATTATGTAAGTTCGGATATCTATATTTATAATGGTCGCGATGTTTTATCCACTTATGTGATCAAAGAATGTTATTCCTCCAACCTTCACAGTGTTTCCTTTATGGATAACCTGTACGGAAGCATCACAGAAGATAATGCCAAGGAATACCTGACCGATAACCTGCACCTGAACGTAAAAGGACGAAAGCTCATCGCCAAACGTTTTGAGTACTTCCTGAACTACTATTCCAAGGGTTACGCTTCACAGGAATAATAAATAGAATCGTTGATCGCATACTTCTGCCACCCGGATGACTTAGCTGTCTTTTCCGGGTGGTATTTTTTTGCTTTGATGTTCCGGTCTTTACTGCCTGAAATCAGTTTTATGCTGCTGAAGCATTAAAGTCCTATGTAGGAGCAGTATTGTACTTGCATTGTTAACGCAGGCTTGCCACCGGCTAGACGAACTTCTCCTGTGCCCTTCTTCTGCCTCAACGTGGGCACAGGTGACAGGAACAAGCTTCTCTGTACCCTTCTTCTGCCTCAGCGTGGGCACAGGTGACAGGGGCAAGCTTCTCTGTGCCCTTCCTCTGCCTCAGCGTGGGCACAGGTGACAGGGGCAAGCTTCTCTGTACCCTTCTTCCTCCTCGGCGTAAATAGTTTATGGGTATGAGTTACTTATTTTGTTGCTGATACCCACGTTAGGGAAAGTTTGAGGGTATGTGAAGCTTGTTTTGCTTCTGATACCCACGCTGTGAAAAGTTTGAGGGTATGCGAAGCTTGTTT
>OHWG01000209.1_pt1 | contig 39085 bp, 31 predicted proteins | sample 1579621 | NCBI WGS metagenome assembly OHWG01 (sample SAMEA3882544, study PRJEB24775) | human gut metagenome | biome: human-associated habitat; feature: intestine environment; material: feces | place: Netherlands | collected 2009/2010
TAAATTCCACCACCATCTGGTTGGTGTTGGCAGTACCGTAGAAAGTACATGTTCCCGGCGCATGGTAAGACGCGGCTTCTGACTCCAGTAAGGCCATGCGGTCCACTTTACCTTCGGCATAAAGCTGGCGAATACGCACTTTTTCTTTATTTGGCAAACCGCTTGCCATCGGTCCAGACGGCACAAACACCGCAGGCAAATGACCAAACGACAGGGCTGCCATCGTCAGACCCGGGACAATCTTGTCGCACACACCGAGGAACAGAGCACCATCAAACATGTTATGGGACAGCCCGACCGCCGCAGACATCGCTATCACTTCGCGGCTTAGCAGCGACAATTCCATTCCATCCTGCCCCTGGGTGACACCATCACACATCGCCGGAACACCGCCCGCAACCTGACCAACCGCATTCGCTTCATGCAGGGCTTTACGAATGATTTCTGGATAGTGTTCATAAGGCTGGTGCGCGGAGAGCATGTCGTTATAGGAGGTGATGATGGCGATATTGTTACGCAACATGCTTTTCAAAGAGGCTTTGTCTTCTGGCTGGCAGGCAGCGAAACCGTGTGCCAGGTTACCGCATGCCAACTGCGAACGATGAACGGTCGACGTTTTCGCTTGTTCTATCCGGGCGAGATAAGCAGAGCGAGTCTCGCGCGAACGTTCAATGATTCGATTTGTTACGCGTAACAATTGTGGATTCATAAAGGCTCCTGAAATTGAGTTGTCAGAGCAGGATGATTCACAACGCGTTTCATTCAGAGGATTTATGACTGAAACGCCTGTAACCGGAGCTCATAGGGCAAAAACGTTTCAGTCAGTGTAATAAAAAAAGCCTCGTGGGTGAATCCGCACGAGGCCTGAAAGTGTAAAAATTGTTCTACAATCTGTGCAAGATCATGTTACCGGTAAAATAACCATAAAGGATAAGCGCAGATATTACTCAAACTCATTCCAGGAACGACCATCACGGGTAATCATCGCCACCGAGGCAACGGGTCCCCAGGTTCCGGCCTGATACGGTTTCGGCGCATCATTGTCCATCGCCCACGCCTCAGTAATGGAGTCTACCCATTTCCAGGCTTCTTCCACTTCGTCGCGACGAACAAACAGTGCCTGAATACCACGCATGGTTTCCAGCAGCAAACGTTCATAGGCATCCGCCAGATGCGTCTGATTAAAGGTTTCTGAATAGCTCAGATCCAGCTTGGTGATTTGCAGGTTATGTTTGTGGTCAAGGCCAGGAACTTTATTCAGTACCTGGATATCCACGCCTTCATCAGGTTGCAGACGGATAGTCAGTTTATTCTGCGGCAGATCCTGCCACGATTCTTTAAACAGATTCAGTTCAGGTGTTTTGAAATAGACCACGACTTCAGAACATTTGGTCGGCAGACGTTTACCAGTACGAAGGTAGAATGGCACACCGGCCCAGCGCCAGTTATCAATGTCGACGCGGATCGCTACGAAGGTTTCTGTATTGCTGCTCTTGTTCGCGCCCTCTTCTTCCAGATATCCCGGCACTTTTTTGCCCTGGGCGAAGCCCGCAGTATATTGCCCGCGTACGGTTTTTTCGCGTACGTTGGAGCGGTCGATGCGGCGCAGAGACTTCAGTACTTTCACTTTTTCATCGCGGATGCTGTCTGCGCTCAGGTCAGACGGCGGAGACATCGCAATCATGCAGAGAATTTGCAGCAGGTGGTTTTGGATCATATCGCGCATCTGACCGGCTTTATCAAAATAGCCCCAGCGCCCTTCGATCCCCACTTCTTCTGCCACGGTAATCTCAACATGATCAATGGTGCGATTGTCCCAGTTATTCACAAACAGAGAGTTAGCAAAACGCAGCGCCAACAGGTTCAGCACTGTTTCTTTACCAAGATAGTGGTCGATACGGTAAACCTGGCACTCCTCGAAGTATTCGCCAACCTGATCGTTGATTTCCCGCGAGGTCGCCAGCGACGTCCCCAGCGGTTTCTCCATGACTACGCGTGCCGGTTTAGCATTCAGTTTTGCCTCACCAAGCCCTTTGCAAATTGCGCCAAAAGTGCTGGGCGGCATGGCAAAGTAGTTAATGGTGATACGATTTTTTTGATCCAGCATCGCGCCGAGACGGCTGAATGCAGCAGTGTCATTGACATCGAGATTACAAAAATCCAGACGTGCACTTAGGGTGTCCCATAAACCTTCATCAATGGTTTCTTTCATGAAAGTTTCGAGCGCCTCGCGGACAACTTTGGTATAAGCCGCTTTATCCCAGTCAGCACGCCCTACGCCGATAATCCGGGTGTCCGGGTTGAGCTGACCGGCTTTTTCCAGTTGATACAGGGAAGGCAGCAATTTACGACGCGCAAGGTCGCCTTTCGCGCCGAAAATGACCAGGTCACAGGCCTGGGCTGTTTGCGTTACCGCCATGTCATTCTCCTTAAGTTAACTAACCCGGTACTTAAGCCAGGGTATACTTGTAATTTTCTTACGGTGCACTGTACTGCTTTTACGAGCTTGCGAAAACTGTAAACGCTTATCCACCCGTGCGATTACGGTAAAAGCGCGCAAAGTGCGGCAAAACTGATAAAAAAATCATCGTTTTCCATTGGGTAAAAATCTGACACTGATCATGTTATGAAAAAAAATAACAACTTTTTTATCTGCTTTTGTCATTAACACGGCACACAGGCGTAATATCTGACAAAACTGCATTTCGATTTCTTTCAGTGCGGAAATCGTCATTACCCGTGAGTCTCTTTACATCATGAATATGCTGGAAAAAATCCACTCTCAGCTGGAACATTTGAGCAAATCAGAGCGCAAAGTTGCCGAGGTCATTCTGGCTTCGCCCGATAACGCGATCCATTCGAGTATTGCTGCTCTGGCGCTGGAAGCCAATGTTAGCGAACCGACGGTGAATCGTTTCTGTCGCAGCATGGACACGCGCGGTTTTCCTGATTTTAAACTTCATCTGGCACAAAGTATGGCGAATGGCACTCCCTATGTTAATCGCAACGTCAATGAAGATGACAGCGTTGAATCATACACGGGGAAAATATTTGAGTCCGCAATGGCAACGCTCGATCATGTCCGTCATTCACTGGATAAATCTGCCATCAACCGCGCCGTCGACTTGCTCACTCAGGCAAAAAAAATCGCCTTTTTCGGATTAGGCTCTTCTGCCGCCGTTGCCCACGATGCGATGAATAAGTTCTTTCGTTTTAATGTTCCGGTGGTGTACTCCGATGATATCGTGCTGCAACGCATGAGTTGTATGAATTGTAGCGACGGAGACGTGGTGGTGCTGATTTCTCACACAGGAAGAACAAAAAATCTGGTCGAGCTGGCGCAGCTGGCTCGCGAAAACGACGCAATGGTGATTGCCCTCACCTCTGCGGGTACCCCGCTCGCCCGGGAAGCAACGCTGGCAATTACCCTCGACGTACCGGAAGATACTGACATTTATATGCCCATGGTTTCTCGACTTGCACAGCTGACCGTGATAGATGTGCTGGCGACAGGATTTACTTTGCGACGCGGTGCAAAATTCAGAGATAACTTGAAGCGGGTCAAGGAAGCGCTGAAGGAATCGCGTTTTGATAAGCAGTTACTTAATTTAAGTGACGATCGCTAAAAACGACTGTCACTGTCCTAATCTTATACGACATCCGAATGAGATTAATTTATCGCCATCGCGGCGTTATTTCATTCGGATTTCATGTTCAAGCAACACCTGGTTGTTTCAGTCAACGGAGTATTACATGTCCAGAAGGCTTCGCAGAACTAAAATCGTTACCACGTTAGGCCCAGCAACAGATCGCGATAATAACCTTGAAAAAGTTATCGCGGCGGGTGCCAACGTTGTACGTATGAACTTTTCTCACGGCTCGCCTGAAGATCACAAAATGCGCGCGGATAAAGTTCGTGAGATTGCCGCAAAACTGGGGCGTCATGTGGCTATTCTGGGTGACCTCCAGGGGCCCAAAATCCGTGTATCCACCTTTAAAGAAGGCAAAGTTTTCCTCAATATTGGGGATAAATTCCTGCTCGACGCCAACCTGGGTAAAGGTGAAGGCGACAAAGAAAAAGTCGGTATCGACTACAAAGGCCTGCCTGCTGACGTTGTGCCTGGCGACATCCTGCTACTGGACGATGGTCGCGTTCAGTTAAAAGTACTGGAAGTTCAGGGCATGAAAGTGTTCACCGAAGTGACCGTCGGCGGTCCCCTCTCCAACAATAAAGGTATCAACAAACTTGGCGGCGGTTTGTCGGCTGAAGCGCTGACCGAAAAAGACAAAGCAGACATTAAGACTGCGGCGTTGATTGGCGTAGATTACCTGGCTGTCTCCTTCCCACGCTGTGGCGAAGATCTGAACTATGCCCGTCGGCTGGCACGCGATGCAGGATGTGATGCGAAAATTGTTGCCAAGGTTGAACGTGCGGAAGCCGTTTGCAGCCAGGATGCAATGGATGACATCATCCTCGCCTCTGACGTGGTAATGGTTGCACGTGGCGACCTCGGTGTGGAAATTGGCGACCCGGAACTGGTCGGCATTCAGAAAGCGTTAATCCGTCGTGCGCGTCAGCTAAACCGAGCGGTAATCACGGCGACCCAGATGATGGAGTCAATGATTACTAACCCGATGCCGACGCGTGCAGAAGTCATGGACGTAGCAAACGCCGTTCTGGATGGTACTGACGCTGTGATGCTGTCTGCAGAAACTGCCGCTGGGCAGTATCCGTCAGAAACTGTTGCAGCCATGGCACGCGTTTGCCTGGGTGCGGAAAAAATCCCGAGCATCAACGTTTCTAAACACCGTCTGGACGTTCAGTTCGACAATGTGGAAGAAGCTATTGCCATGTCAGCAATGTACGCAGCTAACCACCTGAAAGGCGTTACGGCGATTATTACCATGACCGAATCGGGTCGTACCGCGCTGATGACCTCCCGTATCAGCTCTGGTCTACCAATTTTCGCCATGTCGCGCCATGAACGTACGCTGAACCTGACTGCTCTCTATCGTGGCGTTACGCCGGTGCACTTTGATAGCGCTAATGACGGCGTAGCAGCTGCCAGCGAAGCGGTTAATCTGCTGCGCGATAAAGGTTACTTGATGTCTGGTGACCTGGTGATTGTCACCCAGGGCGACGTGATGAGTACCGTGGGTTCTACTAATACCACGCGTATTTTAACGGTAGAGTAATCTCACCTGCCCCGGCCGCTGATGGCCGGGGTATTTAGCAACACATAAATTAGGACTACTCATTCAATCCAATCATAATCACAGCCCCTGTAAAATGAATGCAGGGATAGCCTGAATGGAGATCTAAATAGCTTGCAAGACGTCGCATACCCGCTTCCTCTGCAACACTATGTCCAATAACTGCCATCGGTAATCCACTATCTTTTGAGTATTGTGTCTGCACCCATGTTTTGATTGAATCGTTAATCGTAATATAATAATCAGCCTGATATTCCATATACTGTATTGGATCACAAAAACAGCCAGCCCCTATCCCAACAGTTCTGACTACTCTGGCTTTATCTCCATAAAATTGAATACCAGGAAGATTATAAATTTTCAAATTTTTGGCAAAACGTTTGGTAATATTAATGGCACTGTCAGGTTCTATAGCATAAACATGGTACATATCATCAGAAGCAACAATATTTGTAACATCCAATTCTAACTGATGAGCCAAAGCCTTGGACATTCCGAACGTAGGTTCTCGATCCATGACATCATGGCAACGAATGATTACTAAATTATTTTTATGCATAAACTCCTTTTTTTGCTCAATTATTTTTAAATAACTGAGTTCACCGTGAGTATAACCCATTACTTTTCTGGCCCATGAAAACTCAAGATCTTCTCCCTCCAGATCAGCATAAGAATAAAATGTAGGTTCATGAGTAATAATGATATTGACACCTTCAAAAACAGCTTTTCTTAAAACATCCATTGAGGCAATCCAGCAGGTACCAATTTTATTAATACGTGTCGCTTCAGCACCAAAAATGATTTTATCAACAGTTGGCTGCGAAACGGCAACCATTGAATTTAAAAAACAATTAAGATCTGCGGCTGTTTTAATATGATGCATTCAACATCCTTCACATGTTTCATCAGCAATAAAATAATTTCAACATCTCTGGGAAGCGTTTTGCCCATGCAGACTCAGAGTGAGTATTACCTCCCCATAGGTGATAATCCATAGTTACATTGCGTTGTTTACGAAGACTCACGCATAATTTTTCAGCACCGGAAATATAAATTTCAGGAAAGTCTTCGCGCATACCACTAGTTTCCTGCGTACCGACATCAAGATACAGGGTAAGATTTTCAACTATATTATTGTCCTGAATAAAATTCAGCATTGCGCTGTCATTAAACCATAGTGCCGGCGAAAAAACGCCAACTTTTGAAAAAACGTCCTGACGAAGGATTGCGGCAAACAAACTGATGTACGCCCCCATAGAACTACCTGCTATCGCTGTATTATTACGATCTGGGAGAGTTCGAAAATTACTGTCAATATAGTTCTTGAGCGTGTCCACAATAAAATCAACATACAGCGCACCTTTTCCTCCACTATAATCCACATCAGGGTCCCAGCCAGGTAAGGAAAAAGATGTGTTTCGCGGCCATGGAGAATACTCATCCATACGGCTGAATTTACCATGAGACGATGCATTATCAATCCCTACAATGATAACACCGTCGTATTGTGAATTTGGGAAAAAAGCATCTACCGCCTCAGGTATATCCCATACATGTGGACCAAATGATATAGATTTATCAAATAAATTTTGCCCATCGTGCATATACAATACGGGGTAACTAACATCAGATTCATAATAGGACGCAGGTAGTAATATTCTTATTTCGCGACTACTTGCCAATTGTGGCATAGGAAAGGATTGCAACACATGATAGCGATTACCATAGTTCTCAATATCGTTCATGATTTAAATTAACCTCAATGCAAAATGAAATATAACATCTAAGCACTCCCCTACCGCATTCTATATGGGGAGCACTTAGAAATGACTAATAACTATATTTTTATCTTAAAAAGTTTTTTCGCATTGGTAAACATAAGTTGTTCAAACTCACTTTGCGTTAATTTACTTTTTAATTCAGTAAAATACTTATTATAAAAATCATCATCATTATAAGTATCTAGTCCATTAATAGGATTATCGGTACCAAATAAAATCTTATCACTACCACAGATTTTTATCGCCTGGTAAACCATATCCGCCCTAACCCACGCAGTATCGCCATAGAGATTAGGAAGTTTTGCAATCAATTCGATCGCTTCCTGATTATCTGTCGCGAGCCCCATATGACACATAACAAAATTCACATTTGGATATTTAAGTGCCATCTCATAAACCAACTGTGGGCTGGATTCATAATCATTAGAAGTATGGCTAACTACCGGGAGATCATATTTTTGAGCAAGGCGTATATATTCCTGAACTTTATCTGAATTGAAAGCCATTTTTGAATGATATGGGTGAACTTTGATGCCATAAATGATATCTCGATTGCTGGCAATCATATCTTCAAAATCTTGATCACAACTTTCCAGACGAGGCTTAATCCACATAAACGCGCCAATTCGCTTTGAATGTTGACGAACAAGTCTAAGCATACGTTCATTATTATCATGCTGTGTAACTTGATCTTCATCCGGAATCGGGTTCTGGTCATGGTCAACTTCTACGGCAGATCCACAAGAACATAATGCAAAATCAATATTATACTTGTCCAGAGATGCCAGAAAAACATCTTCTGGCATACGGATTTTCACAAAGTCACCAATATGAGTGTGTGCATCAATTATCATAACAAACATCCTAATTGAAATTTAAAAATCATAAAGATCAGCAGCAGGTAAACCTTCAATTTCATAACTGAAACCGGAGATCTCCATACTTCTTCCGTCATAAATAAAGTTGGCAGTATCTTCACTATTATTTAAGAAGAAAGTGATGTTATCGCGTTGATAAGCGATCACCGTAGGATGTTCAACATCTTTCCATTGTATTGATGCCTCACACCATTGTGGATGTTTTTTACGTAGACGTATTAACCAACGTATAAATTGCCGTAATTCAAGATCTTGTTTGTTTTCATCCCATATCATACATTTTCTATTATTCTCAAGCGTCATTGATTTAAAACCATCAATTCCTATTTCGCTACCGTAGTAGATACAAGGAGAGCCCGCTTGAGTTAACATAAATAAATAGGCGAGTTTAACTTTTCGTTTATCATTCAAACAAACGCTTAAAATACGCGCGGTGTCATGACTATCCAGAAGATTAAACATAACTTCAGTTATATTTTTAGGATAACAAAGATAAGAACGTGTAACGGATGTCATAAATTCTTGTTTTGTTGTATCCTGTAACGCAAAATAATCAATAATCCCATATGTTAAGGGATAATTCATTAATGAATCAAACTGATCACCACGCAACCAGGGGGTGCCCTCATGCCATATCTCACCCAAAATATAACATTCAGGTTTGATATCTTTAATCACCTTTCTGAAATCTCGCCAGAAATGATGATCCACTTCATTCGCAACATCCAGACGCCAACCATCAATATCAAAATTTTTCGTCCAATAGCGAACTATACTAAGTAAGTATTCACGGCACTCTTCATTCTCAGTATTTAGCTTGGGCATTTCAATAACATTGCCAAAGGTTTCATAGTTAAAGTTTTTAAAATCCCATTCACTTTTTGGAGTATCGGGATAAACAGGAAATTTATGAATCCAGAACCAATCGGCGTAACGTGAATTGGCACCATTGCGTACAACGTCAAGCCATATTGGAGAGTCAGCGCCTAAATGATTGAATACTGCATCCAACATGATTTTTATTCCACGCTTATGCGCTTCTTCAATCAAAGTATGGAAAGCAATATTCCCACCTAAATGTGGATCAACACTAAAATGATCGATGGTGTCATATTTATGGTTGGAAGCTGAGGTAAAAATAGGACAAAAATAAATCCCATTAATACCCAGATCTTCCAGATAATCGAGTTTATCAATAACCCCCCACAGATCCCCACCCATAAAGTTGAATGAAGTCGGTGTACTGCCCCACGGTTCTACCCCTTCTGGGGATATTTCAGGTCTGCCGTTACAGAAACGGTCTGGAAAAATTTGGTACCATACCGTATTTTTTACCCAGGAGGGGGTATTTAGAACGTCAATTTTATTAAGATAAGGGAAGCAAAAAAAGTTATTTAAGCGGCTTAACTCTCGTTCTTCGCAGTCCGGTGAACTGATATCAACACACCTTTTCTCACCAAAAAGAAACTTCTCTCCCTCTTTCCCAAAAAGTATAAAACCGTAACGGCAACGGCGTTTTTGAGGTTTGAACACTGCAAACCAGTGATCATGAAATTCGGTGACAGCTTCTTGTTCCATCTCGATCTCGTTGCCGCCAATCCAGCCGAACGCTTCTGTCCCGGCCATGTTACCGCCGTCAAGACCACCTTCAGCCCAATTATATGGATCGCCTATCCACAGAATAACTTTATCAACTTCTCCTCTTAATGTGCGTAACCGTACATGCAAAGTTTCGTTATCATAGGCATAGCTATCTTCACTTTTTGCTGAGTGTTTTAACGAACTAACTGTAATCATAAATACTAATCCCTAAAAATTATTCCTTAACGGCACCGCTAACAAGTCCAGTAGTTATATGCTTCTGTGTGAATACAAATAACAATGTGATAGGTACTGCAACTAAAAGCGCCCCAGCAGCAAAAAGCGTATAATTCTCTGCTGAATTAGAAGCAATCCAACTAAAAATTCCAATCGCCAGGGTCATTTTATCCTCACTACGAAGCACCAACGTTGGCAAAATGAAGTCCATCCATGGTCCAGTGAACGAAACTAATCCAACGAAAACGAGAATCGGCTTAGCCAATGGCAATATTATCTGAATAAAAATAGTCAGATGCCCTGCTCCATCTATTTTAGCGGCCTCATCCAAAGAAGTTGGAATAGCATCAAAATAACCTTTTACCAACCACGTCATGAAGGGCAATGAACCGGTTACATAAACCAGAAGCAACCCAGTATATGTGTCTATCAAATTGGCCTTTGATAGCAGGATATAAATGGCAGTCATTGATAAAAATGCAGGAAACATTTGCAATACAAGAATACTCATTAACGTATTACGCTTTCCACGAAATCGATACCTTGAAAAAACGTAGGCGGTCATCGTCACAACAACCAGTGAAATTAACATGTTAGCGGTAGCAAGAATGAAAGTGTTCAAATACCACTGCATATATGGCGTATCCGTGAACAACGTTATGTAGTGGTCAAATGTAAACTCGATGCCACTAAATGTTGAACTAAATAGATTATTCCCTTTTTTAAAAGATGCCATTATCGTCCATATCACTGGCCCAAGCACAAGAATGGAGTTGCAGATTAAAAAAAGATAAACTAAGAGTGTTGATATTTTACGTAAAAATTTATCCATTGTCACATCCCTACATCATCTTTAAATGATTTCATCCGTCTGAATTGCCATATTGCTATAACCGATAAGAAGATAAATATTATGATGGAGATTACAGAAGCTATATGATATTGCTGGAAATTCAATGTGAGTTTATAAATCCAGGTAATAAAAATATCGGTATGCCCAGCGAATCTGTATTCCGGATTAGTCGGACCACCTTCAGTCAGAAGATAAATTGCACCAAAATTATTGAAATTATATGCAAATGTCATTACCAGAGTTGGCGCAACCTGATGTAACACCATTGGCAATGTAATTTCCTTAAACTGTTGCCATTTAGTTGCGCCATCGACCTCACTAGCCTCATACAAATCTCGGGATATGTTTGTTAATGCACCCGCGATCAATAGCATAAAATACGGTGCCCCTACCCAAACACAAACGGCAATTACTGTTATTTTTGCATTTAATGGAACCGACAGAAAATCAACTGAATTCATTCCGATACTGTTCAGAAACGAGTTAACCGGACCAATTCCATTTAAAAGAAGACGGAAAATAAGTAACGTTACAAATGTGGGTATGGCATATGGCAGTATAAATATCAATCGCCAGACTTTTGCGAAACGTATATTTTTTTTAGCCAGTGCTAAAGCCAGAATAAAGCCAAAACTGAAGGTAAAAATCGTCGCGCAAATTGCCCAAATAAATGTCCAGAGAGCGACACCTAGAAACGTATCAGACCATATTTTAAATTTAAACAACATAATGAAATTTTTAATCCCAACCCAATCAACCAGGTTCTTTGGTGGGATGTGATTTGGCGCAGCATAGTTTGTAAACGATACAAGAACTGTAATTACAATAGGTAAAACAATGAATGCTATACTCGCTAAAAATGCGGGCGTTAGGACTATAAATGCAAATTTATCCTCATAGAGCTTATATAACTGTTGTTTAAAAGTCAGATGGCAATAAGATGAGTTCCGCGCATCTTTAATATTAAGGATGTAAATAGTGGTGAACAAGCCAACAATAATGGTCGCTATCACGCCCTCTACAAGCATAAATATAGAATTGTCACCCTGAATAACAGTCAACCCTTTTCGAATTTGCGCGACATCACCTAATGTGAACAAACCTATTAATGTATGCACAATATCGGAAAGATAAAGTAAAAAGCATACTTGTATTGCAAAGAATATCCCGCCTTTCACATAATAATGACGTGATATCTGAGTCCCGCCCATAATCAAACAGGAAATAGGTAGCACAGGTGCACTCTTCATTTTCAGTTGTTGTGTATTCACAATTACTCCTGAAGCGAAAGTTGTTCTTCAATAATTGTTTGTGCATGATTTAAAACTTCATCCGGTGTTTTATTCTCAACCCAGGTAGCCAAAATAGCATTAGTCATTGGAGACCATAGATAAGACATTTCCGGTATTGATGGCATTGCGTCAGAATAATTAGCTTGAGCAATAATTGCTTTTATAGCTTCACTACCTGTCTGGCTAATTTTGTTCATAAGTGAATCGATTGGTGGGATGAGATTCGTCATTTCATAACGCTTCATCAACATCTTATCCGTTGTCAGGTAGTCAGCGAATAATTCAGCGGCATGAGGATATTCGGTAAATGAGCTTACAACGGCCAGCCGTACTGTTGAAAATGTGCGAGGCTGATGACCATCTAATGTTGGGATGCGTGTCACGCCAAAATTGATTCCGCTGTCAATGTAACCTTGTATGGACCAAGGTCCGTCGATTACAGCAGCAACTTTTCCTTCATTAAACAGACCTCTTAGAACTTGTGGATTACCCATATCAAGAGGATTAGAAGGATTCGCTTTCTTTAAGCGTTTCATTGTCTCTAGCCCTTTCTTCGCTTCAGATGAAGCGATGCCTAGAGCTTTAGGATCGTTACCGGTTTTACCGAATTCGTTGGCACCATACAAGGTAATAAACATACGTGAAACATAATAATTTTGTACATCCCATAGCAGAGCATATTTATGCTCGGATGAATTATTAAACTTTTCACTGAAAGTATTGATTTCTTCGAATGTTTTTGGTGCGGTGTTTAACAAATCCTTATTATAGAAAAGCGCCAGCGTTGCGAAACTTACAGGAAAACCATAGCTGATGTTATTATATGTAGCTGCCGATACTGCGCCTGGAATAAATGTTTTTTTAATCCGCTCAGCTGAGACCATGTTTTCCATAACCCCGCCAGCAACGACTAACCGCCCCAGGGTATCATGTTCAATTTCAGCTACATCAGCTACACGAGTCGTACCCCCATCCTGCATAATTCTTGATGCTGCATCCATTGGCGCTATATTGCGAAATGTAAACTTGACCTTGTAGCCAAAATCTTTATTGAATTCCGTTGCTGCATATTTCATATATTCCGCGCTTGTGGCATCAAACCAGATTAATAACTCAGCATCAGTTTCAGGAATCAATTTTTCTGCCATCGCCTGGGGTGTTAGCGTACTGGAAATTGCAAGAATTATAACTGTGACGATATTTGAAAGTCTCATTATATTTACCTCGTGAATAATATCTTTAAGTAGTACATGCTGTACGCCTACATAAGCATTCACGCCATTATCAACACAAATCAAGGCCAATCAACTGTCAAATAAGATTTTAATGATGAATAACTGCAAATAGTGATGCATATCTCATTTGCAGTAATTTGTTGAGGAAAAAAATATTTTATTGCCGCAGAGTGTTTAGGAGTACATGAGGTACGACTATATGGAATAACAGAAATCATATCTTAAATTGATATTTTGGAAGGAACTCATTTATGGTTTTAATAAAAAAGAATGTCTTATCGGCTTCAATTGCAACAGTCCTTTTAGGCTCAACAGGAGCCTTTGCGGCAAACGATCGCGGCTTTACCTCCGACACTGACTGGTCAGAAGAACAAGCGGGCTTTAATGGACATGTTGGTACTACATTTGAATATGAGACCAAAAGCACTGATAACTATTTAGGTAAAACAGTAAAGGAATATACTAAAACACACGAGATTTTCCAGGCCTATTTCAGCCAACCTAATTGGCAATTTGCAGCAATCTATGGCCTTAAGTCTATCGATCGCCGGCAAGAAGAAAAAGGCTATCACGAAAATGAAACAAGTCTGCAAAACTATATATCACTAAACAAAACGTTCACTATTGGTAACGGTTTCGACTTCAGTCTGGTATACGACCTGATGTATACCGACGGAAATATAGATAGCCCTTATGTTACAGGCTTGCATACTGTAACTGTTGACAACAGTTTTCGCCCTACGTTGACGTACTTTAACTCTGACTGGAACGCAGGTTTTTATTCAAACGTTGAATACTTATACAGTCGAAATGATAAGAGCTCTTGGGGCGTACGCGAAGAAGAAGGTCAAAGTATACTATTTCAGCCCTATAAACGTTTTGGTGCATGGGAGTTTGGTATTGAATTTTTCTACCAGAAAAAGCATAACGATGAATTTAATCACGGTAAAATAAATGATCGTAGTATTTATACCGAAACTTACTACGAGCCAATTATCAAATATGCTTTTGAAAACGCAGGTAATCTGTATCTACGCACCCGCTTCGGACACGGGAAAACAGAAAACGCAGATAGTTTGCAATACAATGCAAACAGAACCTATTTCAAAACAATTCGAAAAGCCACTCTAGGTTATGAACAAAACATAGGTTACGACTGGATAGCCAAGATTGAATATAAACATGCCTGGGAAAAAGAGCACAAAAACTTTTATGATCCAAGAGATGAAGAAAAATATAATGTGCTCAATCAGGATAATATTTATGTTCATGCTTTCTATCGCTTTTGATTAAACAGAGGGAAACCTATGTTCAGCGCACTAGATATTAAAACGTTGATGCAAGGAACTTTATATGGTGATCCATCACTCAGGGTTGATACCATTCGGCCAATCCATAGTCCTTTAGTTGGTGGACTCTCGATTGTTATGACACCTGGAGATTTGTTGCATATACCAACGACTGGTGCGGATATAATTATCGGACCGGAAGAGATCATTAGTTCTAATGCTAAGGCAAAGATTGTAGTCGATTACCTGAACGTGAATAATCTTAACAAAGTTTTAAGATATTTTAAGGTACATAAGTATCGTTTGTTTGAGCAAGAAAACACTTCAACGATACCTGATGTATACATTGGTAAACACTGCCAGATAGGTATGAACTGCCATTTTATGCCTGGTGTTAAAATTATGAACTGTGTGACCATAGGTGATAATGTTGCCATTCATGCGAATACAGTGATTAAAGAAGGTACTATTATTGGCAATGACGTTATCATAGATTCTAATAACTCCATCGGTAATTATAGTTTTGAATATATGTCGGATGAACGTGATTCATATGTCCGAGTTGATAGCATCGGTAGAGTAATCATAGGTGATGATGTTGAAATCGGTTGTAACAACACCATTGACCGAGGGACACTTGGAGATACGATTATAGGCCAAGGCACTCGTATTGATAATCAAGTGCAGATTGGACATGACTGCATAATCGGTAATAAATGCCTGATTGTTTCACAATGCGGTTTTTCAGGACACGTAGTTTTAGGCGACCATGTTATTACACATGGTCAAGTCGGAATCGCCGGTCACATATCAATTGGTAGTTATTCGGTAATTAAGGCTAAATCAGGTGTAAGCCATTCTTGTCCTGAAAAGAGTGACCTTTTTGGTTACCCTGCCAAAAATACGCGAGAATACAACAAAAATCTCGCTGTCCTTAATAAACTAACTAAACAGCATGGTGTATATAAACAGTGAGTCGTTGAGAAGTATTATTTATATACATTAACATTAACACTGACATAGAAATAGCTTAACTAAGCTATACTACTTTTATTGAGAGTTTAAATGAAAAATAAATTGCTTATTGCGGCTGTGTTGACTGGTCTTCTTTCAGGATGCGTTGATGGCAATTCACCCTCTGGCAGTCAGGAAGGTGGCGTGAAAGCGGATCCTCGCTATTCAGAATGTAACCTCCCTGATGTAAATGAAAGAGGGCCAATTGCTGCGGGTCTTTACATTTCCGGAACCCTCCCGGAAGGCTATTGGTTAATGAAGCCAGAGCGTAAAATGCATTATAAGGGAGATGGTATTTATCAGCTTATTTATTCTGAAAAAGCAGGTGCGGTAACAATGCAATTTGCGACTATGAACTGGAACCCGCAGTTCACTGTAACAGGTCTTGAATTGCCATTAAATCAGGCTAAAACACTCAAGAAAGGAGGCATGGATAAAAATACAAAAGTCGTTATTCCTGCCGATGGAAAGTATGTTTGGACGATTCAAATTGGTCCTGATAAAAAGGCAATAGCCGCCATGGTAGCACCATGTAAATAGTTATTTTTAGCACTCCACTATTCAACATTCGTTGAATAGTGGAGTATCAGTATTCCAAAATTCTTGTTAATGAGAGCAGATTATGGCCGCGGTAATTCTACGCAAAGTTGAAAAAATTTATGACAATGGATTCAAAGCTGTTCACGGCATTGATCTCGATATAAACGATGGTGAATTCATGGTTTTTGTTGGACCATCTGGGTGTGCCAAATCAACTACATTACGCATGATTGCAGGTCTTGAAGACGTATCAGGTGGTGAAATTTACATTAGCGACCGCCTTGTTAATACCCTTCCGCCTAAAGATCGCAGCATTGCAATGGTGTTCCAGAACTATGCGCTGTATCCCCATAAGACTGTATTTGACAATATGGCTTTTGGTTTAAAAATGCAAAAAAGGCCAAAAGAAGAGATTAAGAAAATTGTCGAAGAAGTTGCAGAAAAACTTGAAATTAGCGATTTACTTTACCGAAAACCGAAAGAAATGTCGGGTGGTCAGCGTCAGCGTGTCGCGGTAGGCCGTGCAATTGTCCGTAAGCCAGATGTTTTCTTATTTGATGAGCCACTATCTAACCTTGATGCGAAACTTCGTGTTTCAATGCGAGTCAAAATTGCTCAGTTGCATCAGTCTCTCAAGGATGAGGGTCATCCAGCAACCATGATTTATGTTACACACGATCAAATTGAAGCATTGACCCTCGGTGATCGTATTTGTGTGCTTAATCAGGGGCGAATAATGCAGGTCGACACACCAGTTAATCTGTATAACCACCCTGCTAACAGATTCGTTGCTGGCTTTATTGGTTCCCCGTCAATGAATTTGATAGATGCGGTTGTACGTGAGGAAGACGGTAAACTCTATATTGACATTGCCAAAAATATTCGATTGTACATACCTGAGAATAAACAATCAGTACTCAAAGCGTATATAGATAAACCCGTTTGTTTTGGTATTCGTCCAGAACATATCTCTTTGAGTTTGAATTGCAAAGAAATGAATACAGTCACTGGTGCATTAAGTATTATTGAAAATATGGGCAGTGAAAAATATCTTTACTTTACCGTTAACAACAAAGAGTTTATTGCAAAAGTCAACGATCAATCAATTACTACAGCCGATATTGGTAAAAATTTGTATTTCAACCTTGATACAAGCTTCTGTCATATATTTGATTTTTACACTGAAGAAAATCTAACTAATTATTTGTGATTGATATGACAATAACCCCAGGTTGAATAACGGTATTAAACCTTACAATTCCATAAGGCTTCTTACTGCTCGAACTGTCTATTGGTAAATGTCATTAACTCCACGAACTGATTCTTATCAAGGTAATTGAGTTACAAAATTCCATCCATAAAAAAGAGCATATATGAATAAACCGTTGATAACACCGCTTACTCAGTGAGCCTACTATTTAGGTCAGAGCATGTCTTCTGACCATAGTTGGAGGGCATTCAGATTCGCAGTTCACAATGCTTACGTACTGTAGACCTGTAACCAGCTTGAGGATGAATGACGATAAATCCACATTTTAGCTCAGCAATTTTTTCGAAAATGTTAATTAATAATGTTAAAATTGGTAAGATTTCATTTTCATTTCAGGAGCGCGTCTATGATACATTTGGTAAATAAATTGATAAATTTTGGTTTCACTCGCACCGATGCACAGGTTTACATCAGTCTGTTGAAAAACGGTCGTAGCAGTGGTTACAAGATAGCAAAAGAAATTTCACTTTCTCGTTCGTCTGTATACTCATCTATTGATAATCTTTACAAGAACGGTTATATCTTTCTTGTCGATGGTGAAACTAAAGAATATGAAGCAAAATCTCCTGAACTCATACTTTCACAAATTGAAAAAAGCACTATTGACAATATAAAAATTCTAAAAAAAGAATTATCACAGATGATGTTTCAGAATGAACGTGAATTCATTTATAATGTCTCTGGTTTCGATAACTTACATCAGAAAGCTAAAGAGATGCTTTCTTCTGCAGAGTGTGAAATTTACCTCAACACGGATTTTGACTTACATTTTTTGAAAAATGAAATTTTTGAGGCTCTGAATCGACATGTTCGAGTTATTGTTTTTTCATTTAATAAACTTATTACTCCCGACCCACGTGTAGAACTGTATTACCGCTTTAACCATGAAGAAGAATATTACCCTTCTCACCGTTTTATGCTTGTTGTTGATATGAAGACAGTAATGGTTTTTTCACAACGAGCTGAATCACTGGGGTTATACTCGAATAATCGCTTGCTTATCAATATAATTGCCGAACATATCCATAGTGATATATATCTAACCAAGTATCAGCAACAATATCCAGATGCCAATGCATTAATAAATACTTTGCATGAATCTGGCAATGATATGGTGCAGGATGAAAAACATTTGAGTGATAGCAAAAACCGTTAATATTTTCCTTTCATTGTGATCGTCTGTAGGCGATCACAATCTATTTGTCTTTTATAACGTCTAAACTTTTTTATGCAAAGGTATATTTATGATTTTTTTTAACGATATAAAGCCCACTGGTTGGTTAAAGAATAAGATGGAATGGTATATGAACGGTCATATAGGAGAACTGGATAAATTAGTTCCCCATCTTATTACGGAGCATAAAATATATGGAAGAGATCGTATAACTCCACGCACTGTATCTGCTGAAGATGGCGTTATTAAAAAACAGAATAATCCCGATGATAACATGATGCAATATTATTGGTGGGATAGTGAAACTCAATCGAATTGGAAGGATGGATATTGCCGCAGTGCCTACTTGTTAGATAATAAAGAATGGCAGGAAAAAGCGAGCGATTTATGTTTGGAACTTATCGATACGCAAGATGATGATGGCTATATTGGAATTTATGATTCATCATTAAAATTTAACTGTAAAGCAGAAAATGGAGAGTTCTGGGCACAAGCTACTGCCTTGCGTTTTGTGCTTGGATGTTATGAGTCCACCCGTAATGAGAGTTTATTAACTTCTCTTACCCAAGCCGCACAATGCATTATGGCTGGCTACCCTAAAGAAACGTCACATCCTTTCGTTGTGGAACAGGGTTTTGCTGGACATAGCCACGGATTAACAATAACAGATGTTTTCTACCGCCTTTATGAAATAACCAATAACATTGAATATCTCTCATATTGCTTGTGGCTGTATGAAGATTATTCCGCAGGATGCGTGTCGGAGCAAGATCTGCAATATAAAAATGTCATAGACCCTGGTTACCTTCTTAAAGGTCATGGCGTACATACGTATGAGCATATTAGGGCATTAGCCATCGCAGCGAGCCAACGGCCGCAGTATCAAACTGCATTAGATATTTTTTTATCCCAGTTGAAATATTATCTTACACCATCTGGCGCTCCCATTGGTGATGAGTGGATTACAGGACGCACAGCTAATGCCACTTATACAGGCTATGAATATTGTTCTGTTCATGAACTATTTAGCACTTATGTTATGTTAATAAAACTGACCACTAATATTGGTCTGGCCGATGATGCTGAGTGGCTATTCTATAATGCTAGTTTTGGCATGCAGCATCCCATACTTCACGCGATAATGTACTGTAAGACTGATAATTGTTATGAAGCAAATGAAAGGAAACATCCGGACAGTAATCAGTTTAATACCAGATATAAATACTCCCCTACTCATGAGGAGGCTGCTGTCTGCTGCGTACCGAATACAGCAAGAACCATACCGGCTTTTGTCGAAAATATGTTTCAAGAAAATAACAATGGTTTTACTGCATTATTTTATGGCCCGTGTGAGTTTTATGGCACATTTAATAATGTTGCAATTAAAATTACACAATTAACTGAATACCCTCATGATTTAAGCGTAAAATGTCTCATTGAGCCTGAGTCATCTGTTCGTTTTGCTCTCAGTTTCCGTTACCCCGGCTGGGCAAAAATGATGATTATTAATGGTGTTACTTTTACTAAAAATGATACTCAAAACTCACTTATTATTTTAGATAGAACATGGCAACATCATGATGTGATTGACATTAAATTTATAGCTGATATACAGTTTAATACTGACTTATGTGGTGACACTTATATTTCCAGAGGTCCCGTTTTATATGCAATTGAGCTTGAGAGCGATATTTTAATCAAAAAAACTCTGCTGAACGGGAAATATTTTGACTCAGGATACATACCCTGTAGTAGAGCTGATGAATCTATCCAGTTCTCTTATGCTGATATGGAATCTTTTTCATATTCAACCTCACCAGAGGGCAAACAATACATTGAAGGCTGTTTTTATTTAAACAAGACTAAAATAGTCAGAAAACTTATACCATTTGGTCAAACCATTCTTCGCAAAGTAACTTTCTCCAATATAGAGAGTTAATATTTTCGAGTATTATAATTAATTAAAGGGATTTCTATGTACCTTACTGATAATATTATCAAACTGTCGAATAAAATAGGTCAGCGTGTTTATACTGTTGTCTCTGAAATGTCGATTGAAGCATGGATAACAAAAGAACCGCAGCCTTTTGTTTATCGCCGTAGCGGCGCTTACCAGAAACTCACCATTGGCTCAGACTGGGGTCAACTGTTTGACTGTGCCTGGATGCGAGTTTATGGTAAACGTCCAGCAGATAAATTTAGACACAAACTCGTCGCTCTCGTTGATATCGGTGGCGAAGGTCTTATTGTGGATAAGAATGGTTCACCCATCTGCGGCATCACGAATAAAGCATCATCTTATGGCGTACCGCCAGATAAACCAGGTAAATGGGTGGTTGACCTTTCTCTCGTTAGTGAAAATGACGAGGTCGAGTTTTGGATTGATGCTGCGTGCAACGATTTATTTGGCTATGTCACTAATGGAGGGATTATTACTGATGTTCATATCGCGACATGTAATCAACTACTGAAATCCCTTTATTATGATGTTGAAGTGCTTTTCGACTGGATTAATGATGGTCAGAAGTTTGAATCCATACATCCTAAAGGTATTATCCCAGAAAAAATTATCACCAAAAGAAGCGAGCGTACTGACGAAATCATAAGAATTCTCGAATATATTGATAATACGTTAATTACCTTTAGCAATGAAGAAATAATTAAATGTCAAATTGCAATCCAATCCATAATTAGTAAAAACAATAATCCTTCAGAGTTCAGGATTATGGCTACTGGTCATGCCCATTTAGATATAGCGTGGATGTGGCCTTTAAGAGAAGGACGCAGAAAAGCAATAAGAACATTTGCCACCGCCCTGACAAACATTGAAAAATATCCTGATTACATTTTTGGCGCTAGTCAGTACCAACTTTTTCACTGGATAAAAAAAGATTATCCCTATTTCTTCGAAAAGTTAAAAAAACAAATCGCCGCAGGCCGCTTTGAGTTACAAGGTTGCTTTTGGGTCGAATGCGATTTAAATCTGGTAAGTGGTGAATCGCTGATAAGGCAAATCATGCATGGGACACGATTCACACTGCAGAATTTTTCAAAGAAGATAAATTATGTCTGGCAACCGGATGTCTTTGGATTCCCCGCCACGCTTCCACAAATTCTCAAAAAATCAGGCATTAACTATATTGCATCGCAAAAGCTCTCACAAAACAAGATTAATAAATTTAATAATTACCTTTTCCGCTGGCAAGGCCTGGATGGCTCAGAAATTCTGATGCATAACTTTCCTGAAGATACGTATGATAGCCGAGCCCGCGCTCGCTCTTTAGAATATATTGAACAAAACTATAATGAAAAAGAAATCTGTCCCTATGCGCTTATGGTGTATGGTGTCGGTGATGGCGGCGCTGGCCCCGGTGAGGAACATATAGAACGATTAACACGCATACGCAATATTGATGGCTTACCTCATGTTGATTTCAGCCGTGTTGATAAGTTCTTCACTCACGCCGACGCCTTTCGCGAATCCTTGCCCATTATTTCGGGTGAACTTTACTTCGAGGCTCATCAAGGGTGCTTTACATCAGAGTCAGCAACTAAAGCCCATAATCGAATTATGGAAAATAAACTCCATGATGCTGAATTTTTTATAACTATTACTAATAATATGACGTCAATTCTTCGCAGTGAGTTTGATGAAATATGGAAAGCGATGCTGACCTTGCAATTCCATGACATCCTTCCCGGCTCATGTATTTCAAGAGTTTATCATGAAACTGAAAAGGAATATCTTAAACTAGAAGCAAAAACCGAGAAAATTATTTCTGATGCGCAGTCTACTTTATTAAGTAAAATTGACACTTCATCTTATAAAGATCCGCACATTTTATTTAATACCACCTGTTTTGCTCGTAACGAATGGATCAATATAAACAACAACTGGCTCAAAGCACGAGTAAACTCTTATGGTTATGCTGTGATTGATCCAAAGAATAAGATCGTAAATGGTCTGAAGGCAGAATCTCGAAGTATTGAAAATAATTACATTAAACTTCTTTTTTCAGAAAACGGTGATTTAATTTCACTATATGATAAAAGATATAGTAAAGAATACATTACTGAAAATATGCACAGTGAGATCCGTGCATACCACGAAGATGCAGGTTTTTTCGCGGCCTGGGATTTTGCTTCAAATTATCGTGATGGGGAATCATATGTTTTACTCGCTGAAAAAATGACAACTGTAATCAGCGGGCCTAAAACTACGATGACGCTGATTTATCACTACAATTCCTCTTATCTTCGCTTCGCATTTACCCTGACACAGGACAGTCCACGCGTTGATGTCCAAACTTTTATTGATTGGCACGAACCTAATGTTTCTCTCAAAGTCAAATTCCCGGTGTCAGTACAAACATCTCTTGCACAATGTCAAATTCAGTTCGGTGTAATTGACAGACCAACGCATAGCGATGATTCGTTCGCTTTTGCCAAAGATGAAATACCAGCACATCACTGGGTCGACCTTTCTGATCAAGAAACTGGCATTGCTTTAATAGCAAAAAACAAATATGGCTATCGTGTCAAAGACCAGACGCTAGAGTTAACTTTGTTGCGTTCGCAGCACAAACCTGGGGAAGTTGTTAAGACAGATAATTATGATAATTTCCTGATTAATAATTTTGCAGATATTGGTAAACAAAAATTCACATTCTCCTTATTTCCTCATCATGGAGATTACCGTGTGGGTGGTGTCGTTAACCAGGCCTATATAATGAATCATCCCTTACAGATCGTCCCTGTCAAACCACACCCGGGTGAACTACCCCCTTCACTATCATTTTTTGCTATCGATACTAACAGCGTTATCATCGAAACAATAAAATTAGCTGAAGACGGCGACGGTATAATCGTAAGATTATATGAGAGTTATGGATTAGAAATTTCAGCCATGCTTTCGTGGGTATGTAATTATCACTACGTTCAATATGTCGATCTCCAAGAAAATAAATTAGATGACAGTTTTTATTGCAATCAATATTGCAATCTTGAATTCAAACCTTTTGAAATTATCACGCTACGATTAACTCAATAGCGTACTAATCTAAAAACTCAAAATGGTGAGAACACTCATTGAGATTTTTTATCAAGTACAGCCTCTCAATAATTTGAGAGGCTGTTTTTTATTTGATGGGATAAAGATCTTTGCGCTTATACGGCTGGATTTCGCCCGGTTTGCGAGTTTTCAGCAATTTTAGTATCCAGGTGTATTGTTCTGGTCGCGGACCAACAAAAATCTCGACTTCTTCATTCATCCGCCGCGCAATCGTATGATCATCCGCCTCTAACAGATCATCCATCGGTGGGCGCACCTGAATCGTCAGACGATGCGTCTTGCCATCATAAATCGGAAACAGCGGTACAACGCGCGCACGGCACACTTTCATCAAACGACCAATCGCGGGCAACGTCGCTTTATAGGTGGCAAAGAAATCCACAAATTCGCTGTGCTCTGGGCCATGATCCTGATCGGGTAAATAATATCCCCAGTACCCCTGACGTACCGACTGGATGAATGGTTTAATACCGTCATTTCTCGCATGCAGACGACCGCCAAAGCGACGACGCACCGTGTTCCAGACATAATCAAAAACCGGGTTGCCCTGATTATGGAACATCGCTGCCATTTTCTGCCCTTGCGAGGCCATCAGCATGGCAGGAATATCGACGGCCCAACCGTGCGGCACCAGAAAGATAACTTTCTCGTTATTACGCCTCATCTCTTCGATGATCTCCAGCCCTTGCCAGTCAACGCGCGGCTGAATTTTCTCCGGTCCGCGTATTGCCAACTCAGCCATCATTGCCATCGCTTGCGGCGCGGTGGCAAACATCTCATCAACAATCGCTTCGCGTTCAGCTTCACTACGTTCTGGAAAGCAGAGCGACAGATTGATTAACGCACGACGGCGTGAGCTTTTTCCCAGTCGTCCGGCAAAACGTCCCAGCCGTGCCAGAATGGGATCACGGAACTTTGGCGGCGTTAAAGCGATACCCGCCATCGCTGCTACGCCCAGCCATGCTCCCCAGTAGCGCGGGTGGCGAAAGGATTTATCAAACTCAGGAATGTATTCGCTATTATTTTTTTTCGTTTCCATGCTTTTCCAGTTTCGGATAAGGCAAAAATCAATCTGGTGATAGTGTAGCGGCGCAACTTGCCCCGCACCAAATAAAAAAAGCCGGTACTGACTGCGTACCGGCTGCGAATGGATGTTAATTAATCAAACCGTAGCTGCGGCACAATCTCTTTGGCCTGCGCCAGGAATTCGCGACGATCGGAGCCGGTCAGCCCTTCGGTACGCGGCAGTTTTGCCGTCAGCGGGTTTACGGCCTGCTGGTTTATCCATACTTCATAGTGCAGATGCGGCCCGGTTGAACGTCCGGTATTACCGGAAAGCGCGATACGGTCGCCACGTTTCACCTTCTGTCCCGGTTTCACCAGAATCTTGCGCAAGTGCATATAACGCGTGGTGTAGCTGCGACCATGACGAATAGCCACATAATAACCTGCTGCGCCACTGCGTTTGGCAACCACCACTTCACCGTCACCCACTGAAAGCACTGGCGTACCTTGTGGCATGGCGAAATCAACACCTCTGTGTGGTGCAACGCGACCTGTCACCGGATTAGTACGACGCGGGTTAAAGTTAGACGAGATACGGAACTGTTTCGCCGTCGGGAATCGCAAGAATCCTTTCGCCAGACCAGTACCGTTACGATCGTAGAATTTGCCATCCTCAGCGCGGATAGCGTAATAATCTTTACCTTCTGAACGCAAACGTACGCCCAGCAGCTGGCTTTGCTCACGTTTACCATCAAGCATTTCTCGAGACATTAACACCGCAAATTCATCGCCTTTTTTCAGTTTGCGGAAATCCATTTGCCACTGCATGGCTTTAATCACTGCGCTCACTTCGGCGCTGGTTAAACCGGCGTTTCTGGCGCTGGCAACAAAGCTCCCCCCGACGGTACCTTTCAGCAGATTGTTAACCCACTCTCCTTGCTGCATTTCGCTGGTCATTTTAAAACCGTTAGCAGCAGTACGGTCATAGGTTCGGGTTTCACGACGAGACACTTCCCAGGTGAGGCGCTGCAGTTCGCCGTCCGCGGTTAATGTCCAGGAGAGTTGTTGACCGATTTTCAGATTACGCAATTCTTTGTCGGCAGCAGCCAGTTGGGTGATATCACCCATATCAATACCATACTGATTGAGAATGCTGCTTAGCGTATCGCCAGTGGAAACAACATATTCATGCACGCCCGCTTCACCGGCGATTTTGTCATCCAGTTCGTCCTGGGGAATGGCTTCATCTTCTTGTGCAGCTTGATCAATCGGCTCACTGGCTTCAGGTAAGAGCGAACGAATTTCGTTCTGTTCCAGCTCAATGGTTTTGACAATTGGCGTGGCATCACGGTGATAAACATAAGGCCGCCAAACAGCGACGGCCAGAGTAAGAACGGTGAGCGACCCCAACATAACGCGGTGTGGTCGCGGTAAATTATTAAACGCCAGGGCGACAGAGCGGGCTATCTGTTGCACGTAATCACTTCCTCATTAATCTCCTTTCAGGCAGCTCGCATACTGGTTGGCTAATTGACTCAGGAATTCTGAATAGCTTGTTTTACCCAGTTTGATATTCGTCCCCAGGGGATCCAACGTTCCCATACGAACGGATGTCCCTCGTGCGACGCTCTCAACGACCGCTGGCCTGAACTGTGGCTCAGCAAAAACGCAGGTTGCTTTTTGCTCAACCAACTGTGTTCTTATTTCATGTAAACGCTGCGCGCCAGGTTGAATCTCAGGGTTAATGGTAAAATGACCAAGCGGTGTCAGTCCAAACTGTTTTTCGAAATAGCCGTAAGCATCGTGAAAAACGAAATAACCTTTCCCCTTGAGCGGCGCGAGCTCGTTACCAACCTGCGTTTCGGTTGAGGCTAATTGTGCCTCAAAATCCTTCAGGTTGGCGTCAAGTTTGGCTCGACTTTGCGGCATAAGTTCCACTAATTTTCCATGGATTGCAACCGCTGTAGCCCGCGCTATCTCTGGGGAAAGCCAAAGATGCATGTTGAAATCGCCGTGATGGTGATCTTCGTCACTTTTTTCCGCGTGGTCGTGATCATCATCATCGCCGTGAATACTTTTCATCAGCAGCGGTTTCACATCTTCTAGCTGTGCAATCGTTACCTGTTTCGCTTCTGGTAATTTACTTACCGGTTTTTGCATAAACGCTTCCATCTCCGGGCCAACCCAAACGACTAAGTCCGCGTTCTGTAAGCGTTTTACATCCGATGGACGCAGTGAATAATCATGTTCTGAAGCGCCGTCAGGCAGTAAAACCTCCGTTTCTGTTACACCATCAGCAATGGCAGAAGCGATGAACCCAACGGGTTTAAGCGAAGCGACAACGGCGGCATCTGCGGCCTGTGTTGCACCTCCCCAGAGAGCGGCGGATAATGCTGCGAAAAGAAGCGTTTTTTTATGTAACATAATGCGACCAATCATCGTAATGAATATGAGAAGTGTGATATTATAACATTTCATGACTACTGCAAGACTAAAATTAACATGACAAGTCTGGTTTCCCTGGAAAATGTCTCGGTTTCTTTTGGCCAACGCCGCGTCCTCTCTGATGTGTCGCTGGAACTTAAACCTGGAAAAATTTTGACTTTACTTGGGCCAAATGGCGCAGGTAAGTCGACACTGGTACGGGTAGTGCTCGGGCTAGTAACACCCGATGAAGGGGTTATCAAGCGTAATGGAAAACTGCGCATCGGCTATGTACCGCAGAAGCTGTATCTCGACACCACGTTGCCACTGACCGTAAACCGTTTTTTACGCTTACGCCCTGGTACACATAAAGAAGATATTTTGCCTGCACTGAAACGTGTCCAGGCCGGGCACCTGATTAACGCACCGATGCAAAAGCTCTCTGGTGGCGAAACGCAGCGTGTACTGTTAGCGCGAGCATTGTTAAATCGCCCGCAATTATTAGTGCTGGATGAACCCACTCAAGGCGTGGATGTAAATGGCCAGGTGGCGTTATATGACCTTATTGACCAGTTGCGTCGCGAACTGGATTGTGGCGTTTTAATGGTCTCTCACGATCTGCATCTGGTAATGGCAAAAACCGATGAAGTGCTGTGTCTGAATCACCACATTTGTTGTTCCGGCACACCGGAAGTTGTTTCCCTGCATCCGGAGTTTATTTCAATGTTTGGTCCTCGTGGTGCTGAACAACTGGGTATCTATCGCCATCATCATAATCATCGTCACGATTTACAGGGACGAATTGTTTTGCGTCGGGGAAATGATCGCTCATGATTGAATTATTATTTCCCGGTTGGTTAGCCGGGATCATGCTCGCCTGTGCCGCGGGTCCGCTGGGTTCGTTTGTAGTCTGGCGTCGTATGTCTTATTTCGGTGATACGCTGGCTCATGCCTCATTACTTGGTGTCGCGTTTGGTTTGTTGCTGGACGTGAATCCATTCTATGCGGTGATTGCCGTTACGCTGCTGCTGGCGGGCGGTCTGGTATGGCTGGAGAAGCGTCCACAGCTGGCGATCGACACGTTATTAGGGATTATGGCGCACAGTGCCCTGTCGCTGGGCCTGGTGGTCGTTAGTCTGATGTCTAATATTCGTGTTGATTTGATGGCTTACCTGTTCGGTGATTTGCTGGCAGTGACGCCAGAAGATCTCATCTCTATTGCGATTGGCGTGGTCATCGTGGTGGCTATTTTGTTCTGGCAATGGCGCAATTTGCTGTCGATGACGATTAGCCCGGATCTGGCGTTTGTTGATGGTGTGAAATTACAGCGCGTGAAATTGTTGTTGATGCTGGTGACAGCATTGACGATTGGTGTAGCGATGAAATTTGTCGGTGCGTTGATTATTACTTCGTTGCTGATTATTCCTGCAGCTACTGCGCGTCGCTTTGCCCGTACGCCGGAACAGATGGCTGGTGTCGCTGTTTTGGTGGGGATGGTGGCAGTAACTGGCGGTTTAACCTTTTCCGCGTTTTACGATACGCCGGCGGGTCCGTCGGTGGTGCTATGTGCGGCACTGTTATTTATTCTCAGTATGATGAAAAAGCAGGCCAGCTAATCTATCGCTGAACACATTTGTCGGATGCGGCGCGAGCGCCTTATCCGACCTACGGTTCGCTATCTCTGGTAGGCCTGGTAAGACGCGAATAGCGTCGCATCAGGCACACTGCCAATGTCGGATGCGGTGCGAGCGACCAATCCGACTTACGGCATTTCTGGCGGCGTTATGCCAAAGTGATTCCACGCCCGCGTCGTCGCCATACGCCCACGCGGTGTACGCTGCAAAAAGCCTTGCTGAATCAAATAAGGTTCCAGCACATCCTCAATGGTTTCACGTTCTTCGCCAATGGCTGCCGCAAGGTTATCCAGACCTACCGGCCCACCAAAGAACTTATCGATTACCGCCAGCAATAACTTGCGGTCCATATAATCGAAACCTTCAGCATCGACATTCAACATATCCAACGCCTGAGCAGCGATATCTGCCGAGATGGTGCCATCGTGCTTCACTTCGGCGAAATCACGCACTCGACGCAGCAGACGGTTGGCAATGCGCGGCGTACCGCGAGCTCGACGAGCAACTTCCAGCGCGCCGTCATCACTCATCTCAAGCCCCATAAAGCGTGCGCTGCGACTGACGATATATTGCAGATCCGGCACCTGATAAAACTCCAGACGCTGCACAATACCAAAACGATCGCGCAACGGTGATGTCAGCGAACCTGCGCGCGTGGTTGCACCAATCAGGGTAAACGGCGGCAAATCAATTTTAATGGAGCGTGCCGCCGGACCTTCACCAATCATGATATCCAGTTGGTAGTCTTCCATTGCCGGATACAACACCTCTTCCACCACTGGCGAAAGACGGTGGATCTCATCAATAAACAACACGTCATGCGGTTCAAGGTTAGTGAGCATCGCTGCCAGATCGCCCGCCTTTTCCAGCACCGGACCAGAAGTCGTGCGTAAATTAACGCCCATTTCATTGGCGACAATGTTGGCAAGCGTAGTTTTACCCAACCCCGGAGGACCGAAAATCAACAGATGATCGAGGGCATCGCCGCGCAGTTTCGCTGCTTTGATGAAAATCTCCATCTGTGAACGAACCTGCGGCTGACCAACATACTCTTCCAGTAATTTAGGGCGAATGGCGCGATCTGCCACATCTTCCGGCAAAGTGGTACCGGCAGAAATCAGACGGTCTGCTTCAATCATCCTTTACCTCATAACGCGGCGCGTAGGGCTTCGCGAATTAATGTTTCACTGCTGGCGTCAGGGCGAGCGATTTTGCTCACCATGCGGCTTGCTTCTTGTGGTTTATAGCCCAGCGCCACCAGCGCGGCAACCGCTTCCTGTTCAGCATCGTCGGTCGTCGGGCTGGCAGGTGACGTGAGTACCAGGTCGGCGGCTGGCGTAAAGAGATCGCCATGCAAACCTTTAAATCGGTCTTTCATTTCAACAATCAAGCGTTCGGCGGTTTTTTTGCCAATACCCGGCAGTTTCACCAGTGCCCCCACTTCTTCACGCTCAACGGCATTAACGAACTGCTGCGCTGACATTCCGGAGAGGATCGCCAGCGCCAACTTCGGGCCGACGCCGTTGGTTTTGATCAACTCTTTGAACAATGTGCGCTCTTGTTTATTGTTAAAACCGTACAGCAGTTGCGCGTCTTCACGCACCACAAAGTGGGTGAAAACGATCGCTTCCTGACCCGCTTCAGGGAGTTCATAAAAACAGGTCATCGGCATATGCACTTCATAGCCTACGCCGCCCACTTCAATTAACACCAGCGGGGGTTGTTTTTCAATGATGATGCCTCTGAGTCTGCCTATCACATGACGCTCCTGCGTAATGAATCAAAGATAATGCTGTATGATAAAAAAATGCTGGATAGATATCCAGCGAAGGATGAAGAAAACTTGCGAGGCGTCCCAACGATCTGAAAAATGGCGCAGTATAATTTATTCTACAGGTTATATTGGAAGCAAATATTTGAATATTACATATTCAGTGAAGAAATGCGTAATAAAAATATACATTGCGACTCCTGAAATAATAAATTTTTTATGCTATTACGTATATTCATATCTATTTCAATGGAATGACAACGTGAATATTAATTACCCTGCTGAATATGAAATTGGTGATATCGTCTTTACATGTATAGGTGCTGCCTTATTTGGTCAAATATCAGCTGCATCAAACTGCTGGAGTAATCACGTCGGGATCATTATCGGTCATAACGGTGAAGACTTTCTGGTTGCAGAAAGCCGTGTTCCCCTCTCAACCATCACTACGCTATCCCGTTTTATTAAACGCTCTGCTAATCAACGCTATGCTATAAAGCGATTAGACGCCGGGCTGACAGAACAACAGAAACAACGAATTGTTGAACAGGTTCCCTCCCGGCTACGCAAACTTTACCACACGGGTTTTAAATACGAATCTTCCCGCCAGTTCTGTTCAAAATTTGTCTTTGATATTTATAAAGAGGCGCTATGTATTCCGGTGGGTGAAATAGAGACGTTTGGACAACTGTTAAATAGCAATCCGAATGCAAAACTCACTTTCTGGAAATTCTGGTTCTTAGGTTCTATTCCGTGGGAGCGTAAAACCGTCACGCCAGCCAGTTTGTGGCATCATCCGGGTTTGGTGTTGATTCACGCGGAGGGAGTTGAAACGCCTCAGCCTGAACTGACCGAGGCGGTATAACTTAACGCAGTCGCCCTCTCGCCAGGTTCAGCCGCGATTCGCTCATCTGCATTGCATTCTGGCTGACGTGACAATGGGTAATCGCGATAGCTAACGCATCAGCGGCATCCGCTTGTGGATTAGCGGGCAGTTTCAGCAAGGTGCGGACCATATGCTGCACCTGGCTTTTCTCGGCGCTACCAATACCTACCACCGTTTGCTTTACCTGACGTGCCGCGTATTCAAATACCGGCAATTCCTGATTCACCGCCGCCACAATCGCCACGCCGCGCGCCTGGCCCAGTTTCAGGGCTGAGTCAGCGTTCTTCGCCATAAAGACTTGTTCAATGGCGAAATAATCAGGCTGGAACTGGGTGATGATTTCCGTCACGCCCGCATAGATGAGCTTCAGACGAGACGGTAAATCATCCACTTTGGTGCGTATGCATCCGCTACCCAGGTAGGACAGTTGCCTGCCTACCTGGCGAATTACGCCATAGCCGGTCACGCGCGAACCCGGATCAATGCCGAGAATAATAGCCATCACGCGTCTCCGTTTTGCTGTTTAGCAGGCCTCATCAGAGAGTCGCTGCGACCTCATCAGAGATTTCACCGTTATGGTAAACTTCCTGCACGTCGTCGCAATCTTCCAGCATATCGATCAGACGCATCAGTTTCGGTGCGGTTTCTGCATCCATATCAGCTTTGGTGGACGGGATCATGGAAACTTCCGCGCTGTCTGCTTTCAGACCTGCCGCTTCCAGAGCGTCGCGCACTTTACCCATTTCTTCCCATGCAGTGTAGACATCAATCGCGCCGTCATCATAGGTCACAACGTCTTCAGCACCTGCTTCCAGAGCTGCTTCCATGATGGTGTCTTCATCGCCTTTCTCGAAGGAGATCACGCCTTTTTTGCTGAACAGATAGGCTACGGAACCATCTGTACCGAGGTTACCGCCACATTTGCTGAATGCATGACGCACTTCAGCAACGGTACGGTTGCGGTTGTCAGACAGACATTCAATCATGATTGCCGTGCCGCCAGGACCGTAACCTTCGTAGATGATGGTTTCCATGTTTGCATCATCATCACCGCCCACACCACGTGCAATTGCGCGGTTCAGTGTGTCACGGGTCATGTTGTTAGACAGTGCTTTATCCACCGCCGCACGCAGACGCGGGTTAGCGTCCGGATCGCCACCGCCCAGCTTAGCCGCGGTTACCAGCTCACGAATGATTTTAGTGAAGATTTTACCGCGCTTAGCATCCTGCGCAGCTTTACGATGTCTGGTGTTGGCCCATTTACTATGACCTGCCATAAAAATATCTCCAGATAGCCCTGCCTGTTCAGGCAGCGTTAATTACAAACTGTTCAATCGCCTGCCGGTTGCTCCAGGACTTAGTGAGCGCCGCCGCAGCAGGCGCATCAAGCCACTTGTAAGCCAGATGTTCAGTGAAAACGATCTGCCGCTCGTGCGGAAGCGCAAGACAGAACCATGATTCCGTATTACGCGTCACGCCCGGCGCATAGCGATGACGTAAATGTGAAAAAATTTCAAACTCTACCGTGCGCTGACAGTCAATTAAGGTCAGTTGTTCAGCGACAACATCAATGGTGACCTCTTCCTTTACTTCGCGCATGGCAGCTTGCGGCGCGGTTTCACCCTCTTCCACGCTGCCGGTTACCGACTGCCAGAAATCGGGATCGTCACGCCGCTGCAACATCAGCACCCGTTTCGTATCTTGTGCATAGATGACCACTAAGATCGAAACGGGACGCTTATACACTTTATCCTCCACGCTGCCTCTTCGTTGACTGCCTTCGCTCATCCCATTCACATAGTTATCTATGCTCATGGGAGTTCACTCAGTTGCCGCCTTGATGCAACGCGAATGATTTCGTGTATTTGAGTCATATCAGTTATTCTCAGCCTTCTTCACAACCTGAATGCTCAGCTCAGCCAGTGCAGTCGGGTTAGCAAAGCTCGGTGCTTCAGTCATCAGACACGCTGCCGCCGTGGTTTTCGGGAAGGCGATAACGTCACGGATATTGTCGGTGCCGGTCAGCAGCATGGTCAGACGGTCAAGACCGAATGCCAGACCTGCGTGCGGCGGAGTACCGTATTTCAGAGCGTCGAGCAGGAAGCCGAATTTCTCGCGCTGTTCCTCTTCGTTGATACCCAGAATACCAAACACCGTCTGCTGCATATCACCATTATGGATACGTACTGAACCACCGCCCACTTCGTAACCATTGATGACCATATCGTAAGCGTTCGCCACCGCATTTTCCGGTGCAGCTTTCAGTTCTGCAGCAGTCATGTCTTTCGGTGAGGTGAACGGATGGTGCATTGCCGTCAGGCCGCCTTCACCGTCGTCTTCAAACATCGGGAAGTCGATAACCCACAGCGGTGCCCATTTGCTTTCGTCGGTCAGACCAAGGTCTTTACCCACTTTCAGGCGCAGTGCGCCCATCGCGTCGGCAACAATTTTCTTGTTGTCGGCACCGAAGAAAATCATATCGCCATCTTGCGCGGCAGTACGATCCAGGATGGCTTCGATGATTTCTGCATTAAGGAACTTCGCTACCGGGCTGTTGATACCTTCCAGACCTTTCGCGCGTTCGTTAACTTTGATGTAAACCAGACCTTTCGCGCCGTAGATTTTAACGAAGTTACCGTATTCGTCGATCTGCTTACGGGTCAGCGATGCGCCGCCCGGAACGCGCAGAGCGGCAACGCGACCTTTCGGATCGTTCGCCGGACCTGCAAATACTGCAAACTCAACAGATTTCAGCAGATCAGCAACGTCGGTCAGTTCCATCGGGTTACGCAGATCCGGTTTATCAGAACCATAACGGCGTTCTGCTTCCGCAAAGGTCATTACCGGGAAATCGCCCAGATCCACGCCCTTCACTTCCAGCCACAGATGGCGCACCAGCGCTTCCATCACTTCACGCACTTGCGGCGCGGTCATGAAAGAAGTTTCCACATCGATCTGAGTAAATTCAGGCTGACGATCAGCGCGCAGGTCTTCGTCACGGAAGCATTTAACGATCTGATAGTAGCGGTCAAAGCCGGACATCATCAGCAGCTGTTTGAACAACTGCGGGGATTGTGGCAGCGCGTAGAATTTACCTTTGTGCACACGAGAAGGCACCAGGTAGTCACGCGCGCCTTCCGGCGTGGCTTTGGTCAGCATCGGAGTTTCGATGTCGAGGAAGCCGTGGTCATCCATAAAACGGCGCACCAGGCTGGTGATTTTAGCGCGGGTTTTCAGGCGCTGAGCCATTTCCGGGCGACGCAGGTCGAGGTAGCGGTATTTCAGACGCGCTTCTTCGGTGTTGACGTGGTTAGAGTCAAGCGGCAGAACATCTGCGCGGTTGATGATAGTCAGCGAGGACGCCAGCACTTCGATTTCGCCGGTCGCCATATCGCGGTTAATATTTTTTTCGTCACGCGCACGTACGGTGCCCGTGACCTGAATGCAGAACTCATTACGCAGTTCAGAGGCCAGCTTTAACGCGTCCGCACGATCCGGATCGAAAAATACCTGCACGATACCTTCGCGGTCGCGCATATCGATGAAGATCAGGCTACCAAGATCACGACGACGGTTGACCCAACCACACAGAGTCACCTGCTGCCCCACGTGGGACAAACGGAGCTGTCCACAATATTCTGTACGCATGAGATATCCCTTAACTTAGCTGCCGGCGGATGCCCCCTGCTGCGCAGGTGACCAAGTCGCAGCGTTAGCTGTATGTCACAACTGAATGAAAAAAGGCGGCTATTATACTGGAAATTCTGCCGCACCGTAAGAGCCTGGCCCGCGCTGGAACGCCTCGTTACCACTTTATATCGGGCCTGAAATCAGACTCTACGCCAGTTTGCTATAAAGGTGTTGCCCGAACTCATAAAAATTAACAAAATTTGTCGTTCCGCCATCGGCTAATCGCATTAAGGTGTGAGGCACGATTTTGTTTTTTCAGGAGTCATTATGCTTGAACTTAATGCTAAAACCACTGCGCTGGTGGTGATCGATTTACAAGAAGGCATCTTACCTTTTGCCGGTGGTCCACATACTGCCGATGAGGTAGTTAATCGCGCCGGGAAGCTGGCGGCGAAATTTCGCGCCAGCGGTCAGCCCGTGTTTCTGGTGCGCGTTGGCTGGTCTGCCGATTACGCCGAAGCATTAAAACAGCCGGTTGATGCCCCCTCCCCCGCTAAAGTGTTGCCCGAAAACTGGTGGCAACATCCAGCTGCATTAGGTGCAACTGACAGTGATATCGAAATCATCAAACGTCAGTGGGGTGCGTTTTACGGTACGGATCTGGAGTTGCAACTGCGCCGCCGAGGTATCGATACAATAGTGTTATGTGGGATCTCGACCAATATCGGTGTTGAATCCACCGCCCGCAATGCCTGGGAACTTGGCTTTAATCTGGTGATTGCCGAAGACGCCTGTAGTGCCGCCAGCGCCGAGCAGCACAATAACAGCATCAACCATATCTACCCACGCATCGCCCGTGTGCGCAGTGTGGAAGAGATCCTTCACGCGTTATGATTTACATCGGTCTACCGCAATGGTCGCATCCTAAATGGGTGCGGTTGGGGATCACCAGCCTTGAAGAGTATGCCCGCCACTTTAACTGCGTGACGCAACATTTTTAAAAATCGACGAAGATCGTCCAGGAGCGCCGTTTTTCAAGGGTTGGATAGATGATTCGTTTACCATGTCGACGAACTTCGGCGGATTTCGCCGATTAAAAATGTCCCATACATGCCCCAAAGCGTCCCATATATGCCCATAACCAATCCGAATGATTGACACTGTTTATCCATACAGATAAAAATAACAACTGTACATAAGCACAGTGACAGGAGGGTGTTATGCGTATTGAGATCTGTATCGCTAAAGAAAAAATCTGCAAAATGCCAAAAGGCTCTGTTCCTGCCCTGCAACAGGAAATGCTACGACGTGTCGGTAAGCGTTATGATGATGTAGATGTGATTGTGAAATCTGCCAGTAATGATGGACTCACAATTTTAAGAGCCGTGGATAAAGAATCCGCGCAAGAATTTGTACAGGAAACGCTGCAGGAAGTCTGGGAAACAGCGGATGACTGGTTTATCCGGTGACATCAGCACGGGGAGCTGGCAGCTCCCCTCTTTTATTGTGTTATCAGTGCAGCAAGTACACAGAGTGTCACCACACCACCCAGCCATACAAACAGCATGAAGCACATCGCACCCGCTGTGTATTTCCGCTTTCCGCATCTGATTTTTTCCTGCTCCATTCTCACTGCCACCGTTCAACTCTCATTACCCGACTCACGAATATTCATTCCGGCTACGCACGTCCAACCAGGTGCTTCACACTCCTGTACTTAAGACCGTTTTTATCAAGTCCCATATACAGAAAGGTGTTCACCGTCTTCGTGTTTATCCCCATTTCACGGGCAAGATGGCAGGGCTTTGACTCCCGGTACACGTATCCAAACATCACCACCATCTCGGACATCGTCAGAGGTCGCGCATACGTATTATGTACCCACTCACCATTCCGGATTTTCCTGTACGTCTCCAGGCGCCCCGTAACATCTTCCGCATCAATCTGAAGATAACGGCGTCCCTGAAACATGCAGCACATCAGCCTGCCAAGGAGGGCATCACAGATTATCACCCATGACTCATCATGTGCCGGTACACTCTTCCTGTTCTCTGGTGTAAAAAACTCCCTCGCCAGTATTATCCTGTACCCCTCAAGCATCTGCTGCAGGCCATACTCCAGATAACGGTTGCGGGTCGCCAGAATCACTTTCATCGCTGTCACCTGTTTCATGCTCACATGAGAAAAAACGGCAGGCAAAACTCCACGCCTGCCGTCATGCTTCATGTCACTGTCAGCAATTAAAACTCGAAGTTAACGCCCATGTTGTAGGACACATCGCCATCACTCGCTGCAATACCCGCTTTCGCTGCGGTCTGCTCGTTGAAACGGTAACCAACACCTACAGCAATCGCCTGTTTATCGCTGTAACCACCCAGGGCTGCCGTGGCGTTGAATTTACCCACACTGTACGGCTGGAAAAGACCCGCCAGCGCTGCACTCTGTGCTGCTGCACGCTTCATCTCTTCGTGGTTTTCACGAATCTGGCGCTGCTGGCTGTTCAGGCGTGCATTATGCTCCTGCAACTGGCGAGTATTGGACTGAATAGCCTGTGTATTTTTAGTAACCCGGCGGTCAACGCTACCAACTGCAGCATCAATACGGTCTGTTCTGCCGGACAGAGCAACGAGACCGTCATTAACAGCAATCGTTTTTGTAGCGCCATCAGCGCTGGTCAGGGTTCCGTCGGAGTTAACACCAACTGTCGTTCTGGAGTCTGTATATTCACGAGACTTTTTCGCTTCAACCACAAGGCGGGTATTCGTATCCTGAGCCAGTTGCTCAACACTGTCTTTTACACGGTCAACCTGACGAACGGTTGCAGCATCTGAGGGACGAGTACCGTCACTCAGACCACCAAGCACCCGGGTTTTATAAGCCTTACCCGGCTCAGCTTCGTAACCTATATAAACTTCATCTTCACGGGTTGTACGTGAATTTGAGCCAAGAGCCACACTGTTTCTGTGGGCAACTGTCGAGCTGGCACCTATTGCAACTCCATCAGCTGCATTCTCATCAACACTTGCCTTAAAACCAACAGCTGTTCCTTCTGTGGCATTTGGACGAACAGATGCCCCAACACCAACAGATGTTGAACGATCACCATATGCCTGGGTTGCAGGGCCACCAACCGCCACGCTTGCAGTTCCAAATGCCGATGACCATGAGCCAACAGATGTTGACGCTTTTCCTGTAGCCTTAGCACCGTTACCAACAGCTACTGAGAACTCACGAGAGGCTTTCGCATCACTACCCAGAGAAACCTTCCCATTCTCCCCATCTTCGACGCTGAAACCTGTAATTTCTGTTCTCTGCAGACTGTATACTTTGTTATATACATCACGAACAACGCTATCAGTCATTCTGTGCGACTGAGACTGTCCATTCTTTTTTTTCTCAGCTGCTCGAGCAAAATCGTTCAGCGCACCGTCATGAATTGTGTACGTAATGCCACTGCCATTGATTATTACATCCCCATTTGAATCAAATGTGAAAAGTGTCTTCCGGCCGTTTTTTTTCTCTTTTACTTCGTATTTGAAGTTACCATTATCGCCTGTCTTTACAACTTCATAGGTATTCCCCCATTTATTGTTACCTGTGGCATACGGCACTGTGTATTTTTCTTCCTGCGCACTCACCCCACCACTCATCACCAGAAGCCCGGCCAGAGAAGATGACAGGAGTGTCATTGTAAACTTTTTACTCATTATGGATATCCTGTTAAATTATCTGTATACAAATCAGCCGCAACACCTCATACTCATAAAGAAATATGATTAATTACGGCTTTATTCAGGATATTCCGAAAATAAATTTAAAAATTAATTTTATAAGTTTAGGATTTGTCTTACATTATTCTGGGCATACCTGCTCACGCATACGACCACACCGCCGGAACAGATACCAGAAAAAACTTACCCCTGTCAGACTTGCTGTTTCACATCTGCTTACACTGTAATTTGTGAACAAAATTACAACATCAGAAAAAATTAACTATTAAGTTAACATGAAATATTTACAGGAGGTATAGTTCATGAGGGAAAGAAATGTTTCCCCCATATTTTTATCTGTTATTCCTGTGCCCAACCAACCCTGTATGCCAGTATCTCATCCGCACTGGTCAGCTTTTCCAGCTCTTTCTTCATGGTGCGCTGCCGGACGTGGATTTCCATCCCTTTGGTGAACATCGCCTGCTCTGCCGCTTCACTCAGCGCTATAAGCTCTTCTGCTGTCACCCCCACATCATTGTTTTCCGCATCCGTCCAGAAAAACGCCTCCGGCAGTTTCCCCGCTTTCGCTGCCGCCA
>OHWG01000334.1_pt1 | contig 31196 bp, 30 predicted proteins | sample 1579621 | NCBI WGS metagenome assembly OHWG01 (sample SAMEA3882544, study PRJEB24775) | human gut metagenome | biome: human-associated habitat; feature: intestine environment; material: feces | place: Netherlands | collected 2009/2010
GACTATCACTTATTTAAGTGATATTGGTTGTCTGGAGATTCAGGGGGCCAGTCTATTTCCCGCTTAACGGCAAGCGTAACTATCTCCCGCTCTCTCCCTATGGAAGATATGAGGTGGAGTTACAGAACAGCAAAAACTCACTCGACAGCTACGATATCGTCAGCGGCCGCAAAAGCCATCTGACTCTCTATCCAGGCAATGTCGCTGTCATTGAGCCAGAGGTGAAGCAGATGGTTACCGTCTCCGGTCGTATCCGTGCGGAAGACGGCACACTGCTGGCTAACGCACGGATTAACAACCATATCGGCCGAACCCGAACCGATGAAAACGGCGAGTTTGTCATGGACGTGGATAAGAAATATCCCACTATCGATTTTCGCTACAGTGGCAATAAAACCTGCGAAGTGGCACTGGAACTCAACCAGGCGCGCGGTGCCGTCTGGGTCGGTGATGTGGTCTGCAGCGGCCTCTCATCGTGGGCGGCGGTGACGCAGACAGGAGAAGAGAATGAGAGTTAACCTACTAATAACGATGATAATTTTCGCGCTAATCTGGCCAGTAACTGAGCTCAGAGCGGCAGTGAGCAAAACAACCTGGGCGGATGCACCGGCACGCGAGTTTGTGTTTGTCGAAAACAACTCAGACGACAACTTTTTCGTCACTCCTGGCGGGGCGCTGGATCCGCGCCTGACCGGTGCCAACCGCTGGACCGGTTTAAAATACACTGGTTCAGGAACCATCTATCAGCAAAGCCTCGGCTACATTGATAACGGTTACAACACCGGCCTTTATACCAACTGGAAGTTTGATATGTGGCTGGAAAATTCACCAGTTTCATCTCCTTTAACTGGCTTGCGCTGCATCAACTGGTACGCTGGGTGTAATATGACCACCAGTCTTATCCTGCCGCAAACCACCGACGCCAGTGGATTTTATGGCGCGACGGTGACCAGCGGCGGCGCGAAGTGGATGCACGGCATGTTGTCAGACGCGTTTTACCAGTATCTGCAACAAATGCCCGTCGGCAGCAGCTTTACAATGACCATCAATGCCTGCCAGACCTCTGTGAACTATGACGCCAGCAGCGGCGCACGCTGTAAGGATCAGGCCTCCGGCAACTGGTATGTTCGCAACGTCACCCATACGAAAGCAGCAAATCTGCGGTTAATAAATACCCACTCGCTGGCGGAGGTATTTATCAACAGCGACGGAGTACCGACTCTGGGCGAAGGGAACACCGACTGCCGGACACAGACCATCGGCAGCCTTTCAGGATTAAGTTGTAAGATGGTCAACTATACCCTGCAAACAAACGGACTCAGCAACACCTCAATCCATATATTCCCGGCGATCGCCAACTCGTCGTTAGCCTCGGCCGTCGGGGCGTACGATATGCAGTTCAGTCTGAATGGCAGTTCATGGAAACCGGTGAGCAATACCGCCTATTACTACACCTTCAACGAGATGAAGAGCGCAGACTCGATCTATGTTTTCTTCTCGAGCAACTTCTTTAAGCAGATGGTGAACCTCGGGATCAGCGATATCAACACCAAAGATCTATTCAACTTTCGCTTTCAGAACACCACATCACCGGAGTCTGGCTGGTATGAATTTTCTACCTCCAACACGCTGATTATCAAACCCCGTGATTTCAGCATCAGTATTATCTCCGATGAATATACTCAGACACCGTCGCGGGAGGGATATGTTGGCAGCGGCGAGTCGGCACTCGATTTCGGCTATATCGTAACCACCAGCGGTAAAACAGCTGCCGACGAAGTGCTGATCAAGGTGACCGGACCCGCGCAGGTGATTGGCGGGCGCTCCTATTGTGTCTTCAGCTCCGATGACGGTAAGGCGAAAGTACCGTTCCCGGCGACACTTTCCTTTATTACCCGCAACGGAGCTACAAAAACCTACGATGCCGGGTGCGATGATAGCTGGCGGGATATGACCGATGCGCTGTGGTTGACCACACCGTGGACTGATATCTCTGGCGAAGTGGGGCAGATGGATAAGACCACAGTCAAATTTTCGATTCCAATGGATAACGCCATTTCGCTGCGTACGGTAGATGATAACGGCTGGTTCGGCGAAGTCAGCGCTTCAGGAGAGATTCATGTTCAGGCGACGTGGCGTAACATTAACTAAGGCCCTGCTGACAGCGGTCTGTATGCTGGCGGCACCTTTGACACAGGCGATTTCGGTCGGCAATCTGACATTTTCGCTGCCGTCCGAGACTGACTTTGTCAGCAAACGTGTAGTGAATAACAACAAAAGCGCACGGATATACCGTATTGCCATCAGTGCTATTGATAGCCCGGGCAGCAGTGAATTGCGCACCCGACCGGTGGATGGTGAACTGCTTTTCGCCCCCCGCCAGCTGGCGTTGCAGACTGGTGAGAGCGAGTATTTTAAATTTTACTATCATGGTCCACGGGATAACCGCGAGCGCTACTACCGGGTCTCATTTCGCGAGGTCCCCACTCGTAACCAGACAAGACGCAGCCCAACCGGCGGCGAGGTCAGCACGGAGCCGGTGGTGGTGATGGATACCATTCTGGTAGTACGACCACGTCAGGTTCAGTTTAAATGGTCCTTCGACAAGGTGACAGGAACGGTAAGTAACACTGGCAACACATGGTTTAAGCTACTGATTAAGCCAGGATGTGATTCGACCGAAGAGGAAGGCGATGCCTGGTATCTACGTCCGGGAGACGTGGTTCGTCAGCCTGAGTTACGTCAGCCGGGGAATCATTATCTGGTCTATAACGACAAATTCATTAAGATTAGCGATTCCTGTCCGGCTAAGCCCCCTTCGGCGGACTAAGACTTATCCATCGGTCGAGGGAAGAATTCCACCTCAGAGCTCCAAAAATCGTTTAAATGATGTGGAAGCGATCGTCAATGTCACCTGTAACGATGGGCTTTCTCATATGCACACCATAGTGTTCAGGAGACACGGAAAGGTATCAGGCAGCCTGCTAATGAGTGGTTTAATCACGAATTAGTACGTAAAATCGGTAACGGCTGGAAATCATTCAATACTCACACTATCGAAAGTTCCCCAGCCAACCGCGGTACGTTCTTACATACGATGTACCGCTGTTCTCTTTACGATTTTTAGCTGTACTGGTGAATTATGAGCAATCTGAATCCATGCATGACGTGTGGTGCCTGTTGTGCATTTTTCCGCGTCTCTTTTTACTGGGCCGAAGCCGACGATGCTGGCGGTACTATTCCCGCCAGGCTCACTGAACAAATATCCCCTTTTCACCGATGCATGAGCGGTACCAATCAGAAAAACCCCCGATGTATTGCCCTTGCAGGAACCCCGGGCAAAAATGCCTGCTGCACGATATATAAAAATCGATCGTCCACATGCAGAGAATTTGCCATGTCTGGTGAGAACGGAGTCGTCAATGAGGCTTGCAATCGTGCAAGGGCTAAATACGGGCTGACACCGTTATAAACATACAATAATTAATTGCACTGCCCCGCCAGCGATAATAGCGGGGCTTCGTTTTTCAGGGGTAACAAAACCCGATACTTCTTCTATTTGCCAGCAACAATGCCTCTCTTCTGTAGCGTTCTTCGGATCTACATCATCCTGAAGTAGCGCGATATACTCACTGACTATCTGAATCAGAATATAAAAAGCAATGTTTTTAACCTATAAAAATGGCGCTGTATTTGCGCCATTTTTATCATTCAATGCATTATCTGTTTGAGCCTAAAGGGATCTCAGGGTCTGGCTCATGAGTAATTCTGTTTCGTAAATCTCTGCGAATAATTTCAATAGACCAGAACCAGACTAAATGTCCAAAAATTTCAGAAACATTCTCATACCACGGGAGATCAAACAGAGGTGGCGTCAGTCCCATGAGAGGGAATGAAATCATATGAACAAAAAGTTGGGCTAAAGCACCTGCCAGTAAGCCCTGCCAGAGTTTAATTTTTGGAAATACTTCAGCGACCACACAATAACCGACAGCAAACACTATCGAAAAGATAATGTGCGTAACACCAACCCAGTTAAAGACATGCCCGGCAAAGGTATAAACAGCCGCATTGGGATCTGTCAGCCCCAACCAGTCTCGAAGAAAAATATACGGTGGATTGAGAAAATTACGCGAGCAATCAATTTGGCCTGCAGCCCTGATTAATGATTCCGGGCCACACGCTGCATTAAACATATCCACCGGGCTACGTGGCGGCAATGGAACTTCAGCCCCCCACTTCACGAATGCGGAAACAACGCCAGCAATCAGCCCAATGAATGCAGCAAGACCATAACGTCTGCGGTTCGGTGGAGTTTGTTCAAATATATTCATATCTACCCTGCTTGTACCATTATGTTATACACCTCTTCAGGAGTATTCATAAAACAAGGCAAATGTAAAGAACTGTATTGTTTTGTATAACAAGATAGTTTCCTAATCGCCAATGAATATAAGCTCCATCATTTCTCCCTATTTTTATATTAGAAGTGACAGAGATTTGCAGGGGGATGCAGAGCTGAAAATCACAGGTTTCCTTATTGGTTTTTGCATCGTACAACTAAAGCAATAAACCAGCTCCCATCATCATCAACATCCCGGCGAACATGAATTTATTAGCCGGGCTCATAGCTGCATTCGCGTTTTAAGAATAATCCTCCTGCTGTCGCCGACTATGCTTAACATTTAAAAAAGCATCAGCACTCTCGCAACGCACTCTTATTTTCCCCTTTAGAATACCGGAGGCCTGGTATGAGCAACCAAGGCGAATACCCCGAAGATAATCGGGTTGGGAAGCACGAGCCGCACGATTTAAGTTTGACCCGTCGCGATCTGATTAAAGTGAGCGCCGCAACAGCGGCGACCGCCGTGGTTTATCCTCATTCTACGCTGGCGGCAAGCGTTCCGGCAGCTACACCCGCGCCAGAGATAATGCCCCTGACACTGAAGGTGAACGGCAAAACCGAGCAGCTTGAGGTGGATACCCGAACCACGCTACTGGACGCTTTGCGTGAAAATCTGCATTTGATCGGTACCAAGAAAGGTTGCGATCACGGACAGTGCGGAGCCTGTACCGTGCTGGTCAATGGTCGCAGGCTTAATGCCTGCCTGACGCTTGCAGTCATGCATCAGGGGGCCGAGATCACCACCATTGAAGGCCTGGGTTCGCCAGATAATCTTCACCCCATGCAGGCGGCCTTTATCAAGCATGATGGCTTCCAGTGCGGCTACTGCACCTCCGGGCAAATTTGCTCATCAGTAGCGGTGCTAAAAGAGATTCAGGACGGCATTCCCAGTCACGTCACGGTCGATTTGGTTTCCGCTCCAGAAACAACTGCCGATGAGATCCGTGAACGTATGAGCGGCAACATCTGTCGCTGTGGTGCATACGCTAACATCCTTGCCGCCATTGAAGATGCTGCGGGGGAGATAAAATCATGAAGGCGTTTACCTATGAACGAGTGAACACCCCAGCCGAGGCGGCACTTAGCGCTCAGCGCGTACCCGGCGCAAAATTTATCGCGGGCGGGACCAATCTGCTGGACCTGATGAAGCTGGAAATTGAAACGCCCACCCACCTTATCGATGTGAACGGCCTCGGGCTCGATAAGATTGAAGTGACCGACGCGGGTGGGCTGCGCATCGGCGCACTGGTACGGAACACCGACCTGGCGGCTCACGAGCGCGTGCGTCGTGATTACGCGGTACTCTCCCGCGCCCTGCTCGCTGGCGCATCTGGTCAGTTACGTAATCAGGCAACCACCGCAGGTAATCTGCTCCAGCGCACGCGCTGCCCCTATTTTTACGACACCAATCAGCCCTGCAATAAGCGCCTGCCCGGGAGCGGCTGCGCGGCGCTTGAAGGCTTTAGCCGTCAGCACGCGGTGGTAGGCGTAAGTGAAGCCTGCATAGCCACCCATCCGAGCGATATGGCGGTCGCAATGCGGTTGCTGGATGCGGTGGTGGAAACCATCACGCCGGAGGGAAAGACTCGCAGTATCACACTGGCTGATTTTTATCACCCACCGGGGAAAACGCCGCACATTGAAACCGCCCTGCTTCCCGGTGAGCTTATCGTTGCGGTGACGTTACCTCCACCGCTCGGCGGAAAACATATCTACCGTAAGGTGCGCGATCGCGCCTCCTACGCCTTTGCCCTGGTATCGGTCGCGGCGATTATTCAGCCTGACGGCAGCGGGCGCGTCGCGCTGGGCGGAGTAGCACATAAGCCCTGGCGCATTGAGGCTGCGGATGCTCAGCTATCCCAGGGGGCGCAGGCCGTATATGACACGCTGTTCGCCAGCGCCCATCCCACCGCTGAAAACACCTTTAAACTCCTGTTGGCGAAGCGAACGCTTGCCTCCGTACTGGCTGAAGCGAGGGCACAGGCATGAAATTTGATAAACCCGCAGGGGAAAACCCGATCGATCAGCTGAAGGTTGTCGGTCGTCCCCATGACCGCATCGACGGACCGCTGAAAACTACCGGCACGGCACGCTACGCCTACGAATGGCATGAAGAAGCCCCCAACGCCGCCTATGGCTATATCGTCGGTTCCGCCATTGCCAAAGGACGCCTCACCGCCCTTGATACGGACGCCGCGCAAAAAGCGCCGGGCGTACTGGCTGTCATTACCGCCAGTAACGCCGGGGCACTCGGCAAAGGCGACAAAAACACCGCCAGACTGTTAGGCGGCCCCACTATTGAGCACTATCATCAGGCCATTGCGCTGGTAGTGGCCGAGACCTTCGAACAGGCGCGAGCGGCGGCCTCGCTGGTGCAGGCACACTATCGCCGTAATAAAGGAGCTTACTCCCTGGCGGACGAAAAACAGGCCGTCAATCAGCCGCCGGAAGACACGCCCGACAAAAACGTCGGTGACTTTGACGGGGCTTTCACCTCCGCTGCGGTGAAGATTGATGCTACCTACACGACCCCGGACCAGAGCCATATGGCGATGGAGCCGCATGCCTCGATGGCCGTCTGGGATGGAAATAAGCTTACCCTCTGGACCTCAAATCAGATGATTGACTGGTGCCGCACCGATCTGGCAAAAACGCTGAAAGTTCCCGTGGAGAATGTGCGTATTATCTCCCCGTATATCGGCGGAGGGTTTGGCGGCAAGCTGTTCCTGAGAAGCGATGCGCTGCTGGCGGCCCTCGCCGCCCGAGCGGTGAAACGTCCGGTTAAAGTGATGCTCCCCCGCCCCTCTATTCCCAATAACACCACGCACCGCCCCGCCACCCTTCAGCACTTGCGTATCGGTGCCGACCAGAGCGGGAAAATCACCGCTATCTCACATGAAAGCTGGTCTGGAAACCTGCCCGGCGGCACGCCGGAAACGGCGGTACAGCAAAGCGAATTACTCTACGCCGGGGCGAATCGTCATACCGGCCTGCGGCTCGCCACGCTTGATTTGCCGGAAGGGAACGCCATGCGTGCGCCCGGCGAAGCCCCCGGTCTGATGGCGCTCGAAATCGCGATCGACGAACTGGCGGAAAAAGCGGGCATCGATCCCGTCGAGTTTCGCATCCTGAATGACACTCAGGTTGACCCCGCCGACCCGACGCGCTGCTTCTCTCGCCGTCAGCTTATCGAGTGCTTGCGCACCGGAGCGGATAAATTTGGCTGGAAGCAGCGCAACGCCACACCCGGACAGGTGCGCGACGGGGAGTGGCTAGTCGGCCACGGTGTTGCGGCGGGCTTTCGCAATAATCTGCTGGAAAAATCGGGTGCTCGGGTTCACCTCGAACAAAACGGCACCGTTACCGTAGAAACGGACATGACCGACATTGGCACCGGCAGCTACACCATTCTGGCCCAGACGGCAGCGGAAATGCTTGGCGTACCGCTGGAGCAGGTTGCGGTTCACCTCGGCGATTCCAGTTTCCCGGTTTCTGCGGGTTCTGGTGGACAATGGGGCGCGAATACCTCCACCTCCGGCGTTTACGCCGCCTGTATGAAGCTTCGCGAAATGATTGCCTCGGCAGTCGGGTTTGATCCTGAGCAGTCGCAGTTTGCCGACGGCAAGATTACCAACGGTACCCGAAGCGCCACGCTACATGAAGCCACCGCAGGCGGCAGACTGACAGCGGAAGAGAGCATTGAATTCGGAACACTGAGCAAAGAGTACCAGCAGTCGACCTTTGCCGGGCATTTTGTGGAGGTCGGCGTGCATAGCGCGACGGGAGAAGTTCGGGTCCGGCGTATGCTCGCTGTGTGTGCTGCAGGACGCATCCTGAATCCGAAAACTGCGCGCAGCCAGGTCATTGGCGCAATGACTATGGGCATGGGCGCGGCACTGATGGAGGAGCTGGCGGTGGATGACCGTTTGGGCTACTTCGTTAATCACGATATGGCGGGGTATGAGGTGCCGGTCCATGCGGATATCCCAAAACAGGAGGTGATTTTCCTGGATGATACCGACCCCATATCCTCCCCGATGAAGGCCAAAGGTATCGGTGAGCTGGGCCTGTGCGGCGTGAGCGCGGCTATCGCCAACGCGGTGTATAACGCCACCGGTATTCGGGTACGGGATTATCCCATCACTCTGGATAAGCTGCTCGATAAGCTGCCGGATGTGGTTTAAGGAGAAACAATGTCATACCCGCTTTTTGATAAAGACGAACACTGGCATAAGCCAGAGCAGGCGTTTCTCACCGATGACCACCGGACCATTCTGCGCTTCGCCGTAGAGGCGCTAATGTCCGGTAAAGGAGCGGTGCTGGTGACGCTGGTGGAGATACACGGCGGCGCGGCGCGCCCGCTCGGGGCGCAGATGGTGGTTCGCGAAGATGGTCGTTACTGCGGTTTTGTCTCTGGCGGCTGCGTGGAGGCCGCTGCCGCTTTTGAAGCGCTGGAGATGATGGGCTCAGGCCGCGATCGCGAAATTCGCTATGGCGAAGGTTCGCCGTGGTTTGACATCGTTCTGCCCTGCGGCGGTGGGATCACGCTGACGCTCCATAAACTACGCTCGGCACAGCCTCTGCTCGCCGTGCTGAACCGTCTGGAACAGAGAAAACCGGCGGGGCTGCGCTACGATCCGCAAGCACAATCGTTGGTGTGCCTGCCCACGCAAACCCGAACGGGCTGGAATCTCAATGGCTTTGAGGTGGGGTTCAGGCCATGCGTCAGGCTGATGATTTACGGACGTTCTCTTGAGGCGCAGGCAACCGCGAGTCTTGCAGCAGCCACAGGCTATGACAGCCATATCTTCGATCTTTTTCCGGCCTCAGCCAGCGCTCAGATCGATACCGACACGGCGGTCATTTTGCTGTGCCATGATCTCAACCGGGAGCTGCCAGCATTGCAGGCCGCGCGAGAAGCAAAACCCTTTTATCTCGGCGCATTGGGCAGCCATCGAACCCACACGTTACGTCTGCAAAAGCTCCACGAGCTGGGATGGTCCAGGGAGGAGACAGCGCAAATCCGGGCCCCCGTCGGGATATTCCCCAAAGCCCGGGATGCGCATACTCTGGCACTCTCCGTGCTGGCAGAAATCGCCTCTGTACGTCTCCATCATGAGGAGGATTCATGCCTGCCCCCGTCGTCCTGATCCTTGCGGCCGGGCGTGGAGAGCGCTTTCTCGCCTCCGGGGGAAATACCCATAAGTGTATCGGCTGGCGTCAGTCCCCGGAGGTTGCGCCTTATCGCTGGCCATTTGAAGAAAACGGGAGAACTTTCGACCTTGCGATTGAACCGCAGATTACGACTAATGATCTGCGTCTGATGTTGAGGCTGGCTCTTGCCGGCGGAGGAATAACAATTGCCACTCAGGAAACTTTCAGGCCATATATTGAAAGCGGTAAGCTTGTATCGCTGCTTGATGACTTTCTTCCACAATTTCCGGGCTTCTATCTGTATTTCCCACAGCGTCGCAATATTGCACCAAAGCTCCGCGCCCTGATTGACTACGTCAAAGAATGGCGGCAGCAATTGGTTTAAATAGCTGCACCTGCACTGCCTGATGTCAGAACAGTATTTTGATGAATTGCCAAGGTTACAATGGCACAAATGCGGCACAGGAGGAAACGTGGTGTATTTAAATATGGGGTAACTCTTTGATTTTAATGGTGCCGATAATAGGAGTAAAACACTCGATTAATCTCGTGTTAATGCCATCACCTACGACCATTACTAATTGATTGAATCTTATAGAAAAAATTATCATTTTCTATGCGTTACAATCAATTTTCACATTACAAACGCTCCGACACTTTAGCCGGAGATTTTATGAGATACAAGCCTAACCAATACTTAATCTGTGATTCTTACGGTAACTACTATTTAAGGATCACGCTGCCTGTGTATATGCAGCCCTTTTTTGAAGGAAAAAGGACGTTTGTCAGGAGTCTGCATACAAGTAACCTTCGTGTTGCACGTAGAAAGCGTGATCAGATTGCAGATGAATACCATTGCTTACGCGAGAGTGTCGCTCCTGTAAACAGCACAATAGAGAACACGCTGGAGCTGTTACGCAGTAAGGCTAAATACGCCAAAACAGCTACCAGAATGCAAGATACAGCGTCTTCGTGTCCGTCATTGCTTAAAATTCTTGAAATCTACCTGACAATTAACAGCACGAAGAAGAAGCCAGCCACTTTAGCTAAGGCAAGAAAAGCGGTAGAGATGTTTCTCTCCTACCGTAAAAAGCCTGATATTGCATTGCAAGATGTGAGCCGCACCACTGTTACAGGCTGGATTGAACACATGCAAAAAACTCTTTCACAACAATCAATTGCAAATTATATCAGCCCAATAGCCCAGCTATGGGAGTTAGCTTCATCACGTTACCACGATGCGCCAGAAAGGGCGCTCTCCCCCTGGCGAGGGCATAGGCTTGATGTGGCACAAAGTAGAGAGAGCTACGAGGCATTTTCTAACAAAGAGCTATTGCAGGTGTTGCAAGTATTTTCCGGTAATTCAGCAGAAAACAAAGAAATGATGGCTTTGTGTCTTATCGGTTTATATACAGGTATGCGGATCAATGAGATAGCAAGTCTCACAATAGACGATGTGAAAGAGATCGAAGGTGTGCTGTGTTTTGAAATCACACAGGGAAAAACGAAAGCTGCGGCACGTGTTGTGCCTGTACATAGCCTTATCACTCCGTTGGTGTTGTCGCTGCGTGAAAAGCCTCATAATGGCTTTTTGTTCTATCACGCCAGCATTACAGAGCGTGCTGATGGTAAACGCTCTACGTGGCACACGCAGAGATTTACAAGAGCTAAACGAAAGGCTTTAGGGGAAAAGGGAACAGAAAGGAAAGTGTTTCATTCTCTGAGACACGGAGTAGCACAGCTTCTTGATCGAAATCAAATTCCAGAAGACAGGATCGCCCTTCTCCTGGGCCATACACGCGGCAATACAGAGACATTCCGCACATATAGCAAGAATGCAGCTTCTCCAGTAGAGCTTAAAAACTATATTGAGCTTCTACGCTACCCTGAAATAGAGAAAGGCTTATCAATCAATAAAAAATCAAATTTAAGGCGTAAAACAACGCCATAGACGCAATAAAGAGGCTTCAACATAGATTGGTAGCCTCTTTTATAATTGCATCGCTACAGAGCGTTTTAGCGGCGTTTACAGCTATTCCTGTTTAAAGGCAGGAGTAATAGTGTCTTCACCTTCACTACTTGATTTTTCAGTGTTAACACGTTTTTTCATATTAGCCCCTATGTTCTTAGATGGCTGTGTTTTTATAGCTACAGTGTTTACAGTGCCATACGAAACGAGCCTGATTTGCTCAAAGCTAAGATCAAATACCAGGGATTCGCTTGCCTCTTCTGTGTATTCGATGCCTGTTAAAACAACGTTCTCAAAAGTTTTATTTTCTGTAACAAGAAGAAAAGGCTGTCTACTGTCCATAATCTGATTCAGATAATCAATAGCCAATGATCTTCTGTTCCCGTTCACCCCTGCACTCTTTAACAAGCCAGGATCGCTTTTAATCGGTGTTTCAGTGATCCTTCCTTTAAGAGAAAACTTATTGTTTTTAATTTGAACGTGATCAGACACAGTAGCACCATTTTCTACGGGGTAGCTTGTGACATCTGCCGAACGTCTCACGTTCACATCGTCTACACTGTCAAAGGCCAGGGCCATATAATTTTCATAAACGTCATTGCCAGAAGATGCCAAGCCACTGGTAACAATAGCAAATCCGTTCTCTCCTTTTGTTTTATTAGCTTTGCTATTTTCGTTTTTTGTAGAATTTATATCTTGTTCTGCTTTGTAAACAGCCTGAACGTGTTGTTCTGGAGTATTTGCTGCACGTATGGTTAAAATCCCGGCGGTCGCCATAATAATAATTTCCTTGTAATGTTATGGCGGGAATTACCCGCCGTTAGATTGTCCTGATAAGCTGGTTAATGTTAATGATTTCAAGAAGCTATCCCGACTTGCTCTCGCTGTAAAATCCACATAATCGCTTAATCTGGATGTGTCAGAATTAATAGTAAGCGGAACCTCTGTTACCACTTCAAATGTAGGATTCAGATTGAATACAGGAGATAAATTATAAGCCGGAGTTGTCATTGCAAGATTATTTAAAGCACCCTGTTTGAGATTGGTTATCGGTGCTTCGCTGACTGACATTTTTACATCTGACACAGAAGAAGCATTATCATCGAAAAGCCATCCCTTAATCGTATTAAAGAGGGAATGACTATTATCAGGTATAGTTGTTGCAGTGCCAGCGCCTTTATATTGGTCAGGAACGAGCTTAGAAAGATGCTGTTTCATTCCTTCATTGCTTAATGGCGGTGCATCACCTAAATTTTTCTGAATAGCATCTGTCTTATCATCATTACGATTAAACCAGTTTACAATCTTCATAATAGCGTCAAAGAGACTTCCTACAGCTTCCCCTAGCTTCGTAAAATACGGAGTGAGATTAGAAAGGTTTTTCATAAACTCTTCCGTTACTTTTGGATCGAGAGATTTCATAAAGCCGTCTACAAATGCTACTTGTCTTGCATCAGAAAGCTGTGAAAGCTGTCTGTTTAACTCCCTGAATTTAACAATAGATTCTTGCTGTGTTTCTGTTAGCCATTTTCCAGAGGCTTTTTGCTGATTAATACTTTCTTGTACATCTTTAACGGAACGTTGCCAATATTTTGACGTAAGCATCAAATCATCGCCCAGGTCTTCTAAACGTTGTCCAATTTGGGAGTCTGAAAACCCTTTTTTCATCATTCCATTAACAGCCTTAGAAATTAATCCAGCCGGATTATCAGCAAATTTTTTAAGGTCGCTTTTGTTAATAACACCGATGTTTAGAAGTTCATTAATAGCGTTATCACCGCCTTTCCATTCGCCGCCTTTACCAGTTTTTTTATCGACTACATATTCAGCTTCACTGTAGGATTTTGCGGCACGTTCCCTAACATCTTTCATCTGATCCAGGTATTTTCTAGCCCCTTGATCTCCCTGGAGGCTATCGATCCCGTGTCTATAGGCCCATTCTGTAAGGTTGTACATCTGGTTAACGTCTACACCGCCAAGCCTTGCACGTTGGATTAATTCTCCTTGTGTCTCTGCGTTAGCGAAGCTATTAGCCATAAATTCAGCGGTTTTGCTTACAGCCATCACGCCAGCAGCCGCCGTAGCGCCTCCAAATAACAGAGCGCCCATAGTGGCGGAATTCCCTGATCCTCCTCCCTTAACGGGGGCTAATTGAGCTTTTCTGTTGCCATTGATCTTACGTTGTTGTTGTTGTAAGCGTTTCATCTGGCTATTCATACGTGCCAGACTAATAGCGCCTCTTTCATATTGGAGGGCAATTTCTCTAGCCTGTGCAATAGCTTTATATTGTTCAGCTACAGAGAGGCGGTGCATTGCACTGATAGAGCTTGAAACATCGAGGAGCTTTAATTCTGCTTTCTCTTTACGTGCTGCTATTTGTTGCTGTTGCCTTGCCTGTGCTCTTGCTGCGGCAGCTTGTGCTCTTTGATTCTGCTTTTCTGTTTTAGCTTTCTGTTGAGCAATCTTGTCTACTTCGTTTTGTGCTTTCTTATAGCCTTTAGTGACGCTATCAAATCTTAATTTAGCGGGCTTGATGTTCTCTGCGAATTCCTTTAAGCCTGTAATAGAGTCTTTCGCTTTTTTCAAGCTGTCTTTATCTACACTAAATGTAACTGTGTTCTTAATTTTAGAAGTGTTAATTTCTAACATTTAAAATCCCCTTAATCATTTTTATCACCTTCTTTGCTTAAGAAATGGTGCAGAGCCTGATCAATGCTCTCGTTTAGTCTGAACATACGGGCTTTTACTCCTTCATAGGGAACATCTAAGAGAGAACATAGATATTTCAGATTTAACAAGCCTCTAGAATCATTAGCATCTAAATGTACGTGTACACCATTTTTTGATTTCAAAATCACTTCCATATTTTAATCACCTCTCAAAATTTAAAAAAATAAATAAAAAAAGGCGAAGCGTGTTATTCACGCCACGCCTCTATTACACGTTAAAATATTATTTAACAGTGATTTGAACGGAGAAGCCTACACCGTGGTTTACAACCATCTGGCTATTCTCTGTAACAACGTTAACAGCATCACCACGAGAAGATTCATAGCTGTAGCTGTACACCTCAGTAGGAGTGGCATTAATCAGTTCAAAGGTGCTGGAAGCAGCCCCGTAGATGTTCTGATATACGTTAGAGCCTTTAGCGAATTTAGGCACAGCTACAGCGTCTGCGGTCATATGTGCAAGGTGTAGCGGATCTACCAGTTTAATAACATCAATGTTAGTTCCTGGAATAGTGAACGCTGTCACCCCTGGCAGCAGGTCACGACGCTGATACACAACGTTCCCCTCTTCCAGTGGGCTTACATACTGGAATGCGTTTGCCATACCAGCAGAGAATCGAATTGCAGAGAAGGCTTCCGGCTTACAGAAAACAACAATACGCTCTACAGCAGCCGCCTGGCTTTGTGCTTTTTCGATAATGTCAGTAGCAATCTGATCAAATTCTTTAAAAATCTTCGTGGTGTCAGTGCTGGAAGCGTTCACAGTGGCTTTCATAGCTGATACGTTAAACAGCTTGCCCCACTCAATTAACACATCATCAGTTTTCGGGGTATAAGTGCGACCACTAAACAGGGAAGCAGCCAACACGCTCTCTTTAGTACGCTGGAATGCAACATTGTGTTTAGCGATATATTCCGCATAGATATCAGTGAGTGTTTCCTGAAAATCAGTGCCAGGCTTACGCTTGCCTTGAACATCAGAAGGACGGATCACATCTTCACGAAGAAAATACGGGATTTCAATCAGCCATTCTTTACCTTGTTCTCGCTTAGTAACGTTGTGTTCAGAAGAGAAACGAGAGGTTTCTTTGTTAAAGAGAGATTCGTTGCTTTCGACAAGCTGGGAAACAGCTACTTTATGAGAACTAACGCCCACCGGATCAGTGAAGTCGAGAGTAGAAAGCAGATAGTTTCTAGTGCTATGCGCAGAGAACAAAGGAGCTAAATCAACGTAATCATTACCTAGAATCATTTATTATTATTCCTTTTATTAAGAAGTGAAAACAGAATGGAAGCCTTCAAGCTGGAAGCCTTTTTTAATTAATGCTGTTTTTGCTGCTTCACTTACAGCATTCAGCGCATCAGCTTTGATGCACACAAGGCCAGCATTGCTACGTAGCACATCTACAGGCTTGTTTGCTCCAGCCGTCACAAATTCACTCATAACAACATAGATATCATCTCCTGATTCATATTTAGCGCCAGTGCTGGTGATCAAGTCTCCGCATTCAACATCAGCAGGAAGAGAAGCAAAAACCTTGTTTTCTACAGAGGCAAACGGATCAGTACAATAAGCCACCAGATTTGTAAACGTCTTCCGACTTGGAAAAAGAGTGTCTAAATCAATAATCATTTAGTAATCTCCTTAGCTTTTAATTTGATTAATTCATTAAGGGAAGGTGTAGACGGAGAAGAAGGAGAAAAATATTTTTCAACACATCTTTCTACTTCCTCTACAGAACACCCAGCGTATTTAGCTACCATTTCGGTAATTTGTGGATTAATTCGCAGCATTTCATCTTTATACTTGATGATTTGCTCTTTATCATTTAAGAACAACATTTATATAAACCTTGTTACCTTGTTTAAAGTAAGAAATACAACTTTTAAGTTGCATAACGGGCAAAATAAAAGGCAGCATTTAAAGCCGCCTTTTATTAACTTGTACCTATGTAATTACCCTATGTTATGCATACTCCAAGATGTATGCATAACAAAGGAAAAAAGAGGTAATAATGACACTTAAGGAGGAGGAGAAGCGGGGAGCGGAGATTTTACTCCCCTTTAACGACAAGAAGAATTTTTAATATCGAACCAATAAAGGAAAAATAATAACCCTATATAATTATATTAACATACAATATATGAAATGTCAAGATATTTTACAACTTTTTTGTTGCTTTTTTTATTCTTCTGTGATAGCAGCGCCTAAGCGTTGAGCTAGTTCGATAAGGCCATCTCCCACATAGCGAACATCAGATTCAATATCTTCTATCCAGTTTGATAATTCCCATATCTGATCGGCTGTCAGGTATGCGTTTTCGCGCTTGCAGAGCATCTCTACACGCTTAGAAAGGTGTTCCAAGGCAGAAACGGCTAAATCCCAGTGTTTAAACGCCTCATTTAGTGCCGCTGGCGTGTTTTCTTTGTATGCTTCAAGTTCAGCGCGGTTTAAAGGCAGGAGGTAATCATCCTCATAATAATTAATTAGTGAGTAAATTGTGTCATACGTGTTTTTGTTCATATTAAAAGTCTCCATAGTGATCTGCATTATCTAAATGGAATTCAGGAACTAAATTATTTAGGCCATTGGTGGCGAGATAACCGACGTAGTGGTTGTAGTCTTCAAATCCTAAAATCTGGTATTTGCGCAAATCAGAGCTATCAACGATATACTCTTTTCTTTTTCTAGGTTTCCAGAATACGCCAGGTGTTGAAGATAAGATTTCTTGTAAGGCGTTAAATTCATCTCCACAAGGCACAGAGGGAGAATGTTCTATGATCTCTGTTTTCCATTCGCCAGGGGCGCTATTTTGCTTGGAGAGCGTAACTAGCTCTTTAAAGTCTTTACGTCTTAGAATAGATTTAGGTTTACTTAGAAGAGAAGCTGAATCACCGATCTTCTTAACAACGTTGTTTTTTCTTTTTGCCATTATTTACTTTTCCTTTTCTTTTAAAGGAAAACACCCCGAAATATGTTTCTAACGTGAGAAAGAACAATAACCAATACATAGCTACTATCATAATAATGTTTTCCTTTTATATTTTAATTACATAGAGAGATTTTAGAGAGTGGAATAGATGAATTCTATTTCTTTATCTAGTCTTTTGAGATTGAATGTAGAGAAAGATAATTCTTTAATTTCTATAACACCGAAGTTTGATAGCTGTTTAAGCCAGAATTTTAAACCATCTTCAGAGCACCCTGCTCGATGTAACACATCGCTATATTTTAGCGGTGTTGGCTTTCCTTTATAGAGGTAAGCAAGTGTTTCGTAGATGCGTTTTCCTGTGTCATTACACTGAATTCTGTCTACTTGATTTTTTACTAAATATTGAATCATAACCCTCCTTATTAAAATGGAATATCAAAGTCTTCATATACTTTGGGATGTTTCTTAGCAAAATATGCCTCAATACCATTTGGTCGTTTTAGCCCGTGTCTATAAGCCAGTGAATTTGCAAAGTCTATAAATGATGATCCTCCTGTTCTTCTGTGTTTCTCCCGGATGATAAGAGATGCAAAATTCTCTAACACATCCTCCTCATTATCATTAGCTACCTTTTCACTTGATGAAACAGGTGTTTCTTCCGTCTCCCACGGCAAAGGCGCATCCCAATCATCAAGAACATCAAAAGAAGGCTGTTTATGGCCTTTAGGTTGTTCCTGTGCTTCTTCTGCCTCAGAAAGATCAGAGAGTGATGATTCTCCTGGGGGAGTAATATGTGCATCTGTGAGAGGGAGAGCATTGTAAATCAAAGATGAAATATACGGATCAGGATGTGGGGATGTTTCTAATAATCCCATCTCTTTAAGATCGTTTATCTTACGTTTAATTGTTGACGCTGAAGACTTAAAAATCTTAGCTAATGTTTCGTGACTTTCATAACAATTAAGGTTGTTTTCCTGATAACTAAGGAATCGAAAATAAAGCACAATATGTAATAGATCTAAATCTTTTCCTTGAGGGAATTTATCAGAATAAATCTTTGATACATTATCAAACGTGTCATAGTGTTTTGTAAAAGTTAGTTGATTAATCATTAAAAATCTCCTTATAAATCACGCTTAATGCGCTACTAAAGTGAATGAGGATCACTTACCCTTTTTTTGTTTGATGTTCTCTGCTGCTTCAGTAATGATTTCTAACATCAAATCACTGACCATAATTTGCCTTTTCTTGGCTTCAGCAAATAAAACCTTGAAGATTTCAGGGTCAACGTGTAGGTAAGTGCGCGGAATTGGTTTCTTAGTTTCGCTCATAGTTTTCTCCTTCTATTCTTTACTCTGTTTCAGATTCTTTTTCATTTTTTCTTAGTTCATCAATAATCTTGAGTGCTTCATTGAAGCAAGCTGCTCGCTCTGGATAACCTCGACTCCTTGCCATATTACGATTCATTACTACTTGATGGCGTGTAAGCTCACCTTTTTTAAATGCCTCTACGACGTGTTTCGGTGTAAACCATTTCATAAAAAACTCCTTATTCAGTTAAAAGAAAAAACACCTTGCAAGCCTGACGGCTTCAAAGTGCATTGATTTTGATTATTTAGAGAAGAATGTTTTCTGTCCCTCTAATACCTATTATTACATATAAAGAAACATTTGTCAATACCTTTTCACAAAAAACCTGATCTTTTTCATGCACTTACATTTTTTCTTAGCAATTCGTGCTCTCCTGTGTGGTGCTATTCTTCATTATCCGCTAAAACGCTCTAAAACGCGTTCTAACGAGGTTTTGATAAAAGCAATACATTCCCTTATGTAATGGCTGTTTAGCTCGCCAGAGGCTTATTTAAGGGGCTTGTTTTGTATTTGTTAGGTATATGAAAAGGTAATGGTAGATATAAGATAGAGAGTCACTTTATAAAACGCCCTGTAAAGCCCTGTAGTGAGTTTATTATATGTAGGCAATGCGTTTCCATTCCCTACCCTGCTTAATGCTGTTAGAGAAGCATTTAGACCCCTTATTTTTAATTAATTAAAGTATCCTCTATACATTCCTGTTATGAAACACCTCTGAATCCTTCATAAAACACATTATGACGCAAAGAACACTTTTCTAAGGTGATTCCCTTCCTGAATGCTGTTTCTTGCGTCAAAGAGCTACACAGAGCTTATAAAGCTATTATTAATAATAAAGTAGATAAAGTAAGATAAGTAAGTAAGATAACTAAGATAGATAAGATTAATAAGATCAGAATTCTCTTTCGGTGTCGCCTCTGGCTTTTCCACCGAAAACAATTACACAACTACAGAGAATAACGAGAGTTATTAAATGTAGAAAGTGGAATTGTATTGAGGCTTAGTGAAATTACACGAGGAAAGCAGAGTGTAATTGAGCTTTAGCCGCTCTCTCTTCGAGTAATTACACAACTACAGAATGTAGAAGTGGAATTAAGAGTTAGAGAGATAGAGTTAACACATAAGCAATCAGTATGATTGGTTAGGTGATTACTCTTCTGCGCACAGCGCAATAGATTTCTTCGTGGGCGTTATCGCCAACGAAGTTACACGAAGAAAGTAACGCTTTGCTTTCGGTGTGAGCGGAACGGGCCAGCCACGAAGCCCAAAGGTAGCGGAGTAAGGCTGCTTGCCAGAGAGTGAAGCTAACGCCGGAAGGCAAAAGATCATATATATATATAGATATAAAGAATATTATTATTATGATCTAATTAATAATCTAATATAGTTTTATTAATAGTCTTATTGTAGTTCACAGTGACCTACCCCCTAGCTCACTATGACCTACCCCCTAGCTCATAGTGAACTACCCCCCTAGTTCACAGTGAGCTATATAGTATAAAGAATATTATTTATATTATTTATATTATTTAATTATAGTATTGGTGGAACTCATTTCCTAGGTAGGTAGGAACTCATTTCCTAGGTAGGTAGGAACTCATTTCCTAAGTAGGTAGGAAACCACTTCCTAGGTTACTTCCTAAATAGATCGGAAATCATTTCCTAGGTGTTATTTATACTTATCGGGTATCAGTTTTGATAGGGGTATCAGACTTGATAGGGGTAACAGAATTCTGTGGGGGTAGTTCACTATGACCTACCCCTAGTTCACTGTGAGCTACCGTTACATCCAATCATCTGTCGATGTAACATATCGTTACTACCAACTTTCTTACAAAGAGCATTTCAGATAGCTGAATGTAACCTCTCGTTACATCCATTTGTCACATAGCACTCACTCTGTGTAATGCCTTTCTATGTGTGTGCCATAATCCCCTATATTCCCTGTGTAAATCATAGAATAATGCTCTCTATTCCCTGTGTAATTCCATACTAAAAATTCAATGAAAAGCAGCTTAAAAAGTGCAATTCTTACTTTCTTCACTTTTACATCACTTTCGCAAATCCTTGTGTAATGCGGCTTACAGAGCACCATCAGAAATTGTTGGCTAAAAAGCAATCTATTATTTATCGAACGAGGTTTCTCGTTTGTGCAAATTTTAAAATTTATTTTGTTTTTACAGCCTTATTTCGTGTAATGCGTGGCATAGCAAGCCCTTTTCTTGTGTTGTCAAGGCATTTGGCAACGTTCAAACATCTGTTTAGAAATGCCAAATTGTTGATCTAACAAATAAACCTGTATAAACAGAACACCATTTAATCTATTCCCCTGTGTAATCCACTACATCACACGATAAAAACAAAAAAAAACCTTTAATTATATTTCATAGCATACAAAAGTCAATAGAAGCCCTTTCGTGCTCCTACGTAAAAAATCCATCACTTTTCCCCTGATACATCAATTCAAGGCGTTCTATGTGTTCCTTAGTGCATATTACGTTTATTATGTTAAATGGATTTTGGCCTATATTTTGACCTGCACCCGCATAAACACTGGTTTCATCGCTTACAGCCCTTGTGAGACGTGGTGCTGTTTCTAGCATCTGATCCGACATAAAACCGATCATTCTCGTGTTTAGTGAAAGTTTAGTGAGAGACATTACAGAAAGGCTTTCTGTGTAATGATTTAATAGGTAAAAACGATGTTGATTACGCAAGAAAATTCCTTGCTGATATTTGGGGATTCTGGATTTTCCAGATCGGGGGGCGCTGAAAATCGCGTTAAGCACTTCTCGCAATCTAGCCATAAGGGAAGGGATATAGGTATTTAGATGTATTTATCGCTATTTATGGCTATTTATTTTTTATTTACCTTTATTTAAAAATAACCTTATAAATCAATAAGATACAGAACTATCTGTTTATATTTTAATCAATTAAATCAAGTTTAATACCCTTAAATAACCTGAAAATAGCCTTAAATACCCCAATAATTAATTTTAAGGTTTTCCGTGTTCTCTTCTGCATTATGAAAATGCAAAATAAGGCACAAAACAAGCTCACAGACGCATTAAACACACATCACCTATACATCCCTATACTAAGCAATGAAAACAGCGTTAGAATGCGTCCTGTTGCGTTCTGGAGATTTTCAGAAATCCTCTCTAAGCCATTTCAACTCACTAAGGAGTTTTCTTTCTTCGTTCTCTCTCTGTTTACGCTCTAGCCAGGCTTTTCCTTCTGGCGTAGACAGGAACTTACGAGCGTGAATCTTGCGGTTATTACGTTTGATAGCTGCAATGTTTTTCATCGTGTGCCTCTGTATTCATATGAAAATTAACAAGTTACATACTACACAGGGAGACTACGCATAAAACACAATACAAGTAAAGATACATTTTCAAGACAATAGGAGCCATAAAGCGCCTTTGATGGTTATACCAAAAAATAAGCGCCGTAGGCGTATCCACTAAAAAGGGCTTTTTCACAAAAGCTATGAAGTCTTAGCAGTTCTTCTCTTATCAGGCACCCGTTGTACTCCGGTGGACGAAACCGTGCTAGAGCTTGATTCTTTCCCGATCAAGTTAGGTTTTGAAGAGGTGGGCTTTAATCCACTATTGCACTTAAAACTCTTCCCATCATTTAGCCTGTTTATCCTCTGCAACGTCATCTCGACGTGTAGCATCATTGGACACCGCGCCAGGTGTGGAACATCTTGCTAAGAGTTTTGGTAGAAGGTTTAGAGACGGTGGCACGTCTTCCAGCTTCAAAGGAACTTGTTACGAGGTTGAGCCTGGGAACTACTCGCCCATACGTGTTACACTACCAAAGCCCATAACAACGTATAGGCGTTTGTAAGTGATAACAGAAGATACAATTTCTTAGAGAAGTTAAGCTAAGTTATTGATTTTCTTGATGGTGCCGATAATAGGAGTCGAACCTACGACCTTCGCATTACGAATGCGCTGCTCTACCAACTGAGCTATATCGGCCCTGAAAGGACATGTTCACGAACGTGAATCACGGTGGACAAGGTTAAAACTAACCGGGCGATGCGTCAATGGCCTTGTGAATCAAATGGCTACTTTTGCATCACCCGGTTTTATTTACGCACGAATGGTGTAATCACCAATGCCGATCCACTTGTAAGTGGTCAGTGCTTCCAGCCCCATTGGGCCACGCGCGTGGAGTTTTTGTGTGCTTACCGCCACTTCCGCACCCAGACCAAACTGGCCGCCGTCGGTAAAACGCGTAGAGGCGTTAACGTAAACAGCGGACGAATCCACTTCGTTAACAAAACGCTGGGCGTTGCGCATATCGCGGGTCAGGATCGCATCGGAGTGTTGTGTGCCGTGTTCACGAATATGGGCGATGGCATCGTCAAGATCGCTGACGATTTTGACGTTCAAATCTAATGACAGAAACTCATCGTCATACTCTTCGGCTTTAACAGCAACCACCTTCGCAGGGCCTGCCTGCAACTGCGCCAGTGCAGCTGCATCTGCGTGTAATGTCACGCCGCTTTCCGCCATTTGTTTGCTTAATGCGGGCAGGAAGCTATCGGCGATGTTTTTATTCACCAGCAACGTTTCAACCGTATTACATGTGCTCGGACGCTGAGTTTTCGCGTTGACGATCACTTTTAATGCTTCAGCGATCTCTACACTTTCATCAACGTAAATATGGCATACGCCTATACCACCTGTGATCACCGGGATTGTCGACTGTTCACGGCACAGTTTATGCAAACCAGCGCCACCACGCGGGATCAGCATGTCGATGTATTTATCCATACGCAGCATTTCACTGACCAGCGCACGGTCAGGATTATCAATCGCCTGCACGGCACCCGCCGGTAAGCCGCAGGATTTCAGGGCGTCCTGAATCACCGCCACCGTTGCAGCGTTAGTGCGACACGTTTCTTTGCCACCGCGCAGGATCACCGCATTACCGGTTTTCAGGCACAGCGAAGCGACATCAACCGTCACGTTCGGGCGCGCTTCATAAATCACGCCAATAACCCCCAGCGGTACGCGACGACGCTCAAGACGCAGGCCGCTGTCCAGTACGCTGCCATCGATTACCTGCCCCACCGGATCGGCGAGGTTACACACCTGGCGCACATCATCGGCAATGCCTTTCAGCCGTGCGGGCGTCAGTGCCAGACGGTCAAGCATCGCTTCGCCAAGGCCATTGGCACGCGCGTCAGCAACATCCTGGGCGTTAGCGTTGAGGATGATTTCGCTTTGTGCTTCCAGTTCATCGGCGATTTTTTCCAGCACGCGATTTTTTTCGCGGCTGGAGAGTTGCGCTAATTTATACGAGGCTTGCTTCGCGGCAATGCCCATTTGTTCCAGCATCAGCCTGCTCCTTAACGGGTAATCATGTCATCACGGTGAACGGCAACCGGGCCGTATTCATATCCCAGTATTGCATCAATTTCTTGCGAGTGGTGCCCGGCAATACGGCGTAATGCATCGCTGTTGTAACGACTGACGCCGTGGGCGATATCGCGACCTTCGAGGTTGCAAATGCGGATGACTTCACCACGCGAGAAATTGCCAGTCACGCTTTTAATGCCTTTCGGCAACAGGGAGCTGCCGCGTTCAAGAATGGCGGCAGTTGCCCCTTCATCTACCGTGATTTCACCCGCCGGCGGCGCACCGAAAATCCAGCGTTTACGGTTTTCAAGCGGAGTCGCCTGGGCATGGAACAGCGTACCGACGGAAATGCCTTCCATCACATCACCAATAACGCCCGGCTTGCTGCCCGCGGCAATAATGGTGTCGATACCCGCACGGCAAGCCACGTCAGCGGCCTGCAATTTGGTACTCATGCCGCCAGTTCCGAGGCCTGAAACGCTGTCACCGGCAATCGCGCGCAGTGCGTCATCAATGCCGTAAACATCTTTAATCAGTTCTGCCTGCGGATTGCTGCGCGGGTCAGCGGTATACAAACCTTTTTGATCGGTCAGCAGCAACAGTTTATCGGCACCCGCCAGAATCGCCGCCAGCGCAGAAAGGTTATCGTTATCGCCGACTTTAATCTCTGCCGTAGCGACAGCATCGTTCTCATTGATTACCGGAACGATATTGTTATCGAGCAACGCACGCAGGGTGTCGCGGGCGTTCAGGAAGCGTTCACGGTCTTCCATATCAGCACGGGTCAGCAGCATTTGCCCGACGTGAATGCCATAAATCGAAAACAGCTGTTCCCACAGTTGAATCAGTCGACTCTGCCCTACCGCTGCCAGCAGTTGTTTCGAGGCGATAGTCGCTGGCAGTTCCGGGTAACCCAGGTGCTCACGTCCGGCGGCGATCGCGCCCGACGTCACAATAACAATCCGATGCCCGGCGGCATGTAACTGCGCGCACTGGCGAACAAGTTCAACGATATGGGCACGGTTCAGACGGCGCGATCCGCCTGTTAGCACACTGGTGCCGAGTTTTACCACCAGCGTCTGGCTGTCACTCATGATTCTCTGCCATTCAATTTTAGGAAAAATGATATCAAACGAACGTTTTAGCAGGACTGTCGTCGGTTGCCAACCATCTGCGAGCAAAGCATGGCGTTTTGTTGCGCGGGATCAGCAAGCCTAGCGGCAGTTGTTTACGCTTTTATTACAGATTTAATAAATTACCACATTTTAAGAATATTATTAATCTGTAATATATCTTTAACAATCTCAGGTTAAAAACTTTCCTGTTTTCAACGGGGCTCTCCCGCTGAATATTCGCGCGTTAATTAAAATCAGGAATGAAAATGAAAAAGAGCACTCTGGCATTAGTGGTGATGGGCATTGTGGCATCTGCATCTGTACAGGCTGCAGAAATATATAATAAAGACGGTAATAAACTGGATGTCTATGGCAAAGTTAAAGCCATGCATTATATGAGTGATAACGCCAGTAAAGATGGCGACCAGAGTTATATCCGTTTTGGTTTTAAAGGTGAAACACAAATTAACGATCAACTGACTGGTTATGGTCGGTGGGAAGCGGAGTTTGCCGGAAATAAAGCGGAGAGTGATACCGCACAGCAAAAAACGCGTCTCGCTTTTGCCGGGTTGAAATATAAAGATTTGGGTTCTTTCGATTATGGTCGTAACCTGGGCGCGTTGTATGACGTGGAAGCCTGGACCGATATGTTCCCGGAATTTGGTGGCGATTCCTCGGCGCAGACCGACAACTTTATGACCAAACGCGCCAGCGGTCTGGCGACGTATCGGAACACCGACTTCTTCGGCGTTATCGATGGCCTGAACTTAACCCTGCAATATCAAGGGAAAAACGAAAACCGCGACGTTAAAAAGCAAAACGGCGATGGCTTCGGCACGTCATTGACATATGACTTTGACGGCAGCGATTTCGCCATTAGTGGGGCCTATACCAACTCAGATCGCACCAACGAGCAGAACCTGCAAAGCCGTGGCACAGGCAAGCGTGCAGAAGCATGGGCTACAGGTCTGAAATACGATGCCAATAATATTTATCTGGCAACTTTTTATTCTGAAACACGCAAAATGACGCCAATAACTGGCGGCTTTGCCAATAAGACACAGAACTTTGAAGCGGTCGCTCAATACCAGTTTGACTTTGGTCTGCGTCCATCGCTGGGTTATGTCTTATCGAAAGGGAAAGATATTGAAGGTATCGGTGATGAAGATCTGGTCAATTATATCGATGTCGGGGCTACATATTATTTCAACAAAAATATGTCAGCGTTTGTTGATTATAAAATCAACCAACTGGATAGCGATAACAAATTGAATATTAATAATGATGATATTGTCGCGGTTGGCATGACCTATCAGTTTTAATGATTATTGCCGGATGTGATGCATCCGGCACATTTCACTCACGCCGTTAACTTCACCGGCTCGTCACGAAAATCATCCGCCGGTTCCAGCTTCAGATTCAGCGTCGTCAGCAGTTCACGCAGCTTCTCGTGAAACTCACGCAGGGTGTGCTCCAGTCGTTCAACCACTTCAGTGTCTTTTACCGGAACGCTCTTCCAGTCGCCTGCTTTATCGAACAGACCAAACTGGTAGCTGTAGGTAAAACGGGATTCCTGCGCTTCCAGCTCCATCCACCAGCCCCAGAATTCACGCACTTCCGGTGCCGGTTTCACGTTGACGCATACAGCCAGACAATCGAAAAAGAATCGATTATCTTCGCACTTACCTTCACGAATATACGGGCCTAGTGCGGTAAATTTTTTGATCAATCTGCTCTTCGGGTGTCCACTCGGTAACGTCATTGCTATCTCCTGTTGTGATGCAACTGTTTTACCAAATTGGCAAAATTTAGCAAATTTTTAACACAAGCGTTTTTCGATCCAGCCGGTGATTTCCTGAAGACCTTTGTCAAAATTCCGATACACCGGGTTAAATGGGATCTCTAATAATTTACCGTCAGCAGATGATGAGGTGATTAAGCGTGAGTCCTCTTCCGGGCTGAACGGATCGTTCTTCCAGTAGCCTGATAACATTGGCGTTGGGCAGCGACGTCCCAGCAATCCTTGCACTTTTAATGAATAGCGATTCAGCTCCACGCGTAACGCTTCGTCGGAAGCATCATGCATCCCCAAACGACTCGCCAGAACGTCAAGATACATTTCCGGCACCTGTTGCTGGCACTTAAAATCACTCAACAGGGTATGAACTACCGGACCAAGACAGGCAACCGCTTTCAGACGCGGCGATTCAAGATATGCCAGACGCACGGCAACGTTAGCGCCGAAACGGAAACCAAAGGCCGCGACGCGAGTGTGATCCACCCACGGTACGTTAGGCAGCGCCTTTAAGACGTGCTGATGCAACAGGCTGGAGTCCTGGGTGAGCTTCCATTTTGAAGAAAAGCCCACCGACGGCATATCAATAGTCAGCATCGCAATGCCGCGCGGCGCAAAATAACGTTCATACAGGCTGTAATAGTCCGTCTGCATCGCATCCAGACCACCACACATTAATACTGTCGGGAACGGGCCATCGCCTTTCGGCATATGCAAAAAGCCGGTGATGGGCGCACCGCCGGGTACGGTAAACTCCATCTGCCGCATCGTGCCCGGCAGACGCTGGGCGGCCTCTTCATAGGCGCGGTTTGATAAAGCCTGCGCTTGCTCGGCCAGGTCATCTCCTTTCAGATGAGGATAGGCGGCAATGTTGTACAACGTAGCCGCATGCAGCCAGTGTCGACCACTGAGTTGCGGATCTTCTTCCGCACAGGCTTTTTGTTGCCACACCATCGCCTGGGTGGCCCACTCATAAATCCAGTTGCCACCACGGTAGCCAATCACAGTATCGTATAAATCATCGTCGGTACGTTCAGCATCGCTCATCACAATACGTGCCTGGACGTCGAGGATTTCACGTGGGTCAATACCGCGCCAGATCCACATCAGACGGTTAATCATGCGATACCAGTGAGGGATGGTTTTACCATCAAGAGCCGACTGCACAGGCGGTTGTGCGCCGTGATTAAAGCGGCGGACTAGCGTCGAGGTTTCAGGATGTTTAAAGCGGGGTTTGAACAGGGTTTCGCTCAGGTTTGCCTGTGTCATGGATGCAGCCTCCAGAATACTTACTGGAAACTATTGTAACCCGCCTGAAGTTAAAAAGAACAACGCCCGGCAGTGCCAGGCGTTGAAAAGATTAGCGACCGGAGATTGGCGGGACGAATACGACGCCCATATCCCACGGCTGTTCGATCCAGGTATCTTGCGGGATATCAACAACATAATCATCAACCAGCGGACGACCAGCCGGTTTTGCAAAGATGGTGACAAAGTGCGCTTTTGGATACATTTCACGAATCGCAACCGCAGTACCACCGGTATCCACCAGGTCATCAATAACGATGAAGCCTTCGCCATCGCCTTCTGCGCGTTTCAGCACTTTAAGCTCGCGCTGGTTGTCGTGATCGTAGCTGGAAATACAAACGGTATCGACATGACGAATACCCAGTTCACGCGCCAGTAACGCACCCGGTACCAGACCGCCACGGCTTACGGCAATAATGCCTTTCCATTGTTCAGAAGGCATCAGTCGGCTTGCGAGTTTACGTGCATGGATCTGCAACATGTCCCAGGTGACGATGTATTTTTCGCTCATGTGAAGTGTCCCAGCCTGTTTATCTACGGCTTAAAAAGTGTTCGAGGGGAAAATAGGTTGCGCGAGATTATAGAGATCTGGCGCACTAAAAACCAGTATTTCACATGAGTCCGCGTCTTTTTACGCACTGCCTCTCCCTGACGCGGGATAAAGTGGTATTCTCAAACATATCTCGCAAGCCTGTCTTGTGTTGACAACATTTTCTGCTAACCCTGTGACCTGCAATACTGTTTTGCGGGTGATCGACAAGGAGACTTAACGTGTCTGAACTGTCTCAATTATCTCCACAGCCGCTGTGGGATATTTTTGCCAAAATCTGTTCTATTCCTCACCCGTCCTATCATGAAGAGCAACTCGCTGAATACATTGTTGGTTGGGCAAAAGAGAAAGGTTTCCATGTCGAACGCGATCAGGTAGGTAATATCCTGATTCGTAAACCTGCTACCGCAGGTATGGAAAATCGTAAACCGGTCGTCTTACAGGCCCACCTCGATATGGTGCCGCAGAAAAATAACGACACCGTGCATGACTTCACGAAAGATCCTATCCAGCCTTATATTGATGGCGAATGGGTTAAAGCGCGCGGCACCACGCTGGGTGCGGATAACGGCATTGGTATGGCCTCTGCACTGGCAGTTCTGGCTGACGAAAACGTGGTTCACGGCCCGCTGGAAGTGCTGCTGACCATGACCGAAGAAGCCGGTATGGACGGTGCGTTCGGCTTACAGAGCAACTGGTTGCAGGCTGATATTCTGATTAACACCGACTCCGAAGAAGAAGGTGAAATCTACATGGGTTGTGCGGGGGGTATCGACTTCACCTCCAACCTGCATTTAGATCGTGAAGCGGTTCCAGCTGGTTTTGAAACCTTCAAGTTAACCTTAAAAGGTCTGAAAGGGGGTCACTCCGGCGGGGAAATCCACGTTGGCCTGGGTAATGCCAACAAACTGCTGGTGCGCTTCCTGGCGGGTCATGCAGAAGAACTGGATCTGCGCCTTATCGATTTCAACGGCGGCACACTGCGTAACGCCATCCCGCGTGAAGCCTTTGCGACCATTGCTGTCGCAGCTGATAAAGTCGACGTCCTGAAATCTCTGGTGAATACCTATCAGGAGATCCTGAAAAACGAGCTGGCAGAGAAAGAGAAAAATCTGGCCTTGTTGCTGGACTCTGTAGCGAACGATAAAGCTGCCCTGATTGCGAAATCTCGCGATACCTTTATTCGTCTGCTGAACGCCACCCCGAACGGTGTGATCCGCAACTCAGACGTGGCAAAAGGTGTGGTCGAAACCTCCCTGAACGTCGGTGTGGTGACCATGACTGATAATAACGTAGAAATCCACTGTCTGATCCGTTCACTGATCGACAGCGGTAAAGACTACGTGGTGAGCATGCTGGATTCGCTGGGTAAACTGGCTGGCGCGAAAACCGAAGCGAAAGGCGCATATCCTGGCTGGCAGCCGGACGCTAATTCTCCGGTGATGCATCTGGTACGTGAAACCTATCAGCGTCTGTTCAACAAAACGCCGAACATCCAGATTATCCACGCGGGCCTGGAATGTGGTCTGTTCAAAAAACCGTATCCGGAAATGGACATGGTTTCTATCGGGCCAACTATCACCGGTCCACACTCTCCGGATGAGCAAGTTCACATCGAAAGCGTAGGTCATTACTGGACACTGCTGACTGAACTGCTGAAAGAAATTCCGGCGAAGTAATTATTTGATTTGCTGCCGGATGGCGTTTAATCGCCTTCCGGCAGTTTCATCCTTCATTATCCTTCGATAAAAGCCATCCCTGTAAATGTCCGTCTCGGGTTGCCACGTTCAATCTGGTGATGGAACATTCGCCGCTGCGATTTCAGCACCGCGCTATTTTCCTGTTGCTGCTGCTCCAGCTTCCAGGCAATCAGCAATCGTGCCAGCCGCTTGTTAGCATGCTGACTACGCTCTGACTGAACCTTCACGCTAATACCGGATGCCAAATGCGTGGCGCGTACCGCCGAGTCGGTTTTATTGACATGTTGACCGCCCGGCCCCGACGAACGCAACGTCTCATAACGGATTGCATCCGATTGTTCCTGCTCATCAGCGGTAAAACGCCCAATGCCCAGAAACCAGTTTTTGCGCCCATGATGAGGCCGATACGGACTCGGACAAATCCACTGAATAGTGCCACACCAGCTTTCGCTTAATGCCCATGCGTTATCGCCATCCAGAGAAATCAGCGCCGAACGCAGCGTGTCAGAGTAGTGGCCCGTTTCTGTTTCCAGCACCGTTACCGCGACGTCTTGTCGGGCAGCTTCTTTAATTAGCCTGTCCAGCGCCTTTTTCACTGCGAGACAACATTCTTCCGGCCCCTGCGCTGAGGAGAGTTGTAGCAAGATCATCCTTTTTTCCCTCCACTGTTTTTGAGCGTTAGCACCGGACGCAGCCGCGCGACAGGAATAATTAAACCGGCCTGCACCAGACATTGCACCACGCTTTCAGCCGATTTATAGGCTTGAAAGCGTGGTGCAATGTCTG
>OHWG01000339.1_pt1 | contig 30744 bp, 18 predicted proteins | sample 1579621 | NCBI WGS metagenome assembly OHWG01 (sample SAMEA3882544, study PRJEB24775) | human gut metagenome | biome: human-associated habitat; feature: intestine environment; material: feces | place: Netherlands | collected 2009/2010
AATTGATGACCGAACTGTTGTCTATAAATTCCCCGTCGGGAACTCGAAGACAGAGGTAACGGCGACTTCCCGTCGGATCGCAGAGTGGATGCTCATCATTGGTGGTTGCCAGAAAAGAGGCGTATCTTCTGCGGTCTGCCTGACTCTTGCCGAAGATAGGACGACCATTCACCTTTACCTTCGAAAGCGTCTGCTTCAGCTTGCCCTGCTGGGCAACGGTGATGTTGGCAAGCTCATCAATGTTCACCAGAAGATTATGGGTGAGCGCCATTTCTGAATCAAACTTGTTGCCGAAGTTGATGTGGTCGAGGAAATACTGGCGAAGTTCCTCGGGCAGCAGTCGGACGGCGAAGGTACTTTTTCCGCAACCCTGCTGTCCGATAAGCACCGGTACGGCTTCATTTCCGTGCAGCATGTCCATCTGCAGCCAATGGGCTACTGCCGAACGGAACCAGGTGGCGCACCAGCCAAGCTGTTCGCTGGTCAACCCCGGAATTCTGCCGAAAAGAGCAGCCACATGGTTCTTTCCATCCCATTTCGGCAGCTTGTTCATGTATTCCTGGATAGGGTCGAAGACGGGAACGGCATCCGACTTGATGTACTCCTCGATGTCCTGTCTTGGCGACTTCTTCTCGCCGATTCCCAATTTCTTGGCGCGGCGAACGATGGAGTTGAAAGCCTCGGCTGTAAGCACCTTCCAGTTCTTCTCTTCAGGGTTGATGCAGAAGAACTCGGTCTTTCCGTTCAAAACATTTCTGCGGAAGAGATAAAACTCCTCCAGAAAGCTCTCTACCTGGTAGATTGCTGATTGATTACCTGCCATCATAGATGACTTCAAATTACTTTTTGTTTCCATAATCATGGTTTTAAAATTATTAATTAATGTTGTGATTCATCCTCAAATTTGAAGAGGGTGAAGGGTGGTGAAGGGTGGGTGAAGGGTCAGCGACACCCTTCACCCGTATAAACATCTAGCTATTAGACGTTTATGTCTCATTGGTGAAGGGTGAAGGGTGTTTTAGAAAGTAGCTTTCTATCCACCGCCGCCTGAATCTTCTATCCAGCCTTCTCAACTCCGGGTGCAAAGATACACAATAGTAGGGTCGTTTTCCAAATTTTCCCGCCTTTCCCACGCCCATTCCGCTCCATTTGGGAAAAATCCCAAGGGTGTATGGGAAAAGGCGTGGGAAAATCGGGCGCATTTCTTCAGGTTTTGCCGTAGAAAGAGTTTCTTTTCAATCATCAGATAATCTATTTGCTGAGTAGTTACTTTTTGCGAATTACAGTTAATAAAGAATAAAAAAAAGCGTATATGTTTACATATATGCTAACTAATCTGTATTTTTGCATTATTTAAAAAAAGAGAATATGTTTGAGCGACCGAAATTTAAAATCATATACTCTAATGAAGTTATTGAATTTCTCAATTCTTTAGAAAATAAAGTAAAAGAGAAAATCATGTTTAACATCAACAAGAGCAAATATGTTGTAGATACAGAGCTTTTTAAAAAACTAAAAGGCAGTGACATTTGGGAATTTAGGACTAAATACAATGGTTCTATTTATAGAGTCTTTGCCTTTTGGGATACAGAAGCAGAAACATTGGTTATTACAACCCATGGTATAATCAAAAAGACGCAAAAGACTCCGTCGAAAGAAATTCAAAAGGCAGAGTCTATTAGGCGAGAATATTTTAACGAAAAGAACAAAAGATAATGGCAACAACGAAATTTTACACAGAAGACGAAGCTTTAGATAAAGTACTCGGTAAGGAAGGTACACCATTGCGTAATCAATATGAATCAGACATGAATGCTTTTCTGATAGGAGAAGCTATCAAAAAAGCACGCCAATCGAAGAATCTGACTCAAGAGGAACTTGGAGCACTAATTGGAGTAAAGAAATCACAAGTTTCTAGAATAGAAAAAGGAAACAATATCACATTTGCTACCATAGCCAAAGTTTTTAGAGCAATGGGAATCTCTGCCAGCTTTGAAATGGCAGGTATTGGCAAAGTCGCTTTATGGTGACAAACTGTATGAGCAGAATCATAGGATATAATATGCTACAGACTCAGCAAGATAAACAAGTCCCCGCATTCAGCTACGAGGTTTTCGATCGTCAACTCGACCATTTTACAATGATGCTCAAGGTGTTGATGGATGGATGGGAAGATTACAGCTCGCAAGAGATGACCTTCGACATCCACTCCCTTTGTACCAAGGCAGCCCGACTCTGCTATCTGGCAGATCAGGACCTCGCCTTGCAGCATACCGATGTTTCCCATCACCGCAAGGAGCAGAACGAGATGTATTTCACCTCCTTCGAACTCATCATCACCACCCAGTTTACCAAATTCATGAAAAAAGTCCTTGCCCTGGTCAAGGCTGGCAAGAAGGTAGAAGGACATTCTTCCCCGAAGTTCTCCTCAGAGATCAGTACGCTCCTGCCTAAGCTGCACGACCTGCTGCTGATGGATGGCATGAGCCAGGAATCCATACAGCTGGTGGTGGAAGATATCCAGAATACGGAGAAAATGATTCAGAAATATCATAAGATCACGAAGTTCCCGGGGGTGAGATACGAGGAACGTCTGTGGTATCTCATTCGCCTCTATTGCCTCGCCAGCTATCTGGTGCTGCATTTCCGCAGAGTCTGCCACGTTACGAATTCAGAAATGACACCCGAGGAAGCAGCCCGATTAACGGAATGGGCGATACAGAAATACATCTCTGAAAAGGACAGCAGCGAAAAGCTGGAACTCTATTTCTCCAATCTGCAGTACGACAACGATGGCAAACCGCTCAATGTGAATCAATGGCTCCAGGCGAGAAGGGAGTTGAAGCATCTGGTGCCCCAGAATCTGCTCCTGCTGTTTCTCAATAGTGCAGACGATGTGAGCCAGTTGGGTGCTTCGCTGATCAAAGTGAATTTCACGAACGAGGAATTCCTGAAGCTCGTGGATGCTGTAGCTAAATACCAGATCATCACGCAGCGCATCCGTGCCATAGAATTTCCGGAGGAGTTCGAGCAGTCACTTCATAATGAGGTATTCTATCTTACGGTGAATGGCCGTTCGGTAGATCTGGAGGAGTTGAAGAAATCCATCTCCAAGATGGTGAATCTGATTACCCGGAAGAACCAGTGGTTCTGCGTATGGAGCGTGCTGAAGCATCTCAACCTGATCAAGCATGAGAGCACCTTCGCCACCTTTGCCCATCAGATGATGAGTGCCGAGTGGTTTGGCTACATCGATCCCCGTCTCCGCTTTACGGCAGACAATCTGAGCGATTACTCCCGCTACTTCAATGAGTACGATTATACCGAATGGAACGAGGAGATGTTTTTGGAGAAGAAGGAGCTGTATGGGATGACGAAGTGGTCGCCCAAGCTCTATCAGAATTTCTCCTCGCTCTGTGCCAGGATGATGCAGGCCATCTGGGGCTACAGCTTCTTCAGCTGATGAGGGAATTGAGGGAAGTTAAGGGGAGTGATAACTTCTCTAACTTCCCCACATTATATAAAAAGGATAAAGAGAGGGCGAAAAAGCAAGTTTTATATGTTTTTTCGCCCCATTTGCATTTATTAACTTTTTTTTTAGACAACTTATTGAAATTTATCGTAAATTTGCAACCGGTTATTAAAATAAACAAGCCTAAGCAATAAGAATCATTAATTGAATCAATATAAACTTAGTCAGACAATTATATAATTAAGAATCTGATTATCTCTATAAAATTACATAATATAACAATTAAAACCAAACAATTATGAGCAAAAAAAGTCAGTTTGGCATAACCCTATTATTATCTACGATTATAGTAGGAGGCGCCAAAGCAAGTACTGTTCCTACCTCAAACACATTGGGTGCAACTATGATTGCACAGCAAGGTGCTGTTTGCAAGGGTGTGGTAAAGGACGCTGCCGGTGAACCAATTATTGGTGCATCTGTATCAGTGAAAGGTACTAAGAATGCTACTGTTACCGATGTAGAAGGTAGATTCACCCTCAATGTGAATTCTTCAAATGGTATTATCATTGTTTCGTACATTGGTTTTCAAACGCAGGAAGTAAAATTCAGCGACAACAAAGCGCTTGACATTCATCTTAAAGAAGATTCACAAACACTTGGCGATGTGGTAGTTACAGCATTTGGAGCAACCCAGAAGAAGGAAACGGTAGTGGGATCTGTACAGCAAGTAAAACCAGAATCATTGCGCGTACCTTCGGCAAGTATTTCTTCGTCATTTGCAGGACGCTTATCAGGTGTTATTGCCACCCAAAGTAGCGGTCAGCCAGGAGCCAATGGTTCCGACTTTTATATTCGCGGAATTGCTACTATTAGCGGTGCCAAATCTCCTCTTATCGTAATGGATGGCATGGAGATATCACAAGACGATCTCAACCATCTTGACCCTGATGTCATTGAGAGTTTTTCTATTCTCAAAGACGCATCAGCTACAGCGATGTACGGTTCTCGTGGTGCCAATGGCGTACTTATAATCACGACCAAGAGCGGACAAGATCTTGACAAGCCAAAGATTTCGTTCAGAGTAGAAGCCAATGTCACAATGCCAACATCCAAACCAAAGTTTGTAAATGGTGCCCGCTTTATGGAATTATTCAATGAAGCTGTTCGAAATGAAGGTACAGGCAACACACTCTATACCGATGAACAAATAGCTAATACCCGCAATCACGTAAATAGCGAGATTTTCCCTGATGTCAACTGGTATAAAGAGATGTTTAAAACAGCCTCTTACAACCAGAAAGCCAATATGAACGTGCGTGGTGGTACAAGCAAGATCGTGTACTTTATGAATCTTAACGTAAGCCACGAAACGGGTATGTTGCGCAATCGCAGTAAGGAATACTACTCTTACAACAACAACATCGACTATATGCGCTATGCATTCCAAAACAATATTGACTTCAATATGTCTAAGTCATCGAAAATCTCACTGCACTTATATGCAGGTCTTGACAATATGCATGGCCCTCTAGCTGGCAATAACGACATAACCGGTTCACTCAACGACCTTTATTCGCAGATGATGAATGCCAATCCTGTACTGTTCCCTATACAATACAACAATCAGGGCGATGAGTGGATACACTGGGGCTACCGCCAGTTGGCTAATGGAGGTAATTCGAATCCAATGGCACGTCTGGTAAGCGGATATCAGGATTCATTTGCAAGCACCATCACGGCAAATCTCAACTTTGACCAGAAACTCGACTTTATTACCAAAGGACTCGGCTTCCACTTAATGTTCTCTTTCAAGAACTGGTCTAAAAGTACAACTTTCCGCTCACTCAACTACAATCACTATGAGCTGAGAGACTACCAACTCAACGAGGATGGAACATATTCGTATGAGCAAACACCTATAGGGGATCCAAGAAAACCTGTTCTCAGCAATTCAGGCCAGAACAATGGCGACCGCCGTTACTATGCTCAAGCATACTTCGACTATAACCGTTCATTTGGCGACCATACCGTGACAGGCATGCTCTTATGGAATATCAACCAATATAGTTCCAACATGTACTCTACCAGTGTACTCGCATCCCTGCCACAGCGCAAGATAGGTTTCGCAGCACGCGCTACCTACGACTACAAGCATCGTTATCTCATAGAGTTCAATGCCGGCTACAATGGTTCAGAACAATTTGCCAAGGGCCACCAGTGGGGATTCTTCCCATCTATAGGCTTGGGATACAACATCAGCGAAGAAAAGTTCTGGGAGCCTATAAAAAATGTAGTCTCAAATTTCAAAGTACGCGGAACATACGGTCTCGTGGGTAATGACCAGTATGGCTATGAACGCTTCATTTACCGTGAAGACGTTTCGCTTACCGGCAATGGTGCATTCACAACTGGTCTTCCTGGCAATTATGTATCTTATTCAGGACCAGGATGGGGACGTCTGCGCAATGAGAATGTTTCTTGGGAAGTAGGTCATAAACTTGACCTTGGTTTCGATATGCAGCTCTTCAATGATCTTAACATCACATTCGACTGGTTTAGAGAGCGTCGTTCCAACATCTTCCAGCAGAAACTCTCTATTCCTAATTATTTAGGAACAGCCAACACTAAGATTTATGGCAACCTTGCTGAGGTAATCAACCATGGATTTGACGTGGCGGTAAACTATAGCAAACGCATTAACCGCGATCTGTCTATCCAATTCCAGGGTACATTCACCTACAACAACAATGAGATTTCTGTCTATGACGAAGCTCCAGGCACACGCCCAGCCATGAAACGACAAGGCAAAAACGTCAATACCGTTTGGGGATATGTTGCAGATGGTCTCTATATCGACAAGGCAGACATCGCCAACAGTCCAACCTCTACGCTTGGCAACATCGCCATCGCTCCTGGAGACATCAAGTATGTAGACCAGCCAGACCGCGATGGCAAGTACGATGGCCGCATCACATCCGACGACCAGGTGCCACTGGGCGTAAGCGTACCGAAGATTATCTACGGTTTCGGACCATCAGTAGGTTACAAGAACTGGGACTTCTCCGTATTCTTCCAGGGCCGCGGCAACGTGGCGCTGATGCTCAGCGATATCCAACCATTCGGTTCATCCTATCGCCGTGGCGTACTGGAGTTCATCGACGAAGACCACTGGAGCCCGGACAATCAGAATCCGAATGCGAAGTATCCACGCCTCACGGACAACTACAACAACCACAACACAGCCTGGTCAAGCTATTGGCTGCGCAATGGCCGCTTCCTCAAGCTGAAGAATGCTGAGATAGGATACTCTCTGAAGAATATGAGATTCTATGTAAATGGAACCAACCTGCTCACATTCTCTCCATTCAAGCAATGGGATCCGGAAATGGGCGGAGGCAATTATACTACCAAATATCCTACACAGATGACAATCAACGTAGGTGTTCAACTTACATTAAATTAATATAAAGATGAAAATTACAAATAAAACTATAGCAGGCTGCATTCTTGCAGTTGGGCTCACGATGACCTCGTGTGATTATCTCAATGTAATACCCGCAGAGACAACAACAGGTTCCGACATGACCAAGGACCGCCAGGCTGCTCTTAACTATCTGTACTCCTGTTATGGATTCCTGCCTCAAGCTAATATGGCTCAATCATCTCTTGACTTTTTCACAGGCGACGAGGTGGTATCAGCATTCGAGCATGAGACATTTGCATCATTTCCTAAAGGAAACTATTCAGCCTCAAACCCAGTTATAAGCTACTGGAACACCCTATATCAGGGCCTTCGCCAGTGCTATATGTTTCAAGACGAGTTAAATAAGACTGGTAACTTTCTTGGACTCGAAGAAAAAGACCGTACAGACTATAAGGCCCAGGTTACATTCCTCATCGGCTATTATCACTTCCTACTTTCACGCTGCTATGGTCCAATCATCATTGTACGCCAGACTCCAGACCCAATGATTCTGCCAGAAAAGTATCAGGGACAAGAGCCTTACGATGACTGTGTAAAGTTTATCTGTGAGAAGTTTGACGAAGCTGCAAAACAGTTACCAGCTCTCCGTACTGGAGCTCAGGCAAACGAGTTTGGTCTTGCAACAAGCATAGCAGCCAAGGCCATGAAGGCAAAGATGTTGCTCTATGCAGCATCCCCTCTATTCAATGGTAACAGCAAATTCTATTCAGACTTCAAGGACAAGAAGGGTAATGCCCTCATGCCTCTGTCTTATGATGCAACCAAATGGGCTAAGGCGGCAAGTGCCTTCAAGGAAGCAATTGATGCAGCCGAAACTGCCGGCTACCATCTCTATACCAAGGGAGATTGCAAGCTCAACAAGAATGGCTATCCTAGCGATCCGCGCGTACGTGCTTTACGTTATACGATTACCGACTATACTGCTGAAGACGAAAAAGCCGGTGCCAATCCAGAAGTCATCTGGGCAGATGCACGTTCAGAAGGATATTATGGTCTCCAGAACAAGAGCATACCGTTCATCAATGGCGGATGGGGCTGGAATGGAGTTGCTCCTACCATAGCTATGCTGAATCGCTTCTATACAAAAAATGGTCTCCCTATCAATCAGGATAAGACATTTGACTATGCCAACCGTTGGAAACCAATAGTTGTTGACGAAGCACATAAGAACGAAGCTTATCCTGGACGACAGACACAGAAGTTTAATCTTGACCGTGAACCACGCTATTATGCATGGATTGCTTTCCAGGATGGATATTATGAGATTATGAGTGCATCGAATAATGGAGCTTATAGCGAGGATAAAGACTACAAACTCACTTCCGACAATACGCATGGGCAACTCGTGTGCAACTTTATACTTGGTGGCAACTGTAGCCGCGGTGTAGATGCCAACTCCAAGAGAACCAGCAACTACTCGCCAACAGGATTCCTCAACAAGAAGTTCATCAATCCAGATCTCATCAAATCCAAGACTGGAGCCGACTATAACAGCACGCCATGGCCACTCATCCGATTGGCAGATCTATATCTGGGATATGCAGAGTGTCTCGTTGAGACAGGAGATCTGGAAACTGCCTGCACCTATCTTGACAAAGTACGCTCACGTGCCGGATTGCCGCCAGTAAAGGAAGCTTGGGCAAAGTTTGGTAAGGAGCCTTCTAAACCAACAACACAAGAAGGTCTTCGCGATATCGTACGCAACGAGCGCATGAACGAATTCTATCTCGAGAATCAGAATTTCTGGGATATGCGTCGCTGGTTACTTGCCGAACAATATTTCAACGTAAAGGCGCAAGGTTTGAACATTGATGCTAAAAATATACAGGAATTTAGCCAAGTACAGGATGTTATTTTCGAACGCAAGTTCCAAGCACCAATGAACTACCTGCTCCCAATCCCAACAGCAGACATTAACAGAAACGATCAAGTAGTACAAACTCCTGGTTATTAAAACCAGTCATTGAAATATATAAAACGATGAAGAAAAAAACATTCATTAAATTGCTTATGGCAATAGCTTTGGTCTGCAGTGTAACCTCATGCTCTGACGATGACCAAACATTGCCAAAGGTGAACATAGAAGAGTCGAGCGTTACCATAGACAGTAAGCAGCCAGGCAAGGTAGTATTTCATTGGACCATCCCAGAGAATCCTGATTACTACTATATCAAAGTAACCTACGATGACCCTGTAAAGGGCCATCGTGTTCTCAATGCCAGCTCTCATGCCGACTCACTTATGATTGACGGTCTTTATGCCAAATACGGCGATTTGGAATACTCTTTCACAGCTGTAAGCCGCAATGGTGGAGAGAAACCACTTTTCACGAAAAAAGCAAAGGCTGGATATGTACCTGCCGTAATCCAGGATTTTCCAATTGGCACAATCAATCTTTCTGCTTCACAATTATGGACTGACAATCAGGAAACCTCAGAAGGTCCGATTGCCAATCTCGTAGATGGCAATAATGCCACATATTTCCATATGAGTTGGAGTGCACCTTCCCCATGGCCACACTACATCCGTGTGGATCTTGGCAAAAAAGTAAAGGGTGTTTCCATCTGGTACAAAGGAAGAAACAATGCCAATAACGACAACCCAAAACAGATGACTATTCTTGCCAGCAATGAGATAGGTGACACTCCCGAGGAAGCAAAAGCCTGGGAAATTGTCAAGCTCACCAGTACCGTACTACCCAAAGGCACTGCACCAGAATATACATCACCAGGATTGTTTAGCGAAAATGAATTCCAGTATCTATGGCTACGCGTAGAAGCATCTTGGTCAAACAATAATTGGATAGCACTCGCAGAGCTGAGCATCAAGGAAATGTCACGCTCTACATACGATCCAGAGAACACACCCAACAAATAAAAAGGGATACACTATCATCTAGTAGGAGGATTTTTCCTCCTACTTTTTTTATGCTAAAACTGAAAAAACATATTATTATGTTTAAGTGAAAAATTAAAGATACTGAAAAACACCAAAGCCCAAAACAGAACGCAGCTATAAAAGCTAAAAAACGTTATTTTACAATTTATTAACTTAAAAAAAAGAATAGACAACAAAAAAAATGTAATTTTGCAACAAAAAGTTATTGAAAGTGTAAGCTATTAACGTTAGTCAGACAATTATATACTAAGAATCTGATTATCCTATACATCTATAATAAATTAAAACCAAACAATTATGAGCAAAAAAAGTCAGTTTGGCATGACCCTATTACTATCTACGATTTTAGTAGGTGCCGCCAATGCAAGTACTCTTCCTAACTCAAACACAATGCATGCAGCGATGATTGCACAGCAAGGTGCTGTTTGTAAGGGTGTGGTAAAGGATGCTACCGGTGAACCTATTATTGGTGCTTCTGTATCAGTGAAAGGTACCAAGAATGCTACCGTTACCGATTTGGACGGTCAGTTTACACTCTCTGGTGTAAACAAGGGTACTACAATCGTTATCTCTTATATTGGTTTCGTGAACAGTGAAATCAAGTGGGACGGAAAGAGCCTCGACGTTACTCTTGCTGAGGATACTCAGGGCCTGGAAGAAGTTGTTGTTGTAGGTTACGGTACACAGAAGAAGGTAAACCTCTCTGGTGCTGTTGCCAGCGTGGATGGTAAGGTATTGGAAAACCGTCCTATCACCAACATCGGTCAGGGTCTTCAGGGTGTTGTTCCTAACTTGAACGTATCTATGAACAGTGGTGGTGCTCCTGGTGCCAGCTCTAGCTACAATATCCGTGGTAACACGTCTTTGAACGGCGGTAGCCCATTGGTATTGGTTGATAACGTTCAGATGGATGCCAACCTCGTGAATCCAGAAGACGTTGAGTCTATCTCTGTATTGAAGGATGCTTCTTCTGCAGCCATCTATGGTGCACGTGCAGCATACGGTGTAATCCTCATTACTACCAAGAAGGGTCGCAAGAGCGACAAGCCTACTATCTCTTTCAACGCTACAGGTTACTGGCAGAGCCCTGCAAAGTCATACCACAACGTAAATTCCATGCAGTACCTCACTATGATGGATGAGGCTAACAAGAATGACGGTGGTTCTGGTCACTACTTCAAGGATCAGGTTTACGAATATACCAAGAAGTACTTCGAGGGAACATACGACAAGCCTGTATTCTTCGACAAAAACTATGATACAGCTAAGTATGGCTATTGCGGCAATACCGACTGGTGGAATGAGCTTTACAAGACTTCATTCTCTCAGATTTACAATGCCAGCATCAGCGGCGGTAACGACCGCACTACCTATTATGCATCTCTGGGTATGAACGACCAGAAGGGTATCTTGACTGCTGGTGACGATAAGTACAAGAAGTATAATGCTAATGTAAACATCTCTTCTAACATTACCAAGTGGTTGAATGTAAGCGCTAAGATTACTCATACTTATACATCAGAGCTTCACCCTACCGGTGGTACTACAGCTATGAACCCTACAGCTTACTCAGGTTTGAGCGCATACTCAGGTATGATGAAGAACGACTTGAGCCCATTGATGCCAGTAAAGCATCCTGATGGACATTATGCAGGTCAGGGTAACAACACCAACCCTATCGCTATCATGGAGCAGGGTGGTAACGCCAAGTATCGCCAGAACGACTTGTGGATGACTGGTGCCGTACGCATCACTCCTATCAAGGGTCTCGTCATCAATGCTGACTACACCTGGAACTTCTATGGCAGAAACTCTAACGAGCACGTACGTAACTTCTACGACTACACCGCAGTACCTGGTACAGAGAAATACTATCCTTGGACCAACCCTAGCAGTGTAACAGTTTCTAACTACGATGACTACTATCAGGCATTCAACGTATTTGCAGAGTACTCATTGTCTTTGGCAGAGAAGCACAACTTCAAGCTTCTCGTAGGTTACAACCAGGAGAAGAAGCACAACAAGTATCACTGGGTAGGCCGTAAGGACCTTATCAACAACGATACTCCACAGATCAACCTCGCATACGGTGATATTTCTACCAGCGGTAGCGAGAGCATGTGGTCAACCAATGGTCTCTTCTTCCGTTTCAACTATGACTTCATGGGCAGATACCTCTTCGAGTTCAACGGTCGTGAGGATGGTTCTTCTAAGTTCGCTAAGGGTAACCGCTATGCGTTCTTCCCTTCAGGCTCTATCGCTTGGCGTGTATCAGAGGAGAAGTTCTTCGAGCCATTGCGCAGCTGGTGGGACAACCTGAAGATCCGTGCATCTTACGGTTCTCTCGGTAATCAGAACGTATCTGGTAACTTCCCTTACCTGGCTACCTACGGCATCAGCACAAAGGCTGGCGTATTGCTCGGCGGCACACGCCCTGTAGCTGTTTACGCTCCTGGCTTGGTAAGTAGCTCATTCACATGGGAGACAGTAAACCAGTTCGACCTCGGTATCGATGGTACATGGCTCAACAACCGCCTGAGTGCATCTTTCGACTGGTATCGTCGTGACACCAAGGATATGTTGACCAAGGGTGCAACTCTTCCTTCTGTACTCGGTACTAGCGTTCCAAGAAGCAACGCTGCCAACATGAAGACCACCGGTTGGGAAGTTTCTGTAGAGTGGAGCGATCGCTTGAGCTGCGGTTTGGGCTATCACATCAAGGGTGTTTTGTCTGACTATCAGTCTGAAATCACCAAGTACTCTAACGATGCACGCCTCCTCGGCGACCACTACGTAGGTGAGAAGTTGGGTGAAATCTGGGGTTTGGTATCTAACGGACTCTTCAAGACAGACGAGGAAGCAGCCAGCTGGGATCAGAGTGCAGTTTCTGGTGGCCACTGGAGCGCTGGTGACGTGAAGTTTGAAGACCTCAACGGTAACAACAAGATTGACTGGGGTGAGGGTACAGTAGATAAGCCAGGTGACCGCAAGATTCTCGGTAACTCTACTCCTCGCTATGCATACGGTATTACAGCAGGTGCAGACTACAAGGGCTTCGACTTCGAGATGTTCTGGCAGGGTATCGGTAAGCGCGACTACTTCGGTGGTTCGGGTGGTGCCCAGTTCTGGGGCTTCACAAATGAGTGGTGTACTCCACAGACCACTTCTCTCGACTACTGGACAGAGGATAATCGTGATGCTTATTTCCCAAAACTCCATCACTATGGTGTAAACGGTGGTAACCACAGCACATCTTCCCGCTATATGCTGAATGCAGCATACCTGCGTTTGAAGAACGTTACATTGGGTTATACAGTTCCATCCAGCTTGTTGAAGAAGGTAGGTATTGCTCGCTTGAGAGTATTTGTACAGGGTGAAAACCTCCTGACATTGACTCCAATGAAGGTGAAGTTTGCTGATCCTGAAACACTTGGTAACATGACTTACCCTATCAACAAGAAGATCTCTGTGGGTATGAACTTAACATTATAATGTTCGAGAGTTAGGAAAGTGTGTATTATTAATACTTAAAATAGACTGACAATGAAAATTAAAAATATATTCATTTTGAGTATGATGGCTGGTATGACACTTGCATCTTGCAACTATACCGACTTGAGCCCAATGGACTCATTTACAGATAAATCATACTGGACAAGCGCCAACGACCTCAAGATGTACGCCAATGGACTTTACAACAACATGTTGGCTGGTCCTTCATCTACCTATGATGGTGAGACTGATAACTTTGTGAGCCGAGTTTACAATAGTTATATGTACAACGAATATACCGTTCCTACATCTGACGGTGGCTGGAGCTGGGGTAACGTTCGTAGCTGCAACTACTTTATGAAGCGTTATCAGGCAGCTTCTGGTACAGAGGCAGAAATCAACAAGTATGTAGCTGAGGTTCGTTTCTTCAGAGCACAGGATTACTATGGCAAGATCCGTTCATTCGGTGATGTGCCTTGGTATGAGTCTGACCTCCAGACAGGTGATGAGGCAGAGCTCTTCAAGGGTCGTGATTCACGCAACTTCGTTTTGAAGAAGGTAATCGAGGACTTGGAGTTCGCTATCCAGTGGCTCCCAGAGAAGACTATGGCTGAGAAGGGCCGTCTGCACAAGGATGCAGCCCGCACTCAGTTGGCTCGCGTTTGTCTCTACTACGGTACTTATATGAAGTATCACCACGAGGCAGGTTCTGAGGGTTTGACAGCTGAAAGCTTGATTACAAAGGCTAAGCAGTTGACTGATGAAATCATCAACAGCGGTAAGTATGAAATCGTAAAGGGTACTGATGCCGGTGCCGGTACAAGAGCATACGAGGGTTATCCACTCGACTATGCTAACCTCTTCGTTCAGGAAGATCTTTCAGACAACAAGGAGGCTATTCTGGCTCGCTTCTACGAGACTGGTGTACTCACCCATGAGACTGGCCGTCAGGCTGGTGGTAATGGTTACGGTTTGACCAAGGACTTCATCGAGTCATTCCTGATGAAGGATGGTACTCCTATCCACAATGAGGGTTCTGGCTATAAGGGTGACAACGAGTTGGAGGATGAAATTGCTAACCGCGATCCACGTCTTTATCAGCTCATAGACAACAACCACAAGCCATACTGGATCCGCAACAACAAGCAGGAACAGAATCCAATGCCAGACTGTTCTGCATCTGGTGGTGTAACAGGTTACCCATGTACCAAGTTCCACTCTGCTGACGAAGCTCAGTGGCAGGCAAACAACACTTCTTACGACTGGTTCATCTATCGTTACGCAGAGGTATTGCTCATCAATGCCGAGGCTAATGCAGAGTTGGGTTCTTGCACTCAGGAAGTTCTCGACAAGACTATCAACCAGCTTCGTGACCGTGTAGGTATGGCTCACCTCACCGTAAACCCAGTTGCCGACCAGCAGCCTTTGGATTATGGCTACACGCTTTCTAACCTTCTTTACGAGATTCGTCGTGAGCGCCGCATCGAGTTGGTAGCCGAAGGCTTCCGCATGGATGACTTGAAGCGTTGGAATGCCATGAAGTTGCTGGAGAACCCTAAGACCGTTTTGGGTATCCGCATTACTCCTACTGTTGAGAAGCAGTATGAGGGTATTGCTACCTTCGGTGGTGAAACGGGACGCTCTACTATTGAGTACAAGGGCAAGACATACTTGTACCAGTACACATCTAAGGCTCTCGACGACGCAGGTCGCAAGTGGTCAGACAACGATCGCCGTTGGTTGTATCCATTGCCAATCGATCAGTTGACATTGAACAAGAACCTGACACAGAACCCAGGATGGACAGAATAACTATTTTAACAATAATGAGTTTTAGAATAGGCTTATAGTAAGATTAGGTTTATAAGATTAAGTTTTTAAATTTGGTTCATTTATTGACTTATGCTATTCTATAAATGAAAACTGAGCGTATGCCCTTTTGCTGTGAAGCAAGAGGGCATATCTTTTTTATAGCCACTACAAAGCCTAATTGCACCCTTATTCTCCACTTAGCATTAGCGACTACAAATAACTTTACAAGTCAAATGCAATGAAAATAACTACACCTAAACAACATATAGAGGGCAAGCGATACTTTAGCCAAATCGGACGAAAAAATACCGATTTGGCTAAGATATAAGGAATACTTTAGCCAAATCGAGTTAAAAAACATCGATTTGGCTAAAGTATCGTTTGCTTTTTCAAATAATTATCGTATTTTTGCACCGTAACAAATTATCTTATTCAAGCGATATGGAGCAAATTATAGGACGAAAAACGGAAATCAGACAGCTTACCGAGTATTACCATTCTGGAAAAGCTGAGTTTGTGGCAGTGTATGGAAGAAGGCGCATCGGCAAGACTTATCTGGTGCATAATCTATTCAAGGATGAATTTGCCTTCGAGATGTCTGGGTCTATTGATGCACCAGCCGAGGCTCAATTGTCTAATTTTGGCTATGCTTTGTGTGAATTTGGCGACCCAAAGCTGCCTTTGCCTTCTAATTGGACAGAGGCATTTGAGATTTTGAAGCAAATGCTGAAGTCGAAGTTGGGAGGTAAGCGCATACTGCTTTTTATAGACGAGTTGCCTTGTCTTGATACTCCCAAGTCTAATTTCCAGCAGGCTTTTGAGCATTTTTGGAATAGTTGGGCGGCTAATCAGAATGAGATTATGCTTGTGGTTTGTGGCAGTGCCACATCGTGGATGATTTCTAATCTCATAGATAGCCATGGCGGACTTCATAATCGCATTACGCATGAGATATACTTGGCTCCATTCACACTAGGTGAGACGGAGGAGTATCTCCAGGCGAATGGATTCTTGTGGTCACGTCTTTCCATCTTACAGATTTATAGTATGATGGGTGGAGTGCCTTACTATCTGAGCTTGCTGGACAAGACGCAAGGTGTGGAGGCTAATGTAGATCGATTGTTCTTTGCTGAACGTGGTGAACTGAAACGAGAGTATAGTAGGTTGTATTCTTCTTTGTTCCGAAACTCGGAAATCTATATGAGAGTAATAGAGATGCTGGCAAAATGTAAGCAAGGGATGACTCGCAAGGAAATTTCTACGCATCTGAATTTGAAGTCGGGTGGAACATTGACCAAGGTGCTTCGGGAATTAATCAACTGTGACTTTGTAAGAGGTTATAATACGCGTGAAAAGAAAATCAAGCAAAAAGACCAGATTTACCAGCTCACGGACTTATACACCTTATTTTATATGTCCTTCTGTCATCCTGGTACCACGGATGTAGCTTACTGGACGCATCAGATGGGCAAGCCTCGCCAAAACACATGGTATGGTTTGGCTTTTGAACGCATCTGTATGTTGCATATTCCTCAGATAAAGAAGAGTTTAGGCATTGAGCAAATCTATACGGAGTATTATTCTTGGCGAAGCAAGTGCTCTACACCTGCGGCGCAGATAGACTTGCTGATAGAGCGAGCTGACCATCTGATTAATCTCTGTGAAATCAAGTATTCGCAGTCTCCTTATAGCATAACGAAGGAGGAAGAGCTTCGTATACGAACTCGTATGGCTGATTTCGTAGAAGAGACGGGAGTACGTCATGGCATCTTGCCTACTTTGATAACTACGTTTGGTATTCGTCCTACAACTCATTCGGCAATAGCACAGGTGCAACTCACCATGGATGATTTGTTTACGCTCAGGCATTAAAATCATAAAAAACTTGCATTTTATTTTGTAATGTGCTAAAATAAATGTAATTTTGCACCTTGAATGGGGTTTTACCTTATTATATTTAAGAAAAGAAACAAAATAATTAGATAAAGACAATGGAATACAACTTCAGAGAAATCGAGAAGAAATGGCACCAGAAATGGGTCGAGAACAAGACCTACAAGGTGACAGAAGATGAAAACAAGAAGAAATTCTATGTGCTCAACATGTTCCCTTATCCATCAGGAGCAGGTTTGCACGTAGGTCACCCACTTGGTTATATCGCCAGCGACATCTATGCTCGCTACAAGCGTTTGAACGGATTCAACGTACTGAACCCTATGGGTTACGACGCTTACGGTTTGCCTGCTGAGCAGTATGCTATCCAGACCGGTCAGCACCCAGAGGTTACTACCGTAGCCAACATCAACCGCTACCGCGAGCAGCTCGACAAGATTGGCTTCTGCTTCGATTGGGATCGTGAGGTTCGTACCTGCGACCCTAAGTATTACCATTGGACTCAGTGGGCTTTCCAGAAGATGTTCAACTCATTCTTCTGCAACGGCTGCCAGAAGGCTCAGCCTATCGAGAAGCTCATCAAGCGCTTCGAAGAGAAGGGTTCTGCTGACTTGAACGTAGCTCAGAACGAGCAGATCGACTTCACAGCCGAGGAGTGGAACAGCTTCGACGACATGAAGAAGCAGCAGATTCTGATGAACTACCGCATCGCTTACCTCGGCGAAACCATGGTAAACTGGTGCCCTGGCTTGGGTACTGTACTTGCCAACGACGAGGTAGTAAACGGCGTAAGTGAGCGTGGCGGTTATCCTGTCATCCAGAAGAAGATGCAGCAGTGGTGCTTGAGAACATCTGCCTACTCTCAGCGTCTGCTCGACGGTTTGGAGACCATCCAGTGGAGCGACAGTATCAAGGAAACCCAGAAGAACTGGATTGGCCGTTCTGAGGGTACAGAGGTAGTATTCTCTGTAAAGGACAGCGACGTGAAGTTCACCATCTTCACCACCCGTGCCGATACCATGTTTGGTGTAACCTTCATGGTTCTGGCTCCAGAAAGCGAGTATGTTCAGCAGGTAACTACTGCCGAGCAGAAGGAAGAGGTGGAGAAATATCTCGACTACGTGAAGAAGCGCACCGAGTTGGACCGTATGGCTAACCACAGCGTAACCGGTGTATTCTCAGGAAGCTACGCCATCAACCCATTCACAGGCGAGGCAATCCCAGTATGGATTTCAGAATATGTATTGGCAGGATATGGTACAGGTGCCATCATGGCTGTACCTGCTCACGATAGCCGTGACTACGCCTTCGCCAAGCACTTCAACCTGCCTATCATTCCTCTTATCGAGGGTGCTGATGTTTCAGAGGAGAGCTTCGATGCCAAGGAAGGTATCGTAACCAACTCACCTGTAGCAGGCAAGAGCAGCATGGACGGTTTCTCTCTGAACGGACTCACCGTAAAGGAGGCTATCGCAGCTACCAAGAAGTTTGTTACCGAGAAGGGCATCGGCCGAGTTAAGGTAAACTATCGTCTCCGCGACGCCATCTTCTCCCGTCAGCGCTACTGGGGTGAGCCATTCCCTGTATATTACAAAGACGGAATGCCACAGATGGTTCCAGAGGAGTGCCTGCCACTCGAATTGCCTGAGATTGAGACCTACAAGCCAACAGAGACTGGCGAGCCACCATTGGGCAGAGCCAAGAAGTGGGCTTGGGATGCAGAGAAGAAAGAGGTGGTTGACAAGAGCCTCGTAGATAACAAGACCGTATTCCCACTGGAGCTCAACACCATGCCAGGTTTCGCAGGTTCTTCTGCTTACTACCTGCGCTACATGGATCCTCACAACGACGAGGCTCTCGTAGGCAAGAAGGCTGATGAGTACTGGCAGAACGTGGATCTCTACGTAGGTGGTTGCGAGCATGCTACCGGTCACTTGATTTACTCCCGTTTCTGGAACAAGTTCCTCTTCGACCTCGGCGTAAGCTGCAAGGAAGAGCCATTCCAGAAGCTGGTGAACCAGGGTATGATTCAGGGCCGCTCTAACTTCGTTTACCGCATCAACAGCGATGACCACGACAAGGCTCCTGTATTCGTAAGCCTGAACCTGAAGAAGGATTACGACGTAACTCCTATCCACGTAGATGTAAACATCGTAAGCAACGATGTATTGGATATCGAGGCATTCAAGGCTTGGCGCCCTGAGTATCAGAACGCTGAGTTCATCCTGGAAGATGGCAAGTACATCTGCGGATGGGCCATCGAGAAGATGTCTAAGAGTATGTTCAACGTGGTGAATCCAGATATGATTGTCGAGAAGTATGGTGCTGATACCCTGCGTCTCTACGAAATGTTCCTGGGTCCTGTAGAGGCAAGCAAGCCTTGGGATACCAATGGTATCGACGGTTGCCACCGCTTCCTGAAGAAGTTCTGGGGTCTGTTCTACGAGAACCGCACCGACAACTTCCTTCCAACAGCCGACGAGGCAGCGAAGCCAGAGAGCCTGAAGAGCGTTCACAAGCTCATCAAGAAGGTAAGCGAGGACATCGAGAAGTTCTCTTACAACACCTCTATCTCAGCCTTCATGATTGCCGTGAACGAACTCGGTCAGCAGAAGTGCCGCAACAAGGAACTGCTCACAGACCTCGTGATCCTCATTGCTCCATTCGCTCCACACATCGCAGAAGAGTTGTGGGCAGCACTTGGCGAGCAGGGCAGCGTATGCGATGCAGCATGGCCAAAGTATGATGAGCAGTATCTGAAGGAGAACGATATGCAGCTCACTATTTCCTTCAATGGTAAAGCTCGTTTCCAGATGACTTTCCCTGTGGATACTCCTAACGAGGAAATCCAGAAGCAGGTATTGGCAGACGAGAAGAGCCAGAAGTACTTGGAAGGATTCAACGTGTTGAAGGTGATCATCGTACCAAAGAAGATCGTCAACGTAGTGTTGAAAAAGTAATTTATTGATAATATCCAGAAGGTCGTCTCATTCTTGAAAATGGGCGGCCTTCTGTGCTTTAAAAATACGAGGAAAATATTATGCAAATAGCAATCAGTCAAAAAGTTAAGAATGAAATCAAGGACTATTTCTACATTACACTGGGTCTGTTGATTTATACATTTGGATGGACAATCTTCCTGCTTCCATACCAGATCGTAACGGGTGGCGTAACGGGTATTGCAGCCGTAATCTTCTACGGTACGGGAATACCTATCTATTTGTCGTATTTTCTCATCAATGCCGCCCTGCTGCTTGCCGCGCTGAAGATTCTGGGATTCAAGTTCATGGTGAAGACCATCTACGCCATCATCATGCTCTCCGTATTCCTGGCGCTGGCGCAAGACTTGATGATAGGTGAAAATGGCGAAATGGTTCAGGTGCTGGGAGAGGGACAGGACTTCATGTCGCTCATCATCGGCTGTCTGTTTACAGGCTTGTCGCTCGCCATCGTCTTCCTGCACAATGGAAGTACGGGAGGAACGGATATCATCGCCGCCATCGTGAACAAATACCATAATATCTCGCTGGGACGGGTGCTCATCTTCGTGGACCTCGTCATCGTGGGCAGTTCCTTCTTCGTCTTCAATGCGAAACCGGAATTCACGGCGATAGATGCCATCAGAAAGGTGGTATTCGGTCTCTGTACCATGGTGATAGAGAACCTGGTGCTCGACTATGTGATGAATGCCCAGCGAGAGAGTGTGCAGTTTATGATCTTCAGCAAGAAGTATCAGGAAATAGCCAACGCCATCGGTACGCAGATGGACCATGGCGTAACCATTCTCGATGGCCACGGCTGGTACACGGGCAACGAGATGAAGGTGCTCTGTATTCTTGCCAAGAAGAACGAGAGCGTCACCATCTTCCGTATCGTCAAGATCATCGACCCGAATGCCTTTGTCAGCCAGAGTGCCGTCATCGGTGTATATGGCGAGGGATTTGATGAAATGAAAGTGAAAATCAAGGAGAAAGATATTAAGAAACTGAAAGAGTAATTATTGATTATGAAGATAGTATTTGCAACCAACAACCAGCATAAACTGCAGGAAATACGCGATATTCTGGGCAGCGACTACGAGGTGGTTTCGCTGAAGGAGATAGGATGCGATGTGGATATTCCGGAAACCGGAAATACACTGGAGGAGAATGCCTTGCAGAAGGCGCAGTATGTTTACGACCATTATCACCTAAGCTGCTTTGCCGATGATACCGGACTGGAAGTGGAGGCACTGGATGGTGCGCCGGGTGTTCACAGCGCCCGCTATGCCGAAGATACCGACCACGACAGCGAGGCTAACATGGCAAAACTGCTGAGAGAACTGGATGGAAAGGAGAACAGAAAGGCGCGCTTCCGCACCGTGATCTGCTACATCGAGAAGAAGGATGTCTGCCCTTGCGGATGCACCAGCATCAAGAAAATCCATCAGTTTGATGGTATCATAGAGGGTCATATCGCTACCAGGAAGCAGGGTACCGAAGGTTTCGGCTACGACCCTATCTTCGTTCCGGAAGGCTACGACCAGAGTTTCGCCCAGCTGGGTGAGGAAATCAAGAACGGCATCAGCCATAGAGCCAGAGCCGTGGCTAAACTGGCTGAATACTTAAAGAACAAGAATGATTAATACCCTTTCGATATTAATCCCTACATATAATAATGTATGCATTGAGCTTGTAAAATCCCTGCAAGCTCAAGCATCGTTATTGTATTCATCTTCTGATTCTCTCTCTTCATCCTCTGATTCATCCTCTTCATCCTCTCATTTCGAATACGAAATATTAGTCGCCGATGATGGTTCTACAGATGAAAGAACCGTAGAAGGCAACCGTATCATCAACACCCTCCCCCATTGCCGCTACATCGAGAGAAAAGAGAACGTGGGCAGGGCTGCCATCCGCAACTTCCTGGCAAGGGAGGCGAAATATACCTGGCTGCTGCTGGTGGATAGCGACCTGCATATCGACCACCCTAACTTTCTACTGAACTATCTGAAGGCAGAAGGCGACATCATCGTGGGCGGACTCAAGATTGGCGGAGATGCTGAAGCCCTGAAGCATAACCTGAGATACAGATACGAAAAGGTATGCGAGGCGGCTCACGATTATCAGCATAGAAAGGAAAAAGGCGACCGGGAGTTCAGAAGCACCAATTTCCTTATCGCCAGAAACATCCTGCTCTCCTGCCCCTTTGATGAGAACTTCAGATACTACGGCTATGAGGATGTTCTGCTGGGCAAGCAACTCAAAGCCCAAGGACATTCCATCACCCATATCGACAATGCCATCCTGCTGGATGAATACGAAGGAAACTACCATTTCGTGCAGAAGACGGAAGAGGCTTGCCGAACGCTCTATCTCTTCAGAGAGCAACTGAAAGGCTATTCGAAACTCATCTGTTATGCTGAAAAAATGAAGCGTTGGCATCTGACAGGCATCTGCCGCGCCCTTTTCACATGGCTCAGTTTGCCGATAAAAGCCAGGCTTACAGGCAATAATCCAAGCGTTTTTTGGTTTAATATATATAAGTTATTATATTATATGCATCTATGAGCAAGAAAATACTGATGATCCTCTCGTTCCTGATTCTTCAGGTTGCCGCTTTCCAGAGCAGCGCCGCCATCGGCGACTGGAAAGCCTATATGGCGTACAGCGAAGTGCAGGAAATAGAAGAAGCCGGCAACTGGATATTCGTGCAGGCTTCCTGCAATCTCTATGCTTACAACAGAAACGACCAGAGCATTCAGACCTTCAGCAAGATGGACTTTCTGAACGACTGCGATATCCAGCACATCGCCTACAACAAGACTGCCAAGCGGCTGCTCATCCTCTACAACAATGCCAACATCGACCTGATGAACACCCAGAACTGGAGCGTGCAGAATCTGCCGGATTACTATTCTGCCACCATCACGGGCGACAAGACCATCAACGATATCTATATGTATGGCAAATTCGCCTATCTGTGCTATGGACTGGGCATCATCAAGCTCAATATGGCGGATGGGGAAATCAGCGATACTTATCCACTGGGATTCAAGGTGAACTGGTGCGAAATCAGGGATAACCAGATCTATGCCTACAGCAAGGAGGAAGGTACCTATCGCGCTGCCCTCTCTGACAACCTGCTCGACCGAAACCGATGGAGCAAGGTGGGGGCTTACACCGCTCCCAAGAAAGAGGACAAGAGCGAACTGATGAAGCTGGTAAGTAGCTTGCTGCCGGGAGGTCCGAAGTATAATCATTTCTGGTATATGAAATTTATCCACAACCAGCTCTATACCTGCGGCGGCGCCTTTCTTTCGGGTACATCCCTTGCCACCCGTCCCGGTACCATCCAGGTATTGAACCAGGACAACTGGACCATCTATCAGGATGACATCAGGAATACGACGGGTTATCAGTATCAGGATATCAACTGTGTAGAACCGGATATCCACCAGCCGAACCACGTGTTTGCTTCGGGCAGAACCGGACTCTATGAGTTTACAGACGGCAAACTGACACATTATTATAATAAGGACAACAGTATCCTGGAAGCTGCCGTGGATAGAGGAACGGTGCTGGACAACAACTATGTGCTGGTGCATAGTCTGCTATCGGATGAAAGCGGAAAGCTGTGGATTCTCAACAGTCAGGCTACCCACCGCTCCATCATCGAGATGAAAGACAACCAGTTGATAGCCCACGACCAGAAGACATTGAATCCGAACGGCTACAGTCTTTCGGCAATGACGGGTCTGATGAAGGACAAGCAGGGCAGGCTGTGGTTTGTGAATGACTTCCACGAAACTCCAGCCATCGTCTGCTACCAACCGGAAACCGACGAGGTGAAGATGTTCAGCAAGCCCTTCACCAACCAGGATGGTGCGGAAATCAATCTCTATTATATCAGATGCATCAAGGAAGACCTGGAGCATAATCTGTGGATAGGAACCGACCAGGGACCTTTCTACATCACTCCGCAAATCCTGGATGATACGCAGCCAACGCTTACCCAGGTGAAAGTGCCGAGAAACGACGGTACCAATTATGCCGACTATCTGCTGGGCGGTGTGGATATTACCTGTATGGCGGTGGATCAGGCAAACAGAAAATGGTTTGGTACCAGCAACAACGGTGTCTATCTGATCAGCGCTGACAATATGGAGCAGGTTCACCACTTTACGGCAACCAACAGCAAGCTGCTGTCGAACAACATCGAATCGCTCGCCATCAACGATGCTACCGGTGAGGTGTTTATCGGAACCAACAAGGGTCTCTGCTCCTATATGAGCGATGCTACCGCCACCAACGAAGAGATGACTAAAGACAATGTATGGGCTTATCCGAACCCGGTAAAGCCAGACTATACAGGCCTCATCACCATCACCGGTCTGTCGCTGGATGCGGATGTGAAGATAGTCAGTACCAACGGAACCCTGGTGAATCAGGGAAGAAGCAACGGCGGCACCTATACCTGGAACGGCTGCGACCTGAAAGGCAGAAGAGTGGCTAGCGGAATCTATATGGTGGAAACCGCTACCAGCAACGGCGAGAAAGGTACCGTCTGCAAAATAGCCATCATCAGATAAAAGAGAGACAGCATCTTCTATCAGGAATATCAAGAGAGCAAACAATGAAACTCAGTATCATCATCCCCGTATATCGTGCCGAAGATACGCTCGAAAGATGTATCGGGAGTATCCTACAGCAATCATTCACCAGCTACGAGCTGATTCTCGTAGATGATGGATCGCCTGATGCGTGCCCTCTGCTCTGCGATGAATATGCCAGGAAAGATAGTCGTATCCACGTTATCCACAAGGAAAACGGAGGTTTAAGCGATGCCAGAAATGTGGGGATAAAGAGGGCTAAAGGACTGTATATCACATTTATAGACAGTGATGATGCTATAGGGGAAAACTCACTCCAACATCTGATGGAAGAACTTTATCAACATCCCGATGTGGATATTCTGGAATATCCCATCATGGAGAGAATCGGTCATCCCCATCGGGAAAAGCTCCTCTCCTTCTCTCCGAAAACCTATCAGAATGCCATCGAATACTGGTGGGCGGAAAAGGGCTATCATCATACCTATGCCTGCAACAAGATTTTCAGGCGTTCGCTGTTTCAGAACATCGAATTTCCGAAAGGAAAAAGCTTCGAGGATGTGTGGACGATTCCGAAACTGATAGGGCTGACGGAGACAGAGATTACTCCGGATAGGGCGGTGGTTCCTCCTCCACACTTGAAAATAAGGGTGACGGATGTAGGGAAGTATCTCTATTACTGGAATCCTCACGGCATTACATCGCAGGCAGAATATTCAGATTTGCTTCAGCTGTATCTGGGACAGAAGCAGGCTTTGATGAAGCTGGAAATAGCGGGTAGAGAAGAAATCCTGCCAAAAACTCCTGCAACAGAAGAAATCCTGCTGAAATATCAGTCTTCATTAGAAGATTTTCTGACGCAGCATCTAAATGTCCTGCTCGATCTCTACGATTTATCGGGAAGATATGAACCAGCTCCTCCCCTTATCCACGCCGTGAAATGGCTGGAAGGAAAAACGGGGATTCATTCGTTCAAACTCAAACTATTCAATATTTTAGGTTATCATTCATTATGCAAAATCAATCATCTTATACACAGAATATACAGGCACCCTTAGTAAGTTTCATCATCACCACTTACAATATGCCTACGGAATATCTGGAGGAATGCATCAAAAGCATCCTACAGCTCTCGCTCAATGCCAGGGAAAGAGAAATCATCCTCGTGGATGATGGAAGCGATATCTGTGCAATCAATGAGCTCACGGAATATCTGTCGCAGATCATCTATCTGCGACAGCCTAACCAGGGAGCCAGCGTGGCTAGAAACTATGGTATGATGATTGCCAAGGGCAGATTCATCCAGTTTGTGGATGGCGACGACTATCTGGTACAGACCGCCTACGAACATTGTCTCGACATCGTAAGATATCATCAGCCAGACATCGTGACTTTCAACTATGTAAAAAACAGGCAGACGGATACTCCTCCTTACGAATTGCCGACACCGATATCGGGCACTGCCTATTTGAGCAATCATAACCTGCATGGTTCTGCCTGCTCCTATATTTTCCGCAGCAGCATCAGAGGCACCCTGCAGTTTACGCCGGGCATCGTATATGGAGAAGATGAGGAATTTACCCCTCAGCTCTTCCTGCGTGCCGAAAGAATCTTCAAGATGGATACTGAGGCTTATTACTATCGTGAGAATCCGAACTCCGTAACCCACCAGATGGATCATGAGAAGATTACCCGGAAAATGGATAACAGTCTGGAGGTAATCCTGCATCTGCAGAAACTGCTGGATAAGATTCCGGTGGCAGAAAGACAGGCGTTGAGCCGCCGCATCGCCCAACTCTCGATGGATTATCTGGTGAATAATATCCGTCTGAAACATTCGCTGATAGCCCTGAACCACGCCATCAAGAAGTTGAGAAAGCATGGACTCTATCCACTTCCAGACAAGGAATACACCAAGAAATATACCATGTTCAGAAAGATGATAGGTACCTACATAGGAAGAATGGCGCTCCTCTTTTTCATCAAGAAATAAATGAGGAGTTAAAGGAGTTAATCAATAAGAAGATGAAGATACTATTAATGGGAGAATACAGTAACGTACATGCCACACTTGCCGAGGGACTCCGCAAGCTGGGACATGAAGTTACCGTGCTCTCCAACGGCGACTTCTGGAAGAATTATCCACGAGATATCAACATGGTGAGAAAGCCTGGAAAACTGGGTGGAATCCTGTATTTGATAAAGTTATACACAATTGTGCATAAGTTAAGGGGATACGACATCGTTCAACTCATCAACCCGATGTTTCTGGAGTTGAAGGCTGAGCGTATCTTCCCGATTTACCGGTATTTGAGAAAGCACAACAGGAAGGTGGTGCTGGATGCATTCGGTATGGATTACTATTGGGTAAGCGTCTGCTGCCAGGATAAACCATTGAGATACAGCGATTTCAATATAGGAAATGAATTACGTACCAATGCCGACGCCCTGAAAGAAAGAAAAGACTGGCTGGGAACCGCCAAGGAAAGACTCAACCAAATGATAGCTGAAGATTGCGACGGCATCATTGCGGGACTTTATGAATACTGGGTATGTTATCAACCGCATTTTCCACAGAAAACCACGTTTATCCCCTATCCTATCCACACTTATACACAATCCTATCAGGATAGGGATAAAGGGGCATCTTCTGTAGATACTTCTTCTGTAGGTATCCCCAGAAGACCTTCCCAAAAGTTGAAGTTATTCATAGGTATCAACAAAACCAGAAGTGAGTATAAGGGTACGGACATCATGCTGAAGGCTGCCCAGGCTATCGCCGAGAAATATCCGGAAAAGGTAGAACTGCGTATCGCCCAAAACGTGCCTTTTGCGGAATATGTAAAGATGATGAACGGCAGCGATGCCATCCTCGACCAGCTCTACAGTTATACGCCATCCATGAATCCGCTGGAAGCTATGGCGAGGGGCATCATCTGCATAGGTGGTGGAGAACCGGAAAACTACGAGATTATCCACGAGGATCATCTCCGTCCTATCATCAATGTGCAGCCCAACTATGAGAGCGTATATCAAGAGTTGGAGCACCTGGTGCATCACTCCGAACTGATACCGCAGCTTAAGCAACAGAGCATCGAATACATCAACAAGCATCATGAATACATAAAGGTAGCTAAAGAATATGAAGAATACTACAAGAGCCTGTTAGCCTAGGCTCTTGTAGTATAGCAGAAATTAAATCTTTTCCCATTGCAACGGTTCTTTAGCCTTGACTTTTGGATAAAAGTTAAATGATAATCACACTACCACCTCATACAATTTTTTGTCTCCTATTACCACCTCATGCAAACCAGGCTGTTTGTTCCTGTTGAAGCAGAAACTGAGCATATAGCCTGTCTGTAAATGGTAATAGTCGAGATATTCGCTGAGTTGTAGCTCACCTCGCTCATTGTAGGCTTCGCCTCGCCAAATCTTCAGCTCTACCACATATTGCTGACCAAGATAGTCGATGATGACATCGGTATGGAAGTATCCTTGGCATTGGAAATAAAGAGATTATAAAGCCAAGTCTCGAAGATACGGCAATAAATAAGGGTAGCCCCTTGGTACTCCTTGACAAAATTAAACATAATAGCGATATTGAGGTCCCTGTCATAATAATTAAAAGAAACCCGTTTGCCACCAAAGATAATCGCCTTCAACGTTTCCGCAAGAGAAGGGAATTGGCTCACCTTCTTTTCCATATCGTCAAACAGGGTATTATGCTCCTTCAGGAGATGGTTCACCGCTGCCAATACACCTTCCCTGTCCCAAGTTAGACCACCCTCATCCATGATTTGACAGATGCGGCTCACCAAGAATGGATAACCCGAAGTATAGTCATAAATCATCTGACCTACGAAATGTTCATCGAAGTCAATATGATGGTCTGCCTTATATTCTGCCAGCATCCCTGCGATGCCATCGGCAGGTAGGCTCATGTTAGTATCAAAAGTCACAGCAATGTTCCAAGGCGAATTGTACTGATGCTGCTCTTCCGGACGGAGTTTCAATTTCAAGTTCTTGACATCATAGACGCCTGCGAGGATAACCGACTGGAAAGTAGGGCGTTCATCACGCTTAAGATACATATTACGAAGGAGTCCCAAGAAATGAATGAACTCTATATGATTGCCCGCAGCATCCACTTCATCTATCAAAAGAACTATCTTATCTGTTTTTGCCATTTTAGAAACCGTTCTATTAAAAGACAGACTATCCATCGTCTTGTCTTCACTCGAAACAGATAGCCTGAGGACTTCTTTAGAAGAATCGGACAAATTCTGAACCTCATCCCACTCCACACTATCATTCATCAGCAACAAGGATGCAAACATTAAGGTCTCATCACTCTTGAATGCACTATCCCCAAGCCCCTCGAAGCTCAAAGAGAACACAGCATACCCTTCTCCCTCAAGCTTTTTCTTGAGGAGAGCCAAAGTCGTGGTCTTGCCATACTGACGGCCTCTATTGATGCAAAAGAAATTGCCACGGCGCACCAATTTGGCAGCAGCCTCCACCTGACGGCTGATATCAACCATATAGTGCATGGATGGGATGCACTTACCTGTCGTATTGAATACCTTCATATCGCTTGATGTTATATCTTAATACTGAAGTTTCGCTAGTGCCTTCCTGCCGTCCCCTTCGGGGACCGGAGGTTGCTTGCGAAACTTGAATTATGTAATTTATTGATTTACAGTGCAAAGATACAACTTTTATCCAAAAGTCAAGGCTAACAATAGTTAATTTTATCCAAAAGTCAAGGCTAAAGAACCGCTACAATGGGAAATATTTAATTTCTGCTATGCCACATGAGCCTAGGCTAGTAGGCTCTTGTAGTATTCTTCATATTGTTTTTCGATGCACGATTTTTGCAAGTATAGTCTTTTCATAAGCCTTGTCGTTTCTATTTTGATGAATTAAATAATAGCCCTTACGCAGTAAAACGTGCAAAAATCCCTCAATGAGGGATAAAAATGATTAAATTCATCCCTCATTGAGGGAGGTTTTTAGAAGAATTCATCCCTCATTGAGGGATTATTTGTATCTTTGTTGCGGTTTTTAATGATATTCATCTAAAAGATAACCCAAGCCTGAGGTCTGTACTCACCCCTAATCCCAACATAGGAAATTTAAGGGAAACTTTCTTCTATAGAGTTATTCTGTTAACCACTACCAAATAATTTATGATAAATTTGTTTATTGCCAATAAATAAATCTACGGCTTTTTATTTACTGGCAATAAATAGATTGGTGATATTTTGAGAAAATATTCTTGTTTTAATAGAGAAGTTTTGGAGAAAAATACCATCTTTGCAGCGGCTGGAACTTGGAAAAGTAACGATAGCGCAGGAGAAAGGTCTATATGACACGATGAGAAGTGGCATATAGACCCTTTAATTGCGAATTATTTCTTCTGTTCCATATCAAAAGAAATTTAGTTTCCCAATTCTAGCTGATTCTTCACAAGGTTATAATACGCCCCTCGCTTAGCGGTAAGCGATTCGTGATTGCCTATCTCAACCACCTTTCCCTGGTCGAGGACTACAATCTGGTCGGCATTCTTCACCGTACTCAGGCGATGCGCCACAATGACAACCGTCTTGCCTTGATAGAACTTATCCAGATTCTCCACGATATTACGCTCATTGTTGGCATCTAGCGAGTTGGTCGCCTCGTCCAGGAAGATATAGTCAGGATTCTTATAAACAGCTCTCGCTATCAGGATGCGCTGCTTCTGTCCCTGGCTCAGTCCTACGCCATCACGCCCTATCTTGGTGTTGAATTTCAGCGGCAAGGCCATCACATACTCCTTGATGCAAGCTATTTCAGCAGCTCTCATCAAACGGTCTTCATCTATTTCTGCATCATCCACGGCTATGTTGCGCCCGATGCTTTCCGAGAAGATGACGCCCTCCTGCATCACCACACCACACTGCCGGCGCCACCATTTCCTGTTGAGCTGATTGATGTCGGTATCGCCAATGGTGATTTTTCCTTCCAGCACCGGGTAGTAACCCAGCATCAATCGGATGAGTGTGGTTTTTCCGCTGCCCGATGCTCCCACTATCGCCGTCACCTTGCCTTGAGGAATAAGAA
>OHWG01000349.1_pt1 | contig 30514 bp, 37 predicted proteins | sample 1579621 | NCBI WGS metagenome assembly OHWG01 (sample SAMEA3882544, study PRJEB24775) | human gut metagenome | biome: human-associated habitat; feature: intestine environment; material: feces | place: Netherlands | collected 2009/2010
CGGTCATATCCTGCTGTTTCAGCATGTCTTTTTCCCTTTTCCGGTTAACGTGACATACCAATAACTCTTGTCTAAAAAGCCAGCAAGCTGAAAGACAGGTATTCACCACCAGCACGTTTACTGTACTGATGCGATTTCAGTCATAAAAAACCCGCCAGGCGGCGGGTTTAAGTTGTGTGGCGTAGTAACCACTCTTAACATACTGACATACTTTTTGCGGACCGCGCTAATCATTTTTTACTTTTTTGGGCAGCCAGTCGTCCATCTCCAGCCTTACACCCAGCATCGACAGACATCCGTCAATAAATCCTTCAGCAATCTGCATCTCAATTCGTATTGCCTTTTCGCTCTTCTTTCTTGTTCTGGCAATCTGCCTTTTTGATATGCGCAGCAGATAATGAGCTACCAGCAGCGAATACTCGTCCGGTTTTTTCTTCTTCAGGCGCGTAAGGCAGTTTTCGATGATAAGGCCGTCATCATCGCTGCAGGCCGGGCGAGGTTTAGCGGTGGATGGTAAAAGGCCTTTAAATCCAGCAGCTATCGGAGAATAGTCCACCCCGGCGTTACCACTTGCCGCCCATGCCCCCCAGCGTTCGAGAACCATCTGAATATCACGCATCAACTTTCTCCACAAAATCAGGACAGCACACCAATCGCCAGCGCGCGATCGATAAAACGAAATATCAGCTCCAGCTGGGAGCCATACTTCTCTTCAAATGCCACGGTATCCGCATGCAGCTCGTCGTGATGCTTTCTGCACAAAGGCAACACAAAGAGGTCATGCGCTTTTGTACCCATTCCGCCCTGACCGTGACCTATCAGGTGGTGGGGATCATCAGCAGGTTTTCCACAACATGCGCACGGCTGCGTCTTAACCCAGCGCGTGTACTTTTCATTAACCCAGCGGCGACGTTTTGGGCGTAACATAAAAGACTCCGGCGACTCCGGATCCACTTTCAGCGCCAGCACCTTTTTCGCTTTATCCCGGATAATACTGGTGGCGGGAACCGAAGGCACAAGGTCACTTTCCCGGGTGACAGACGGCACAACCGTCTTCGGTAATCTCAGTACCTTACGGGCTGCACTTTCCGGTAAGGCATCCGCCAGGTCATTACGAACCAGCCACCAGCACAGTTCCGGCATTGTCACAACGTGACTGTCATCAAAACCAAGATCACGGCGCACAACAGACAACACCCAGCGGGCACAGTTATCCGTTGCCATTGATTCCAGCCGTTCCGTGAACTGGTCACGGAGGAGATTGTCACAGTGCCAGCACAGACGGATTGCGCCTGGCGCGTGCCGCATTGTGGTCATGTTCTCGCTGTGCCAGTCGGAATGAGGCCACTGACAGCCCTTTTCACGAAGTAACCAGCTCTCAAGGCATTCCACGCCACCAGCACGACGGATCACCGCCTCATTGCGGAACACGGCCCGAACGGCAGGATCATCCGCCAGCGGTTGTGATGCCGCCGGAACGGCACCACTGGCGAAAGATGAATAACGCTCCGGCTCAGGCTCCAGCAGGACACGCCCCTGCATAAACAGGGGCATCAGCTCTGAACCTGGCCTGAACAATACGATCCCCATACGCGGGGCAATTTCAGGGGTCAGTAGTGCTCTCAACGTAGAACCTCACAGCACAATCTGTTTCAGTTTCTGTACCGCTTTCCCCATATCCGCCATAGCATCAACAAACTCATCAAATTTACGACTTGCCATTCCATACGCCTGGAGGATTTCCAGTTTCAGAGGATCCAGTTGCTTTTTAATTTCCGCACGATCATTAAATTTCTTCTCTGCTTCTTCCGCAGCCCTGATCAGCTCCTCAGCATGCCTGCGTAATTCATCCGGAGTAACGGTCTTTTTAATCACAACGGGTTCCTCTGTTTTTACTGGTATTTCACTATTTACTGCCTGATGTCCAAATTTAGGATGATGTAACGTTGTAGTTCTTCCATCATTCGCAACGACCAGAAGTCCACTGTCGCGGATAATGCCAATGAGTATCTCCTTATCCCTTTTATTCAGTAGACTGTACGCCTGCACTTTCTGTGATATCTGGGTCAGTGTTGCGCCTTCCGGCATTCGTTCAACAAAACGTTTAACCCTGGATAAAACTGGCTGCAGATGGGGTGGTGTAATTCTCATGCTCCACGCCTCCCATCAGTGAACGGTATCGAGCAGCTTTAACAGCTCAGGGAATCGGGATTCGAAGAAATGCGGCTGCGTCTCGCGCGGATTTGCAGGACTGGTGATGTTCTTGCCGAACATGCAGCCTTTCGCTGTCAGCGACCAGAATTTTTTGATGTTGTTAATCGCGGTACGGCTGTATCGTTCGCGTTGTTCAACGATCCCCAGCTTCGCCATCTGGTGATATGCCTGATTAGCCGTCAGGCGGATACCATACTGCTTCAGCAGTGCACTCAGCGACAGCGTAGGGCGGCTTGAACCATCTGGCGCATCAGCAGGTGCATCAATGGCATAGATCGGCATAAGTTCAGGAAGACCAGCTACCTTTGATAATTTCTGGTATGCACCAAGTTTCGAGGAGTTTGACAGATTTAGAGTCTTTGCTGCTGATTCAAGCAGAATGACCCCGGATTTAATTTTGTCGGATGTGGTTTCTTCTGGTGATGAATTATGAAGCGCATCAAAAGTACGTATCACTTTTAAGCTGAATGCCGGGCTGATCCACATTGCATATGCATAGACCAGCTCTTTACAGACATACGTCCCACCATTGCGCCCCTGAATGGTGATGACAGGAATACTACGGGAATCTCCCGTAGTTTCTTCTTCCAATAATTCCACAAGAGCCTTCGTTTCAGGACGACGCATAAACTCGTGAACTTCCAGCGAACGGGAGGAGCGATTCTCACCAGCGGCAAGAAGAGCAGCTTTCTGAAGGTCGTTAAGACAGTAGTTAGATTCGAAGTACTGGCGCACAGAAACGCCATCAATTACAAGCAACTGATTCATTGGTTTCTCCACAAATTTTTATCCACGAGCGGGACTGCACTCCCTTTTCGTTGATGCAGGATGAACTTACTGCGATTTTTAATAGTTATCAAGGATACACTGTTCATAAATACAGTATCTTTAACGAGGTAATACCCAAATTTAGGGTGTTGCTCAATTCCGTTACCGAGTTGCTAATTTGCAACTCGCTTTTTCGTACTTACTGATAGTGATCTCGACCTTCCCTTCCGGGATAACCGGTCCCCACTCCACCAGCATTCTTTTCACCTGGCTGTCGTCTTCCCACACACCCGCGTGGGTCAGGGCGTCAAACAGCGCCTTGTTATAGTTGTCCAGATCGCGGATCCGGTTATCCGGAGGAAACAACACGATCTCCACTGAAGCAGGTGCCGACGTTGGTTTCGGCAGACGACGTAACTGCTCAACTATTGCTGCACACGCCGCGCTCTGGAATTTTCGCCCCGCCGCGCTTATCAGGCTCTTACCAGCAAACGCCCCTTTGTTAGGGTGTCGCCAGTACGTGTTCACGCTGGGCGGAAAAGGCAGTATTAGCTTCATACTTTCAGGCCCCTCTCATGTAACCAGTGGGCTGCACGCAGCCTGGCGTTTGCCTCACCGGCAAGCAGGGCGCGGATAATCCCGACCGCCTCGCTGTCGTCGTCCTTCACCGCGGTATGAAGAGTGATACCCCGGGCCACGCCACGCTTTATCGTGATGACACCTTTTTTCTCCAGTGCTCGAAGATGCTCCACCGCTGCATTCACCGAACGGTATCCCAGCATGGTTGCCACCTCCTGATTGGTTGGCGGGAAGCCACGTTCTTTCTGATAAGAAATCAGCATATCCAGCACCTGCTGCTGGCATTGAGTTAATGTCGTCATGCCGCCATCTCCCTGACCAGTTTTTCCGCCTGCTGGCGAACCTGCGCCAGAAAGGCCTCACCACATGCCTCAAGTTCATCGCGCCCGATGTAGCTGATTGCCGCTCCCTTCCAGGTCTTGTCGAAAACAGCAATAGCACCAGCGAAGAAAGCACCTGTTGGCACCTGCTTTTCGTCTTTCGGGATAAACCAGGCTGGCAGTTCAAAACCAATACGCCCGCGAATAAAAGCAATATGATCTGCATCTTCCGGCCACCACACTTCGCTGGTGGCCGCTTTGATCAGGAAAACATAGCGCCCGCCTTTATCACGCATGGCACTGGCATGCTTCATGATGTAACGCATGCCGGTGATGTATTGTCCCTCATGCTGACTGGCGCGGCTGTACGGGGGATTACCAAAGGCAGCACCTTTAAGCTCCGCAAGACGTTCTGACCAGTCATGTGCCAGCGCGTTGTCTTCCGCCGTGTAATACGCGGCACATTTGGCGTTATCACCGTCAGTAAACAGATCCAGAACAAACGGGCCAAACAGGGTGTTAATTCCCCAGAAAATGTTGTCCGGCGTGCGCCACTGATCGCCCACTTCCTTCAGTTCATGGGCTGGTTTGTTCCGTAGTTCCACCAGCGCCTGGCAATATTTATTACTCATTAAGCCCCCACGTAATTCCCTGACAGATACCACTCATCACCCGCTACAGCGCGCTTTCTGCTTTTCCGTAAGCACCGCTCACGACGCGCCAGAAAATTGTTTCGTTCTGGCTGGGAGTGGCTTTCACGGAATGCCGCCATCCACACGGTTGCAGCACGACGGTATAAGCCCCTGGACTCCAGTTCTTCCGCCTGGCGGGTCAGGCACAAAATCACCCGGGGATCGTTAGTGCCGACATAGAAATTGCGCACAGGTATGGTTTCAAGAACAGGTTGCAGTTTCTCCTCCTGCGATATCTCAGCCTGGTGTGGGAAATGTCTGCGTGTTTTCCCTTCACAACAGTGAGCCACACGGCCACTCTGACGTAACTTGCTTGCTGACTGCAGAACGCACTGTCGTGAGTAACCAGCAAAAGCATCCGCAATGTCACCTGAAGTACACCCCGGATGGGCTTCAATGAATTTCTGTACATCGTTCATCAGACTCATGATCACCCCCTGAATCCTGTCGGGATCTGGCTGTAGTCCACGTTGTCGTAACTGGCTTTGAAGTACGGGTCCTCGCGTCTGGCTGCAGATACCGCAGGAACTTCCCAGGATTCTTCGAAATGACGATCCGGACCAAAGAACGTGACAGCCTGTTTCACAAATTGTGTGCCGCTATTGCCCATCGCAGATACCCAGCCCGCGTAGCGTTTCACACCTTCCAGCATGGTTTCGGGGTTTACCCCCTCGTTCAAACGGGCTTTCCAGGCTTTGAAGGCTGCTGATTTTGAATTGCCACCAGCACGTTTGGGATATTCCTGCCAGGCCTGTTCAAATTCCGGTGAATATTCCTGTCGGGCAGAACGCGCTGGCGCAGACGCGTCAGCGGATGCATCAATAGTGTTTTTAGTCTCCGTTGTAATCTCTGTAGTAATCTCTGTATTTGTATCAACATTCGGCGTATCCCCTGTTCCGTTATGACGTCGGGGGGTGTTCCGTTTTAACGTAATAGCTGTATCGCTGATTGCATTATTGCTGTTACTTTCTGGCGAAACAGAAGAAGGTGTGGTGATGGCCGCAATTGCCTGTGGGTTGATCCCGACAAACAAAATATTGCTGCATTTCACCCCATCGAGCATTTCCACCGTGCGTAAATCCAGAGTAATAAACCCTGCATCGCGCAGACGCTTCAGCGCATCTGCGGTTTCCCTTTTCCCGAAACCAAACTGCTCAGCAAACGCCTGGTAGCTTCTTTGCAGTTTGTCGCCCTGAAAACGCTTGCGATATCCCAGCAACGCTCCGGTGTGCTCATCCCTGACCTCTGTCGGGCGGTACCAGTAAACGATCTCTGAAAGCAGAGCGATAGCCGTCGCATCCGGACGCCCACTGGGTAGTCGAATATATTTCCACCAGGTCGCAGGTGTAACATTGCCGGAAATATTAATTTGACCAATAGCCATAACTTCCGGTGTGGGGGCGTAACGGCTCATACAACCTCCTTCCGCAGCATGAGAATTGTGTAGCCACGCGCAGGTTGTAGTCTGGCTTTTGCATCAATAGTAAGCGTTGCAATTTTTCGGATATGAAGATAACCAGCTCTTTCCAGTGCCAGGGTTTCCCTGAATATCGCTTGCTTAGAACAACAGCAGAAATCAGCAAGCACCTGATGATCAATAACTCTCTCGCCTTCACCGTCTGAAGAACCCGACATCAAAACGCGCAACATAATCAGGCGCTGAATCGGGTTATCGAAAGCACATCCGCACACAAACTGAAAACAGTTCACGCCACACCTCCCAGACGCTTAAACATTTTTCCGGAGCAAAAGGCTATAAGCGGCATACTGATGCGGTAATTACGGCCCAGCGGTTCACAAATCACCTTCTGACATTCACGGTCAACCAGGCTGACACGTAGAACATGCCCTGCAGGCGTGGTGTACCACTGACCAGGACGAGGACAACGGAAAGTCTGATTGGTAAACCGTTTGAAAATATTCCGGATCATTTGCGCCCCCTTACCTCTGAAGGGTTCAGCGACAAATTTATGAGACTGGCCAGTAGCGCCGCGTCGTTGATGCGGTCATACAGACTTACAGCCAGCGGGGATTCGGCTTTTGCCAACATGGGATAAAGCTGCTGCAGCCAGACCTTGTGGATTACCGACAGGTGGGAGTAAAGCACGCTGGCGTTATCTGCGGCATCGCTCAGCGTGGATGGCTTTGAAAGCAGTTTTTCCATCTGGTTAAAGGCATTGATGTATGCCTCTTTGAACCGGGCAGCACGTTTACCCGTGAAACCCATAGCAAGAAACGCAAAACCGTCTCGTGTGATTTGATAGCAAGGGAGCTTGCGTGTACCACCGTTCGGTTGATTTACCGAAATCGATGTCTCCGCAAAATTGCGGGCACAAAACTCTGGGGAACAATCCAGAGTGCGGATCTTTTTCAGCACATCGTCGTGACGCTTGGAGAAGGAGTTGGCAACAGCCAAAGAAGTGGTAACGGCCTGGCCGTTGTCAATGGTGATTTCAGGTTGAGTGAGGGCTGGGTTCGTAGCCATGATGGCAGCCTCCGTTGACAGTGAAAAACTTCCACCACCGGAAACGCCAATTTCACTGGTGGTGAACTGGACGGGGTTGGCGTAACCGGCGTCAACGGAGACCGGCGCACCTTTCGGTGCCCCCGCCCAGCCCACCATAATCTGGATGTGAGCAAATGCGGACGATAAAAAAGACGCTGGCGCGTCATACATCGCCGTTGACAATTTCAGGACGCCAATCCCGGCACCCGCTTTATAAGGTGCCTGAACAGTGTAACGTCCCGGAATGGCAGAATCAATATGCTGGTGGTCCTTCACACTCAACAAAATCACGCCTGAATTTCCACAAAGGACTAAAGCACTCATGCGGGTAGTCTTTGCGAAGATAGATAACGCGCTGTGTTTCTGGCTCCCAACGAATAACATGGACATAAAGCCCTCTTCCGTCACGAAACCAGCGGTTAAGTTCCTGCACAACTCGCCCCCCACAGTCAGGTAAAGTTCTCTGTGGTTACTTACAGCCAGGTGATTTGGTAATCTGCATTCATGCCGTAACAACAGGTGTTCAGCGACGCTGACCACCAGCTGTTGCGACAAACGGTTATTTGCCGTTAAACTATTCATGCGTTAGTTTCTCCACAACCAGAAGCAATCGACGCCACGACGCCCGGAGCTGCACACTCGCGGGCGTTACTATTTTCTGGAGCGCAAAAGATTTTGTAGACCAGTGCTGCATGCTCCTGGAGCTTCGAAATTGAAAGATACAGTTCGTCGTTAATTGCTGTCTTCTCATGCGGTTCCACTACACCGTCTTCGATTGCTGAACGAATCTGTCTGGAATAACTGCCGATCTGTTCAATGACTTCCAGCAGGCGCTGGTTTATATCGGCGTTCTCTACTGCCTCAATTTCAGGAAGCGATACGAACACCCCACCAGCAGACTGTGCGACAGCATCCGCAATGTAGTGAGTGCCAGCCGCACGCTGTAAAACCATTGCCCATCCCAGCGGGAAAATCTGATCGCCATCTGCACGAAGGCGGTTGAATAAAGCGTTCTCTGTTACATCCAGCCAGTCAGCAGCTTCAGCGTAACCCCCAGGCAATGCCGCGATAGTTTTTCTGACAGCTTTCACGTACCACTCAGGTTGTTTTTCCACTTTCCAGTGATGCTTACCCACGGCTTACCTCCTGTTCCTGTGGTTTAAACCCATTCTGGTTTTGGCTAGATTGAAAACGTGCCGGATAAAGAATCTGCATTTCGCTGATTTCACCCTTAAAAAAATTGGCCAGACGTTCTGCAAGATCGATAGATGGAATTTGTTCCAGTCTTTCAATACGACTCAGCGTCGCTGGATTGACCTGAACGCCCGCAGCAACATGCTGCAAAGTAAATCCGTGCGCCTTACGCACATTCCGTAATGGTGATTGCATATAACCTCCACATATTGCGTGATGAGCATATTATTTCACGCAAATATTTTGCGCAAGTTGATTTGCTTAACGCGCAATAAAGAAATGTAATAAACGCATGAACATAGGAAATCGAGTCAGACAACTTCGCCAGGCGAAGAACATGAAAATCGCCGATCTCGCTGAAGCAATAGGAGTGGATGCGGCGAATATCTCGCGCCTCGAAACAGGTAAGCAGAAACAATTCACTGAACAAGCCCTGAGTAATATTGCCAGGAGCTTAGGTGTTGATATTGCTGATCTCTTTACCTCAGACCTCAAAAGTAATACTGTATGTAAAAACAGTATTAGTGAGGATGTTGCGCAGGTGAAGGATGTATTCCGTATTGAAATGCTGGATGTCAGTGCCAGTGCGGGAAATGGCCTTATCCAGGGCGGTGATGTCATTGATGTGATTCATGCCATTGAATACAGAACTGATAATGCTGTATCGATGTTTGGTGGACGACCAGCAAATCACATTAAAGTTATCAACGTTCGTGGGGACAGTATGTGTCCAACCATTGAGCCAGGAGATCTCATCTTCGTTGATATCAGTATCAATCAGTTTGATGGGGATGGTATCTATGTGTTTGGTTTTGATGATAAAATTTATGTCAAACGACTGCAAATGATACCTGACAAACTACTGGTAATTTCTGATAACCAGATTTACCGTGAATGGGGAATTACCAGCGAAAATGAACACCGGTTTATGGTCTTTGGAAAGGTCTTAATCAGCCAGTCACAAACCCTTAAGCGACACAATTAACCCTTACCTCCTCATCAATTAGCCACCCGAAGGTGGCTTTTCATTACTCATCAAATTGCATATCTCGCAACAAAAATACTTGCATAATGCGCAACTTCATTTTATCTTTCTTTCCAGACCAACAAACAAGGTACTAACAAAATTTGGTTGTAACACGGCGTATGGCACATGCGTCGTTAGCGGTCTGGGGACGTTAAAGGAGACAATCCACTCCTTGCTCGGGCAAACAAACCAGGTAGCCGGAATGTGCAAGTCAATGATGATGCTGATAAGACGCCTAACCAGCGTGGCGATTCGGTTTGACGCCTGGGAAGAGACCAGGGTGCAACGATGAGGGCATTTATGGAACCGCGACAAAGTGTGGTGCCGTAACTGGCTAAGTGCTCTCAGTGTTGTGGTGAAGGCGCAGGCTGATGCGCGAAAGACATTGCAGCTATTGCGGAAAAGAGCTGTTCGGCGGGGCAATTAAACGCCCGTGAGAGTCTGAAATAACCGCAAGCCGGAGATCAGCACCGGTCACCACAACAGCCACTGCTTTGGCGGTACCAGTTTGTACACTTGCTTCCGGCTGGTACCGCTCTTTTTACAAAACAGAGAAGAGCATCACCGGACGACGGGCTCATAACCCAATCCACCCGGGCGGCTGCCACCGCAGGTGTTCTTCTCTGTTTTGTGGAGAAACCAACCGACCTTGCAGGGTCGATATGATGAGGAGCAGCAAAATGGCTAGCGAACGCAGTACTGATGTGCAGGCATTTATCGGGGAGCTGGACGGCGGCGTATTTGAAACCAAAATCGGCGCTGTTCTCAGTGAAGTCGCTTCAGGTGTGATGAACACGAAAACCAAAGGGAAGGTCTCGCTCAACCTGGAAATCGAACCGTTTGATGAGAACCGTGTGAAAATAAAACACAAACTCTCATATGTTCGTCCGACTAACCGCGGGAAAATTTCCGAAGAAGACACCACCGAAACGCCGATGTATGTCAATCGCGGTGGTCGCCTGACTATTCTGCAGGAAGACCAGGGACAATTACTGACTCTTGCCGGTGAACCTGACGGAAAACTCCGCGCAGCAGGTCATTAATATCGTTCTTAATTAACTGATTATTTATCTCATCACTGAATATCTTAATATAGTGAGGACTTATTATGTCTCAGAACTTAGACGCAACCGCAATTAATCAAATCCATGCCCTTATTTCTGCTCAGGGTGTTAATGAAATTATCAGTAAGATTGGTGCCGATGCTGTGGCATTGCCTGAGAATTTCCGCATTCATGATCTGGAAAAATTTAATTTAAATCGCTTCCGTTTCCGTGGTGCGCTTTCCACTGCCAGCATCGATGACTTTACCCGTTATTCTAAAGATCTTGCAGATGAAGGCACCCGCTGCTTTATCGATGCTGATAATATGCGTGCCGTCAGTGTGCTTAACCTGGGTACTATTGATGAACCAGGTCACGCAGATAACACCGCCACTCTCAAACTGAAAAAGACAGCACCGTTCTCTGCCCTGTTGTCTGTTAACGGCGAGCGTAACTCCCAGAAATCACTGGCAGAATGGATTGAAGACTGGGCCGACTACCTTGTGGGCTTTGATGCTAATGGTGACGCCATTCAGGCAACCAAAGCGGCTGCGGCGATCCGTAAAATCACAATTGAAGCGAACCAGACCGCTGATTTTGAAGATAATGACTTCAGCGGCAAACGCTCCCTGATGGAGTCTGTCGAAGCGAAGACCAAAGACATTATGCCAGTGGCATTTGAATTTAAATGCGTTCCGTTTGAAGGTCTGAAAGAACGTCCATTTAAATTACGCCTCAGCATTATCACTGGCGATCGTCCTGTACTGGTTCTGCGCATTATTCAGCTGGAAGCAGTGCAGGAAGAAATGGCTAACGAATTTCGTGATCTGCTTGTTGAGAAATTCAAAGACAGCAAAGTAGAAACCTTTATTGGTACTTTCACCGCCTGATTTCATTACTGCAAATGCTCCTGCGGGGGCATTTATGGAAACGTAATTAACTCAATAATCGCCGGATGGTGCGGGATTCCTTTTACCCGAATTCAGCGCGGTGCAGCGCATATAAAGTGGAGAACGAAATGTCATTTATTAAAACTTTTTCCGGGAAGCATTTTTATTATGACAAGATAAATAAAGACGACATCGTGATTAACGATATCGCGGTTTCCCTTTCAAATATCTGTCGCTTTGCAGGACATCTTTCACACTTCTACAGTGTCGCCCAGCATGCGGTGCTTTGCAGCCAGCTGGTGCCGCAGGAATTTGCTTTTGAAGCGTTAATGCATGATGCAACAGAAGCGTATTGCCAGGACATCCCCGCACCACTGAAACGACTTCTTCCTGACTATAAACGGATGGAAGAAAAAATAGACGCCGTAATCCGTGAGAAATACGGGTTACCTCCTGTTATGAGCACGCCAGTGAAATATGCCGATCTCATCATGCTGGCAACCGAACGCCGCGATCTCGGGCTTGATGATGGCTCTTTCTGGCCAGTACTGGAAGGTATCCCGGCAACAGAAATGTTCAAAGTTATTCCACTGGCTCCGAGCCATGCCTACGGGATGTTTATGGAGCGCTTTAACGAGTTATCGGAGTTACGCACATGCGCATGAATGTTTTCGAAATGGAAGGGTTTCTTCGCGGGAAATGTGTACCACGAGATCTGAAAGTGAATGAAACAAATGCTGAATATCTGGTGCGTAAATTTGCTGAAGCGGAGGCCAAGATTTTGGCTCTGTCCGAAGACCAACAGAAAGCGATTGAGTCAATTAAGCAGGCTGATGCAGCTGTTAAGTTGGCACACGAGAAGTTTTCGGCGCTGGCGGCGGAGAATGCGGGGCTGAAACACGCAATGGCCGTAACTCTTGAGCATGTGTCGGTCACGGATGCAGGGCAGGCTGGTGTTGCTGCAATGATTATCAACGATGCCCTGCACCACAGCGAAACTCCAGCCACCGATGCTTTCCTGGCTGAAATTCGTGCGGAAGCACGCAACGAGGGGATTAACTATACCGCAAGCCGTCTTGCTGCTGCTTTCAATCACGGATTTATCAATAAGTCTTTACGTGAAGTTTTCGACGTTACACGCATGATTCTGTCAGCGAAAGAAGAGTTGGCTAATGAACCACACCCGATTGATGGCCTGTCCGGTGAATATGCGGAGAAATCCCTAGAAGAATGGGCGGAACAGATTCGCAAAGGAGGCAACCAGTGAGCGGAAAAAGAATGACTAACAGAGAGCTTGTTGATGCCGCGATTAAGCTTGCTGGTGATTTTTATTCAATGATGGGGTACGCGCATCGCCCTGGATTCAAATATTGGGAATCACCGCATCCGCAAGAGCAACTGGTATTTCAAATGGCCTGCCGTGCTTTTGAGGTTATTCGCGGTTCTGATGTGATGGACGCCGTTGCCGACTTGGAGGATGAAGAGTGACCCAAATTAACTATCAGGCACTGCGTGAGGCAGCAGTAGCAATTGAAACAGTGGCAACGCCTCAAAAATTGCAGGCGTTTCGGATGAAGGTCACACCGTCGGTGGTACTGGCGCTGCTGGATGAAATTAAGCGCCTGGAGGACACAAATATTGATGCTATGTGCCGAATTGCAGAACTGGAAGCGAGGGAAGTTCAATTACCGACTCGCTACGACCTTCGATATGGACACCCGATAAATGCAGATGAGCGACAAGTCATGATACCTAAAGAAAATGGCAGTTGGCTTTACCTGATTGACCTAGAACACGCATTACGCGTCGCTGACATTCGCATCAAAGGAGAGTGATATGGCGTTAACACACCACGAACTCTGTCAGATTGCGTACAAGTTCCTTAAGCGCAACGGGTTCAAGGTTTGCTTTCATGACCGCTTTGTTGCTGTAACCAGTACCGGAGAACAGCCAGATGCTATGGGATTCAGAAATTCAGCATCATGCCTGATAGAGGCGAAGTGTTCTCGTGCTGACTTGTTGGCAGATAGAAAAAAGCGTTTCCGTAAAAATCCCTCACTTGGCATGGGCGACTGGCGATTCTTTATTAGTGAGCCGGAAATTATTTCAGTTGAGGATTTACCTCCCGGCTGGGGATTACTTCACGTTGTTAACGGAAGAGTACGGAAAGTACATGGATGGCCCAGGGGTAATTGCTGTTGGGGTAATCCTGACGATAAGCCATTTACCGGGAATAAGCAGGTTGAATGCGATTACATGTTATCTGCATTAAGGCGCATGGAGTTGAGAGGGCACCTTAATGAAATATATGACGGTGTGATTGTTAATAAGAAAGAAGGAAACGCGGCATGATCACTATTACCAAAGGGCGACTGCTGACAATCAAGCAGTGGCGCGAAACATACGGACCGGGTAGCAACGTTGTACTGCCAGCAGAAGAAGCGGAAGAACTGGCACGGATTGCACTGGCATCATTGGAAGCAGATCCAGTTAAACGAGTTAACTCAGATCAGATGCACCGAGTCTGCTTAGAAGCTAATCGCTATTTAGATAAATATGACGCGATGGCGAAAGAGGTAAATAAGTTGCTTGGACGCATCGCCCCGCCAGCGCCAGTATTTAACGGCGAATACGGTGACGCATATCAGGGCGCTCGTGAAGACCTGTCCATCTGGAAACGGCGAGCGCTTGAAGCTGATGAGCACGTTCGGCGACTGGAGCAAATCAATGACCACATGGTGAAAGAGGCGCAGGGAGAATCACGCATGGGCGAGCCTGTAATACGTGAGCCAGCACCGGTAGTGCCTGAAGAAGCAACTCCGGAAAACGTAGAAATGCTCTCTGGCTATGTTTCAACGTACAAATTAACCGATAGCGAGCGCGATATTGCTGCCGAAATATGGAACGCCTGCCGCGCCGCCATGCTTCAGTCCGGAAACTTTCGGGAAAACAAGAATTCGTCAACCAATAATTTTCGGGAAATCGCGGAAACGTCAACCAACTATCCGGCAATTCCTAGTGAGGTGTTGTCCGCAATCCTGAAGGTTGCCAGGATTCGTGCCGATTTCGATGATTTTGACGGTGACAGGCGAGGTATCGGTGATTGTCTGGATGAGGCTGAGCAAGAGCTTATCGTTACCATTAACAAATATGCCAGTCAGTTGGCAGCAGAACCTATAGCGCCTAATGACGTTCGAGAGCAGACAGCCATTCCACAAGTTCCGGTAACTCCGGATGGTTGGATAAGCTGTAGTGAGCGAATGCCGGACGACAGGCAGGAGGTGAATCAATGAGCTGGCCTGATGCAATCGTAACTCTGGGGGTGGTATTCGCAGCAGCGTTTGTTGTGTTCTCGATTTGTCGATGGGGATAACCACATGTTCGCTTTGATTCAACGCGGTCAGATATACACGGACAGAGCTGGATACCCCGTGGTGATTACTCGCATCACTGAGCACTCAGTGTTCTTTCGACGGATGGACGGACGATCCGGGCGGGTACGCATTGGTGAGTTAAACTGCCTGTTCGAACATATTGACCACCAGGAGTACCGCAAAATTCTCGCGGACACTGAGCAGGAAAAGCACCTGAAAAAATTACGAGCCATAAAAAGGAAGTAAAGAATGAATAAAGCATTTGAACGATGGGTCCACCAGCGTTACGGCAATCGCTATGACCTGACGCGAGATGTTGACGGCTTCTACTGTCGTTAAGTTGTGAAGCGAATGTTTGAAGTGTGGTGCCAATGCCGTGGATGAAAGTTTTATGAGGTTGGCATGCAGACAATCATCTATCAGATAACCCCCAGCAAATGGTGTACGGAGAGAGTCCTCATTGCATCAACAGGGCTAAAGCCTGGCACCATCGAGCGAGCCAGAAGAAAGTCATGGATGCAGGGAAAAGAATACCGCCATTACGCTGTAGAAGGTGAGCCGGGGCATTACAGTGAATGCCTGTACAACATCGAAGAAATTATGCGATGGATCGAAAACCAGAAACAACCAGGTGCCAAAAATGCAAGTTCCAGTTAACCTGTTAATGCTCCTGGACGTCTGGGAGGTTTTATGAGTAACGCATCATACCCGACAGGCGTTGAAAACCATGGAGGATCACTCCGTATATGGTTTCACTATAATGGCAAACGTGTCAGAGAAAACCTCGGTGTTCCTGACACAGCCAAAAACCGGAAGATCGCTGGTGAACTTCGCACTTCCGTTTGTTTTGCAATCAGAATGGGGAGTTTCGACTACGCCGCGCAGTTCCCTAATTCCCCTAACCTGAAACACTTTGGTCTGGGAAAAAGAGAGATAACCGTTAAGGCACTTTCGGAAAAATGGCTGGACCTTAAGAAAATTGAGATAGGAAGTAATGCATTCAGTCGGTATCAATCCGTGGTGAGAAACATGCTTCCTCGCATAGGGGAAAAACGTCTTGCTTCGTCGGTAACAAAGGAAGATTTACTGTTTATCAGGAAAGACTTGTTAACCGGGTATCATAATCTCTCTAACGGAAAAACAACGCCGATTAAAGGAAGGTCAGTAGTTACGGTTAATTACTACATGACGACAATTGCAGGAATGTTTCAATTTGCGGCTGATAACGGCTATATCGTGTCAAACCCATTTAACGGGCTGACACCATTAAAGAGATCCAGAACAGAGCCAGATCCGCTCACGCGTGACGAATTTATTCGCTTTATTGATGCCTGTCACCATCAACAAACGAAAAACCTGTGGTCCTTAGCAGTATACACAGGCATTCGTCACGGTGAGCTAATAGCTCTCGCCTGGGAGGATATTGATTTAAAAGCTAAAACAATGACTATCCGTCGTAATTATACAAAACTCGGGGAGTTCACTCTACCAAAAACAGAGGCGGGAACTGATCGTGTTATTCATCTTGTTCAACCAGCTGTTGATGCCCTGAAAAGCCAGGCTGAAATGACAAGGTTTGACCAGCAATATCAAATTGATGTCAAACTGCGGGAGTTCGGACGCAGCACAAGCCATGAATGCACGTTTGTTTTTAATCCGCAACTGGTGAAAAAATGCCAGCACGTCGGCCACCACTATAAAGCAGATTCCATCAGAGATTCCTGGGCATCTGCATTAAGGCGAGCAGGACTGCGGCACAGAAAAGCCTATCAGTCCAGGCATACTTATGCCTGCTGGGCATTATCGGCAGGAGCGAATCCAAGCTTCATAGCAAACCAAATGGGCCATGCAAATGCACAAATGGTATTCAACGTTTACGGTGCATGGATGGAAGATAACAATATCGGGCAAATAGAACTACTCAATAAGCAGTTGACAGAGAGTGTCCCATACATGCCCCATAGAGCCAGACTCTGAAATAATATCTTTAAATATCAGTTATTTTAATGGTAGTTGCCGTCACATTAACTGCGTGGAGGGCAACACCACGCTTTACGCCCTGCCGAAACCCGAGGTTGTCCTGCGCTGGCGTGAGCAGACCACAGATGACTTCCGCTTCTGTTTTAAGTTTCCGGCGACCATTTCGCATCAGGCAGCATTACGGCATTGCGATGATTTAGTGACTGAATTTTTGACCCGCATGTCACCGTTGGCTCCGCGCATTGGGCAATACTGGCTGCAACTGCCTGCCACATTCGGCCCACGGGAGCTGCCTGCGCTTTGGCATTTTCTCGATTCTCTCCCTGGCGAATTTAATTATGGTGTGGAAGTCCGCCATCCACAGTTTTTCGCCAAAGGGGAAGAGGAACAAACGCTTAATCGCGGTTTACATCAGCGCGGCGTTAATCGGGTGATTTTAGACAGCCGCCCGGTTCATGCAGCATGTCCACACAGTGAAGCTATTCGCGACGCTCAACGAAAAAAACCTAAAGTTCCGGTACATGCTGTACTGACGGCGACAAATCCGCTGATTCGTTTTATCGGTAGTGATGATATGACGCAAAACCGGGAATTATTTCAGGTCTGGTTACAGAAATTAGCGCAGTGGCATCAGACCACTACGCCTTATCTTTTTTTACATACGCCAGATATTGCCCAGGCCCCGGAACTGGTACATACCCTGTGGGAAGACTTACGTAAAACGCTTCCAGAGATCGGAGCAGTTCCGGCTATTCCACAGCAATCTTCTCTTTTCTGAATTTGCCACCTATCATAGACAGGTGCAATCGGCCATTTTAAAGGGAGTTTGTATGGTAAGCGCGCTGTATGCCGTTTTAAGTGCGTTGTTATTAATGAAGTTCTCTTTTGATGTCGTTCGCTTGCGTTTGCAGTACCGCGTTGCCTATGGCGACGGCGGTTTTAGCGAACTGCAAAGCGCTATTCGCATTCATGGTAACGCGGTGGAATATATTCCCATCGCGATTGTGTTGATGCTGTTTATGGAAATGAATGGCGCAGAAACCTGGATGGTGCATATTTGCGGCATCGTTTTGCTTGCTGGTCGTCTGATGCATTATTACGGTTTTCATCACCGTCTGTTTCGCTGGCGACGTTCCGGCATGAGCGCCACCTGGTGTGCGCTGTTGCTGATGGTGCTGGCGAATCTTTGGTATATGCCCTGGGAGTTGGTTTTCTCCCTGCGTTAGCGCACAATACGCCACTTTCTTTTTCCCGGATTTTTACGTTATGTCTCACCGCGACACGCTATTTTCTGCCCCTATCGCCAGACTGGGCGACTGGACCTTTGATGAACGGGTAGCTGAAGTCTTCCCGGATATGATCCAGCGTTCCGTTCCCGGCTATTCCAATATTATTTCCATGATTGGTATGTTAGCCGAGCGCTTCGTTCAACCTGGTACGCAGGTTTACGATCTGGGTTGTTCTCTGGGCGCGGCGACGCTCTCGGTGCGTCGCAACATTCATCATGATAATTGCAAAATTATTGCCATCGACAACTCCCCGGCGATGATTGAACGCTGCCGTCGTCATATTGACGCCTATAAAGCCCCTACGCCAGTAGACGTCATTGAAGGTGATATTCGCGATATCGCCATTGAAAACGCATCGATGGTGGTGCTGAATTTTACCCTGCAATTCCTGGATCCTTCCGAGCGCCAGGCATTACTGGATAAAATTTATCAAGGACTGAACCCGGGCGGCGCGCTGGTGCTTTCGGAAAAATTCAGTTTCGAAGATGCCAAAGTTGGTGAACTGTTGTTCAACATGCACCACGACTTTAAACGTGCCAACGGTTACAGCGAACTGGAGATCAGCCAGAAGCGCAGCATGCTGGAAAACGTGATGCTGACCGATTCCGTGGAAACCCATAAAGCACGCCTGCATAAAGCCGGTTTTGAGCATAGCGAGCTGTGGTTCCAGTGCTTTAACTTTGGTTCACTGGTGGCATTAAAAGCAGAGGACGCTGCATGATCGACTTTGGTAACTTTTATTCTCTGATTGCCAAAAATCATCTTTCACACTGGCTCGAAACGCTGCCCGCGCAGATTGCTAACTGGCAGCGCGAGCAGCAGCACGGGCTGTTTAAGCAGTGGTCCAACGCGGTGGAATTTCTGCCTGAAATTAAACCGTATCGTCTGGATTTATTGCATAGCGTAACCGCCGAAAGCGAAGAGCCACTGAGCACCGGGCAAATTAAACGCATTGAAACGCTTATGCGGAACCTGATGCCATGGCGCAAAGGGCCGTTCTCACTGTATGGCGTCAACATCGATACCGAATGGCGTTCCGACTGGAAATGGGATCGTGTTCTGCCCCATCTTTCTGATTTAACCGGACGCACCATTCTGGATGTCGGCTGCGGCAGCGGTTATCACATGTGGCGCATGATTGGCGCAGGCGCGCACCTCGCGGTGGGGATCGACCCTACGCAACTGTTTCTGTGCCAGTTTGAAGCGGTGCGTAAACTACTGGGTAACGATCAGCGCGCACATTTGTTACCGTTAGGTATTGAACAGCTTCCGGCACTGAAAGCCTTTGATACCGTCTTTTCGATGGGCGTGCTTTACCATCGCCGTTCGCCGCTGGAGCATCTCTGGCAGTTGAAAGATCAACTGGTGAATGAGGGTGAACTGGTGCTGGAAACGCTGGTTATTGATGGCGATGAGAACACGGTGCTGGTACCAGGCGATCGTTACGCGCAAATGCGTAATGTCTATTTCATCCCTTCCGCGCTGGCGCTGAAAAACTGGCTGAAGAAGTGTGGTTTTGTAGATATCCGCATTGTGGATGTGTGCGTTACCACTACTGAAGAGCAGCGACGCACTGAATGGATGGTTACCGAATCTCTGTCCGATTTCCTCGACCCACATGATCCGAGTAAGACAGTTGAAGGTTATCCTGCGCCTAAACGCGCGGTGCTGATTGCGCGCAAGCCGTAAAGGTCTGGTATTACTGCCGGATGCGGCGTGAACGCCTTATCCGGCCTACAAACCCTTGCTAATTCAATCTATTGCAGGGACTATGTAGGCCTGATAAGCATAGCGCATCAGGCAGTTTTACGTTTGCATAACCTCAGCGCCCGTTTCGGGGCGCTATTCACTTCTTACGCCTGAACAGCAGGCTTATCAAATGCCGTTAACTTCGGTGCGTTACCCGTATATTTTTCGATATACACCAGCGCAGAGTTACCGGCACAGGCATTTGCCAGCTGCGAGCTGGGGATATCCGCCGTTAACACGTTCGCACTGCCGTTTTTACACAAGCCGTTTTCCAGATCTGGCCATGCACCTTCATGCACGCATACCACGCCTTTTTTGATCCCGTCAGTCACCACCGCGCCTGTCAAAATCTGACCACGTTTGTTCCAGACACGCACCAGATCGCCATTCGCAATACCAAATCGAGCAGCATCTTCGGTGTGAATAGTGATCGGTTCACGATCGGCAACCGCATATTTTTTACGCAGTCCCGCATAGTTAAGCTGACTGTGTAAACGGTGTGCCGGATGAGCGGTCAGAAGCTGCAACTGCTTCTCGTCGGCGGTACCCTTCCACTCATCAGGCGCAAGCCAGGTTGGGTGTGCCGGGCAATCCTTATAGCCAAATTTTTCCAGCGTTTTGGAGTAAATCTCAATTTTGCCGCTTGGCGTACCCAGCGCATTTTTCACCGGATCGGCGCGGAAATCAGCATAACGAACGTACTGTTCGTTCTTCTCGCTGCTGCGCATTTCGATCAGTTTATTTTGCTGCCAGAAGGCATTAAACATCGGCATAGTCACGCGTTGCGCACGAGCACCTTTCTGAGCGGCATCATAGAAAAATTTCAGCCACGCCATTTCATCTTTACCTTCGGTATAGATCTCTTTTCCGCCAGGTTTCAGTAATTCAGCAAGATCGGCAAATACGTCAAAATCGTTACGCGCTTCAAATTGCGGAGCAACAGCCTGCTTCATCGGCACAATATGCTGGTTGCTGTAATCACCGGTCATCGTCAAGTCATTGCGCTCAAACGATGTGGTGATCGGTAATACGATATCTGCATGTTTAGCAGCTGCGGTCCAGTAGCATTCAGAAACGACGATCATCTCCGGTTTCTGCCATGCTTTGATCAGACGATTAGTATCCTGGTGATGGGTAAAGTTACCGCCACCCGCCCACCAGATCATTTTGATATTCGGATACGTTTGTTCTTTACCGTTATGCTGATATTTGCCACCAGGATTTTCCAGCGCATCGACGATACGGGCAACAGGAATCGCCGTCATTCCGCCATCATCAGCGGCCTCGCTGGCCTGTCCGGCAATCGCCGCAGACATTTCCGGCAGCACGCCGCCAACACGCGTCGGATTGCCACCGTTGGAGTAATGATAAGAGAAACCAAAACCGCCGCCCGGTGTACCAATCTGCCCTAACATCGCCGCCAGCGTCACCAGCATCCAGTGTTTCTGTTCACCATATTGCTGGCGCTGAATTCCCCAGCCTGCCATCAGCATTGTGCGATTCGCCGCCATCAGTTCAGCGAGTTTGACTATCTGCGCTTCCGGTACGCCAGTAATTTCCGCCGCCCAGGCCGCGCTCTTCGGCGTATTATCGCTCTTACCTCTCAGATACTCTTCAAACTGCGGATACCCGGTAGTGTATTTTTCAAGGAACACTTTATCGTGTTTGCCTTGTGTCATCAGGGTATGCGCAATCCCTAACATCAGTGCCACGTCGGTGCCCATATTCGGCGCGATCCAGGTGGCATTATCGCCAAAGAAGTCGATGGTTTCGGAGCGGATAGGATCAATGGCAATCACTGGTTTGCCAGATTTTTTCAGCTGATGGAAGTATTCCAGCCCTTGCTCATCGGTACTGCTCCAGGCAATTTTTAAGGTATTCAGCGGGTTCATCCCCCACAGCACCACAACCTGGCTGTTTTCCAGAATCAGCGGCCAGGAGGTCTGCTGTTCATACACCTCTACAGAACCGACCACATGCGGCATGATCACCTGTGCCGCCCCGGTTGAATAATCGCCGCTATGCCCGGAATAACCGCCCGCCAGGTTCATATAACGTTGCAGTAAGGTTTGCGCTTTATGCAACACGCCAGAAGAGCGCCAGCCGTATGATCCGGCAAAAATAGCCGATGGTCCGTTAGCTTTGCGAATGCGATCGTGTTGCTCATGAATCAGTTTTAATGCTTGTTCCCAGCTCACCTGTACATAGGTATCTTCGCCACGACCTTTCGTCGGTTGCAGTGGATTATCGAGATAGCTTTTTCTCACCATCGGATGCTGAATACGCGTCGTGGTGTGTACCTGATCCGCCGCCGTAGACTGTAAGGAATTCGGTATGGTTTTCGCCAGCGCGCCTGTTGAAGAAACAATCTTGCCGTCCTTCACTTCTACGTTCATCGCTCCCCAACGTCCCGCGGTGAGGATTTTACCGCCCTTCTCTTCTGCCCATGCGGGGAGCGGTGCTGCCGATGTCACCACCAGCGCTCCAGCGGCAATACCGCTGTGTTTAATAAATTCACGTCTTGTTAATGTCATAACTTCCTCCCTGATCAACGAGGATCACTGTTTCTCGGTAATATCTTTGGCGTTGTACTGGAAATACCGCGTTAAAATGTCCAGTTCGTTTTCGCTCATGCTGGTTCGTGCCCCCATTCCTTTGGCAATGGACGGCCACGCATTGACGGTGTAATGGTCGGCGGCAATAGGGGCATGACAACCAGCGCAATAGGTATCGTCAAGTTTTTCAGCGTATTGCCATAGCGGTTTACGGTCCGCTAATGCGGGGACGGTAAGCGCACCCTGTAAAGACGCCTGACGCCATTGATTGCCGTATTCGTCAGCCTGCCATTCCCCGTTTACCGTGAGCGCCTTGATACCTTCTTCACTTAATGTGGCTAGCGCCAGCCGTTGACCTGCCGCCAGGTAGAGCGTGTTTTCACTGCCCTGCATTTGATAACCCTGCAACAGAACGATCGGCTGTTTGCCACTGGCATCAACGACGGTGAGATCGGTACCAGGATTCACGGTAGCCAGCTCGCCTATGCGAGAAGTTTTGAAAGGATAAATATGTGCGCCATTAGTCACTGAAGTAGCGGCCTGACTTTCCAGCTCATGCGCCGCGTTGTCATCCATTTTTATTTCTGGCGGAAAATGGGCAATGCCTTTATGACAATCGATACAGGTTTCGCCGCCCTTTTGTGCTTTGTTATGCATTTTCTGCGCAGATTCACTTTGCGAGGCAATATCCATGGCATCAAAAGAATGGCAACTACGGCACGTTGCAGAGTCAGTTGCTTTTAATTCTTTCCATACTGTTTCGGCCATTTCCTGGCGATGAGTTTCGAACTTATCGTCACTGTCTATTTTGCCGCTAACAAATTCATGATAAATATCTTTAGATGCTTTTAATTTAGCAAATAAATAATCCATCCCTGACTTTGGAATATGGCAATCTGCACATTCCGCACGTATCCCTTTCTGGTTCGAAAAGTGGACAGTTCCCTGATATTCCTCAAAAGGTTTACTCATCGAGTGGCAGGAAAGGCAAAATGCTGTATCCGACGTTTTATGTAAGGCTTTTTGCGCCAGCAATAACCCGCCGCCACCAACCACAACCGCTATCAGCAAAAACAATAACCCAATGCGTTTTTTCCCTCGCATAGATTCCTCTAAATAAATTCCAGAACACCGAAATCATTGTATAATTAAATACACAACGAATTAACCGCTTGCATAACTCGGCACAACACTGCCTGAAATAATCGATAAAGAATATGATTTATTACAATGTAATCATTAATTGCTAAGGAATAACCCAGTTGCTATTTAGAATATATATTTATCAGTTTTAGCAATTTAAATCCCATAATCAATGTGAATATAAAAAATATTTTTAGCACAACGCTATGCGCACTGTCACCCGCTCAACAGATCACGGTTATCGTTCGTTTTTTATACTGCTCAGGGATAAAAAAAGGCCCCTGTTGAAATTGCAGGGGCCTGGTACGAGCAAGCATCATATTGGGCGACATGATGCAACGGTAAAAATCATTTGGCCTGATGGCGTTCAATGATTCCTTTCATTTCAGCAACCGCCGCCCCGTCTACGATATAACGCGAATACTCGTCCGCGTGTTCATCTGATGACATGGACAATCCTTGATTACGATAACGCATCGGTGAGGCTTGCCACGCTCCCGCGGAGCTATGGACTTCCAGCACTCCGGCATCGAGGAAGTGGTGCAGGTTTTCTGCACGGACTCCTGCTCCGGCCATAATGATTGGAGCATCACGATGGGCAATAAGTTCCATAATTTTTGATAAACCTTGCAGTGCGTCTGATTTTTGCCCTGATGTCAGTACCCGGGCAATGCCCAATTCCGCAAGATTATTGAGTGTATATAAAGGGTTAGCGCACATATCGAAGGCGCGATGAAAAGTCACTGCCAGCGGACCGGCAGCAGCCATTATTTTTTCCATTCGTGGCATATCGACATTCCCGTCAACATCGAGAACGCCCGTCACCAGTCCAGGAAAACCTAATTCGCGGACCGTGCGCACATCCTCAAGAATGGCGGCAAACTCACCGTCGCTGTAGCAAAAATCACCACCGCGTGGGCGAATTATCGGATGCACAGGGATCGTCACCCGCTGGCGCACGGATTTCAGTACCCCCAACGACGGCGTTAAGCCCCCCTCTTTTGGGGCTGCGCATAATTCAACTCTGTCTGCGCCGTTTTGCTGCGCCGTTAGTGCACATTCCATGCTGTAACAGCAAATTTCCAGTAATGCCATTTTTGCTCCTTAATTACGCTGACTGCTCGCTGGCAACGATCTCTTCAATGGACCACGGATGAAACTTAATAGTTGTTTTGCCATCGGTGACCGCCAGCGTCGGATTCGGTAATCGCTCATGCTCACCTTTTGGTGAACTGGTTTTAACTGAGATCCCCGGTAGGCTGAGTCCTTCATCAGAAAGCAATGCCAGCGCACGGGCATTCAGCGTTTCTGGATCACCCGGCAAAACGATTTCAATATGTTCCCAACCTTCGTGTGGGTAACGTTTTTCCCCGGGCCACGGTAGCTCCACAATGGAAAACTGCCAGTGCGCAACCTGTACCGGTTCATGCAATTTAAACAGACAAATCGGTCTGCCATTGATCATATTTTCTGACAAAAGCTCGCCACACTGTTCAAACCCGCGACGCCAGCGTTCAGCAGTGGCGTTTTGATGGCAACGCAAAGAAATGTGATCGGCAGTCAGCGGAGTGATATTCAACCCCAGACGGCGGGAAAGTTCATCTAATGCGTGGGTAAATCGCGGTAAATCCGATGCAATATCCTGCAGCTCGTCGATAGATTGCCAGTTCGCCATAATCACTCTTCGTCTTTCAGTAAAAGCGTTAATTTACCCTGTTGCCCTGCGCCAACCAACCGCTGATTTCACGCCGCTTCTGATGCAATAGTGAAAACGGCAATACGCCACGCGCACGTTGCTGACGAAAACAGCCATTTGCAGTATACTCCCGCCCTAATTTCTTTAACTGGTGCGGGCAATTTTTGCTCGCTTCATCAATGTAAGGTATTCCGGTGAATATTCAGGCTCTTCTCTCAGAAAAAGTCCGTCAGGCCATGATTGCGGCAGGCGCGCCTGCGGATTGCGAACCGCAGGTTCGTCAGTCAGCAAAAGTTCAGTTCGGCGACTATCAGGCTAACGGCATGATGGCAGTTGCTAAAAAACTGGGTATGGCACCGCGACAATTAGCAGAGCAGGTGCTGACTCATCTGGATCTTAACGGTATCGCCAGCAAAGTTGAGATCGCCGGTCCAGGCTTTATCAACATTTTCCTTGATCCGGCATTCCTGGCTGAACATGTTCAGCAGGCGCTGGCGTCCGATCGTCTCGGTGTTTCTACGCCAGAAAAACAGACCATTGTGGTTGACTACTCTGCGCCAAACGTGGCGAAAGAGATGCATGTCGGTCACCTGCGCTCTACCATTATTGGTGACGCAGCAGTGCGTACTCTGGAGTTCCTCGGTCACAAAGTGATTCGCGCAAACCACGTCGGCGACTGGGGCACTCAGTTCGGTATGCTGATTGCATGGCTGGAAAAGCAGCAGCAGGAAAACGCCGGTGAAATGGAGCTGGCTGACCTTGAAGGTTTCTACCGCGATGCGAAAAAGCATTACGACGAAGATGAAGAGTTTGCCGAGCGTGCACGTAACTACGTGGTAAAACTGCAAAGCGGTGACGAATATTTCCGCGAGATGTGGCGCAAACTGGTCGACATCACCATGACGCAGAACCAGATCACCTACGATCGTCTCAACGTGACGCTGACCCGTGATGACGTGATGGGCGAAAGCCTCTACAACCCAATGCTGCCAGGAATTGTGGCGGATCTCAAAGCCAAAGGTCTGGCAGTAGAAAGCGAAGGGGCGACCGTCGTATTCCTTGATGAATTTAAAAACAAGGAAGGCGAACCGATGGGCGTGATCATTCAGAAGAAAGATGGCGGCTATCTCTACACCACCACTGATATCGCCTGTGCGAAATATCGTTATGAAACACTGCATGCCGATCGCGTGCTGTATTACATCGACTCCCGTCAGCATCAACACCTGATGCAGGCATGGGCGATCGTCCGTAAAGCAGGCTATGTACCGGAATCCGTACCGCTGGAACACCACATGTTCGGCATGATGCTGGGTAAAGACGGCAAACCGTTCAAAACCCGCGCGGGTGGTACAGTGAAACTGGCCGATCTGCTGGATGAAGCCCTGGAACGTGCACGCCGTCTGGTGGCAGAAAAGAACCCGGATATGCCAGCTGACGAGCTGGAAAAACTGGCTAACGCGGTTGGTATTGGTGCGGTGAAATATGCGGATCTCTCCAAAAACCGCACCACGGACTACATCTTCGACTGGGACAACATGCTGGCGTTTGAGGGTAATACCGCGCCATACATGCAGTATGCTTACACGCGTGTATTGTCCGTGTTCCGTAAGGCAGAAATTAACGAAGAGCAACTGGCTGCAGCTCCGGTAATCATCCGTGAAGATCGTGAAGCGCAACTGGCAGCTCGCCTGCTGCAGTTTGAAGAAACCCTCACCGTGGTTGCCCGTGAAGGCACGCCGCATGTGATGTGTGCTTACCTGTACGATCTGGCTGGTCTGTTCTCTGGCTTCTACGAGCACTGCCCGATCCTCAGCGCAGAAAACGAAGAAGTGCGTAACAGCCGTCTGAAACTGGCACAACTGACAGCGAAGACGCTAAAGCTGGGTCTGGATACGCTGGGTATTGAGACAGTAGAGCGTATGTAATCGATTTTTCGTGAGAGTAAAGCCTGATCAGGGTTACCTGATCAGGCTTTTTTATTGCCATCTAAATGTATTCTGAAAATGGACATGCCATTGTTTTCTGACTGTTGGATAAGAGGCCAGAAGCGTAATATCCGGCCCCAGGGAAACGATAACGGTTGAATTTAAGGAATACCGCAGTGTTTAAATTTCTTGTATTAACATTAGGCATTATCTCTTGCCAGGCTTACGCAGAAGATACGGTTATAGTAAACGACCATGACATTTCAGCCATCAAAGATTGTTGGCAAAAAAATTCAGATGATGATACTGACATTAACGTGATCAAATCATGCCTGCGACAAGAATACAATCTCGTCGATGCGCAATTAAATAAAGCCTATGGTGAAGCTTATCGTTATATAGAACAAGTGCCACGCACAGGTGTAAAAAAACCTGATACCGAACAACTTAACTTGCTTAAAAAATCACAGCGAGCCTGGCTGGATTTTAGGGACAAAGAATGTGAATTAATCCTTTCAAATGAGGACGTTCAGGATTTAAGTGACCCTTATTCTGAATCAGAATGGCTCTCATGTATGATCATACAGACCAATACGCGAACTCGCCAGTTGCAGCTATACCGTAACTCTGAAGATTTTTATCCAAGCCCTTTGACAAGAGGATAATTCACATCTTTTTGGCATGTTTTGTTGCAAGCTATTCCTGATAAATAATTGCAACAAGACATCGAGCCTTTTTCACTGAGTTATTAAACATACTCGCGAGCGCGTAATTTTTTTGTCCTTCAGCGATAATTCACAATCACTTCATTACGTTGTACCTTTAGCGGTGGAATTAACCGCCCACCGCCTGGCACTTCCCAGATAAATCGCAACGGTTCTGCTGCCGCTATACCGGAAAAGGCCACGGTGGTTCCGCTCTGCCCCTCTAATTCGACACAACGAGATTGCGAACACAAGCGAACCCGCAGTCCTGAAGGTGTCGGGCCGATAAGCTGATAACGCCACGCTACCAGCGTCATCAATCCTGAAGCAGGTTGTCGCGTAGAAAGAGGCGCAGACGACATCGACTCACCGCGATGATTTAGCGTAATTCCTACACTACTTGCCTGCCACATCCCCTCCCCGGCGGCTTGCACCAGCAGCGGAAACAATAATATTGCTAATAAGGTTCTCATTATTTGCCGCCAATTGTCGCCGTCATGCGGATATGTCGGTTATCAGACAGTTCCAGATTCGACAGGACCACTAACTGCGGCAAGCTGCGGCGCAGGAAGCGAGACAATAATGGTCGCAGCGCGTGGTTCACCAACAATACTGGCGGCGCACCCAGCATCTCCTGACGGGATAGCGCTTCCTGAGTTTGCGCCAGTAAACGATCCGCCAGCCCTGGCTCCAGTCCTCCCCCGCCCTGCAGCGCCTGTAGTAACAAACGTTCCAGCGGTGTATCGAGGCCAATAACATGGACTTCATCTTTGCCAGGAAACCACTGCTGGGTAATCGCCCGTCCCAACGCCACGCGCACGACGGCGGTTAATTCATGTGGATCGCTTTGGATGGGCGCATGTTCCGCCAGCGTTTCGAGAATGGTGCGCATATCGCGAATCGGTACTTTTTCATCGAGGAGATTTTGCAGCACTTTATGCAGTGTGGTGAGCGTGACGACGCCAGGAACGAGATCTTCCGTCAGCTTTGGCATCTCCTGGGCGACGCGATCCAACAGCTGTTGCGCCTCCTGACGACCAAACAGCTCTGCGGCATGCTGGCTAATGAGGTGGTTAAGATGCGTTGCTACCACCGTGCTGGCCTCAACCACTGTGTACCCCTGAATCTGCGCCTGTTCTTTTAGCGCACTTTCAATCCAGATAGCATTCAGGCCAAATGCCGGATCGACGGTCGCCTCACCAGGTAACGTCCCGGCAGCGGTTCCAGGGTTAATCGCCAGCCAGCGCCCCGGATAAGCATCACCACTGCCAATCTCCACGCCTTTCATCAAAATGCGATAGCGGGCAGGTTGCAGATCCATATTGTCGCGAATGTGCACCACTGGCGGCAGAAATCCCATCTCCTGGGCAAATTTCTTGCGGATACTGCGTATACGGCCCAACAACTCACCATCCTGCTGGAAATCGACCATCGGGATCAGTCGATAACCCACTTCCATTCCCAGAGAATCTTCCAGTTGTACATCGTTCCACGTCGCTTCGACAACGGTATTATTCTCTGCCATTTTTACCGGTTTGGGTTCGGCAGGCGCTTTTTGTTCGCGTCCGCGTATCCACCAGGCCAGCCCCAGCAATCCGGCAGTGAACAGCAAAAATACCAGGTTCGGCATTCCAGGCACCAGGCCGAGTAAACCGAGCACGGCGGCGCTTAACAACATAACGCTTGGGTTACTGAAAAGCTGATTCACCATCTGCTCGCCAACATCCTGATCGGTGCTGACACGCGTAACGATGACCCCCGCGGCGGTAGAAATCACCAGCGCCGGAATTTGTGCCACCAGACCGTCGCCAATGGTCAATAGCGTATAACTTTCCGCCGCGTGTCCCATGCTCATGCCATGTTGCAGCACGCCGACCAGCAACCCGCCGACAACGTTAATGACCATGATGAGGATCCCGGCGATGGCATCGCCGCGAACAAACTTACTTGCCCCGTCCATTGAGCCGTAAAAATCGGCTTCCTGAGTCACTTCGGAGCGGCGTTTTTTCGCCTCATCTTCACCAATCAATCCAGCGTTAAGGTCGGCGTCAATCGCCATCTGCTTACCCGGCATACCATCGAGAACAAAGCGCGCACCCACTTCTGCGATACGCCCGGCACCTTTGGTAATGACCATAAAGTTGATGATCACGAGAATGACAAACACTACGATACCGATAGCGAAATTGCCACCAACGAGGAAGTGACCGAATGCTTCGACCACCTTCCCAGCCGCCGCCGCGCCGGTATGCCCTTCCATCAAAATGATACGGGTTGAAGCCACGTTAAGTGCCAGACGCAACAACGTAGTAAACAACAGAATGGTCGGAAACGCAGCAAACTCAAGCGTGCGCTGGGTAAACATCGCCACCAGCAACACCATGATCGACAAGGCAATATTGAAGGTAAACAACAGGTCGAGTATGAATGCGGGCAGTGGCAGCACCATCATCGACAAGATCAACAGGATCAAAATCGGTCCGGCAAGGATCTGCCATTGTGTCGATTTCAGGTTTGCGGGCAGGCGCAGCATCGCGGCCAGATTACTCATGGGTCGGTTTCTCGTTAATAAAATCCAGGGCTTCCGGCACCGGAAGATGAGTAGGTTGTACAGGGCGCTGTCCACCAGCCAGACGCCAGCGTTTCAGTTGCCAGACCCAGGCCAGCACTTCCGCCACCGCGGCGTACAGTTGACCCGGGATTTGTTGACCAATCTCCGCATGTCGATACAGCGCTCGCGCCAGCGGCGGCGCTTCAAGCGTCGGGACGTTATTTTCAGCGCCAATTTCACGAATGCGCAGCGCGACCAGCCCTGCACCTTTAGCGACCACTTTCGGTGCGCTCATTTTGTTTTCGTCATACT
>OHWG01000360.1_pt1 | contig 30110 bp, 40 predicted proteins | sample 1579621 | NCBI WGS metagenome assembly OHWG01 (sample SAMEA3882544, study PRJEB24775) | human gut metagenome | biome: human-associated habitat; feature: intestine environment; material: feces | place: Netherlands | collected 2009/2010
GTCTGGCAATATTACTGGCGCAAAACATTGAACAATTCACTCTGTTGCGCTTCTTGCAGGGCATAAGCCTCTGTTTCATTGGCGCTGTGGGATACGCCGCAATTCAGGAATCCTTCGAAGAGGCGGTTTGTATCAAGATCACCGCGCTGATGGCGAACGTGGCGCTGATTGCTCCGCTACTTGGTCCGCTGGTGGGCGCGGCGTGGATCCATGTGCTGCCCTGGGAAGGGATGTTTGTCTTGTTTGCCGCATTGGCAGCGATCTCCTTTTTCGGTCTGCAACAAGCCATGCCTGAAACCGCCACGCGTATAGGCGAGAAACTGTCACTGAAAGAACTCGGTCGTGACTATAAGCTGGTGCTGAAGAACGGCCGCTTTGTGGCGGGGGCGCTGGCGCTGGGATTCGTTAGCCTGCCATTGCTGGCGTGGATCGCCCAGTCGCCGATTATCATCATTACCGGCGAGCAGTTGAGCAGCTATGAATATGGCTTGCTGCAAGTGCCTATTTTCGGGGCGTTAATTGCGGGTAACTTGCTGTTAGCGCGTCTGACCTCGCGCCGCACCGTACGTTCGCTGATTATTATGGGCGGCTGGCCGATTATGATTGGTCTATTGGTCGCTGCTGCGGCAACGGTTATCTCATCGCACGCGTATTTATGGATGACCGCCGGGTTAAGTATTTATGCTTTCGGCATTGGTCTGGCGAATGCGGGACTGGTGCGATTAACCCTGTTTGCCAGCGATATGAGTAAAGGTACGGTTTCTGCGGCGATGGGAATGCTGCAAATGCTGATCTTTACCGTCGGTATTGAAATCAGCAAACATGCCTGGCTGAACGGGGGCAACGGACTGTTTAATCTCTTCAACCTTGTCAACGGAATTTTGTGGCTGTCGCTGATGGTTATCTTTTTAAAAGATAAACAGATGGGAAATTCTCACGAAGGGTAAAAAAATGCCTGATTGCTTTGTGCGATCAGGCATTCTCGAATTAATGGTGATGGTCGTCAATCTGGTGTTCGATAACCATCCCTTCACCTACGCTGGCAAGATGGCGAACATAAGGATGCGGGCGGTAAGCCGGAGCTGGCGCAGGAGCCACATAGACGGTTTGCGGCACAGTCGCGACGCTGACCGCTTGTGGAACGCTGACTGAATCAGGAACCACAACCACTTTGTATCCACTCGGCACATCGACGGTGACACTTTGCGCCATCGCCACACCAGTAAAGCCCATTAAAAGCGCGCCCAACAGTAGACAATTTTTCATAAACATTTCGCCTGAAATAATGCAGCGGGTTAATTTCCGCGAATTATGCAGCCTTCATTCAGGTATTGTGTTGCCGGGCGTGCTGCCGTTTTTATTGGTCAAATGGCGCTTCGTGTTTAAGCACTTTATCGATCACATCCAGTACGCCTTCACGGTTATTGGAGCCTGCCCGGTATTTTGCCGCTGCGACGACCGCATTGCCGGCATTTTCCATTGCAAAACTAAAGCCTGCCTGACGCAGCATCTCAATATCGTTACCGCCATCGCCAAAGACCACCACTTCGCTGTCGTCTATTCCCCATAATTTCTGCAGTTGGCGAAGGCCATTGGCTTTATGTACGCCGGGGATAATCAGATCGATGCTGCCGTTGCCGGTGTGGACCGGCACCATAATATCGCCGATGGCCTCATGTAATGCTTTTTGTACTTGTGGAATCAGTTCATCGGAAAGATTCAGGCCAAACTTAAAGAAGATATCCTCTAAGTTGTCAAAGTTATCGACGTATTCCAGACGGTGATAATACATTTCCGCCACCGTTTTCATGGCATCGTCATATTTTTTGAGCGTATAGGCGCTATTTTTTCCGCAGGCAATAATTTCCACTTCCGGGCGCGTCAGCAAATGTTCCACGACAGTAGTAAACGCATCCTTCGACAGCTCGCCATTAAAAACATCTTTGCCTTCGCTCACTACCCAGCCGCCGTTTTCAGCCACAAAGGCAATTTCATTAGCAATTTCAGGGAAGAAAGAGATCAACTGATAATATTGATTCCCGCTGGCGACTACAAAGCGAATTCCTTGTGCTTTCATTTGCTGATACTGAGCCATAAACCGCTCACGGTTATAGGTTTTTTGATCGCTTAAGAAAGTACCATCCATGTCTACCGCAATTAATTTAATGCTCATCAACTATTCTCCATCGCCGTCTGCGTTTTGGTATCGGGTTTGGCGACGGCTTTCGCGACAATAGCCGCGAGAATAACCAGCGCCAGTACAACCAGCATTGCACTACGTAATCCATAATGTTCGCCGAGATAGCCCAGCAGCGGCGGCCCGACGAGGAAAGCCAGATAACCGGTCGTTGCTACCACACTGACGCGGGTTGGTGCATCGGGGCCGGTATCGCTGGCGGCAGAAATGGTCAGCGGGAAGCCCAGCGAGGCACCCAGTCCCCAGAGTACAACAGACACCCCAGCGACCCAGGCGCTATCGACAAAAATAATCAGCCCAATACCCAACGCCCCCATTAGTGCACTGGCCCGAACCACGGCAACGCGACTGTAACGGTCGATGAACCAACCGCCGGTGAAGCGTCCAACGGTCATCCCCAGGGTAAAACCGGCATAAATCAGCGAGCCGGAAGTAGGGCTAAAACCGTGACCGTCAACCATTAATAAGGGTAACCAGTCGTTGGCAGAACCTTCGGCAAAGGCCATCGCCAGCACCACAACACCTATCAGCAGCAACTGGATATCGCGATAAAAAGGAATGCCTTTTTCGCCATGCTGGGTGCCATCGGCAGCATTTTTGCCCGTACCGTCAGGGATTGCCTGAATGGCGATATAAATAGGCGCGATACCTACCAGCGCCGCCAATAAAATGTGCACCGTTGCCGGAACGCCAAAGGCCGTCAGTGCCATCCCGACACCAGCGCCTGCCAGCGTGCCCAGGCTATAAAAACCGTGCATCATTGGCAAAACCGTTTTATTCATTTCTCGCTCAACGGCGGCACCTTCAACGTTTATCGCCACTTCCGCAGAACCAAAACTTGCCCCAAAGACGCCGAGACCAACGGCAAAGAGCAGGGGCGATGTCAGCCAGAGTGCCAGACTTAATATCATCATCCCGATCAATGCGCAGGACATCGTGACCAGGATGACATTACGCGTGCCAAAGCGTTTCACTAACCACGCCGAGCAGAGAATACCGCTCATCGAACCGATCGACAGACCAAAGAGAACACCGCCCATTTCAGCGATCGAGACAGAGAGAATATCGCGGATAGCAGGCGTACGGGTTGCCCAGGACGCCATTAACAGGCCTGGCAAAAAGAAGAACATAAACAGCGCCCAGGTTCGGCGTTTCAATGCATTACGTGAAGAATTTACGGTCATAGATCACGTCAAAATAAGAAGAGGGAAGACAACATTAGCAAGGTTGTGTACATTTGTACACAATTGCAGAGAGAGGAAATGACATGCGTCGCGCTAACGATCCGCAACGGCGAGAAAAAATTATCCAGGCCACGCTGGAGGCGGTGAAACTTTACGGAATACATGCTGTTACGCACCGCAAAATTGCTACCCTTGCCGGGGTACCGTTGGGATCGATGACCTACTATTTTTCAGGAATTGATGAGTTGTTGCTGGAGGCGTTCAGCAGTTTTACTGAGATTATGTCCCGGCAATATCAGGCATTTTTTAGCGATGTTAGTGATGCTCAAGGCGCATGCCAGGCTATCACCGATATGATCTACAGCTCACAGGTTGCAACGCCGGATAATATGGAGCTGATGTACCAGCTCTACGCGCTGGCTAGCCGAAAACCGCTATTAAAAACGGTAATGCAAAACTGGATGCAGCGCAGTCAGCAAACGCTCGAACAATGGTTTGAACCCGGAACCGCCCGCGCGCTTGATGCGTTTATTGAGGGGATGACGCTGCATTTTGTCACCGACCGTAAGCCGCTATCGCGCGAGGAGATTTTGAGGATGGTTGAGAGGGTTGCAGGGTAGTAGATAAGTTTTAGATAACAAAAAAACCATTTATGTAAACGGGTTAATGAAAACAATAAGTTTGATTAAAAACAATAAGTTAGGTTGGTGGTCAGTGGTGGTTATTACGGGGTAATGCCAACCGCTGCCGCCACTTTGTCGCCACTTGTTTTACCTTAGACGCCAAGGGCCTCTATCTTCAATCTGTTCGACTAACCCCTCCTCTTCTAGTTCACGCAATAGTGCAACAACCCAATATTGTTGGTTCGAACTTGTTGCTTTCCGTTTTTCTCCCCAATCGAGGCCGCTTAGACGAAATACCTCAGCTTGCTTAACGCCGTTGCCGTTTTTTTGGGCATCAGGGTGAGTTTTAAGTACGGATAAAGCCAATTCTTTGGCTCTGTTGCGTAATTCCGCTCCCTGATGCTGAAACTTATTCATTGATAGTGCTCCATGTGAAAAAAAAGAATATTAGCTCAACAGGGCAAAATACGCATTTTCAAAAAATTGCTATTGATGTTGGTAGTGTTGCCAGCGGATTAAACCGTAATGCAGTTTCCAGGTGATCCGGTGCCAGATGTGCGTAACGCATAGTCATTTTTATGTCGTGATGTCCGAGGATTTTTTGCAAAGCAAGGATATTTCCACCCGACATCATGAAATGCGCCGCAAACGTATGGCGCAGAACGTGTGTCAGTTGACCGCGAGGGAGCACGATAGACGTTTTTTCCATCACGGATAAAAATTGAAAATAGCAGTCTGTAAAGAAATTGAACCCATCAAGCGCCATGATCTCTTCGTAAAGCTCTTTACTGATAGGGATGCTTCTGTTTTTCTTCCCCTTCGTTCTTACAAAGGTAATTCGGTATTTGGTCACTTGCGAGCGGGTAAGATTTATTGCTTCTCGCCAGCGTGCGCCTGTGCTTAGGCATATCTTGACTACCAGTGTCAGAATTGGGTCCTGACGTTTGCAATCAGCCAGCAGTTCAACAATCTGCTCATGGGTAAGCCATGCCATCTCTTTTTCTGCGATGGTGAATTTTCGCATGTTCTCCAGTGGGTTCGGATACGACCATTCGCCCAGGCGGGATAGTTCGCTAAAAACACTACTTAGATAGCTTTGCTCTAGGTTAATGGTGACCGGGCTTGCTCCTTTCTTCCATTTCTCGCTGAAGTAGATCTCACCTGTCAGGCGTTTATCTCGATAGTGGGCAAACATTTTAGAGGTTAGATCAGTTGCAAGGGGATTGCCCAGAGCGTCAACCATCAGCAGCAATTTGTCATAGACATGCTGCCCAGCAGTCAGTGATTTACCATGTAGTTTGAACCATAGCTCAACCACGTCTTTCAGTGTTCGACGATCCACTGATTCACCCAGCCAGGGCTTTGCTTCGGTTTCTTCCATCGTGTGACGCTCAAAAGCCAGTGCTTCGCCTTTGGTGGCGAATTGTTTACGCACACGACGCCCACTACGTCCGGCGGGGTAACATTCGCAAAGCCATTTTCCTGTGGTGAGTTTTCGTACAGCCATAAAAAATGCCCTCCAATAGAGAGCATTTTTACTGTATGCATAACCAGTGTCAATGTATGTTTATGTATTTTATATACATCACTTATTTAATCGGAGGATTTTTCTGAATGAGAAGGTTTGATTTTTTCTTTCGCGGTAGACCATAGCGTTTGGAAACTTGGCGGATAATCCATTTGATCAGAAAAAGCAGAATCTCCAGACATGTTCCAGTCCTTAAATACCTGAATAGCATCTTCTTTGGTCGCAGTCGAACCGTAAATTTGTAGGAAGACTTGACCAAACATTAAGGCATGCCTTCTGTCTTTTCTGCGAATGGACTCATGAGTATACTTTTTGGAGATACTCAGACAGATATAAGAAAGCCATGATAAAATGGAAATTCCAATCAGGCCTCTGGTGAATAGATAAAATAGTTCAAATCCTTTAGCATTTATGAAATCAGTAACAAAATATAATGATATGAACGAAAAAATGACAGCGGAAAGACCGGCTATTGCACCAGCAATAGCCCATGTTTTGGCGAGTGAAATAAAGTGATCATCATCATCACCTAAATCATCTTTTACACTATTGACATATTCGGGAATTTTTTGATCAATTCTCTCTTGATGTGCTCGACTGGTTAATTCGTTATTTGAAGCCTCTAACTCTTTTATCCTAGAAAAAGTTTGCTCAAGTAAAGATTCTTTTTCTATGTTTAAATTTTCTAACTCTTTGTTTTTTAATGATAATGAGGTGTTGCTTTCTTGCAAATCAGATAAGCGAGCTGTATAAAAACGTAATAAGTTTCTGAATTCATTATTATCTTTTTTTAACACGTTAAGTTGTAATTCAATATCTTCGTCGCTAAAGCCGACTCTATCTAAGTTTTGGAGATGGCGTCTATATTGATCCTTGAATTCTTCAATTTCACCATTTTTCAACAAGTTCTTTAGATATGTGCGTTCATGTTCAGGAAGTGGAATAGAATCATCATGTATAAAATCAACGTATTTTTTAAACTCTGATTTTGTGATGCTGTTTTGTATTGTTTCTTTTTTGTGTTCTTTAGAGTCCATGATAAGTCCAAATTAAATGTTTTTAATGAAAGCACAGTGGCATTTTGCTAAAAGTTTTATATTCTCAATGTCACATATGAAATCAGCATGAGTAGATATTACTTTAACTTTTCCTACGGGTATGCGGACCAATGTTCTAATATTTATTTTGCCTTCAATTTCTACTAACCATTCACCATCAGATATTTCTTTATATCCATAGTCTACTACGAAAACATTTTCGCTATCGATCACAACCTGCGGATTTATAAGGTTGTGTGGTATTAAAGATTTATCAAAGTGGATATAGTCCGCATCTATTAACTTACCATTTATTAGCTTATATGCTAATAACTTTGCTACATCAGTATTTACATCGTTCGATTTTGAGCCTTTTCCAGTAACGAGCCAATCTAGTGATATACCAGTTTCAAGTGCGCATTGGATAATCCAATCGGCTGGAAATGTATCCCTCATATAACGATTAGCTAGTGTGCTTTTTGAAATACCCAAATGATCAGCTAAAGCTTGTCTTGTCTTAAATCCATAGGCTGCAACGATTCGCTCTATTGCTGCTTTTCCGTTTTGATTTATAGTAACAGTGTTCTCATTTGGGTTTTTAGGTTCTCTGTTGAGGTGCCGAGATTCACTGTTACAATTGTCGTGACTTTTATCTGCAAAGCTTTCCATTTCGGTATCAGTACCAAATGCTAACCACTCAATCGATACACCAGTTTCCATACTACAGATAACAACCCAGTCAGCTGGGAAAGTGTCACGCGCATACCTGTTCGCCATTGTGCTCTGTGATATCCCCAGATGATTGCAGAATGCTTGGCGTGAAGAAAAACCATACGCTTCTAATATCCGCTCGATGACTGCTTGCCCTCCGCGATTCTGCATGATTAAGGATTTCTTTTTTTCGTCCACATGGCGAAATGTGATTTCGTGTGTTGACATAACCGAATTGCGATCCTATTCTCCGTAATGTGAAGTTTAAGTCACGATTAAAACTGACTCACCACAAGCCAATAGGAGATGTTGCATCATGACCCCTAACATTTCAATAACTCTGAATACGCCACATGTCACAATCGAGCGTTATAGCGAACTTACTGGTCTTTCAATCGACACAATCAACGATATGCTGGCAGATGGTCGCATCCCTCGGCATCGTCTTCGTAAAGACAAAAAAAGAGAAAAGGTAATGATCAACCTTGCTGCTCTTACCGTTGATGCACTTACTGATTGCAATGTTGTGTTCAACTAGTTCCATTTTGGGATACATCAGGGGTGTCGACTATGTTTGATTACCAAGTTTCCAAACATCCACATTTTGATGAAGCCTGTCGTGCATTCGCACTGCGCCACAACCTGGTGCAACTGGCAGAACGTGCAGGCATGAATGTGCAGATTCTGCGGAACAAGCTGAACCCAGCTCAACCTCATTTATTAACCGCACCAGAAATCTGGTTGCTTACCGATCTGACTGAAGATTCAACGCTAGTAGATGGTTTTCTGGCTCAGATTTACTGCCTGCCATGCGTACCGATTAATGAGGTGGCAAAAGAGAAACTGCCACATTACGTCATGAGTGCAACCGCAGAGATCGGGCGTGTTGCAGCAGGTGCGGTATCTGGCGATGTAAAAACCAGTGCAGGTCGTCGTGATGCTATCAGCAGCATTAACTCTGTAACACGACTGATGGCGCTGGCCGCTGTTTCATTGCAGGCCCGTTTACAGGCTAATCCTGCGATGGCGAGTGCAGTTGATACCGTGACTGGCCTCGGTGCTTCATTCGGTTTGCTGTGAGGTGCTTATGCTGACGAAAGAACCATCATTTGCATCGCTGCTGGTAAAACAAAGTCCGGCAATGCACTACGGTCACGGCTGGATCATGGGTGAGGATGGTAAACGCTGGCATCCGTGCCGTTCACAAGATGAATTGCTGGCAGAACTATCTACGAAAAAACAGGGGAACAAATGGCTATTGAAGGCGCTGCGGCGACTGTTCCATTAAGCCCCGGTGAACGCCTGAACGGACTTAATCACATTGCGGAATTAAGGGCGAAAGTATTTGGCCTGAATATTGAGTCAGAGCTTGAGCGGTTTATTAAAGATATGCGTGATCCACGGGATATCAATAATGAACAAAATAAACGGGCACTGGCTGCCATATTCTTTATGGCAAAAATCCCAGCTGAACGTCATAGCATCAGCATTAATGAGCTGACCACTGACGAAAAGCGGGAGCTGATTAAAGCAATGAATCATTTTCGTGCAGTGGTGAGCTTATTTCCCAGACGGCTAACCATGCCGAATTAACCAACTAATGAAATTCATGGCGTAAACCCGCCGGGCATCCCTTTATCTAAATTCAGGAGAATTGATTATGCGTAATATTGAAACCCTCACGACTAAAACCGGACCGGATGATGCAGGGCTTAATATTTTACTGACAGAGGCTCGTCTGGAAGAACGCCGGGCAAGGGCTGAAGCAATGGCAGCTCGCCTTGATAGCCTGGCGTGTCATATCACATCCCGCCAGCTAAACCACGTCGAAGCAGCAGAACTGCTGCGTGTGACTGCTGAAGCAATCCAGAACGAAGCGCAGGAGATCCACTGATGGCTGATGCAATGGATCTCGTACAGCAGCGCGTTGAAGAAGAACGCCAGCGTCATATCCGTACTGCCCGCGCCAAAACGCCGGGCGTGTCCCGCGTGCTTTGCATTGAGTGTGAAGCACCAATTCCGCCAGCACGACGTCGCGCCATTCCGGGTGTGCAGCTTTGCATTACCTGTCAGGAAATCGCAGAGCTGAAAGGCAAACATTACAACGGAGGTGCTGTATGAGCACCATCCTGAAATGGGCGGGTAATAAAACCGCCATTATGCCAGAACTGAAAAAATACCTTCCTGCTGGCTCGCGACTGGTTGAACCTTTCGCGGGTTCTTGTGCTGTGATGATAGAGACGGATTACCCCAGCTATCTTGTTGCGGATATTAATCCTGATTTAATCAACCTCTATAAAAAGGTTGCTGCTGATTGCGAGGCGTTTATATCTCGTGCCAGAGCTTTATTTGAGGAAGCAAACAGGGAGGTGGCTTATTACAACATAAGGCAGGAGTTTAATTACTCCACTGAAATTACTGATTTCATGAAAGCGGTATATTTCCTGTATCTCAATCGTCATGGTTACCGTGGGTTATGTCGCTATAACAAGAGCGGGCATTTCAACATTCCCTATGGGAATTATAAAAATCCGTATTTCCCTGAAAAAGAAATTCGCAAATTTGCAGAAAAAGCCCAGCGAGCAACGTTTATCTGCGCCAGCTTTGATGAAACGCTGGCGATGTTGAAGGCGGGGGATGTGGTGTATTGCGATCCGCCTTATTACGGTACGTTTTCCGGCTATCACACTGATGGCTTCACTGAGGATGACCAGTATCACCTGGCATCCGTTCTTGAACATCGATCATCTGAAGGTCATCCGGTCATTGTTTCTAACAGTGACACATCCCTGATTCGTTCGCTGTATCGCAATTTCACTCACCACTACATCAAGGCAAAACGCAGCATCGGCGTGTCGGCTGGCGAGAGTAAATCTGCAACAGAAATCATTGCTGTTTCCGGGGCGCGCTGCTGGGTGGGATTTGATCCTTCGCGTGGCGTAGATAGTTCTGCTGTGTACGAGGTGCGTGTATGAGTCATGACGATATGAGCAACTCTAGCGGCTTTAACGAGGCCGCCGCATCATTTTCATGGAACGGCCCGAAAAAGGCCATTAACCCTTATCTGGACCCGGCGGAAGTTGCGCCGGAGTCTGCACTTTCAAACCTGATCACTCTGTATGCTGCCGATAACGAGCAGGAACAACTGCGCCGCGAGGCACTGAGTGAGCAGGTCTGGGAGCGTTATTTCTTTAATGAATCCCGTGATCCTGTCCAGCGCGAAATGGAGCAGGATAAGCTCATTAGCCGGGCAAAGCTGGCGCATGAGCAGCAGCGTTTTAATCCAGACATGGTCATTCTGGCTGACGTCAACGCCCAGCCTTCCCATATCAGCAAGCCGCTGATGCAACGTATTGAATACTTCAGCAGCCTGGGCAGGCCAAAGGCTTATTCCCGCTATTTGCGTGAGACGATTAAGCCATGTCTGGAACGGCTGGAGCATGTACGCGACAGTCAGCTATCCACTTCTTTTCGCTTTATGGCGAGCCATGAAGGGCTGGACGGCCTGCTGATCCTGCCTGAAATGAGTCAGGATCAGGTGAAACGCCTGTCCACCCTGGTAGCTGCGCATATGAGCATGTGCCTTGATGCAGCTTGTGGCGATTTGTATGCCACCGATGACGTTAAGCCAGAAGAAATCCGCAAGACATGGGAAAGGGTGGCAGCAGAAACCCTGCGACTGGATGTCATCCCACCTGCGTTTGAGCAACTCCGCCGGAAAAGAAACCGCCGTAAACCCGTGCCCTATGAACTCATTCCGGGTTCGCTGGCGCGTATGTTGTGCGCCGACTGGTGGTATCGGAAATTATGGAAGATGCGTTGCGAATGGCGGGAAGAGCAGTTGCGTGCTGTCTGCCTTGTCAGCAAAAAAGCATCTCCCTATGTCAGCTATGAAGCCGTGATGCATAAACGTGAGCAGCGCCGTAAGTCGCTGGAGTTTTTCCGTTCTCATGAACTGGTGAACGAAGACGGCGACACGCTGGACATGGAGGATGTGGTAAACGCCAGCAGCAGCAACCCTGCGCATCGCCGCAATGAGATGATGGCCTGTGTTAAAGGTCTGGAGCTTATCGCGGAAATGCGCGGTGACTGCGCCGTTTTCTACACCATCACCTGTCCGTCACGTTTCCATTCCACGCTAAATAACGGCAGGCCCAACCCGACCTGGACAAATGCGACGGTAAGACAAAGCAGTGATTATCTGGTCGGCATGTTTGCTGCATTTCGTAAGGCAATGCACAAAGCCGGATTGCGGTGGTATGGCGTGCGGGTGGCTGAGCCGCATCATGACGGTACAGTTCACTGGCACCTGTTGTGTTTTATGCGCAAAAAAGACCGCCGCGCCATCACTGCATTACTGCGTAACTTTGCCATCCGTGAAGACCGCGAGGAGCTGGGCAATAACACGGGGCCGCGCTTTCAGTCTGAGCTGATTAATCCGCGCAAAGGAACGCCGACAAGCTACATCGCGAAATATATCAGTAAGAATATTGACGGGCGTGGTCTGGCTGGCGAGATCAGCAAGGAAACGGGTAAAACTCTGCGTGATAACGCTGAATACGTTAATGCCTGGGCGTCTCTGCATCGTGTTCAGCAATTCCGCTTCTTTGGCATTCCGGGGCGTCAGGCTTACCGTGAACTGCGATTGCTGGCTGGTCAGGCGGCAAGGCAGCAGGATGACAAAAAAGCAGGTGCGCCGGTACTGGATAACCCGCGCCTTGATGCCATTCTGGCTGCTGCTGATGCTGGTTGTTTTGCCACCTATATCATGAAGCAGGGCGGCGTACTGGTTCCCCGTAAATATCACCTCATCAGAACCGCTTATGAAATCAACGAAGAGCCGACCGCCTATGGCGATCACGGTATTCGTATTTATGGCATCTGGTCACCCATTGCAGAGGGCAAGATCTGCACTCATGCAGTGAAGTGGAAAATGGTTCGTAAAGCCGTTGACGTTCAGGAGGCGGCAGCCGACCAGGGCGCTTGCGCCCCTTGGACTCGTGGCAATAACTGTCCCCTTGGACTCGTGGCAATAACTGTCCCCTTGCTGAAAATTTGAACCAACAAGGGAAAGACAAATCAGCTGATGGGGACTCCAGAACGGATATTACCCGTATGAATGACAAGGAGTTGCACGATTACCTGCACAGTATGAGCAAAAAAGAGCGCCGGGAACTGGCTGCAAGGTTACGCCAGGTGAAACCGAAACGGCGTAAAGACTACAAACAGCGAATTACAGACCATCAGCGACAGCAGCTCGTCTATGAACTGAAGTCCAGGGGATTTGATGGCAGCGAGAAAGAAGTCGATTTGCTCCTTCGCGGCGGCAGTATTCCGTCAGGAGCAGGCCTGCGTATCTTCTATCGGAACCAACGTCTGAAGGAAGATGATAAGTGGCGGAACCTGTATTAATTACGCGGGTTAACAATTCGTGCTCTTAATAATACCAGGCATATCAGGCCGATGAACGTAAAAAAACGTTTTACATCAGTAAGATTATTATATACTGTAAATATAAACAGTGGTTATGTATACAGTATTGTTTTGGTGTCATAGGAGGAAAGATGCAGGACTATTTTTTGGAGTCTTTGAAGCTCCAGCGCATTGATTTTTTTCTTAAGCTTGTAGCGGCTAGTGAGTGTAGTGATGAAGAGAAGGGGCTGGCTCTGCAGTGGGTTTCTGAATTGACTGATGAACTCATGGCAAAAATCAGAAGCCACGAATACAACCGCTCAATGGATGTCATCAGCTGAGGTGACTTTTATGCGCATTGAAATAATGATCGATAAAGAGCAGAAGATTAGCCAGTCTACCCTGGACGCCCTTGAATCCGAGCTTTACCGCAATCTGCGCCCCCTGTATCCCAAAACGGTAATTCGCATTCGCAAAGGTAGCTCTAACGGTGTGGAACTAACCGGACTGCAACTGGATGAAGAAAGAAAACAAGTGATGAAAATTATGCAGAAGGTGTGGGAGGACGACAGCTGGCTGCATTAAGAAACGTTGCCCCCAGGAGGATTCATTCTGATGGGGGCTAGTTTGGGCAATGAGTGAAATAAGGCGTAAGGTGGGCGGTTATTTTGATAAGTGATCGTCCGCTTTGTGTCAGAAGCAGAAGTGGGAGTGTCTGAGACTCTCTAAAAGTTGATGATTCACTTACAAAACCATTTTCCTGATGGATGCTTACACTTACGAATGATCATTCTGTTTAGTCTTCATGAGAAAATCCCGAATCTTTGCCAAGTTTGAATTTTCGGGGATTGAATCCATGTACGGATCACGCTCAAACACTAATTGCTCAGATTCAACGAAAGCCTGCCACTCTACTGGGTCTAGCTCAAATCCCATTGCTGTCATATCACTTTCATCTTCCCCCTCGATCCAGTGGACTAAATAAAACAATTCATCATCAGGAGAATCATCCTCACCATCAACAATATCAACATCGGTTACAGTGATACGTAGGGTGGGATCGATTTTTGAGACATAAATTCCTAACTGTGGTATAGGGGGAATATTGTTCATGGAAACTCCTTTTATTGGTGTTTGCTATTTGAATAAAAATACGCCAAACAGAGTGTTAACTGTGAATATGGAAAGAATAGTTGTAAGTACCCCGCTTAGGTGTCCCATTCTATTTTAGAGGTTCTCGTGCATATGGATTATGTTATCTGAAAGTTAACTTCCGCTTCCCGTTCACAGCGAACATTCATCTTTGTAAACCCGTATGATCCGTTTTTCAAGTGGCCATTCAGATACGGATTTTAACTTCCTTGACAGTGCATGACTATGCTGCATGAAATCGCATGATCGATTGAGGATCGTCTTTGCTCAGATTCGCCAGAACTGGCGGGCTTTTGCTCATGTCATGCATGTGCATGAAAACCACTGCATAAAGCGGGCAGGCGTGGCGGGGATACGAGCGCGCGCTAAGTATGAGATTTGGTTGAAAGCAAGAACAGTATTAAAGGATAACTTCACATCTTCATTTACAGCCTAGCTCAGTCTGCATTACACTCACTAATCATGTCTATTTTGCACTTTTTTCACAAAATTAGGGGTTTCAGATGCTGATTGCCTTCACGATAGAGAATTATAAGAGCTTTAGAGACCAGCAGACTCTAAGTTTTGTGTCATCCGCTGGTGATGAACACCTTGATCATACTATGTTGTTAGACAATGGATTAAGAATTAATCGATTTGCTGCAATTATTGGTGGGAATGGTGCAGGAAAATCTCAAATAATAAGAGCAATAAATGATTTTGCTCGATCTATACATCGTGACACATTGAATGAACTCCATAAACCGTACATGTTCGATAGTAAAAATCGACTAAGTCCGACCTCTTATGAAGTTATTATTGTAAACAAAGAAAAAGACACTTTTCTTCGATATGGGATATCTGTTTTTGAAGGTAAGGTTGTTAGTGAATATCTTTACTCAAGAGAAGTGAAGAAAGGAGCAAAAGAAAGTTGTATTTTTATTCGTAATGGAGATGAGTTGGAGTTTAAAAAACCAACTTACAAAAAGCATGAAACGCTTATAAAACCAATTATTAAAGATTCTGGTGCAGTAATAACATTTGCGAAATCTTTGCAATCCAAAGAAATGACTAATGTTAGAGATTGGGCTGTATCTCAATTACCATATAATCCTGAAATATTTTTTGGTAAAGGGTTGGAGTTTTTTGAATCCAAGTTTGAAGAACTACTGACTAAAGATGATAATGGGAAGGTAACCATTAATGATAATGCTAAGAATCTGTTAGGTTTGTATGGTGATGTTATTTTAAAGGCACCCCTTCATATTGATGGTGTCGATTTTCTTCCTGTAGGTAGTGATAAAAAATATCACTTTGTCTACAAGATAAAAAATCTTGATGGTGGTTTTACAACCATAGGTCCAGGTGAGAGGGATGAGTTTTTCTCACAAGGGACTATGAATATATTAACATTCATGGCTGCAGTTATTTGGACAACTGATTGTGGGTTTACGCTTTATGTTGATGAAGTAGATGCATCTATTCATCATTCTCTGGCTACCACCTTAATTAAAAGTATCTTAACATATCATTTAGAGAAAAATGATATGCAATTTATATTATCTACTCATAATATTCCTTTATTGGATGAATGCTTCAGAAGAGATGAATTAAATATTATTATCAAAGATAAAGAAAAAGCCTCGAATATTATCAATGCATCAAAGTTTTCAATTAGGAAAGATGCTAAGGTTTCGGCTAAGTATTTTCGAGGGGAATTTGGTGTTCTTCCTTCCTTTTTGGGATTGGTAGGGAAAGAAAAATAATGTTAGATAAATTAGACTTTGACTATGATGGTGTGGCTCAAGAAGGTAATTCTCTAGGAATAGAGTCCTTCGATGATTTACATCGGAAGCTAGACGATAAGAAAATATGTGTTTTTTTAGGTGCTGGTTTTTCTAAAGCTTGGGATGAAAAATATCCCCTGAGTGATCAAGTTTTCTCGTTGTCAAAAGAAGAAGCTGAATTATATTCTGATAAGTTTAAATTTTTCTCTTTATTTGAATCTTTTAATCTGAATCTGCATCCAGAAACTGTTTGTGAAAAGGAAAGGGCTGGCGTATTTAAGAGTTTTAAGTACAATCTTGATGTTTACCGCAGATACCCTAGTCTTTTACCATCTCATTTGGATAAACAGACTCTGGACTATTTTGAACGGTAGGTCAAGAATTACATTAAGAATAAATTTGTAAGATTACTGCCTGCGAGTGAATTTAAGCTTGATAGCAAGGGTGCTGCAAGAAAACATAAAGATGATATTATCAGGTTTTTTAATGGATTGGAATGTTCCAAATCTTTGGATATTATAACTACAAATTATGATATAGTTATTGATAAGGTTTTGAAATTCTCCAATCCTGCTAGGACTCAATTACGTGGTTTTCCCATTCATATTAATAACGAAGTCGCTTGTCCTAAAAAAGGTGGAGTTGGACTCTATAAATTAAATGGTGGGTTTGAGGTTATTGCTGAAGGTGATGGCTTTAAAATTGATTACGACTCATTAAATGATATAAAGTCATGTCCGAATATAATATTACCATCTAATGATCAAAATTATAGTGATAAATACTTCAAAAATGCATTTATTAAATCATCTAGTCAACTAAGACAAGCAGATGTTCTGATTTTTATTGGGTATTCTTTCCCTGAAGAAGATTACATTATTCAATTCTTATTGAAGAGTTTTCTGGATGCAGACAATAAGGAGAAAGAAACAATTATAGTTAGTCGTAATGAAAACAGTGCATTGGAGTGTCATAAAAGAGCTTGTAAGCTATTTACAGAGTTAAATGATAAGTCTGGTCTTTTTTATTATAAAGGTTCTTTTTTAGAGTTGTGTGCTGAGTCTTAATTAATAAGCCATCCAATATATTTATATGGATGGCTTGTTTTTATTTACTCAAAAGAATATTTTTTAAATTTCACTATTTCGTATCCAGTGAATTGATTAACCTCCTCAAATTTAGCTTGCAGGGGAGTTAATTCATTTCTTACAAATACCTTACTCGCCTTCTCTACATCCCCAAACCCCCCAACATTGCTAGGCATAATTCCCATCATCTGCGGCGGCACGCGGTGCGCTGCCATCATGTCATCCCGGCTCACATTCTTGATGTTCAAAAACTCATCTTTTGCCGCCACCTCTGACAGTGGGATGATCTGAATGCCATCCTTTTTGCCGTTGGGTGAGTACATAAACAGGTTACGGAAGTTACCTGGACCTTTGGCGCTTTTCATGGCCTGGCGGATGTTGTTCACGTCCTCATGGTTCTGCGCGGCGTCAGTCATGTACATGATGAAACCTGCGTGGCTGCCGTTGATGTAGTACTTCCGGCGGAATAGTGTTGCGGACTCATTCAGCAGGGCGGAAGGTATGGCGGACAGGTATTCCGGCAGGCCGTAAATCTCTTGGTTTAAATCTGGCTCCATCAGGTGAAAGATGCTGCCTTTGGTGAACTCGTAGGGTTGCGTGGTCATGCCATATTGCACAAACCAGTAGGTGTCGAGATCCACGCCCCGGCGGGTGTATTTTGCCAGTGATGGCTCCAGCGATAGAATGCCTCCCAATCGGTTCGTCCTTTTTTCCAGATAGGCGTTACCGAATACCAGATAATCTTGCACTAATCGGCTGAATGCTTGCTGGCTCAGGAGTGGATGCGGGATAAATGTACTGGTCAGAATGTTGCATTTCACTGCAATCGGGGAACTGTGATGCACGGCAGCGCGGAAGGTGCGCGCCAGTCCGTCAAAGCTGACGGGCGGCTCATACCAACGGTCCATCTGTACGCATTCCACATAGTCCAGCAGTTCTCGGCGGTCCAGAACAGGAACGGGATCGCCGAAGCTGAATGCTTCGGCTGTAGTCTGGCTTTTAAGCTGGATCTGTTTCGTCGCCGCAGCGCGGTTCTTCTTACTCTTTCCCATCAAAAAATCTCCACAATATTGCTGGTATTGGCGGATTCGCCCTGCAGCGGTTCGTTAAACAGTGCGTGCATTGTTGCCCAGGCCAGATCGGCGTGGCTGGCTTCTTCGCTGCGGCTGGCTTCATAGGTCGGGCGGTTGCCGCTGGCGGTGGTTGCGCGACGGATTGCCATGAATGACTGCGCAATGTCGGTGTGTCCGGCGTCAAACTCCAGACGGCGGTGGCTGATAATGTCGTAGGCCTTGAGTACCAGGGCATTTTTAACGTTGGGGTTGTAGACAAACTCCCGGACGGCAGGAAAGAACGCTTTCACGTTCTCATAAACCCCGTGACCAACGCCGGTCGAGTCGATACCGATATACGTAACGTTGTACTGTTCGGTGAGTTTTTTGATGGCGTCAGCCTGGGCGCGGAAGTCCATCCCGCGCCACTGGTGACGCTCAAGAATGCGGAACTTACCACCCGGCACGGCTGGCGGAGCCACCACCACGCATCCGGCACTGTCGCCGTTCTGCGTACCTTTTGCCGGGTCATAACCGATCCACACTTCGCGCCAGCCAAACGGGCGCAGCGCCAGTGCATGAAAGTCGGTCCATACTTCCCAGCTGTCCACCATGCACGCCTGCAGCTCGCTGAGCGGGAACACGGACGCGAGATCGTCCACGAACTCACACATCAGCAGGTTCTGGTATTCGTCCGGGCTGTACTCCATGCGCAACTGGTCGAGGTCGAACAGGTTACAGCCGCCGCGCACCGCATCTTCCACGGTGACTATCTGGCGGTATTGCCCGTCTGCGCACAGCAGGCCGGGGGCCAGATTGCTGTGGGACAGGTCGATGTCCACCTTGTCAGCTTTGTTGCGCCCACGGTTGAACAGCGCACCGGACCAGAACGGATAAGCACTGTGGGTCAGACTGGATGGTGTGGAAAAATAGGTCTGCCGCCATTTCTTGTGAATAGCCATACCGGAAGCCACTTTGCGTAGCTCCTGAAATTTCGGTATCCAGAAATATTCATCCAGATACAGGTTGCCGTGATAACTCTGGGCCGTGCGGGCATTGGTGCCGAGGAAGTAAAGCGTGGCCCCGTTAGGAAGCACCATCGGATCGCCTTTCAGCTCCACCTCCACTTCTTTGGCGAAGTCGATGATGTACTGCTTAAAGACGTGGGCCTGTGCCTTACTGGCGGAAAGGAAAATCTGGTTACGCCCGGTAAGCAGGGCGTCAATCAGGGCTTCACGGGCAAAGTAAAAGGTCGCGCCGATCTGGCGTGACTTCAGCAGGTTGCGGATGCGGTTGGTTTTTCCGGCTTCCCACCAGTGGCGCTGGTAGTTGAACATGGAGGAATGGAAGATTTCTTCCAGCTTCTCAATCTGTTCATCGGTGAAGACATTTTTTTCCGGCTGACGGCGCGGGCCTTTGTTGCGGTTGGCGACGTTAGGATTTAAGTCGGCTTCGTTGCCGCCATTGTTAAACTTGCTGATCCGCGCGTGGCGCTCAGACTGGCGCGCCAGCAGGTCAATCTCTTTGAAATCTTTCCCTTCTTTGTGCTCCTTCATAATGAGCTGGCAGTAGCGTGCGGCGGTGGTGAGCTGCATCTGATCCAGCGGCCCATAGTCACCCCACTTGTCGCGTTTTTTCCAGCTGTGAACGGTTGCAACTTTCTCGCCCAGCATTTCAGCAATGCGGGCTACGCGGTATCCCTGAAAGTACAGCAGCATGGCCTGCCGACGGGGATCGAGATCTGCGGGTGTCAGTGTGGTGTTCATGGCACAAACCTACAGCCTTGAATGAAGGCTTTCCCCGCCTGCGGTTTGTGTGGTTGTCGGTACAAATACCGCGCATTGTTTCACTGCCCCCATCACCGCAACCATAAGGCTCCAGTAAGTTTTTTCTAACGGAGCACGGCTCATGACAGTGAAAGCAAAGCGTTTTCGCATCGGGGTGGAAGGTGCCACCACCGACGGACGCGAAATCCAGCGTGAATGGCTGGAACAGATGGCAGCCAGCTACAACCCGGCGGTGTATACCGCGCTGATTAACCTTGAGCACATCAAGTCTTATCTGCCGGACAGCACCTTTAACCGCTACGGCAAGGTGACGGCGCTGTTTGCTGAAGAAATCACGGAAGGTCCGCTGGCAGGCAAGATGGCGCTGTATGCCGACGTTGAGCCAACGGAGTCCCTGGTGGAACTGGTGAAAAAAGGCCAGAAATTATTCACCTCTATGGAAGTCAGCCCGAAGTTCGCTGATACGGGCAAAGCCTACCTGGTCGGCCTGGCTGCCACTGATGACCCTGCCAGTCTGGGCACTGAAATGCTGACATTCAGCGCTAGTGCAGCCCATAACCCGCTGGCAAACCGCAAGCAGAATCCCGCCAATCTTTTTACCGCTGCAGAGGAAACGGTGATCGAACTGGAAGAAATCCAGGATGACAAACCGTCCCTGTTTGCCCGTGTCACGGCGCTGTTCACCAAAAAAGAGCAGTCCGATGACGCCCGGTTCTCTGATGTGCATAAGGCCGTGGAACTGGTCGCCACTGAGCAGCAGAACCTGAGTGCGCGCACCGAAAAATCCCTGTCTGAGCAGGAAGAACGCCTGTCTGAGCTGGAGACTGCCCTGCAGGCACATCAGACCGCCTTTAACGAACTGGTGGACAAGCTGAGCCATGAAGACAGCCGCCAGGACTACCGCCAGCGTGCAACAGGCGGCAACGCCCCCGCTGACACTCTGACCAATTGCTGATGGAGCATAAAACCCGATGAAGAAGAATACCCGCTTTGCTTTTAACGCTTACCTGCAGCAGCTGGCGCGTCTGAACGGTGTGGCAGTTGAAGAACTGTCCAGCAAGTTCACCGTGGAGCCGTCTGTGCAGCAGACGCTGGAAGACCAGATCCAGCAGTCCGCCGCTTTCCTGACGCTGATTAACGTCACGCCAGTGACTGAGCAGTCCGGTCAGCTGCTGGGGCTGGGTGTTGGCAGCACCATTGCCGGAACCACTGACACCACCGCGAAAGAGCGTGAACCTGTCGATCCGACGCTGATGGTCGATGTGGAATATAAATGCGAGCAGACCAACTTTGACACGGTGCTGACCTACGCGAAGCTGGACCTGTGGGCGAAGTTTCAGGATTTCCAGGTGCGTATCCGTGACGCCATCGTGAAACGTCAGGCACTGGACCGCATCATGATCGGCTTTAACGGCGTAAAGCGTGCGAAAACCTCCAACCGCAGCGAAAACCCGCTGCTGCAGGATGTGAATAAAGGCTGGCTACAGAAAATCCGTGAGGATGCACCGGATCACGTCATGGGCAGCACCACCACGGGCGGTGAAACCACACCGGGCGCGGTGAAAGTCGGTAAAGGTGGCGAATATGCCAACCTGGACGCCGTGGTGATGGATGCCGTTAATGAGCTTATCGACGTGGTCTACCAGGACGATGACGATCTGGTGGTGATTTGCGGTCGTGAACTGTTGTCTGACAAGTATTTCCCGCTGGTCAACAAAGAGCAGGAAAACAGTGAAAAACTGGCTGCCGATATGATCATCAGCCAGAAACGCATGGGTGGCCTGCAGGCCGTGCGTGCGCCGTTCTTCCCGCCGAATGCGCTGCTGATCACCCGTCTGGATAACCTGTCCATCTACTGGCAGGAAGATACCCGCCGCCGTTCAGTTATCGACAACCCGAAACGTGACCGGATTGAAAACTTTGAATCCGTTAACGAAGCCTATGTGGTTGAGGACTACCGCTGCGCCGCACTGGTGGAAAATATCCAGATTGGCGATTTCAGCGCCGCCGCAGCAGAAGCCGGAGCGTAACCCATGAGCCTGAGTCCCGCACGGCAGCATCGCCTGCGCGTTCAGGCTGAACAGGCCGCCCGTGAGGGCGGCAGCGTTCGCCACGCGTCGGGCTATGACCTGATGCTGCTGCAACTGGCGGAAGACCGCCGCCGTCTCAAGGGCGTTCAGTCCACGGTCAAAAAAGCGGAAATCAAAGTGGAGCTGTTGCCGAAGTACGCCGCCTGGGCGGAGGGTATTCTGGCTGCCGGAGGCGCTCAACAGGATGACGTGCTGATGTACGTGATGCTGTGGCGTATTGATGCCGGAGATTATGCCGGGGCGCTGGAGATCGGGCGTCATGCCCTGCGTCATGGCTGGGTGATGCCGCTGGGTAACCGCAACGTGCAGACCGTGCTGGCAGAGGAAATGGCAGACGCGGCACAGAGCGCAATGCTTGCCACTACCGGCTTTGATGCCGATCTGTTGCTGCAGACGCTGGAGCTGACAGACGGTCTGGATATGCCGGACCAGTCACGGGCGCGTCTGCATAAAGCGATTGGCGCTGTCCTGAGTGAAAGCAATCCGGCGTCCGCCCTTAACCATCTCAACCATGCGTTACAGCTCGATCCCCGCTGTGGCGTGAAAAAAGACAAACAGCAGCTGGAGCGCAGACTGCGCAATGACAGCCGCTGACAGAACGTGCCCCCGCGCACGGGCGGCACGGGGTGGCGAAAGGCTCTGCCACATCAAAACCCCGTCCACCGCCCTCTATTTCAGGAGAAAGCAGCATGAAGTTTGTTGCGCCAGAACAGGCACCGGAACAGGCGGAAATCATCAGAAATACGCCGTTCTGGCCTGATGTGGACCTGTCGGAGTTTCGCAGTGTCATGCGCACTGACGGCACGGTGACGCAGCCGCGTTTAAAGCAGGTTGCCCTGTCGGCAATTTCGGAGGTCAACGCAGAGCTGTATGAGTTTCGCAGACGCCAGCAGATGCTGGGGTATGCCTCGCTGGCAGAGGTTCCGGCGGAACAGCTGGACGGCAAAAGTGAGCGCATTCAGCACTATTTCAACGCGGTTTATTGTTGGGCACGCGCCATGCTCAACGAACGATACCAGGACTATGACGCCACGGCATCGGGTGTGAAGCGAGGCGAGGAACTGGCAGAAGCCAGCGGTGATTTGTGGCGTGACGCCCGCTGGGCCATCAGCCGGGTACAGGATGCGCCGCACTGCACAGTGGAGCTTATCTGATGAAAGTGCGTGCGCATCAGTATGACACGGTGGACGCGCTTTGCTGGCGTCATTACGGGCGCACGCAGGGTGTCACGGAGCAGGTACTGAAGGCAAATCCGGGGCTTGCCGAATACGGCCCCTTTTTACCTCACGGGTTGCAGGTGGAGCTGCCGGACATACCGACAACCACCACCGTGCAGACCGTCCAGCTATGGGACTGAATTATGACGCTTGAGCGAATCAGCGCCTTTATCACGTATTGCATCGCCGTCGTGCTGGCCTGGCTGGGCGATTTGTCCATCAAGGATGCCTCAACGCTGGGCGGCCTGATGATCGGTGTGCTGATGCTGGCTATCAACTGGTACTACAAACACAAAGCCTACCAGCTTCTGCGCGACGGGCAGATCTCGCGGGAGGACTATGAATCCATCAATCGTTAAACGCTGCCTTGTCGGGACCGTGCTGGCTATTGCTGCCACGCTGCCGGGTTTTCAGCAGCTTCACACCTCCGTGGAGGGGCTGAAACTGATTGCCGATTACGAAGGCTGTCGTCTGCAGCCGTATCAGTGCAGCGCGGGTGTCTGGACCGACGGCATTGGTAATACATCGGGCGTCATTCCCGGCAAAACCATTACGGAGCGACAGGCAGCAGAAGGGCTGATCTCCAACGTGCTGCGTGTGGAGCGGGCGCTGGAAAGGTGTGTGAAGCAACAGCCGCCGCAGAAGGTGTATGACTCTACGGTGTCGTTTGCCTTCAACGTGGGTACGGGCAATGCCTGCAGTTCCACGCTGGTGAAATTGCTCAATCAGCGGCGCTGGGCGGATGCATGCCGACAGTTGCCGCGCTGGGTTTATGTAAAAGGTGTGTTTAATCAGGGGCTGGATAACCGCCGTGCGCGGGAGATGGCCTGGTGCCTTAAAGGAGCTGGACTATGACACGTGCGCTGGCGGTAGTGGCGGCGCTGGCACTCGTTTCGCTGGGCTGGCAGTCGTGGCGGCGCCAGCCACACCATCGAAACGCAGCGCGCGGCGCTGAAAAGTAAAGCGCACGAACTAACGAAGAAAAATAGCCAGCTGATCAGTCTGTCCATTCTGGCTGAAACCAACAACCGGGAGCAGGCGCGACTCTATGCCGACGCAGAACAGACCAGCGCACTACTGAGACAACGACAACACCGGATTGAGGAACTGAAACGTGAGAACGAGGATTTACGCCGCTGGGCTGATACTCCTTTGCCTGCTGACATTATCCGGCTGCGGGAACGCCCGACACTCACCGGAGGTGCAGCTTACCGTCAGTGGTTGTCCGCGAGTGACGCCGTGTCGGCTGGGGCAGGCAGCGCCGCGCACTAACGGTGACCTGAATGCGTTGCTGGATGAAACGGAGGCCGCCTGGGCGGTCTGTGCAGACAAAGTGGACATGATTATTGCGTGTCAGGAGCGAAACAGTGAACAAACCACAATCCCTGCGCCACGCCCTTAATAAAGCAGTGCCTTATGTCCGTAATAACCCGGACAAACTGCATCTGTTTGTGGATAACGGTTCGCTGGTTGCCAGCGGGGCCAGCTCCATGTCATGGGAATACCGCTACACCCTGAACGTGGTGATTGAGGATTTCAGCGGCGACCAGAATCTGCTGATGGCCCCGGTTTTGCTGTGGCTGCGGGATAACCAGCCTGATGCCATCAATAACCCGACGTTACGGGAAAAACTATTCACCTTTGAGGTGGATATTCTGCGCAACGATGTCTGTGATATCAGCCTGAACCTGCAACTGACGGAGCGTGTGCTTGTCAGCACTGACGGCAGTGTGTCGAGTGTTGAAGCGGTAGCGGAACCTGATGAACCTGAAGAAATGTGGACGGTGAAACGTGGCTGAACTGCAGAAGGTGGACGACTGGCTGAGTGCATTATTGGCGAATCTGGAGCCAGCCGCAAGAAGCCGCATGATGCGCCAGCTGGCGCAGGAACTGCGCCGGACACAGCAGCAGAACATCAGGATGCAGCGCAATCCAGATGGCAGCAGTTATGAGCCGCGCAGGGTAACAGCACGCAGCAAAAAGGGGCGCATCAAACGTCAGATGTTTACAAAGCTGCGCACCACAAAATACCTGAAAACTGCAGCCAGCGCCGATTCTGCCAGCGTACAGTTTGAAGGTAGGGTGCAGCGCATTGCCCGTGTTCACCATTACGGCTTGCGTGATCGCGTCAGCCGCAAAGGACCGGAGGTCCGTTACGCAGAGCGTCGCCTTCTGGGTTATAGTAATAATAGTTATCTAATCGTTAGTGATTTACTAATGAAATGGCTAACGCATCGTTAGCCATTACGATATTAATGAGTTTTAAGTGCCTCTGTTAAAGATTTTCGATGATGTTCCCAAAAGGCAAAATCATTTACGTTTGAACTAAACCTCAAATGCTCTTCAGAATATATTGTTTCACGGTGATCGCATCCAAGAAGACATAGAATTAATCTGGTTAGATATATTGTTAAATGTTCACAAGCAACTGCAATGTTTATCAAGTTGTCACTTGGTATAATTACACCATGTATAATTATATTTCTGATTTCAGAAAGTCCTAGCTTACCAGATTCATTAAACAATGGCCATAAGTCATGAGTATGGATTAAATGTTCTTTAAGACATTCTTGTGTGGCATCTTTTAATGATATTCTATTCAGTTCTCCTAGTTTGTTTTTTATTTTTCCTCTAGTTTTTGAATCTTTGATAACGTCCTTGGTGATGATTCTTTCAATTGTTTGTCTTAATGATCTAAACTCGCTTTCACATAGAATGAAGGTCGTATTGTTTTTTTCTTTATGAGTTAAAATAATAGATTCAAAAGATTGGAAAAGTGAAAGGTATCGAGACTCAAGATATTGGTTTGATGCATTGAGGACATTAATGGCTAATCGGATGTTCTGTCTGTAATGGGATGACAAATATGTGTGAAACATATTTTCAATATTTTCTTTGGCTTGTAATGGCATCATTAAGTGTTTTTTTTTTGGGTATCCTTAATAGGATTTTTTATCCTACAGCGAAAAACTGTATATACACCATCATTAGATTTTAGGTTCCAGTAACGACAAACTACTTTGTTACTATTGATAAATGATAAGATATCATTAAATGCGTCAATTTTGTCAATGTAGTTATTTCTTACATCATCAATGGTTAAATTAGAATTATTGGACTTTATTTTTAGGATTTGTTTTGTGCTGATTTCAAATTTTTCATCGCGTTCTAGTTTTGATTCGATATCTAATTTTATATCTTCGTCATTGTTAAGTTTAACAATAATAGGCTCTGACTTTGTAAGAGTGATGTTACCATCCGAAGATAAATTGTACTGAATGTTAGGGGAAAGTAGTTGATGGTCACTGTTGTAGAATGTTATTTCCGTATCAGGCGTATTATGTGCTTTATTATTTATAATGACTTCATTAGGAATGATGTTAAATGTATAGTATTGAGTTTTTCCTGAGTGATGGTCGACGATGTTTTCTATTCTACAATCGATTAGTTTTATCACTGAGCGAACATCACCATTTACATAATGAGTGCAAAATTCAATGTCTAAATTGTTTTTTCCATAAAGCTTGATGGTTTTTTTACTATAGGTCTTTATCTGAATCCTATCCCAGCTTTCTTTATTGTTGACAGTAACATTGCAAGTCATTTCGATACTGTTTTCTGTTTTTATATTATCGTCATTAATAGTAATTGGGTTGTGGTCATAAGAAAAAGTAACTTTAATTGTTTCATACGTGTTCACTGATGTTTATCTCCTTGTGTGGTAAGCGACACAATATTATCAAATTTTGAATTAAGAAAAAGGCTGCCATAGTTGCCTTATGAACGCACAATTAACCGAAATCATGCGCCTTATCACCAACCTGATCCGCACTGGGGTAGTCACCGAAGTGGACAGGACAAACTGGCTTTGCCGGGTGAAAACGGGCGACCTTGAAACTAACTGGATTAACTGGCTGACGCTGCGCGCGGGTAATGCCCGCACATGGTGGAAACCATCAGAAGGTGAGCAGGTGGTGCTGCTGAGTCTGGGCGGCAATCTGGAGACTGCCTTTGCGCTGCCCGCTGTCTATTCGAATCAGTTCGCGCCACCGTCGACGTCGGCAGACGCCTGCGTGACAGAACATCCTGACGGTGGCTGGTTTGAATACGAACCCGCCACCGGGCGCTGGTATGTCAGGGGCATCAAATCAATGGTCATTGAGGCCGCTGACAACATCACCATGAAAACCAGTGAGTTTGTACTGGAGGCTGACCGCACGCGCATTAACAGCGAAGTGGTGATCAATGGTGGCGTTACCCAGGGCGGCGGAGCGATGAGTTCTAACGGGATCGTGGTTGATGCGCATCAGCATACTGGCGTCCTGAAAGGCGGCGATACAACCGGAGGCCCGGTATGACGCTGTATATCGGCATGAGTCAGAGCAACGGAAAAGCTATTACAGACACGGACCATCTGCGCCAGTCGGTGCGGGACATTTTGCTGACGCCGCAGGGTAGCCGCATTGCCCGTCGGGAATATGGTTCCCTGCTGTCGGTACTGATAGACCAGCCACAAAATCCGGCATTACGCCTGCAGGTCATGTCGGCAGTGTATGTGGCGCTGAGTCGCTGGGAGCCACGGCTGACGCTGGATTCCATCACCATTAACAGCAATTTTGACGGTTCAATGGTGGTGGGGCTGACCGGGCGGCGTAATAACGGTGTGCCTGTTTCCCTTTCCGTATCAACAGGAGCAGAGAATGGCAGTGATTGACCTTTCGCAGTTGCCTGCGCCGCAGATTGTCGATGTGCCGGACTTTGAGACGCTGCTTGCCGAACGCAAGGCCGAATTTGTTGCGCTTCATCCGAAAGATGAGCAGGAAGCCGTGATCCGCACGCTGGAACTGGAATCTGAACCCGTCACCAAATTGCTTCAGGAGAACGCTTACCGAGAGTTGCTTCTGCGCCAGCGCATTAACGAAGCCGCGCAGGCTGTGATGGTGGCTTACGCGATGGGCGGCGATCTTGACCAGCTCGCTGCCAACTACAACGTGAAACGCCTGACGGTGACGCCTGCTGATAATGACGCTGTGCCACCCGTTGCGGCCGTGATGGAAAGCGATGAAGCGTTACGCCTGCGTGTGCCTGCGGCTTTTGAAGGGCTTTCGGTTGCGGGGCCAACCGCAGCTTATGAATTTCATGCCCGAAGCGCCGACGGTCGGGTGGCGGATGCCAGTGCAACCAGCCCGGCACCTGCAGAGGTGGTGCTTACGGTCCTGAGCCGTGAAGGCGACGGAACAGCAGAAAAAGACCTGCTGGACGTGGTGGAAAAAGCTCTGAACAGTGAGAACGTTCGCCCGGTGGCTGACCGTCTGACGGTTCGCAGCGCAGAAATCATCCCGTATCGCGTGGAAGCCACCATTTTTCTCTATCCGGGGCCGGAAGCAGAGCCGGTAATGGCAGCGGCAAAAGCCAGCCTGCAGAAATACATCGCCAGTCAGACGCGGCTTGGTCGGGATATTCGCCGTAGCGCCATCTTTGCCGCCCTGCATGTTGAGGGTGTGCAGCGTGTGGAGCTGGCTTCGCCGCTGGCGGATGTGGTTTTGAACAAAACGCAGGCGGCATCATGTACGGAGTGGAGCGTGACCAACGGGGGAACGGATGAATAGTCTGCTGCCATCGGGGTCAACTTCACTGGAGCGCCGACTGGCGCAAACGTGCAGCGGGATTTCTGATCTGCAGGTGCCGCTGCGTGACTTGTGGAATCCGGCTACCTGCCCGGTCAGCTTCCTGCCTTATCTCGCCTGGGCGTTCTCTGTGGATCGCTGGGACGAAGGCTGGACAGAAAGCGTCAAGCGCCAGGTGGTGAAGGATGCTTTTTATATTCATCAGCATAAAGGGACCACCAGTGCCGTGCGGCGGGTTGTGGAGCCGTTCGGCTTTCTGATCCGCATTATTGAGTGGTGGCAAACCGGAGAGGCACCGGGCACGTTTCGCCTGGATATCGGCGTGCAGGACCAGGGCATCACTGAAGATACCTATCTGGAACTTGAGCGACTGATAAGCGATGCCAAACCATGTAGCCGTCACATGATCGGCATGTCCATCAACCTGCAGACCAGCGGCCCGCATTGGGTGGGAGCCGCCAGCTATCTTGGCGAAGAAATCACGATCTATCCGTATATCAACGAAACAATTATTTCCGGCGGCACCGCGCATGAAGGCGGGGCGGTCCATGTTATTGACACAATGAGAGTGAATCCATGAGCACAAAATTTTATACCCTGCTGACGGATATTGGCGCGGCGAAACTTGCCAGCGCCGCCGCGCTCGGTGTGCCGCTAAAAATTACCCATATGGCGGTGGGCGATGGCGGCGGAGCATTGCCGACGCCGGACGCAAAGCAGACTGCACTGGTAAATGAGAAACGCCGGGCTGCGCTGAATATGCTCTATATCGACCCGCAGAACAGCAGCCAGATTATTGCCGAACAGGTGATCCCTGAAAACGAGGGCGGTTGGTGGATACGTGAAGTGGGCCTGTTTGATGAGTCAGGGGCATTGATTGCCGTGGGGAACTGCCCGGAAAGCTATAAGCCGCAACTGGCTGAAGGCAGCGGGCGTACCCAGACCGTGCGTATGGTGTTGATTACCAGCAGCACGGACAATATCACCCTGAAAATCGACCCTGCCGTAGTGCTGGCAACCCGCAAGTATGTGGATGATAAGGTACTGGAGCTGAAGGTGTACGCAGATGATCAGATGGCAAAACATCTTGCCGCACCGGACCCGCATTCACAGTATGCACAGAAAGAAAGTCCTACGTTTACCGGGACACCCAAAGCGCCAACGCCAGCGGCGGGGAATAACACCACGCAGGTTGCGACCACCGAGTTTGTTCAGGCGGCACTGACGGCTCTTATTAATGGTGCGCCAGCCACGCTGGACACGCTGAAAGAAATAGCCGTAGCCATTAACAATGATCCGAAATTCAGTACCACCATTAACAATGCGCTGGCACTGAAAGCGCCGCTATCGAGTCCGGCACTCACCGGAACGCCAACAGCCCCCACGGCGGCGCAGTCGGTCAACAATACACAGATTGCCACTACGGCTTTTGTGAAATCAGCGATTGCAGCAATGGTGGGTTCTGCACCTGCGGCACTGGATACACTGAACGAACTGGCGGCGGCACTGGGGAATGATCCGAACTTTGCCACGACAATGCTTAATGCGCTGGCAGGTAAACAACCGCTGGACAATACGCTGACTAATTTGAGTGGAAAGGATGTAGCTGGTCTTCTCACATACCTTGGTTTGGGAGAAG
>OHWG01000367.1_pt1 | contig 29897 bp, 19 predicted proteins | sample 1579621 | NCBI WGS metagenome assembly OHWG01 (sample SAMEA3882544, study PRJEB24775) | human gut metagenome | biome: human-associated habitat; feature: intestine environment; material: feces | place: Netherlands | collected 2009/2010
CCGCCGCTGCACCGTCCGGCACCACGGCCATGCCGCAGAACGGTCGCGGACGCTCCTTCTCGTCCGCGCCGATCGGCACCGCGAGCGGCACCATGCCCAGCGTCGCCGAGCCGGTGCCGTCCAGCGAAATCAAGCCGGTTGGCGTCGCTCCGAGCGACCCATGGGCCGTCATCGACGAGGACGGCACCTCCAACGGCAAGGAAGTCATGGTGGATGCCGCGACCGGCGAGGTCCTTGACGATATGCCGGCTGCTGCCGTTGACGGGGAAGCGGCGGATGACATTCCCGAGGGACCGTATCATCTGCCTGACCTCAACATTCTGAAGAAGGGCGCGCCGCACGCCGCGCACACTCCGGAGAACGATCGTGTGATCCGCGCGCTGACCGGTACCTTCCAACAGTTCAACGTCGATGCGAAGGTCATCGGCTTCCTGCGCGGACCATCCGTCACCATGTATGAGGTGGAGCTTGGCCCTGGCGTCAAGGTCGAGAAGGTCACCAACCTGCAGAAGAACATCGCCTACGCGGTGGCCAGCTCCGACGTGCGCATCCTGTCGGTGATCGAAGGCAAATCCGCCATCGGCATCGAAATTCCGAACTCCGACCGCGAAACCGTGGTGCTGGGCGACGTGCTGCGCTCCGACAAGGCCCGGAACGATCCGAATCCGATGCTCACCGGCGTCGGCAAGGATGTGGAAGGCCATTTCGTGACCGCCGACCTGACCAAGATGCCCCACCTGTTGGTGGCTGGCGCCACCGGCTCCGGCAAGTCGAGCTTCATCAACTCCATGCTCACCTCCGTGATCATGCGCGCCACGCCTGACCAGGTCCGCATGATCATGGTCGATCCTAAACGAGTCGAACTGTCCGCCTATGCGGGCATTCCACATTTGCTCACCCCGATCATCACCGATCCGAAGAAGGCCGCACAGGCTTTGGAATGGGTGGTCAAGGAGATGGACGCACGATACAGCGACCTCGAATTCTTCGGATTCCGCCACATCAAGGACTTCAACGCTGCCGTGCGCGCTGGCAAGGTGCATGCGCCCGCAGGCTCCAAACGCAAGGTCGCACCATACCCGTATATCCTCGTGGTCGTCGATGAAATGGCCGACCTTATGATGGTGGCCAAGAACGACGTGGAGAGCTCCATCCAGCGCATCACGCAGCTCGCGCGAGCCGCCGGCGTGCATCTGGTGCTCGCCACGCAGCGCCCGTCCGTTGACGTGGTCACGGGCTTGATCAAGGCCAACATCCCGTCCCGACTTGCTTTTGCCACCTCATCCGCCACCGATTCGCGAGTCATCCTCGACGCCACCGGTGCGGAAACGCTGATCGGCCAAGGTGACGCGTTGTTCCTGCCGATGGGCCAGGCCAAGCCGATCCGCGTGCAGGGCGCATGGGTCGACGAGTCCGAAATCCGTCGCGCGGTGGAGTTCGTGCGAACCCAGCGCAAGCCGCATTATCGCGAGGATATCGAGGAGATGGCCAAGGAGGCCGAAAAGAAGGCCATCGAGCCGGATGAGGACATCGGCAACGACATGGACGTGCTGTTGCAGGCGGCGGAACTGGTGGTCAGCACGCAGTTCGGCTCAACCTCCATGCTGCAGCGCAAACTGCGTGTCGGATTCGCCAAAGCCGGCCGACTCATGGATCTGCTTGAATCGCGTGGTGTGGTCGGTCCGTCCGAAGGCTCCAAAGCTCGCGAAGTGCTCGTCCAACCGCAGGATCTGCCGCAGGTGCTCGCCTTCATCAAGGGCGAAACCTCATCGCTTACCGCAGGTTCTACCCAGCCGGCCGACGCTGCGGACACGCGATGATGGAACGCGACAACCGCACGCATTGCGCCAAGTAGTGGTATCGGGGTAACGTGAACGGTATGGAAAAGCAAGAAGAACGCAAATCGTCCCTGCTTGACGGGTGGAACGCCCCGCCGAACATCGTCACTTTCTCTCGTATCGTCCTGGTCGTCATCTTCCTGGCGTTGTACGTCATGGCAGGCGCATGGGGTACCAAAAACACGACTATGCGCTGGGTGGCGGCGATTATCTTCATCATCGCCGCCTGCACCGATAAGCTCGACGGTTGGATGGCCCGCAAATATAACCAGGTCACCGAACTGGGCAAGCTCATGGACCCAATCGCAGATAAGCTGCTCACCTGCGGCACGCTGATCGTCGCCGCCATCTTCAACGAATTCGGCAACGCAGTGCTCGGCTGGGTCGTGACCGCGCTGTTCCTCATCCGTGAGATCGGCATCACCATCATGCGTTTCTTCGTCATCGACACCGGCGGCAAGGTCATCGCCGCATCCCAAGCCGGCAAGTACAAGACCCTGTGCCAGTGCATCGGCCTTGCCATGCTCATGCTGCCGATGTGGAGCCTCGCCGATGGCATGAACACCACTCCGCTGTGGATGACCGTTTATTACACGATCACGTACGCCCTGATTTACCTGGCGTTGATTCTATGCCTGTATTCGGGCGGCGAATACCTCGTCAACACGTTCGGCGGACGTAAGAAGACCGCAAAATCCGAAAAGGAAACCAAGTAAATCCCGATGAGCGAATCCGAAAATTCGTCGACCGCGGCCAGCCAATCGCAATGCGATGAGCTGGCCGCAGCCGTTTTACGCTATTGCGAAGCCAACCATTTCAAAATCGCCGCCGCCGAATCACTGACGGGAGGTCTACTCGCCGACGCCTTCGTACGCATACCAGGCGCATCGAAAGTGTTCCTCGGCTCGGCGGTGACCTACGACATTCGCGCCAAAGCGAAGATTCTCGGCGTGAATGCCGACCTGCTGGCCCGAGAAGGGGCGGTCCACCCCGAAGTGGCGCGGCAGATGGCTGCGGGAACCGCGCAACTATACCGACAGACCGAGGATGGAGACTGTGTCATCGGCTTGGCCACTACCGGTGTTGCAGGGCCAGGACCGGATGGTGACAAACCTGCCGGCCTGGTGTACATCGGCTGCTCCCTGCCCTGTGGCTTCAATGGCATTCGTGCGCGTCAAACAGCTGCTTATGAGCTGCGTCTGAAGGGTGATCGGGAAGCCGTGCGGCACGAAACCGTGCAATGTATTCTGGAAAAACTGAGGACTCTTTCAGCACTTTCACAGGAATAATCCACGAATATGGGTGTTGACCATAGTGGACGTACGTATGAAAAGCGAAAGGGGCTGGCGGCATGGACACGATGACACTCACCAAGGAACAGATGGAACTCAAGGCGATGGTTCCCACGGTGCAAAGCGGCAACGCCCGCGTCAGGGAACTCACCCCAGCCCAGCGCCGCGCGGTGATGTTCGCCCAGCAGCAGGTGCTGCGTGCCCGCGCGGCCAAAAAGGCCAAAGACGAGCGCCAGGCCGCATTGACCCGCATATGGCGGGAGGAAGACGCGGAACGCGTTTCCGCACGATCCATGTCGGCAGCCACGGAAACCACCGACGAACCCAGAGAGGTATCGCTTCGCGAGGCCATCGGCCATGTACTGCGCGATCTGCGCACCCATGACCACAAAACGTTGCGTGAGGTGAGCGAAAAGGCCGGAGTGTCGTTGGGCTACCTCTCCGAAGTGGAGCGTGGCCAAAAAGAGGCCAGCTCCGAGCTGCTGAGCTCGATTGCGCAATCGTTGGGCGTCTCCACGGCGCAGATGCTGCGCATGGTCGCCGATTATCTCGATTCCGTCGCAATCTGATTCCTGTTGGACGTCTAACGCCCGGCGGCTTGTTCCGTCGGGCGTTTTCTTTTGGTTGCGCTTGCTGTGTACACTTGAGCGCGTGCAGGAACGTGAATTTTGGCAGTTGCTTGAAGAGGTACTCGGCCGTAGCTATGGCCGCGCGCTCGCACGCGACCAAGTGCTTGATCGATTGAACGGTCTGACAGCCGTCGAAGCGCTTGAAATGGGGGAGGAGCCCCGCGTGGTATGGAACGTTCTGTGCGACCAGATGAACATTCCTGACTCCAAACGTTGGGGAAAGGACCATAACGCGCCACCAATGCCGGTGCGTTAGGCGGAGTTCGGCTATCGCAAAACACCGATTTCGAACAGATGTTCGGATAATGGGGTATAGTTATCCACAGAAGCACGGATTGGGCAGGTCGTCAACGGCTCGCCGCGAAGTTTCAGAATGCTGGAATTTCAAGGGAAAGCGGTCTTCGGCGTGTCGAAATGCATATTCTTCGACCACAATGGCCGATTGAACTTGCGCAGATGGATGATGCGGTTTTACGGTGAATCCATTCATTCGTCTCGGTCAACAACAAGGAGTAGTCATGGCACAGACGAGCGCGGCAAAGAACGCCGCACAGAACAAGTCCGCGAATGGAATCGATCCGCGCCGTCAGGCCGCGCTCGACACAGCGCTCGCGCAGGTCGAGAAAAGCTTCGGCAAGGGATCGGCCATGAGACTTGGCGACCGCCCGGAACAGGATGTCGAGGTCATTCCGACCGGATCCTTGGCTTTGGATATGGCATTAGGCATCGGCGGCCTGCCTAAAGGCCGTATTGTGGAGATTTACGGACCGGAATCCTCTGGTAAGACCACATTGGCGCTGCATGTGGTGGCCAATGCCCAGAAGGCCGGCGGTGTGGCCGCATTCATCGATGCCGAGCATGCGCTCGATCCGGTCTATGCCCGTAAGCTGGGCGTCGACACCGATTCGTTGATCGTCTCTCAGCCGGACAATGGCGAGCAGGCATTGGAAATCGCCGACATGCTGATTCGTTCCGGCGCGCTTGACGTGATTGTCATCGATTCCGTCGCGGCCTTGGTGCCGAAAGCGGAAATCGAAGGCGAGATGGGAGACAGCCATGTCGGCCTGCAGGCGCGCCTGATGAGTCAGGCGTTGCGTAAGATGACCGGTGCGCTGGCGCAAGCCGGTACCACCGCCATCTTCATCAACCAGTTGCGTGAGAAAATTGGCGTGTTCTTCGGTAATCCGGAGACCACCACCGGCGGCAAGGCATTGAAGTTCTACGCGTCCGTACGTATGGACATCCGCCGTATCCAGACCATTAAGAACGGTGATGAGGCTGTCGGCAACCGTACCAAGGTCAAGGTTGTTAAGAACAAGATGGCTCCGCCGTTCAAGACCGCCGAATTCGATGTGCTGTACGGCGAGGGCATCTCCAAGGAAGGTTCCGTGCTTGATATGGCGTTGCAGGCCAACGTCGTCAAAAAGTCTGGCTCGTGGTTCACCTATGAGGGCGACCAGCTGGGGCAAGGACGCGAAAACGTGCGTCAGTTCCTCAAGGACAATCCGGAACTCACAGAGGAAATCGAGAACAAGGTCAAGGCGGCATTCGGTCTGATCAAACCTACCGACCAGTTCGCCGAGGACGATGGGGCGGAGGACGCCGCGGGCGCGCCGGATGATGGTAAGACGTCCAAAACTTCAAAAGCCGCCAAAGCCTGACATATGATCAGCGCCGAACGTTTCCTTAAGGAACAGGGCCTTCAGCCGGCGTCGGCCGATACTGGGGGCCTTGCCCTTTCTTCAGAGGATCCAGAACGCACGAACGTTCAGAGGTGGAACCGTCGAACGAAACCTGACCGTTCCAGTTTGTTCGCTGGAAGCGCAAATGCGACGAAAACGCCACGACACGCGCGACACGCTGGGCGTGTCGGGAACGGCGATTCTACTGCCGCAAAGGATCCAAATGATCTTGACGCATGCAGGGAAGCCGCATTGCGATTGCTGGACGCTGCGCCTCGACCTTCCGGCGCACTGCGTGAGCGCCTGATTGGTAAGGGCTATACCTCTGAAGTGGTTGACGACGTCATCGAAAGACTGACAAGGGTTCAACTGGTTGACGATGAAGCCTACGCGCAATCCGCGGTGCGCTACTGTGCGACCCGTCTTATGGGATGTAGAGGCGCGGTCGCTGAGCTTACACGGAAAGGCGTCGACCGTAGGCTGGCCCAACAGGTTTGTGATGAGGCGGAATCCTACGGCGTGTTTACTGAAGCCGCATGGGAATTAGGCCGTAGAACCGCGAGAAAAACCGCCGGTCTGGAACGCGATGCACGTAGGCGCCGCTTCTGGAGCGCGGGCGGCAGAAAAGGCCATAATCCTGAGATTCTGCGCCAAATCGCACAGGAACTGTTTGATTGACGGCGACCGTTGACCAAGGGCGTGACGTCAGTTTCATAAAGAGGCTGGTGTAAAGAAATCCTCAAAACATAAAGAGTGGAGAGTGAGACCTCTTATACCCCGGGTTCTGTCGTGCCAACGGCACGGATGGCCATCCATCTCGACCTGGCGTTGCCGTCAGGCTCTAGCAGCCTACCCGAAGGCTTCGGACGAGCAGTCCTCGAACGCCTTCTGCTTGGCCTTGCTCCCGATGAGGCTTGCCATGCGGCCAACTGTCACCAGCGGCCCGGTGGTCTCTTACACCGCCGTTTCACCCTTACCCACCGGCCGAAACCGGTAAGGCGGTCTATTCTCTGCTGCGCTATCTCTCAGGTCGCCCTGGGCGGACGTTATCCGCCATCGTGCTCTATGGAGCCCGGAAGTTCCTCAACCGACAAAATCGGTCGCGGCCATCAAGAGGTCTCAAACGCACAACTATAGCAAGAGAATCGTCGAAAGCAAAGCGTAAAAAAACTTTTGTTTTCTCGGGGAGTTTTCCAGCAAATCACCAATCTTATGGATACAATGATGACTACCAAGCAGCGATGCAGCTGGTTGGTCCGTATATAGCGGTTAACACCGCTTGAGTCTAGGGAGGTCCACATGGAAATCGTCGTTACCGGACGTCATACGCAGATCAAGCAAAGGTTCCGTGACGTTGTCGAAAGCAAGATGAATCGTGTGACCGCTATCGCCCCGGATGCGCAGCGTGTCCAGATTGTGCTGTCCCACGAGGGCAATCCGCGTCAGGCCGACACCGCCAAGCGCGTTGAGATCACCGTCATCGCAGGTCGTACCGTGGTGCGTGCCGAAGCCTCCAGCGCCGACGAGTTCAGCGCGCTCGATTTGGCTCTCGACAAGCTGACGCTTCGTCTGCGCCGTACCCGCGACCGCCGCAAGGACCATCTTCGTGGCTACACCGATCCGGTCCCGGTCGATCTGGGCCCGGTCGAGCCGGTCGTCGTCGAGGAGCCGGAGCCGGAAGCGCCGAACAATAGCCCGGCCGACGCCGTTTCCGCTGATCTCGGCCCTGGCGAATCCGTCGAGGTCCAGGTCGGCGACACCCCAATCGTCATCCGCCGCAAGCTGCACATCGCCGAGCCGATGACCATTGACGAGGCCCTGTACGAGATGGAGCTGATCGGTCACGACTTCTTCCTGTTCGTCAACAAGGAAACCGGTCGTCCGTCCGTCGTCTACCACCGTCACGGTTGGAGCTACGGCGTCTTCGAAATCGACACTCCGGAGAATGTGGCCAAGAAGTAATGGCTAATGGCTGAAAACTGAACGATAAGAGGCTCGCATGTCATACATGCGGGCCTCTTTTCTTATGCGAAAAACAAGATACGTCAAAACTTACGTAAAATGGACGGAGCTTTTCGGAAATCGCGAGAAAGCGACTATCCTCAATCAAGGAAAGTCACCATACACAAAGGGAGTGATTGTGGTAGATATCGTTGACAAAGCCCTACGCATGGGTGAAGGCCGACAGATCAAGAAGCTTGAGAACGTGGCCAAAGCGACGAACGCCTTGGAGGACGAGATCGCGGCGCTTGACGACGAGGAGCTCAAGGGCCAGACCGCCAAGTTCAAGCAGCGTATCGAAAACGGCGAGTCCCTTGACAAGCTCATGCCGGAAGCCTTCGCCACCGTGCGTGAAGCTTCCAAGCGAACCTTGGGCCTGCGCCACTTCGACGTGCAGCTCATGGGCGGCGCCGCTCTGCACTGGGGCAACATCGCCGAAATGAAGACCGGTGAAGGCAAGACCCTTGTGGCCACGCTGCCGGCCTACCTGAACGCACTCGACGGTCAGGGCGTCCACGTCGTCACCGTCAACGACTATCTGGCCAGCTACCAGGCCGAGCTGATGGGCCGTGTCTACCGCTTCCTCGGCATGAGCACCGGCTGCATCATCACCAACCAGAAGCCGCCGGAGCGTCGCAAGCAGTACAACGCCGACATCACCTACGGCACCAACAACGAATTCGGTTTTGATTACCTGCGCGACAACATGGCATGGGAGAAATCCGATCTCGTACAGCGTGGCCACCACTACGCCATCGTCGATGAGGTCGACTCCATTCTCATCGACGAAGCCCGTACCCCGTTGATCATCTCCGGTCCGGCCGAAGGCGACGTGACCCGCTGGTACCGCCAGTTCGCGCGCCTGGTTCTGAAGCTCAACCGCGACGAGGATTACGAGGTCGACGAGAAGAAGAAGGTCGTCGGCATCCTCGATCCGGGCATCACCAAGGTCGAGGACTACCTCGGCATCGACAACCTGTACGAACCGAACAACACCGCATTGATCGGCTATCTGAACAACGCCATCAAGGCCAAGGAGCTGTTCCTGCGTGACCGCGACTACGTCGTGACCGGCGGCGAAGTGCTCATCGTCGACGAGCACACCGGACGTATCCTGCCGGGCCGCCGTTACAACGAGGGTCTGCACCAAGCCATCGAAGCCAAGGAAGGCGTGGAGGTCAAGGCCGAAAACCAGACCTTCGCCACCATCACCCTGCAGAACTACTTCCGCATGTACGACAAGCTGGCAGGCATGACCGGTACCGCAGAGACCGAAGCCGCCGAATTCATGGGCACCTACAAGCTGGGCGTGCTGCCGATTCCGACCAACAAGCCGATGATCCGCGAGGATAAGGACGATCTGATCTTCCGTACCAAGAAGGAAAAGCTCGCCGCCATCGTCCGTGATGTGGCCAAGCGCCACAAGAAGGGCCAGCCGGTCCTGCTGGGTACCGCATCCGTGGAATCCTCCGAAGTCGTGTCCTCTCTGCTTGACGTGGCCAAGATTCCTCACCAGGTGCTGAACGCGAAGCAGCATGACAAGGAAGCCGCCGTTGTGGCCGTCGCAGGCCGTAAGGGCGCCGTCACCGTGGCCACCAACATGGCAGGCCGTGGTACCGATATCATGCTCGGCGGCAACGTCGAGTTCCTCGCCGATGCGAAGCTCAAGTCCGAAGGCTATTCTCCGGATGACACTCCGGACGAGTACGAGAAGCGTTGGCCGGGCACTTTGGCCGAAATCAAGGACCAGGTCAAGGACGAGCATGAGGAAGTCGTCAAGCTCGGCGGTCTGTACGTGCTCGGCACCGAGCGCCACGAATCCCGCCGTATCGACAACCAGCTGCGCGGCCGTTCCGGCCGTCAGGGAGATCCGGGTGAATCCCGTTTCTACCTGTCCCTCGAAGATGATCTGATGCGTCTGTTCAACACCCAGCTGGTGGCGCGTGTCATGGCCAAGGGCATGCCGGAAGGCGAGCCGATCGAAGCCAAGAGCGTTTCCAAGGGCGTGCGCACCGCACAGAAGGCCGTCGAATCGCGTAACTTCGAAATCCGTAAGAACGTGCTGAAGTACGATGACGTGATGAACAAGCAGCGCACCGTCATTTATGCGGAGCGTCAGGCTGTGCTGAAGGGCGCGGATATCCACGAGGACATCCTCAAGTTCATCGACGACACCGTGCTGAGCTACATCAAGGGCGCCAACAACGGTTCCGACAAGCCGGCCGATTGGGATTGGGACGGTCTGTTCAAGGCCATCTCCTCCGTGTACCCGATCGCCGTGGAGCAGGAAGCGGCCAAGGACGCCGTCGACAAGCTCAAGGGCGACAAGGCCGTTGAGGCCCTGAAGGAGCTCATCGTCTCCGATGCCAAGGACCAGTACTCCGATTTCGAAGACAAGCTCGGCAGCGAAGGCCTGCGCCAGCTCGAGCGCCGCGTGGTGCTCGCCGTGCTCGACCGCAAGTGGCGTGAACACCTCTACGAGATGGACTACCTCAAGGACGGCATCGGCCTGCGCGGCATGGGCCAGCGCGACCCGCTGGTCGAATACCAGCGTGAAGGCTACCAGATGTACAACTCCATGATCGAAGCCATCAAGGAGGAAACCATCCAGCTGCTGTTCCACGTGGACATCGAACGCGTGGCCATGACCGAGGACGAGGAGACCGAATCCGATGAGGATGAGGCCGTGAACGCCGCCGAGGCCGTAATGGGTCTGGACGGCGAAGCCGCCGCGACCGGCGAATCCGCTCCTGCAGAGCCGGAGACCGATGACGAGGCCGAAAAGACCACCATCGATGAACTGGCTGACGAGCAGAAGAACGAGAAGGGCATCGTCGGCATGCAGCCGATCAGCCACGCCGAAGGCAAGGTCCCGGCCAACAAGCGTCCGAAGAGCGAGGAACTCCACTCTCCGTGGGCGGATGGCCGCACTTTCCCGGGAACCGGCAAGAACGCCCAGTGCCCATGCGGTTCTGGTCGTAAGTACAAGATGTGCCACGGCCAGAACGAGCAGTGATTCGCTGAGTCGCTGACTTGCTCATGACATAACCTCCCCCGACCGTAATCGGGGGAGGTTTTCTTTTTTGAAGAATCTTCGATGGGCCGTTTCGTGATATGGACGTGCGGACGTGGGGAAACGTCCAATCGTTACAATTGGCGGCATCAGAACAACAATAAAGGCGTGCGACAGCGCCAAGGAGGGCATCATGGCCGAAATCACATGGAAGTCGATCCTCACCAAGCTGGTCGGAGGGGACCACTTGAGCGCCGAGGAATCCGAGTGGTTCGTCGATGACCTCATGAACGGCAATGCCGATCCGGCGGCCGTTGGCGCGGTACTCGCCACCCAGCAGCAGTTGGGGCTGACCCCCGACGAAGTGCGTGGCGCGGCGAAGGCCATGGTGGCCCATGCCATTCCGCTGCACATCGACGGTGAAACCACCGACATCGTCGGCACCGGTGGCGACGGAGCCTCCACCGTGAACCTGTCATCCATGGGGGCCGTCGTAGCCGCGGCCGCAGGCGTAAAAGTCGTCAAGCACGGCAATCGTGCGGCCTCATCCAAGTGCGGCACTGCTGACTGCTTCGAAGCGCTCGGCCTGCCCATGGATTTGACTCCGGAACAAGTGAGCGAAGTCGGCAACGAATGCGGCATCGCATTCGCTTTCGCACGCACCTTCCACCCCGCCATGCGTTTTGTCGGTCCGATTCGCGCCGCGCTCGGCGTGCCATGCGTGTTCAACGTGCTTGGTCCGCTGACCAACCCGGCAAGCCCGAAGCATATGGCCGTCGGCTGCGCTAATCGCAAGATGAGCCCGATCATGGCCGCCGTATATGCGGCGAACGGCCAGATCGGCATGGTCTACACTTCCCATGAGGGCCTTGACGAGATGGCACCGACCGGTCCGGTCTCCATTTGGGAATTCAAGGACGGCAAGGTTACCGAAAACAAATTCGATCCGACCGTCGAACTCGGCCTCGCCAAAGTCACCATCGCAGATCTGAAGGGTGGCGAACCGACGCTCAACGCGCAGCTGGCACGAGACTTCTTCGCAGGCAAGGATGTGTCGTTCCGTACCACCGCGCTGCTGAACGCCGCTTCCGCAATCGTCGCCGACGGTCATTTGGTGCCGGGCGACGCAAGCTTGGCTGACCGGTTCAAAGCCGCCTACGCCATCGCGGAGCAGACCGTTGACTCCGGCAAGGCCACGGCGCTGCTTGACAAGTGGATCGCCACCGCCCAAGCTGCGAAGAAAGCCTGAAAACGCTGACAACGTATGTGTATGTGAAGACCCCGGCGTAAATATGAACCGCACCCCGATTGTTGGACTGAAGAAATTCAGATTCGATGATCGGAGGTGCGGTTCTTTCGTATGCGTGAGGATCGAAGGAGACGTTACGACGACGGGTTCCGGCGCGAGGCGCTGGAGCTCATCAAGTCCGGAGCCGGCAAGGCCACGCTCGTCAGAAGGCTTGCCATACCGGTGTATACCGCGAGAAACTGGATTGGGCTGTACAGGTCCAACGGCGAGGAGGCGGTCATGGGAGGCGGCGGCAGCAGACGCTACGACTGGGAGACGAAGGTCGCGTACCTGAAGGCGAAGGTCGCGTACCTGGAAAAACTCCGGGCCCTGCGGGCGTCCAAGTCACGCGGCGCGAGCGAAGCGCCGTCGTCCGACTGCTCGCAGGGCGGGGACACCGGCTCGACCACCTCCTGAGGATAGCCGGGCTGCCGAAATCCACGTACTACCACCACCTGTCGCGCCCGGCGCACGTGTCCAGGCCGGACGTGGAGCCGATGGTACGGGAGATATGGGATGGCAGTACCAGCACCAATGGTGGCGGGACGAGCTCGAACGCCTCGGCATCCGCCAGTCCATGAGCCGCAAGGGCAACTGCCTGGACAACGCGGCGACCGAGCAGGTCTTCGGCCACTTGAAGGACGAGTTCTACCGCGGCCGTGTGCTCGACTCGTTCGAGCGGTTCAAGGCCGAGCTGGACGCGTACATCGTGCATTGGAACACCAGACGACGCCAGATACGACTCGAGGGACGCACCCCGGAGGAGTTCCGGAGCATGTCCCTCGCGGTCTAGGGCTGTATCCTAATTAACAACGTCCAACAAACGGGGCGCAGTTCAATAACCGCCGGGGCCTTCACATAGATGGATGTATTCAGTTTGTCGCCAAAGAATCGTCAGACGCGTGCTCCATCATCGAATTCGTCGGTACGCGTTTCACGATGCCCTTTATGCTGCACGATGAGGCCAGCGGCGCCGACCAGCGCACACAAACCGAAAATCGAACCAAGAATCGAAGCCAACGCCGGAACGAACACGGAAGCGATAATGCCGATGACGCCGGCCACCAGCAATATCCAGAACACCAGTTTTGACAGTTTCACATGGCCGATTTCAGGATTCGGCGGCACGAAGTCGTCACCGTAACGGTCCATGACCCGATCCGTGTCAAGCCAGCTCGAACCAGTGAAATCGCGCGGCCCACGACCATTCGCCGGCGCATCATTGGTGAACGTGCCCTGATCCAAGTCATCGATGGACAGCAAAGCCTCTTTTTCCCGACGTTGCGCATGCTTCTCGAAACGTTTCGCACTACGCGAACGTTCCACGGCCTTCAAATCGTCAGCATGCGAATCCGCAAACTCGGCCCAAGCCGCATCCAAGTCGTCCATTGGAGAGCCGCCACCATGCGACGCGTCATTTGGGCGTTCTTCATCGTCATTGCTATTGTTGAGGTCAGTCATACTTATACTCTAATCGGGCGGAGGCCAATCCGCCGGGAGGATTGTGAAGAATGCTCTATTGGTTTTTCGTAAAAGGCTTGGGACCAATCGCCATCCACCGTTTGGGACCGACCGCGCAAGGACTTGAGAACATTCCGCACGAAGGTGGCGCCATCATCGCAGCCAACCATCTTGCCGTCATCGACGATGCGTTGCTGCCGTTGACCTGCCCGCGCATGATTCATTTCATGGGCAAGGCCGAATATTTCGAAGGCAAAGGCATCAAAGGCAAATTCAAGAAATGGTGGTTCACGTCAGTCGGCGTGTTCCCCGTGGACCGTTCCGGCGGTTCCAAATCACTTGGCGCACTGAACCACGCCCGTGAGATCATCGAGGACGGACATCTGTTCGGCATTCACATCGAAGGTACTCGCAGCCCCGATGGACGTCTTTACAAAGGACATACCGGCGCGGCGCGTCTGGCATTCGAAACCGGTTGCCCCATTATTCCGGCCGCCATCATCGGTTCGCGTGAACTGCAGAAGCCAGGACAGGTCATTCCGAACAAAGGCAAGTCCAAGGTGATTTACGGCAAGCCGATTGAAGTCGAGAAGAAATCCGCCGACCAGATTACCCACGATGATTTGCGTTCGCTTACCGACCGCGTGACCCGTGAGATCCAGAAGATGAGCGGACAGGAATACGTCGACGAATACGCGCAGAAGGTCAAGGCCGAGCTCAAAGCCCAGCAGGAGGCCGAAGCGCAGGCACAAGCCGAATCCGCTGCCAAGAAGGCATAAGTTTTCAGCGAGGTTCATTCCAAACCAATCAGGGGTGTCTGTTCCGAAGAATGTTTTCGGAACAGACACCCCTGATTTCTATTTTGTAATCAGGATAATCAGTCGAACAGCGACGAATACATTTTCAAGGTGACGGTATTCGGCGTGCCATCCTCCTGACGCAGTCGCACCTCGGTGCCTCCTACCGGATCCTGCGAAGCGACCTTCTTGTCTTGACTGGAGTCAAGTGTCAGTTGCGAGCTGATCTTCACACTGAATCCCAGCTTCTCCAATGCGGCTTTGGCAGCGGCGGCTTTCTGTCCGACATAATTCGGCAGCGTTACGGTTTCCGGTCCCTTCGACACCACCGCATTGACGCTATCGCCCCAGTGCAACTCGTCTCCGGTCTTCGCGGAAGCGGAAATCACCTGTCCTTGCGGAATCTTGTCATCGAATTGCTCGGTCCAGTTGACGGTGAGCTTGAGCGCATCAAGCGTCTGCTGCGCCTCATCCTTCGATTTGCCCACGACGTCCGGCATGGTAACCGGTTTCGGTCCTTGGGACAGCGTGACGGTAATCTTCGCGTTATGGGGCAGAGTCGCGCCGGGATCGACGCTTAAATCAAGCAACGCGCCCTGAGGTACGTCCATGGAATACGCGTCATCATTGGCCGGAGTCTGTTCGATGTTGTCGAAGCCGGCACGCTTCAACGCGTTGATCGGATCCTTGCCGTTCGCACTGGTGGCATCGAGAATGTCTGTGGGAACAGTGCCCTGCTTAATACCCTTGGACACTACCACCTTGACCTTCTGATGATGACGTTTGCTCACATGCGAACCGACATTCTCCGGGTCGGTGGAGATGACATTGCCAGCCTTGACGGAATCACTGAACGCCTCGGTCTCTTCGTACTCGATGTTGGAGAATTTCAGCAGTTCCTCATAGGCGTTCCATTTGATGTTGGAAATACGGCAGGGCTCCGAATCGGAACATGTGAGATCTGCCGGCTGAGGCATGGTCCAGTAGCTGCCCGGTCCTCGGAAATACCACCAGGCATAGCCTCCACCGCCTGCGCAGGCAAGCACGATGGCTGCTACGACGGCGATGACAGGTGCACGCTTGCCACTGCGTTTCGGCTGTCCACCACTGACCGGACCGTTCGAGGGGGAAGCTGGAACGTTGTTGGCGGGGACGTCGTTCTTTTCCAAAGCCAAGCGGGTGGTTGCCTCCGGATCTGCCTGCTGCGCCGGCATGACGGTGGTTTTGTTCGGGTTTTCCGGATTGAACTGTCGTGTACGATCGTCGTTCTGACGCACAGGCGGTGCTGGGGGAGCGGGCGGTAGCGGCATCTGCCGGGTGCCATCGCCGGGCATGGTGTCGGCGGCATCGTTTGCGGCCGGGGAAACGGCTGACAGACGGTATTGCCAGTCGTCGATGGTGAGGTTCGATTGCAACTGCTGCAATTCGTCGAATGCCACGGACGCATCCTGGGGACGGTCCTCGACCGCGCGCGCCGTAAGACGGGCGAGGAATGCGGCCACGCCTGCATTGATGCCCGGACAAGCGGTCGTGATATCCGGCACATCCTCATGCACGTGCTTGAACACCAGCGTCACCGGATTGTCCGCGGTGAACGGCACCTTGCCGGCCAGCATCTCCCAAGCCATGATGCCTACGGAATACAGGTCTCCCTGCGGCGTTGCCTGATTGTGCTGAATCATTTCTGGCGCCAGATAGGCGGCCGTGCCCAGCAGCATGCCGGTGGAGGACAGCGTGGCCTGCGACACCGCCTTGGCCAGGCCGAAATCGGTGATCTGCACATGTCCTCGGTCATTGAGCAGAATATTCTCCGGTTTGATATCGCGGTGCACCACGCCTGCGCGATGCGCCGAAGCCAAGCCGTCCAACGTCTCACCGACTATGCGTAGCGTCTCACGAACGCTGAACGTGACTTGCTGGTTCATTTCGTACCGCAGGTTCACGCCATGCACGTACTCCATGACAAGAAAATCCAGTCCATCGAACTCACCGGTGTCATACACCTGCACGATATGGGGATTGGCTATTGCTGCTGCGGAACGGGCCTCGCGATGGAAACGTTCCACGAACTGGTCGCGTTGTGGGCCCTGTGCCAGCTGCGTGTGCATGATCTTAATGGCGACGGTGCGTCCCAGACGCTCGTCAACAGCTTGATACACCGTGGCCATGCCGCCATCGGCGATTCTGCTGACGACTCGGTACCGGCCTTCGATGACCTGGCCTTCGGGGGCATGCTGGGCTTCACTCATGGCTAATCGGTACGATTCCTTCTTCAAAAAACGTTTCGCGACAAAGATGTGTTCACTTGTAGTCTACAAGGAATGGTTTGCGGAAGATGCGATGAACACGGGTCTTTCACAGTGCGGCGGCATCAGCCCTGTTCCCGCACAATCGGTACGAAACGTGCGCATGCCTCGGTAAGCATGTCTTTGCGATCCTGCGATAGTTCAAGCGTCTCGATGGCGGCCTTCGACTCGAGCCACAGACCGGCGATCCGTTCCTTGGAACGTGCGATGGCACCAGTGGACTCGAACAATGCGATGGCACGCCTAACATGTGCCTCGTCACGTGATTCGGCTTCCCACATGTCGATGAGTTCACGTCGTTCGACATCGCCGGCAGCCTCAATCGCATCGGCCAGCAACACCGTGCGTTTGCCTTCACGGATATCACCGCCCACCGGTTTGCCGGTATTGCGGCTCGACCCGATGACGTCCAGAAGATCATCCGCGAGCTGGAACGCCAAACCAAGAGGCAATCCAATCGCCAGTGCGAGCCTGCGCGCGTCCGCAGGGGCGAGGCCGGCGGCAAGCATACCGAATTCCAAAGGTGCGATAGTGGTATAACTGGCGGTCTTCCAACGGAAGACATTCAAAGAGGCCGACGCCAGCTCTTCAGGATCGTCTAACGTATTGAGTTCCACGGCCAAATCGAGTACTTGGCCGATTTCCACTTCACGGTGCATATTCAGGAAGGCCGACACCACGGAAGACCCGGAGCCAAGCCGGCAAGCCGCTTTATTGGCGATATCCACGCTCGCGGTGGCCAGCATATCACCCAACATGATGCCCAAACCATGACCGATGGCATCACTATGGGTATCCGTGGCAAGCGCACGATGAGCGGACGGCTTGCCACGGCGCAGATCGGAATCGTCGATGATGTCGTCATGCACCAACGCGCCGGTCTGAAACACTTCGATCGCGCATGCCAGATCCAACACCGCATCCATATCACGTTCCGCCACATCCTGCGGCGCGAACGCACGGAACGCATCCAACGTCAGCAACGCCCGCAGACGTTTGCCGCCCTCACTTGACGTGACCGCCTGCTGCGCCACCGCATCAGCGACGGCTTTGCAGGAATTCGCCACCGGATCGTCCGCATGCAGGAACGAAAAATCCCTTACCAGCGAGAGCGTGCGCGTTTCAATCTGTTCCAAATCGGAAGAGCTAGTCATGGGTCAAGGTTATCCACACACATTCGACAAGAGGAAAACATAATGATTGCAGCGGGTGAGACGGTGCCGGACGTTTCGTGACACGCCGAGCTTCACGTTCTCCGACCACAGGGGTGCCGAAACGCCTCATTGCATTGCCGGATGATGCATAGTTCCAACAAAGCGGCCTGCATCAAGCGACCGCTCCGATACGCCAAGGAGGACGAGACATGAAGACGATCGACGAGCCCATGCCGATATGCGAAGCCGAGATGGAACGGCTTGAAGACCAATTGGTGGAGGATTGCAAATCGCTGGGCATGGCGGAGAGCATACGCGATTTCCTGCAGGAGCCATTCTCGGAATGGATGGATGAGCTGGCCGATGAATCGTCGGGAGGTGACGATTCATCGCCAGAATGCAGACTGTCCAGAAACGGTGCGGGAGCACTTGCCATCGCCATGCAGCAGACCATGGCGGTGCGTGACGCGCTGCTGGTCTCCATCATCGTGGATGAACGACGTTCGTCACGTGACTTTCTCATGGGATTCATGGCCAATCCGACACTTCCCGGCAACACGCGTCATCTGGAGGAATCCCTCAACGGATCGTTCCGTGACGCATCAAGAAAACCCGACACGAAACGTTGCGACAACGGCGTCAACATGATGTTCGACATCATCGGGATGGTCCCCGAACGGTATCATGTGCAGCCATTGGCCATCATCAGTTATGTGCTGTGGTGGATGGGCGATGAGCGCGCCATGCTGTGCGCGATGCGTGCGCTCGCGTTGGATGAGAATTGTTCGCTCGCGGCGATCATCTGCTCCGCGGCGCATCGTCATATCGGACCGGCATGGGCCGAAGAGACATAGAGCAACACGCCGAAAGGAAGCGGTACTTGCGCATGGTGAGCTCAACACGCGGGAATAATCGTCCTCGCAAGATGGTTAACTCACATAGTTGACGATTTGCCCTTGCCAGAAGTGGGTCCATATGGTATACGCTTCCGGCGGGATCAATAGGAGGATAAGTTTGGCCACCAAGGAAACGACGGTAAATACGGAACAGACTGATCTGACCGAAAAGACCACCTCCGGAAAAAAGGCCTCCACGCGCAAGCCTGCTGCCAAGAAGAGCGAGTCCTCAAAGACCGCTACGAAGACGTCGCGCAAGACGGCCGCGAAGAAGACCTCCGCCGCCAAGAAAAGCAAGAAAGCGGAAGAAGAAGAGAACCTGATCGAGCAGGACGCTCCTGAAGACGATCCCGTCGAGGATGCCGATCTTGATGATTTCGACGATGACCTTGATGACGTGGACGACGAAGGGGAGGATGACGACCTCGACGAGGACAATATCGACGAGGATGACGATTCCGAACTGGAAGACGATGACGAAGACAAGCGCAAAAAGCCGGAAGAGCCCAAGGAAAAAGGCGCTTTCGTGGTGCGTGACGATGATGACGACGACAATCTGACGCCGTCCGGCAATCCGAAGCGTCGTGTGATCGCAGCCGGCGCCACCGCAGATCCGGTCAAGGATTACCTGAAGCAGATCGGCCGAGTGAACCTGCTGAACGCCGAACAGGAAGTCGACCTGTCCGAACGCATCGAGGCCGGTCTGTACGCCCAACATCTGCTGGACACGGAATCCGACAAGATGGATTTCAAGCGCCGGCGTGAACTGAAGTGGGCCGCGAACGACGGCAAGCGCGCCAAGGACCATCTGCTGGAAGCCAACCTTCGACTCGTGGTCTCTCTTGCCAAGCGCTATACGGGCCGTGGCATGCTGTTCCTCGATTTGATTCAGGAAGGCAATCTTGGTCTGATTCGTGCCGTAGAGAAGTTCGACTGGAAGAAGGGCTTCAAGTTCTCCACGTACGCCACATGGTGGATTCGCCAGGCCATCACCCGTGCCATGGCTGATCAGGCCCGCACCATTCGTGTGCCTGTGCATATGGTGGAAGTCATCAACAAGCTGTCCCGCGTGCAGCGCCAGATGCTTCAGGACCTCGGCCGCGAACCTACGCCGGACGAACTGGCCCGCGAGCTCGACATGCCGGTCGAGAAGGTGCAGGAAGTGCAGAAGTACGGGCGTGAGCCGATTTCCCTGCACACGCCGCTGGGCGAGGATGGCGATTCCGAGTTCGGTGATCTGATCGAAGACACCGACGCCATCGCACCGTCCGATGCCGTCGCCTTCTCGCTGTTGCAGGAGCAGTTCAAGCAGGTGCTTGAAACGCTGTCTCCGCGTGAAGCTGGCGTCATCAAGATGCGCTACGGTTTGGAGGACGGCCAGCCGAAGACGCTGGATGATATCGGACGTGTGTATGGCGTGACGCGCGAACGTATCCGCCAAATCGAATCGAAGACCATGTCCAAGCTGCGCCATCCGTCCCGTTCGCAGACGCTGCGCGACTTCCTGGACCAGTGATAGTAATCAGACGCGAGTAAATGAAGTCGAGAAACCGGCATGAACGCAGGGTTTCTCGACTTCATGTCTTGTAAGGCGACAATTGAAAGGGAACATGGCTAAGGATAATTACGGTGCTGAGAGTCTTACCGTGCTCGAAGGCTTGGATGCGGTGCGCAAACGTCCGGGCATGTACATCGGCACGACCGACAGCCAGGGCCTGATGCACTGCCTGTGGGAGATCATCGACAATGCCGTCGATGAGGCTCTTGCGGGAGCCTGCAACCACATCATCGTGACCTTGCATGACGATGGTTCCGTTGAAGTGGCGGACAATGGCCGAGGCATTCCGGTGGACGTGGAGCCGAAAACCAAGCTCACCGGCGTGGAAGTGGTGCTGACCAAGCTGCATGCCGGCGCCAAATTCGGCAATTCCTCGTATGGCGCTTCCGGCGGTCTGCATGGTGTCGGCTCATCCGTTGTGAACGCATTGAGCTCCCGTCTCGACGTGGAAGTGGATCGTGACGGCAAAACCCACCACATGGCTTTCCATCAGGGCCACCCCGGAGTGTATTCCGACGTTGATCCGGAACACCCGTCTCCCGATTCGCCATTCAAGAAGACGCGCAAGAATCGTCCCACCGAACTTGAGATCATCGGCAAAGTCAGTCCGAAGACCACGGGTACCCGCATCCGCTATTGGGCGGATCCGGAGATTTTCAACGACACCGCTGAATTCAGCTATGACCAGCTCATCGACCGTGTACGGCAGACCAGTTTCCTGGTGCCAGGGCTGAAAATCACCGTCATCGACGAGAACATTCCCGAAACCGGCGACGAGTCCATTGACGAAATGCTGGAAGTCGATGACAATGTCATCGAACAGGTGACGGAAGAGAACACGTCCGCTGAAACGGATGATATCGGAACCTCTGCCGACATACTGCAGGAGGATTCAGCCGAAGCTGATGAGTCAGCCGAATCGCAAGAAAACGATGCTGCCACGCAATCGCAGGAAACCGTTTCCCAGCCCGTGCAGCCGAAATATCCGCATGCGCGCGTCGAAGAATTCTGCCATACCGGAGGCGTGAAGGATTTCGTCGACTTCCTGTCCAAAGGCGAAGCGGTCTCCGATATTTGGCGCATCGCCGGCGAGGACACGTATGTTGAAGAAACGCAGGCGGTCGGAGACGATGGTGAACTGCATGCGCAGAAGGTGACGCGTGATTGCGCAGTCGATATCGCCATGCGATGGACCAACGGCTACGACACCACCATGCGCAGCTTCGTCAACGTGGTGGAGACGCCCGGCGGCGGCATGCACGTGGACGGCTTCCTCCAAGGCATCACCAAGCAGGTGCGCAAGGCCATCGAGGACAACGCGCGCAAACTCAAGGTGAATCTCAAGGATTCCCATATGAAGGTGGAACGTGACGACATTCTCGCCGGTCTGGTGGCCGTTGTCACCGTCCGCATCGCCGAACCGCAGTTCCAAGGCCAGACCAAGGACGTGCTCGGCACCGCGCAAGTCAAGCCGATCGTCTCCAGAATGACCGATAAGCAGTTCGGTGAGATGATTACCGGCTCCAAACGCGGTTACAAGGAACAGTCCGGCCGCGTGCTGGAGAAAATCGTCGGCGAAATGCATGCCCGCGTGCAGGCGCGCAAGACCAAGGAAGTCACACGCCGTAAGAACGCGCTTGAATCCGCGTCCATGCCGCCGAAACTGTCCGACTGCCAGCCCGGCAATGACGATGTGGCCGAACTGTTCATCGTCGAGGGTGATTCCGCATTGGGCACAGCCAAGGCCGCCCGTAATTCCGGTTTCCAAGCGTTGCTGCCGATTCGAGGCAAAATCCTCAACGTGCAGAAGGCATCGCTCGCGCAGATGCTGTCCAACAAGGAATGCGCAGCCATCATCCAGGTGGTCGGCGCAGGATCCGGCGCAAGCTTCGACATCGAACAGGCCCGATACAACAAGATCATCATGATGACCGATGCCGATGTCGACGGCGCGCACATCCGCATCCTGCTGCTGACGCTGTTCTACCGGTACATGCGGCCGCTTATCGAATACGGTCATGTGTATGCCGCAGTGCCGCCGCTGCATCGTATCGCGTTGACGGGTACGCATAAGGGCGAGTACATCTACACGTATTCCGATGATGAGTTGGCAGGCAAACTCGCCGAGCTTGATAAAAAGCACATCGGCTACAACGAGGACATCCAGCGTTACAAGGGTTTGGGTGAGATGGACGCCGACCAGCTGGCCGATACCACCATGGATCCGCGCACCCGCATGCTGCGCCGTATCCGCATGGAGGACGCCGAACAGGCCAGCCACATCTTCAGCCTGCTCATGGGTGATGACGTGCCGCCGCGCAAGGCGTTCATCGTGGAGAACGCCGACGATTTCGACCGTTCCAAGATCGACACCTGATATTGCATGGCGATTGCGATTGGCGGGCCTTGCGTTACGGCGGAGACCCGCTTTTCGTGTATGCACGATAATGCAAAAACGTCGGTCGATAGTGCAAGATACAAAATACCGTTTGGTAGGTAACTTTGGATAAAATAGCGGAGTATTTTCGTGATTTTATTGCCGCAAACATAAAACATACAAGGAGCTGACTGTGGCCAATTTGCTGCTCGCCGTGATTTACATCGCCTTCATCAGTCTGGGTCTGCCGGACGCGGTGCTCGGCGCCGCATGGCCGACGATGAGCGGCGACCTGCATGCGCCGATTTCCTGGGCGGGTGGCATTTCCATGACGATTTCCGCCGGCACCATCGTGTCCGCGCTGCTATCCGACCGCATGACCTTGCGGTTCGGTGCAGGCAAGGTCACGGCAGTGTCCGTTGCGTTGACGGCGTTCGCATTGTTCGGCTTCTCCATCTCGCCGAATTACTGGATGCTGCTGCTCTTCGCCATTCCGTACGGCTTGGGCGCGGGCGGCGTCGATGCGGCGCTCAACAACTATGTGGCAATCCACTACGAAAGCCGTCACATGAGCTGGCTGCACGCCATGTGGGGCTTGGGCACTCTGCTTGGCCCGTACATCATGGCAAGCGCATTGGGTGCCGGCCATGGTTGGGCGTGGGGCTACCGGACCATCTCCATTCTGCAGGTCGTGCTCACCGCGGTGCTGGTGCTGAGCCTGCCGTTGTGGAAGGCGCGTAAGACCGTCGAACCGCAGCGGACGAGTGAAACCTCTTCCGTGCAATCCGCGCAGTCCGAGCAATCGGAAGGGGAAACGGCTGACCGGCGCAAGCCGCTTGGTATTCGCGGTGTGCTCGCCATCCGTGGCGCCCGCGAGATCCTCGTGATGTTCTTCTGCTATTCCGCGCTCGAATCGACCGCCATGTTGTGGGCCAGCAGCTATATGGCGCTTGGCAAGGGCATCGACAAGACCACGGCGGCCATGTGGGGAAGCCTGTTTTGCATCGGCATCACCGTCGGACGTCTCGCCAGCGGTTTCCTGACCATGAAACTGAACGATCCGGCCATGATTCGTCTTGGCCAGGCGTTGGTGCTGACCGGCATCGTCATCATGCTCCTGCCGTTGCCGCACAATATCGGCACCATCGCGGGACTAATGGTCATCGGTTTGGGCTGCGCGCCGATCTATCCGTGCGTCATCCATTCCACTCCTGCTTATTTCGGCGAGGACAAATCGCAGGCCATCGTCGGCATGCAGATGGCTTGCGCCTATGTGGGATCGATGTGCATGCCGCCGCTGTTCGGGCTGATCGCGCAACATGTTTCGGTCAACCTGTTCCCGTTCTATCTGGTGGTGTTCCTGGCGCTGATGGTCGCCATGCATGAGACTTTGCGCCGCAAGTGCGGCGACCGTGCGGCCGCCTGACGACGCCATATGTGAGACGCTCGAATGTGTCAGCCGGGCGGTGTGCTCGAATGAGCCGACGACGGTGGATGACGAGCTTTCCGCCGGTTGTGGATGATGTCTGAAGGCGATGCCATAATCGAACGTATGTACGAATGCATGGACTTGTTCTCGGAGGCTACCAATGCCTGGTTCAAGCATGCGTTCAATGCTCCGACGGAGGCGCAACGTTTGGCATGGCCGGCCATCTGCTCCGGCGAGAACGTGTTGGTGGTGGCGCCCACCGGCTCCGGCAAGACATTGTGCGCCTTCCTTTCCGCAATCGACCGTCTGATGACGAAGGAGGGCGATGACTTATTGCGGACGTCCGGCGGTGGGGACGGCACGGCTGAATCCGATTGCAATGCCAAGAAACGTAAACCCGTCCGCGGCGTCAAGGTCCTGTATATTTCGCCATTGAAGGCTCTGGGCGTGGATGTGGCCAAGAACCTCCAAGCGCCATTGGCTGGCATCGCCGGACAGTGCGAGGCGATGGGATTGCCATCGCCGAAAGTCAGCGTGGGCATACGAAGCGGCGACACCACGCCGCAGGAACGGCGCAGAATCGTCAGCCATCCGCCGGATATCCTCGTAACCACGCCAGAATCGCTGTTCCTGCTGCTCACCTCCAAGGCGCGACGGATACTTTCCGCCGTTGATACCGTTATCGTGGATGAAGTGCACGCCATCGCGGGCTCCAAACGTGGCGCGCACCTGGCGCTGAGCTTGGAACGATTGGAAAGCCTTGCCGGCCGGTCTGTCCAACGCATCGGGCTTTCCGCCACTGTGGAACCGCCGGCCGAAGCCGCACGTTTCCTTGGCGGCACGCGGCCGGTACGCGTCATCAGACCCGAATCGCACCCCGACATGGATCTGAAAGTGGTGGAACCGCTTTCGGCCATGCGCGATCCCGTCTCCGACGACGCAGGGCGGAGGGCAGGCGCCGTGAAACTTCCGAACCGCCATACCACGCATATTTCCGGGGTGGGTCCTGCCATGGAGGCATTGGCGGAACGTAAAGGACTGACTTCGGTCGGGGGAGATGAACATACCTCACGGGTTTCGACCGGAGGTTCGGTATGGCCGGCCATCGAACGCAGCGTGCTTGACGAAGTGCTGAAACACCACACCACCCTCGTGTTCGTCAACTCCCGTGGCCTTGCGGAAAAACTCACCGCACGGCTCAACGACCTGTATGCGCAATTGCGCACATCCCGGAAAACTGGGTCTGAAACCGCCGTCAAAGCGGACGCAGGGCGGGATGCGCTGTCCGACCGTAGGCTTGGCCGAACGGACTTGAGTGTGTCGGACAACGCATCCCAGCCGGAGTCCACAGCCAGTGATTCCACCCAGCCGTATCCGGATCTGGGCTCCCCGGAAGGCCGTGAAGGCTTCGCCAAACACTACGATTCCGTGGTCGGATCCACCACCATGCTGGTCTCCTCGCATGCGGACGCCGACGCGATCGCCATGGCGCATCATGGTTCCGTTTCCAAAGACCGGCGCAAACAGATCGAAGAGCAGCTCAAACGCGGCCAATTGCGTTGCGTGGTCGCCACATCGAGCCTTGAACTCGGCATCGACATGGGTTCAGTGGATCTGGTCATCCAGATCGCACCGCCATTGTCCGTGTCCTCGGGATTGCAGCGGGTGGGGCGCGCCGACCACAAGGTCGGGGGAGTCTCGCATGCACTGTTCTACCCGATTACACGAGAGCAAATCATCGGCACGGCCACAAGCATCGAATGCATGCGCTCCGGAGACATCGAAACACTGACCATTCCATGCACCCCCTTGGACGTGCTTGCCCAGCAAACCGTCGCCGCCGCGGCGATGGATGATCTGAAACCAGACGACTGGTACGTGACCGTGCGCAAGGCCGCGCCATTCGAAGATCTCGACAGAACCATGTTCGATGCTGTGATGGGCATGATGACCGGTGCCTACAACGGCGAGGATTTCTCCGCCTTCCGACCTCCATTGCAATACAACGAAGAGGCGGGTCTCATCTCCGCGCGCCCTGGCGCTCAACGACTGGCCGTGACCAGCGGAGGCACCATACCCGACCGAGGAACCTACACCGTGGTGCTTCCCGAAGAAGGCTCCGGACCGGGCCCACGCAAAGTGGGGGAGCTGGATGAGGAAATGGTGTACGAATCCCGGGTTGGAGACGTCATCACCCTCGGCACATCGACCTGGCAGATCCAGGAAATCACCCGGGACCGTGTGGTGGTGGTTCCTGCTCCAGGGCGTACCGCCCGACTGCCGTTCTGGCATGGCGAAGGCGACGGGCGGGACGCGGCATTCGGACGGTCCCAAGGCCGATTCATACGCGATATGGCGCAAGGACTACGCGCGGAAGTCTCGGACGGCATCGCAGGAGACAAGACCAGCCGATTCGACACGACAACAATCGCACGTCTACGTCGTGACGGATTGGACGACAACGCCATCGGCAATCTTGCCGACCTGCTTGCCGAACAGCGCGCCGCCACGGGAACGATTCCCAACGACCGTGAGCTGGTCGTCGAACGCTGCCAGGATGAAGAAGGCGATTGGCGTGTGATCGTCCACTCGCCATACGGCAGACGCGTGCACGAACCATGGGCCATGGCCATCACCACACGTATCAAACAACGATACGGGTTCGATGGGCAGGTATACGCGGCCGACGACGGCATCATCATCCGCCTCCCGGACGGCGACGGCAACCTGCCGATCCGCGAGCTGCTGCTGTTCGACACGGAAGAGCTGCAACGCATCATCGAAACGCAAGTCGGCGAAAGCGTGCTGTATGCCGCACGATTCCGAGAATGCGCGGCGCGATCGCTGTTCCTGCCACGCGCCAACCCCGGCAGACGCGTCCCCTTATGGCAGCAGCGGCTGCGCGCGGCGCAACTGCTCAACGCCGCCCGAACTCGGAAGAACTTCCCGTTGCTGTTGGAAACCGCACGCGAATGCCTACAGGACGTGTACGATCTGCCCGCGCTGAAACATGTGATGTCCGGATTACGCTCCGGCGTCATCTCTTTGAGCGAGACCGTCACGGAAACGCCGTCGCCGTTCGCGGAAAACATGCTGTTCGGATACGTGGGCGCGGTCATGTACCAATACGACGTGCCGCAAGCCGAACGCAGCACGCAACTGCTGTCCATGGACCCGGAAGTGCTGGAACGTCTTCTGGGAGCCACGGACATGGCTTCGCTGTTGGATGCCGACGTCATCGCGCAGGTTGGGAAGGAGCTTGCCGGACGGACGTTCTGGAACGATTTGGACGAGACCGACATTGCCGGCCGTGTGGCGCGATATGTCAAAACGCATGGCCCATTCACCGCGGATCAGATGATCGCCGAACTGGGATTGGACGCTGTCCAAGGCGTACGCATGTTGGATGAATTACATGCCAAAGGCGAACTGCTGAAAGGCCATTTCGTCGATGATGCGGCCGGAGCGGACGCCAATGGTTCCGATGATTCAGCATCGGAACGGTCACCTCGGCAAACGCCCCAGCAATGGCTCCACAAAGACGTGTTTCGGCGTATCCGCGCGCTTTCGCTTGCCAAGGCACGCAAAGCCATCAAGCCGGTGGAACCGGCCGTCTATCAGGCGTTCCTGTTGGACAGACAAGGTGTCGGACCTGTGGGTGGCGCCCGATATGAAGGCGTCGACGGGCTGATGCGTGTGATCGAACAGCTTGAAGGCATATACCTCAACGCCTCCGTTTGGGAATCCTCGGTCTTCCCCGCACGCGTTCGCGACTACCAACCGAGTATGTTGGACGAATTGCTCGCATCCGGAGACGTGGTATGGGTCGGCTCCAAAATCAATGGTTCCAACGCCAAGGAAGCCGGCGGCATCGCATTCCATCCAGCTGATTCACGGCTGCTGGTGAAACCCGGCGAACAATCGCAGAACAATGCCTATAGTGCCGGAACCATGACCGTGCCGGAGACGATACTTGCCGTATTATCGAATGGGGGAGCCTTCCATGCGCGGCAGCTTTCCACAGCCGCCAAAGCCATCTGGCAGGAACATGCGGAAGTCAACGTGAATCCTGAAACAGGGGAAATCATCCTTCCCGCATGGGGCGAAAGCCAGTTCGAGGAAGCCTTGTGGTCCTTGGTATGGCAAGGCAAAGTGACGAACAGTTCATTCGCTCCCGTTCGGGCCTTGACTCAAGGCACGGTTTCAGTGCGCGCGCCACGCACTGCCGCACGCAGACGCGTACGGATCCACGCCTCGACACCGGCGACGCTCGGTGGATTATGGTCCGCGGTCGACTCGTCCCGGACCAGTCCAATGGCGATACCGGATCAAACGGACGATACCGCCGGCAAACCAACAGCCGGCATCGAGGAATACGACATCGCATTGATCGAATCGCTGCTCGACCGATATGGCGTGATCGCCGCTCCGCTAATCGACAAGGAGCAGGTCGCAGGCGGATTCTCCGGACTATACCCGGTACTCAAACGTATGGAGGAACACGGCAATCTGGTCAGAGGCATGTTCGTCAAAGGATTCGGAGCAGTCCAATTCGCCGGACGTGACACAGTGGACGCCTTGCGCGGCGACGACGAGGCGCGCAGCCAATCCTGCGTGGCGCTCGACGTGACCGACCCGGCCAACCTGACAGGCTCCGCGATCACATGGCCCGAACAACACCATATGAAACCGGCGCGCAGAGCGGAATCGGTCATCGTGCTCGACCACGGCATGCCGGTGCTGTTTGCCGTGCCGAAAAGCCACAGAATCGTCAGCTTCACCGATGACGAGCGAATATTGCAGCCGGCATGTACGGAACTTGCCTATGCATTGCAGCATCAGTCCAAGGGTAGCGTCAGCTTCGCCGAAATGAACGGTGAATCATTGAAGGAACGCAACGAATACAGACGTTTGCTGCATGCTGCCGGGTTCGTGGACAGCCCACAAGGCATGAAGCTATATGGCTGAACCCAGCCGGAGGCACTTTCACCCAGCCTGCTCATTCAATCTGGCGGCCCAAGTGCGCAAAACGGGAAGGCCCTGAACCGGAAGAAGAACCAGTCCAGAGCCCCGCCAATCGATTTCGTCGAATCAGCCGACCACCGCAATCGGCGCCGACAGATCCGTACCGGAACCATCGCGTCGCATATCAGGCTTCGGCAATTCCACAGGAGCGCCACTTTGCGTGGAAGCATGCAACGGATACGCGCCCACGAACGCGAGAATCAACGTATCCTGCCCCTTGAGGAATCGCTGCGAACGCACGCCACCCGTACCACGGCCCTTCGTCGGATACATCTCCAACGGCGTGACCTTCGCGGCACCGTTTTCAGTGCCAGGCAACGCTTCGGAATCGCCGGCAACCGTCAACACCACGGCTCCGGAAGCAGAGAACAGTCCATTCTCGCCTTCTTCGTAATTCCATGTCACCTTGCCGTCAGGCACCACCGCGAACGCGGCCACCGAACACCCCTCAGCCAGACGAATGCCCGCCATGCCGCCAGCGGTACGGCCCTGCGGACGCACATTCTTCGCTTCGAACGTCAACAACGAGGAATCGGTGGACACAAACACCAGACGATCCTCATCACGGGCTTCGGCAGCGGCAAGCACTTCGTCATCATCCTTCAAATCGATGACGCTCCACGAATCCATTGTGGTCGGAGATTCACGGTTCCAACGCTTGACCACGCCGTTGCGGGTGCCCAACGCCAAAGGAACAAGCTGACCGCCGTCATCCGTGGACGGCATATCAATCGCAGCAATCACCCGTTCGCCGCGGATCGGATCGGTGTTCTCCGTCATGCCCAGCAGTTCCTCGGCCTTCACACCACCCGTGACACTGAGCGGCCCATCCGCGGAAACCTTCGGCAATTCGACCACATGGGCCAGCACCAGACGACCCGCTGAAGTAACCAAGCCGTATGAGGAACGTGTGGACGTGCGGAACATCGAAACGATCTGATCATCCTTGGCGCGTCCGTCGGAAGCCGAACGATTCTCCCAACGTTCCACCGCATCCTCGGAAGTGCGTGCGATCAGGCCCGTGGCGGACAGCATCACCGCGCACGGCTCGTCATCAATCTGCAGAGCCGATGCGGTGGCATTCTCATCGCCGGCCTTCTTTGCGGCCTTTGCGGCTGCGGCGACATCGGCTGCTGCGGAGGATACGGTCG
>OHWG01000405.1_pt1 | contig 28246 bp, 19 predicted proteins | sample 1579621 | NCBI WGS metagenome assembly OHWG01 (sample SAMEA3882544, study PRJEB24775) | human gut metagenome | biome: human-associated habitat; feature: intestine environment; material: feces | place: Netherlands | collected 2009/2010
CATCAGGCATGGCCATCCAAGGCCGGTAAACTCATTCACGAACCTGTCTATATTTCCATCGACAAGGATGTTTTAAGAAAGCAGGATGCCATCACAGATTGGAGTAATGGCAACCTGACGGTTATGCAGCTGCAAGCCGTACTTCGTATTATCTATGCCCATGAGAAAGTGATTGGTATAGATATTACCGGAGAGTGTTCTGCCACTCTTGATTATTTTACTGAAGTAGAAGATGCTGCGATTAACAACAATACTAATGTTGAGCTGATGCAGATGATCTTGATCGAAAGTCAGATTCACAGTCTTGTTTAATTCTCTTAGTGAAAAGAGAAGTCTGCCGGCTGTAATTAGCCTTTCAGGTCCTTATCCACCATAGCACAGACACAGGAGTCTGACCATACATTCTCTGCCGTCTCTATCATGTCGATAATGGTATAGATTGGCAGGATAATGCCCATGATGCCGATAGGAGCATTGACACCAGACATCAGAGACAGGGTCAGGAAATAACATCCCATCGGTACACCTGCATTACCCACTGCTGAGATAACAGAAATGAAGAGCCAGAGAATCATCGTCGACCAAGGTAAAGGCATTCCTCCATTCTGCATCAGGAATAAGGAGGTTACGAGGATAAACGCTGCGCAACCATTCATGTTAATGGTGGTACAGATAGGCAATACAAAGCGGGAAACTTTATTCGAAACTCCCAATCTGTCTTCTGCAGTCTGCATCGTCACAGGCAACGTAGCAGCAGAACTCTTTGTAAACAGAGCCATTAATACAGCCGGCATCATCTTACCCAATGTACGCACAGGATTCAAGCCTCTTGCCAGGAGGAAGAGCGGAAGGATGATGAAAAATTGGATGACATTACCTCCCAGGATAACAGCAACGTACTTCCCCAGCGAAGCCATCACGATACCAGCAGAGAACTGGGCTGATAGTTGTGCAGCAAAGGCAACGATACCCAAGGGCAAAGCCCAGATTAATCCATGAATCAGCATGAAAAGCAGATCCTGCAATCCAAATAATCCTTTCATCACGACATCTTTCTTATCGCTATATGGCATTTTGGCCAAAGCAATACCTGCAGCTGCTGCCAAAATCAGTATGGAGAGAACGTTTCCTTCTGAAAACGGCTTGATGATGTTGTTGGGTATTACCCCAAGAATATGGTCATAATAGCTGGTTTCTCCCAGGTTTTGGGGAACATCTGCCATACCGCTCTGTACCAAAGTGGTAGGTAAATTGCCTGGAGAAACAATGTTGTAAAGTACCAGTCCCACAGCTGCAGCAGCTATCGTTGTGAGCAGGGTGTAGGTGATGGCATGGCGGAATATCTTACCGGTATCAGCTTGGTTGCCCAAGGATGCCAGAGTCGTGATGACAGCCAAGGCAATGGTAGGTACTGCCAGAAGCTGGAATAAGCGGGTGTAGACCGTGGCTATGAAATTCATCAGACCATCCAGCCAGCTGATGCCGAACATACCCAAGACGGCGCCTACTATCAAAGCACCAATCCATAGTGCCAGCTGCCGGGTTTGCTTATTCTTCACTCCTTTTTGCTTACTGCAGCCAGCATTGCAATCTGTCTGTCTATTTCCAATATCATTCATTGTTTTTACCATGATTTTAAACTATTGATTTTTAAAAGGCAAAAGTATTATTTTTTATCCTTGTCTGCAATCCCACAAATATGGTATTTTGCAATATATTTCGGTTCTGCTAGCAATATTGTTACTATCCAGGGAGAACCATGGTAACATTTTAAATTTTAATCTTGACTTATCCTTTATTTTACTTCTGTGAGCTTACCCGTCTTGGAATCGATGATATAACCATGCAGATTTACATCCTTTGGTACAAGAGGGTGAGTACGGATCGTATTGATAGTATTCCTTACAGAATCCTCGGTGTCGTGGAAGCCCTCCAGCCAATGGTCTAGATCGATGCCGCAAAGTCCGATGGTGTTGATGACATCCTGATGTATGCCACGCTTGAGCATCAATTCCTTCATCTGCTGGCCGTTCATGTGGCAGGCACCGCAGTTGGAGTGGGCGATGACCATGATTTCCTCTACCCCCAGTTCATAAATGGCAACCAGAAGGCTGCGCATGGCAGAGTCGAATGGACTGATAACCAGTCCGCCGGCATTCTTGATGAGCTTGGCATCTCCATTCTTCAATCCCAATGCTGCCGGCAGAAGCTCTGTCAGGCGGGTATCCATACAGGAAAGGATGGCAAGTTTCTTGTCTGGGTATTTGCTCGTAAGATACTTTTCGTAACCTTTGCTGGCTACGAATTCTTTATTATACTTGATAATTTCCTCTATAATCATAGTAGTGCAAATGAAATGTGAAACGAAATTTTCCTATTTTTCTGGGGTAGGCTTGAGATAAGCCATGAACTTCTCCGGCTGATAGTTGAGTACCAGTTCTTCTGGGAACTCAGCTTTCTCTACCAGCGGCATGATGTTGCTGTAGTCGGCAATCATGGTAGAGAAGTGGGCATCACTTCCGAAGATGACAGGTGTCTCGTACTTCTTGGCAAGTTCCAGCAGTTCCAAGTTATAGGGAGCTGCTACCGTCTTGTGACGGATGGGAGCCATGGAGTGGTTGTTGATTTCGAGCAGGGTATGCGTCTCCTTGGAAACCTTCATCAGAGCTTCGAAATCCAGTTCAGCCGTTCCATCTCCTGGATGGGAGATAATCTGCACGAATGGATTGCGCATGGCATTGATGACACCCTGTGTATTCTCTTCCTTGGTTCCTCCCTGCCAGCAAAGGCTATGAATGCCGGCGATTCGGATATCAAGCATGCGCCAGTAATCTTCATCAAGGTCAATATCGCCCTGGGTATTGAGGATGTTGAGTTCTGCTCCCAGCATCAGCTTGATTCCATAGAGCTGACGGGGAACGCAATGCAGGTTTCTGAAATAGATGGGATCACAGGTGCCCGGGATATGAGGTCCGTGCTCTGTGATTCCCAGTATTTCCAAACCCTTTTCTTTTGCTGCCATGGTCATTTCCTGCAAACTGCTGTAGGCATGACCCGATGCTATTGTATGCGTATGTACGTCTAATAATGTTTTCATACTGCAAAGGTACGGATATTTTGCGAATTAGTTTATTTCTTCATGATTAAAAAACATTTTTTCTTCGAAAAAAGATGTTTTCCCACTTTTTATACCTCCTCCTTCTTCGTTTTAGGAAGTACGAGGTTGAGAACTACGCCAATGACGGCGGAGAGACCGATGCCGGAAATGGCGAAGGAACCGGAGGAGAGGACGGCGCCACCCAAGCCCATCGTCAGCATCACCGAGATGATGATGACATTGCGGGTTTCATTCATATCTACCTTGTTCTGCATCAGATTCTGAACACCCACACTGGCGATGGTGCCGAAAAGAAGCAGCATGATGCCACCCAATACCGCCTGAGGTATGCTCTGTAGCAAGGCACTCAGCTTGCCTACGATGGAGAAACAGATGGCAGTGGCTGCGGATATGCGAATCACGGCAGGACTCGTAACCTTGGTGATAGACATGGCTCCCGTTACTTCAGAATAGGTAGTCTCAGGAGGACCACCCAGAAAGGCGGAACAGAGACACGCCACTCCATCTCCCAACATCGTGCGATGCAATCCCGGATCTTCCACGAAATCCTTCTTCGCCACGGCACTCACCACATACACGTCGCCGATATGTTCCAGCACCGGCGCTATCGCCACAGGCAACATATAGAGGAATGGCGCCCAAGAGAAATGGGTGATGGTATCGAAGCTTACCGGACAGGAGAACCACGATGCCTCTGCCACGCCCGAGAAATCTACCTCGCCCATGCAGATGGCGATGACGTAACCCACGATAACGCCCGAAATGATAGGAACCAGCTTCATCAGTCCCTTGCAGAAGGTAAGCACCAGGATGGCGGTGATGAGCGATGCAAAGGCGAGAATCCAGTTGGTCTTAGCCATATTCACAGCGCTGCCCGAAAGGGAGAGACCGATGAGGATGATGGCTGGTCCGATGACTACTGGTGGGAAAATCCTATCCAGCAGTTTCTTGCCCTGCCATTTTACCAGGGCGCTCATGATGAAATACACCAGGGAGACGCTGGTAAGTCCGGCGATGGTTCCCGGCAGTCCCCACTGCTTGGTGGCAGCGATGATGGGGGCGATGAAGGCGAAGGAACTGCCCAGGAAGATAGGCACTTTGCCCTTGGTGATGAAGTGAAAGAGAAAGGTTCCCACACCTGCGGTGAAGAGAGCCGTTGCCGGATCGATGCCTATCAGGAGAGGCACCAGAACCGTTGCACCGAAAGCCACAAAGAGGAATTGTACTCCCACAAGGGTTTTCTTGGTCATAGAAAGTTGTTCTGTATTCATTGTTGGTATATGAAAATGATTTTTTGTTTCTGTTTATAGCTTGCTAAATCTTTGCAAAAATACGAATAAAGTTTGAAAATACCAAGAATCTCTTTCTTTTATTTCGCAAATCCTTTCTTTTTCTTCACTCTCTTTCCAACGAAGTTCCAGGATGACATCTCTAAATTTCCCCTTGTGATACTAAAATATTTGCCGAAAAAGTTGGCTGTTATTATTTCTTTATGTAACTTTGCTGCCACTATTTTGTTTTAGTTAATTAAAAAATATGTTTTATATGGACAAAAAAAGAATATTGGAATATCTCATTAAGATAATTAAAATCAAAAGTGGTATCGATTTTAAAAAGGAAAAGCCTTTGAAATTAGATGAATCTTCTAACTTAGAAAATGGCTTTTTGGGTAGAGAAGTTTATAAAGAACTTTTTCAAATATATAATGAAAAGAAAAAGCAGAAAAAGATAAAGGTTACAGAGGAAGATGACCTAAATGTGCTGATTTTGCCTAAAATTATCAAAAGCGAAAGACATGTTGATGAAATGAATAAAGAAAGGGGGATAAATCAAGAGACAGGGGCACTAGATATACCTGTTCTTTATATTCCAGCTATTCTTGACGTGAATGGACAATTAAAGGTAAATAAGACTAAGGCTCCATGGATACCGATTGAGATTTTGGCTCCTTTTGGGAATAACGTTTCTATTGGTGAATGGAAAGATAAAGATTTCAATCTAACAGAAGGTATCAGCAATAAAAATGAAATTCTTTGGGATAAATATATTGCTAAGGTGAAGGAATATTACAATTTTCAGATTGAAAATGACTGGGATTCTACATTCCTTAAAAATTCTGAAAAGAAAAACTGTTGTTATGAGATTTATCCTTCTGCATGGATTATTTTGGATGAAACAGTGGAAGCTTATGGCAAGATACTCGAATTATATCATTTTTTGTTTGAGCATATCGATGAAAATATGAAATCGGTTCCATTACTCAACAATCTGCTTTTTCCTTCAAAAGATACCGAAGAAGGTTTATATGGAGAATTGAATATTAAATCAATGAAAAAACATTTAGGAGTTATGAGTGGTAAATGGCCCCTTTCTCCTTCTCAAAGAGAATCACTTCATCATTTGAATGGAACAAAAGATGGAGAGATTTTAGCTGTGTCTGGTCCTCCGGGAACAGGTAAGACTACACTTTTACAAAGTGTTGTTGCTGATTTGTTTGTCAAACATGCAAAAGAAGGTCTGAAAGCCCCCATTATTGTAGCAACTTCTACTAATAACAAAGCTGTTACCAATGTAATGGATTCTTTTGCAAATGTGGTAGAGGAAGATTCTGGTAAGGATGAAATGAGAAAGTTGTTGGAAAGAAGATGGATTGGACTATCTTCTTTTTCAGTATATTTTCCTTCTGATGCTAAGAAGAATGATCCACATTTTAAGACGAATAAAGAAGGTGGTATAGATTATGAGAGTATAGAACATAAAAATAATAGCCAAGCAGAAAACGAAAAATTTGAAGAATTTAAGAATACGTTTCAGGAGTGTTGTGATAAATGTTATCATATAAAAAATACTAATGAGAACTCCTATTGGGAGGGTGTAATGAAGTATCTTCAAAACGAAATTCAAAAGCGTGAATCGAAATTAAAAGAAATATTATCTGCTGTTGAAAAGCCGACGGTTCAAAATAGTAATCAGAAAAAAAAGACATTGTGTCAGAAGTTCTTGAGTTTTTTAGGTTTTTATAAATCTGAAGCTCAGCCAGATTCCTCTAATAGAAAACTTGAGAATCTATTAGAGAGTCTGAACGAATTTGGATTCGATTATAAGGAGAAACTTTTGCATATAACAAAAAGTCTTCATAAAGATGATAAAAAAGTTAAAGGTATCCCCGAAAATGGTATTAGTGAGTTGAGTGCTGTGGGGCTTGAAGAAATAAATGGTATTTTAGATATAACGTTAAGATATCAGATGTTTTGGCTTGCAGTTCATTATTATGAGGCTAGTTGGTTAATGGCAAATGATTGTCTAGATGAAAGAAAATATACCTATAAATATTTAAGCATCCAAGACAAAAGATTCCATAGAATGGCAAAGATTACACCTTGTATGGTGATGACATTCTTTAAATTACCTGATGTCTTTAAGGGAGCATTAGATAGAACAAAGAATTCAAGCCAATCGGGAAAAATGAAAATATCGAAAGAATCTGATGATTTAAAGCAGTTACCATATATGCGGAACATAGATCTTTTGATTGTAGATGAAGCAGGACAGGTCGCTCCAGAATTGGCCATTCCTTCATTTGCCTTAGCCAAGAAGGCTATCGTCGTAGGAGATGTGCATCAAATACCACCAGTGTATTCTGTTAGTGAAATCGTAGATTACGAAATGCATAAGAAAATTCTTGGTAAGGATTCAATAGAAAATATATCGGAGTTCTTAACTCTTCCTTTAAACTGCTCTTCTTCAAGCTTGATGTCTTTGGCAACAAGTGCATGCAAGTTTCAAAAGAAAGGGGAGAGAGGAATGTTTCTTAGTGAGCATAGACGTTGTTACAAAGAAATCATTAGCTTCTGCAATGAGTTGGTTTATCATGGACGTCTGAATCCTCGTAGGCCAGATGAGTTTGAAAATGATAGATTCTTAGGTCCAAACTGTCCTGCCATGGGGTCTTTTCATGTTAGTCATCAGAACTCTGAAGTTGATGGTGAGAGTAGAATTTGCATGCAAGAGGCTGAAGCTATTGCAAAATGGATAGACCAAAATTTTGAAGAGATAAGGAATGCATATTCGAAAGATGGTAAATTTGCGATAGAAAAAACAATTTCGGTTATTACGCCATTTAAGGCTCAGGTGGACAAGATAAAAGTAGCTTTAGAAAAAGTGTCTAAGAATCATAAGGTTGGAAAGATTCCTTGTGGAACTGTACATACTTTCCAAGGTGCAGAGAGCAAGATAGTTATATTCTCTACTGTATATGGTCGTCAAGAGGGGTGGAAGTTTATCAAGGAGAATGACAATCTGATAAATGTTGCAGTTTCTAGAGCAAAAGATTATTTTTTCACCTTTGGCGAAAGATCAATTGGAGGCTGTACAGATAATGAGGATGATAAGGATAAAAATGCGGCTAAGCTCTTGCTAAAATATACAAAGACAGAGATTCCTGCCCAAATTTTAAAGGTTCCTCTATAAAATATGATGAGGAACATCTAGGTAAATTGTATCGATTCACAAATCTGCAAGAATCTTGCAATCTAGTTGGGACATTACTCTTGTAAAGGGGAAAAACTTTGAAAACTATCTCATAATCAAAGATTTTCCCCTTTTTTCTTTACACCTCTTCCTTCTTCGATTTAGGAAGTACGAGGTTTATGATCACGCCGATAGCAGAACCGATGACTATTTCGCAAATCCTTTCTTTTTCTTCATCCTCTTACCCACGAAGTTCCAGGATGGCATCTTTTTGAGGGTACTTCTCACGGGCTGTACATCCCAGAGCAGGAAGATGAGCAGTACGGCAATGCCAATGAGACAGGTGATGCCATAGAGATTCCGGATGCTGAGCATCAGAAGATTGGTGGCATCGTAGGGCAAGCTAGCATACCATCGTTGCCACACCTATCGTGAGCAGACGGGTGTATTTCTGGTGAAGCACCTTGCACCAGAAAAGGCAGAAGAGGCAACCGGCGATGGCACCCGTCCATTCCACGAAGTTGGGTACATTGGTAGTTTTCATACACCTTGATGCGGTTGTCTATCTTGTAAAGATCGAGATATTGACCTAGGGCGATGAAGCGAATCTGCTGTCGGGTGAGTTTTACGCCTACCTCTGCCTGCTGCTTTCCGAGTTCGGCGAGCTTGATGCCTGCGTTGATGGCTCCACCGACGTAAACCACCTGCTGTGCCTGGAAGACAAAGTTGTTGCCGAAATGTGGGGATTTCAAACCATGAACGTTGCTGAAGTCACGGTCGGTAATCAGCGCATTGCCGATGTAGCTGAATGAAAGGGAAGCATCAAGGTCGGGCAGTTTCTTGCTTTTAGCCGATTCGATGCCGAGATGGGCTGCTTCTACTTCTGATAATGAAGTGCGAAGACTTTTGCTGTTATCCTCCACCTTCTGGAAGAGTTGGCTGATGGTCATGTTTTCTTTCTTGCTGACTGGCAATGAAGCAGCCGCCCCTTCGGTGGTTTGTGATTGAGCCGAAGCCCAAAGGGTCCTCCTGCAAGCAGAAGGCTTACAAATAAGATTTTCTTAATCATTGATCATAACTTTTTGAATTTCGGGTGCAAAGGTACGGAGTTTTGGGCGAACATTCGCTTTAAATATTTCGCAGTGGATGGACGATTTGGGAATAATAGTTCTTTTATATCACATATTTTGTGTAATTTTGCAACCGAAATAGGAATAAAAAGATATAATAGCTTATATATAATAAGGTGTAGATGGAATTATCAGAATTAAGCAGTCAGCAGGAAGCAAGTCTTTTCCGCTCACCAACATCGTGAATCAGGTAACGGGGCATACCCCCAAGACCATCATCGACCAATACGTGATTCTGCAGCTCAAGCTGCATCTTAAGCGAAGCACGCAAAGCATCAAGGAGATGGCTTGGGAGTTTCATTTCGCTGATGTCAGTTTCTTCTGCCGATATTTCAAGAAGCATACAGGTCTGACACCGCAGCAGATAAGGTCGTAATCACAACCTGCAGCTTTTCTTTGATCTCGGCTTCTTCTATCTCGCTGATGTATTCAGGTGACAGCGCCTTGAGTTCTTCCAGGCATCCCATCTGCATCATCGTGGCGATAGGGAGGAGCTTATGTGCTGCCTTTCCTATGCGGTCGGTAGATAAGTTTTCCTCTTCTATGGCTTCTTTAAGATTCGTGAGATGAGCGGCAAGTTCCTGCTTCACGGTATCAAGAATCTCTTTTGCAGCCTCTTCGTCGCCTCCGGCAAAAGCAAGAAGAGCATCCAGCTGAGGGCTTGTTTTCTTCTGGGATGATGAATCTGGCTGGGATGGAGTTTCAGGCTGAGCATCCTGTTGAGGCTGGGACTCTATTCCCAGGATATCAGACAGCTTCTCCATACTGAATGGCTTGAACAGGCAATCGTCGAAGCCTGCTTTCAGGAGCTGTTCCAGGATGCTTGTATCGTGAGCCGTCATTGCCACCACCATCATATTGGAATGGTTGATGTGGGCTATCATATCCATGCCATTCATCTCCGGCATTTCAATATCCATCAGCATCAGGGCTGGCTGCTCGTTATGCAGCGTGGTGAGGGCATCCATCACATGATTGCAGGCGAATACCTGCCAGGTGTCGCCTACGATGCGGCGCAGCATCTCCTGGAGAAGCTGGAGCTGCAGCTTGTCATCATCCAGAATCAGAATCTTGTGGTTGGCAAATTCCGGCTTCTTCTTTATATCTGTAACCTGATGGCTGCCGGAATTCTGTCCTTCCTTATCTTGAGCAGAATCGGGAGAAGGATCATGCTTAACTTCTGATGGTGCCATTTCCTGAGACTCCTCCATTGGTGCTGGCTCGATAGGGATGGTGACGATAAAGGTGGAACCTTTGCCCAGGGTAGAGTGGAGGATGATTTCTCCGCCAAGCAGCGAAACCAGTTCCTGGGTAATGGACAATCCCAAACCGGTACCCTCGATGCCCTGGGCGCTCTTCAATCTCGTAAACGCCTGGAATACTTTCAGTTTTTCCTCGCTGGTCATTCCTTTTCCCGTATCCTTTACGCTCAGGGTAAGCGTCGGCTTGCCCATGATTTTTGAAACCTGTGCCTGGATGGTAACGCTGCCCTGGTCGGTATATTTGATGGCATTGCTTACCAGATTATCCAATATCTGACGAATGCGGAAGGCATCAGCACGGAAGAATTCCTTCTTCATCGGAGAATCTGAAGTTTCCGAAGAATCCGAAGTTCCCATCCCCTTTATCTTGCATTCGAACGAAATCGCCAGTCCTTTCTCTTCGGCTCTCAATTTCATTCCCTCTACCGATTCTGTTACCAGTTGTGCCGGTGAGAACGAGGTAGGCTGCACCTTCATCAAGCCATTTTCCAACTGATGATAATCGAGCAGGGAGGCAACGAGATGCGAAAGATGAGCGGCAGAGTTCTTGATGTTCTGGAGACATTCGATACCCTGCGGATTGCTGACGTAGGCTTTCATCAGATCGATGAAGCCAGAGATAGAGGCAGCTGGCGCCTTGATGTCGTGGGTGATGGTAAGGAGCAGGCGCTCACGCTGGTTCATGATACGCTGGATTTCCTCGTTGGCAGCCTCCAGGTTTTCCCTGTAGATGCGTTCCTTTCTAGCATCGCGCCAGATAAACAAGATCATGATAACGATGGCAAAGAAGGCAACGATGCCCAGCAGTTCCATCTGCCACAACAGATGCTTTCTTGCTTGCATCGCTTTCTCGATGGCTTCCTGCATATTGTCTTTCTCACGCTGGTGTACATCGCTCAGATGTTTGGCGGAGCGCAGGGCGAGTTTGGCGCTCACCATCTTCAGCTCTTCCATCTCCTTGCTGATGCTCTGCTTGTGGTCTTGTGTAGCCACTTTCTCCTTCTTGTCTATCTGGTCGAGGATGGTCGCCACGTTTTCCGCCACGTTTACTGGGGTGGTAACGGAATCGATGACAGCCCGGTTGCTGTCCTGTTTTACGCTCAAGGTCTCGGCGTGCTCCTTCTTGAAGGCATCGGCGAGTCGGCGGAAGAATCCTCTTCGGGTCTTCAATACCTCTACCGTTGTCTTTTTCGCCTCGTGGGTTTGAGGCGCCTTGGAGTGAACCAGAATGGAATCCTTTCCCGTATTCAGATTCTTCACCTTATCCTGCAGATAGTTCTGGGTAGGTTTTCCTGTCATGGCATCAGACAGTTTCTTCAGGTTTCTCTGCTCCTCCTTGAGCAGGGCAGAGATGGTACTGTCGGCAGCTCCCCTTTTCTGGATATACTCGCGCGAAGCTTCATTGATGGCATTGATGCTCTTGGTATTGCTATACACCAGACTGATTGCCAGAATCATGATAATGGCAATGGCGCTATATCCGAGGGCTACCTTGAGAGGAATATTGTTCTTGTGCATGAGAAATCATTTAAATTTGATGAGCAGACTGATATCTTGCTCGATAGATATTTGTTTGCAAAGTTAATGCAAAAAAATGATATTAGAAAACAAAAGGGCTAAAAACAAGCCAGGAGACCAATGAATTCTATCATTAGTCTCCTGCCTGATTGAAAGCGACGCGTAATTACTAGTGTTATTCTATCTTTTCCTCTGTTAATTACTATTTTTTAAAGGTGATATTACTCTGCTACAGTAGAATCTGTTGCTGTAGAGTCTGCTGGAGTTTCAGCTGGTGTCTCTGCTGGAGTCTCTTTCTCTACTGTTGTGTCTGCTGGAGCAGCTGGTTCTGCTGGAGCTACTGTGTCAACTGGAGCTACTGATGATACACTTGCCATCTTGTTGCTGGCGAATACGTTGCTAACTGATACCATAACCATGGCAGCGATAGCTGCGAATACTAACTTCTTCATAATCTTTTATTTTTTTATTGTGAATACTATGTTTGTTATTACACAATCTAATATCACAATCTGCGTGCCAAAAAAGTATGAAATGAAGTAAGTGCTTGATAATCAGTTGATGCTTCTCTTTATGCCAATTCTCAGACTTGTGGAATCTGTGGAACAAGTGTGGAATTATTCCCCAAAAAGTTGGGGAATGGTCATCAGATACCGTATTTCTTCATCTTATTATAGAGCGTCTTTCTATCCACAGCGAGCAATTGTGCAGCCTTGCTCTTGTTACCACCAGCTGCTTTCAGTGCAGCTTCTATTCTCTGCAGTTCCGTCTCCTCATCGTGCAGGGCGGTAGGGGCTTGTGGCTGGATATGCGCCATACTCTGTTCCAGTTCGGTTACTCCGATGTATCTTCCGGTAGCGAGCAGGGTAGCTCGTTTCATCACATTGTTCAGTTCTCGCAGGTTGCCCGGCCAGTTGTAGGCGGCAATTCGCTCCTTGGCTTTGCCGTCGAGTCCTTCCACATTTCTGTTCAGCTCCTTGTTGGCATGCTTGATAAAGAGGTCGGCAAAGAGGAAGAGGTCGGCACCACGGTCTTTCAGCTCTGGCATGTAGATGGTAAACTCGTTGATGCGGTGGTAGAGGTCTTCGCGGAAGTTGCCTTCAGCCACACGCTGCGCCAGGTTCTCATTGGTAGCGCATACCAGTCGGATATCGATATCGATTTCCTTGTTGCTTCCCACCGGACGGATTTTTCTTTCCTGGAGGGCACGAAGCAACTGTACCTGCACTTCGTAGTTCAGGTTTCCCATCTCATCGAGGAAGAGAGTTCCTCCGTTGGCAATCTCGAAAGCGCCCTTCTTGTCCTGGTCAGCACCCGTAAACGATCCCTTCACATGACCGAAGAATTCTGATGCCGCCACCTCTTTAGAAATGGCGCCGCAGTCGAGTGCAAAGAAAGGCTTATTGGCTCTAGTGCTGAGTTCGTGGATTCTTCTAGCCACATATTCCTTACCCGTACCGCTGGCACCCAGAATGAGTACCGACATAGGGGTAGGGGCCACCAGCGAAACGAAACTGTAGAGCTTGCGTGAAGCCTCGCTTTCACCTTCCAGGTATTTGGGTACATCCCCATTGGCAGATGAAGCCTGATTTCCTGCTTGCTTGCCTGGTGCTGCGTTTGTGGGGGTAGAATTTGAGTCGTTGGAACGCAGACTATCTGCTGTGTCTGCATTCGAATCCTGTTTTTTCGGAGCTTTCATCGCTTCCTTGATCTTATCCAGAAGGATTTCCGGATGGAAAGGCTTTGCCACATAATCGGTAGCGCCCGATTTCATGGCGAGCACCACATTCTGTATTTCTGCATAGCTGGTCATCACGATGAAAGGCACCTGTATGCCATGCTTTCTCATCCATTGCAGCAGGAAAATGCCATCGTGGTCGGGAAGGCGGAGATCTGATAATACCAGATCGAATCCTCTTTCTGTCTCCTCGCAAACCTGTATGGCAGCCTTGACCGAAGTAGTTTTCTCCACTTCGAATCCCTTTTTCCTGAGCCATGTCTGAATCATGGTTCCAAATGCGATATCGTCTTCAACTATTAGAATCTTTTCCATGTCATTGCGATCTTACTGTCTTGTTGTATCTGTCTTATTGTATCTTTGTCTTCTAAAAAGATAGAGTTGTTTCAGAGTGCAAAGTTAGCACTAATATTTGGAATTAGCAAGGAAAAAGTGCTTTATTGTTTAAATGAATCGAAAAAATTAGGAAGTAATCACATAAAAATGGAAAACAGTTGAGCTTTTTAACACTTCATCTGTCTCAGTATTCAGAAAAAATATGTATTTTTGCATATAAAAACGAATCTATACAATATAACGTAATAACAATAGCAGTTATGAAGAAACAAATACTTACACTGGCCATGCTGTCCGCTCTGGCGCTCTCAGCTCATGCCCAACAGCCAGCCAGTCAGCTGTTGCCTTATCAGAATCCTAACCTTTCTGCCGAGGCAAGAGCCAATGACTTACTTTCACGTCTGACCCTGGAGGAGAAGACGAAGCTGATGATGGATGCTTCGCCTGCCATCTCCCGATTGGGTATCCCTCAGTTTCAATGGTGGAACGAGGCGCTGCATGGCGTGGCACGCAACGGATATGCCACGGTTTTCCCGATTACCATGCACATGGCTTCTTCCTGGGATGACGCCTTGCTCTATCAGGTGTTTACTGCCGTAAGCGATGAGGCGAGAGCCAAGGCGCAGGTGGCGAAGAAGTCGGGTAATGTAAAGCGATATCAGAGTCTGAGCTTCTGGACTCCGAATGTCAATATCTTCCGTGATCCTAGATGGGGACGCGGTCAGGAGACTTATGGCGAAGATCCATATCTCACTACACGTATGGGACTCGCCGTGGTGAATGGCTTGCAGGGACAGTCGTTTGACGGCAAGCCGCTGGCGGCTCCTGGTGTTCAGGCTTCTGGTCAGTCTAAGGCTCCCCAATATGTCAAGACACTGGCTTGTGCCAAGCATTTTGCCGTGCATAGCGGTCCGGAGTGGAATCGCCACGTCTTCAATCTGGAAAATCTGCCAGCCCGTGATTTGTGGGAGACTTATCTCCCTGCCTTCAAGTCGCTGGTACAGGATGGACATGTGGCTGAGGTGATGTGTGCCTATCAGCGTATAGATGGTGCTCCTTGCTGTTCCAACGCCAAGTTTGAGCGCCAGATTCTCAGAGATGAATGGGGATTCAAGGGATTGATAACTTCCGATTGTGGAGCTGTCAACGATTTCTATATGCCGGGCTATCACGGAACGGCAAAGACCGCTACCGAGGCAACTGCCCAGGCTGTGAATGCCGGTACCGACCTGGAGTGCGGCAGCGCCTATCGCACTATTCCACAGGCTGTAAAGGCGGGAATGATCAATGAGGATAAGGTAAACCAGAGTCTGAAGCGTCTGCTGGTGGCTCGTTTCAAGCTCGGCGATTTCGATAAGGATGAAACGGTGGCATGGACTCAGATTCCTGAGAACGTCATCGCCTGCAAGGCTCATAAGGAGCTGGCTGAGAAAATAGCAGAAGAAGGTATCGTGCTTCTTCAGAACAGAAACCAGCTGCTGCCGTTGAACCGCAATCAGAAGATTGTGGTGATGGGACCAAATGCCAATGATTCCATCATGCTGCGAGGCAACTATTCGGGTTATCCTACCAGTTCTACCACCATCCTCCAGGGCATCCGCAACTATATGAAGGGGGCTGAAGTAAAGTATGTTCCGGCTTGTACCTTGACCAGAAACGAGGTGCAGGAGAGCCGTTTCAACCACTTCCGTGAGGGAATGAAGGCCACCTACTGGAACAATCAGGAACAGAAGGGCGAGCCGGTGGCTACGGATGTGATGAAGACTGCCATCAATCTGAGCAATGGTGGTAATACCGTGTTTGCGCCGGGCGTGAATCTCACCCATTTCTCTGCCCGCTATGAGGGAGTATTGACTCCTGACAGGGATGAGGATCTTACCATCAATATGGGTATTGATGACGGTTGCCGCCTGATAGTGGATGGCGATACCATCGTGAACATGCGGGAGTGCTGGGGCCGCGTGGCGCCTATCATCAAGCCGCTCTCTCTGAAAGCAGGCAAGCCGGTCAGGATTCAGGTAGATTATACCCAGAAGGAAGATGTGGCGGTGATGCAGTTTGATATCCTGAAGACTTCGAAGCCTACCGATGAGCAGATCCTGGCAGAGGTGGGAGATGCGGATGCCGTGGTATTCGTAGGCGGTATCTCTCCAAACCTGGAGGGAGAGCAGCTTGAGATTGAGGAGCCTGGATTCAAGGGCGGCGACAGAACCGACCTGGAGTTGCCGAAGGCTCAGCGCCAGGTTATCGCCATGCTGCATCAGGCAGGCAAGCGTGTTGTCTTTGTCAACTGTTCGGGAGGTGCCATTGCCATGGTTCCTGAGACAGAGAATGCCGAGGCGATTCTTCAGGCATGGTATCCTGGCGAACGGGGTGGTGAGGCTGTGGCCAAGGTTCTCTTTGGTGAAGTGAATCCATCGGGCAAGCTTCCGGTTACCTTTTACAAGAGTGTGAACGATCTTCCTGATTTCCTCGATTATACGATGAAGAATCGTACCTATCGTTATTTCAAGGGTGAGCCTTTGTTCCCATTCGGTTACGGTTTGAGTTATACCTCTTTCGAGTACAGCAAGCCTACCCTGATGCAGGTGAAGAGCAGGAAGCGTGGCAGCAAGGCTGCTGATTACAAGCTGATGTTCTCCTTGCAGAATACGGGCAAGCAAGAGGGTACCGAAGTAGCGCAGGTTTATATCAAGCGCATAGATGATGTGGATGGACCTATCAAGAGTCTCAAAGCATTCAAACGTGTGTCTTTGAAGGCTGGCGAGCGCCAGATGGTAAGCATCGATCTTCCTCGCAGGAGTTTCGAGGGTTGGGATGCCCAGACCAACACTATCCGCGTGGTTCCTGGCACTTACCAGGTATTTGTTGGCGGCTCCAGCGCAGATGCAACCAAGACTAAGATAGAAGTGAAGGTCAAGTAAGTTCTCATAGCTGAAAGTTCGGTATGTTCGGCGAACTTTCAGCTATGGCTCATTTTTTAACCATTATGCTTGGTTTATTCGGATTTTCTTTGTAACTTAGCAGCGCAAAACGTAAAGCATGAAGGAATATGGCAAAAATAGTAAATTTCTATCCTGTAGGAATACAGACATTCTCAAATATCAGAGAGGGGAAGTATCTCTATGTTGATAAGACCCAATACATCGTGGATTTTCGAGAGAAAAAGATGAAGTACGTGTTTCTGAGTCGTCCAAGACGATTCGGAAAGTCGCTCTTTGCTTCTACCCTCCAGGCTTATTTTGAGGGAAGAAAGGAACTTTTCGATGGATTAGCCATTGCTGATTACGAGAAGGAATGGGTGAAGCATCCTGTGTTTCATTTCGACCTGAGCGGTGCCAAGCACATGAGCGTGGAGCAGCTGGAAAGATACCTGGCAGATATGCTTGAAGAGCAGGAGACTATCTGGGGATACAAGACGCACCAGGTAGATGCCAACCTTCGCCTGAAAGACCTGGTGAAGCGGGCTTACGAGCAGACGGGCAAGAAGGTGGTTGTCATCATCGATGAATATGATGCCCCTCTGCTGGACGTAGTACACGAGAAGGAGAACCTGCAGCCACTGCGCCTCATCATGCAGAACTTCTATAGTCCCATCAAGATGCTCGATCCATACCTGGAGTTTACCTTTATCACGGGTATCACCAAGTTCTCGCAGCTCAGCATCTTCAGCGAACTCAACAATCTCGATAACATCAGCATGTTCGACCAGTACTCAGCCATCTGTGGTATCAGCAAGACCGAACTTACTACGCAGATGAAACCGGATGTGGAGGCGCTGGGCGAAGCCCTTGGCATGACGTATGAGGAGTGTCTGGCGGAGTTAACGCGATTCTACGACGGCTATCATTTTAGTAAGAATTCAGAAGATATTTTCAATCCGTTCAGCCTGGTGAAGGCTTTGAATGCACGGGATATTGCTCCTTACTGGTTTGGCTCTGGTACGCCAACTTATCTTATCAAGACGCTGCAGAAGTATCACGTCAATGTGATGGATATAGAGAAGAAATCATGCGATGTAGATGACTTTGATGTTTCACCGGAAATGATGAATTCAGCACTTCCGCTGCTCTATCAGAGCGGTTATCTCACCATCAAAAAGTATAACCCGATATTGCATCGCTATACCTTGGAATATCCTAATAGAGAGGTGAAGATAGGTATGCTCAAGAGTCTTGCGCCTAACTATCTATCGCCAATATCTCTGGATAATAACAGTCTGGTGGGGGATTTCCTGGAAAAGCTTTATGATACAGATGTAGAGGGGGCGATGGTGCGCCTGAAGGCATATCTTGCCAGCATTTCCAATCGATTGAGTAATAAGAGTGAACGTGATTTCCAGACGGTTTTCTATCTTATCTTCAATCTGATGGGTGCCCACATGAGGGTAGAAGAGAACAGTGCGATAGGCAGGGCTGATGCTGTGGTGTATATGCCGGATGCAGTATTTGTGTTCGAGCTGAAGTATGATGGTTCTGCTGAGGAAGCTATCAGACAGATAGATGAAAAGGGATACTTGATTCCATATTCTGCCGATGGCAAGCGCTTGTTTAAGATTGGCGTAAATTACGACAGCACTCAGCGTACCATCAGCGATTGGATTATCAAGGAAGATTAAAAAAACGAAACAGGTAATTGGTTGCAAGAACGTTTCTTCTTGATTGCAAGGATGTATCTTTCAGGGTTCAAGTATATATCTTTTGGAGTTCAAGCAAGTATCTTCTTGAACGTTGTCACTAGGCTTAGCAGACGTGCTGAGCCTAGTGACATCACCTTCTAATCGTACAACTATACACCTCTTGATTGTACGACTATGCACCTCTTAGTTGTACAACTATATATGACTTTCTCATCCTTTTGTTTCTATTCTCCGCAAATTTGCGGAGAATAAGCCAAATAATCTCCGCAAAACTTGCAATATTCGATAAAAATGTCTATTTTTGCAGGTACATTTAAAATGAAAGATTAAAAATGCGGCAATGATGAGAGGATTTAAATATATTTGGCAGCAAGAAGGTTGGCCCCACATGCAATGGGATGATACCAGTTTCAGCAATATCTTGGCAGAAATCAACCTGCTGAGAGGCAAATTGCTGGGCAGAGTTTCTATGTTCGGTTTTGAAGAACAGAACCTGTCTATGTTGGAGTCTATGACTCAGGAAATTGTACACTCTGCAAAAATTGAAGGTGAGGAATTGAATAGAGATAGTGTCCGCTCGTCTGTAGCCCGTCAATTAGGACTGGAGTATGAAGGTTTGAAAAACTCCGATCATTATACAGAAGGAGTGGTACAGGTAATGATAGATGCCGTGCAGCATTATGATATGCCGTTGGATGCCGAGCGTTTGTTCTCATGGCATGCAGCTCTGTTTCCTACTGGAAGAAGTGGCATCCATAAAATTCTGGTGGGCGATTGGCGACAGGGTGAAGAGCATATGCAGGTGGTTTCAGGACCATTAGGTCATGAGAAGATACATTATGAAGCTCCGGCAAGCAAGGATGTATCAGATATGATGTCAGATTTTCTCCGCTGGTTTGATTCTGAGAATACGCTTGACCCGTTGGTAAAGACAGCCGTGATGCACCTTTGGTTTGTCACGATTCATCCATTTGATGATGGTAATGGTCGTATTTGCAGAACGTTGACGGAATTGTTGTTATCCCGTGCCGATCAGACCTCCCAGCGATACTACAGTCTTTCTTCTGAAATTCTGAATCATCGTAAAGATTATTATCAATATTTGGAGCAGGCACAGAAGGGAGGTCTTGACGTGACACCTTGGATTCAATGGTTTTTACAGACATTGAAGTTGGCGTTGGAAGCAGCTTTTGAGAAAACTGAAGGAGTGTTACGCAAGTCCAGATTTTGGGATGTGCATCGTTCTGTTTCCATCAACGAGCGTCAGCGTAAGGTTCTCAATATGCTTTTTGATGGTTTCGAAGGGAAGCTGAATTCTTCCAAATGGTATAAGATTAATCATTGCTCTCAAGATACCGCCAATCGTGATATCAGGGATTTGATAGCCAAGGGTATATTAAAACCAACGGGAGAAGGTGGAAGAAGCACCAATTATGAGTTGGTTTCTCCCTGAATTTTCGATAAAATAGCTTATCAAATATAGCTGAAAAGAATATGTGACCGCACTCGTGGCATTAGGTGGCAATAGGAATCAGCCTTATTGCCACCCTTTATTGTCTGCGAGTCAGATACTTATCCTGTGTGTGGCATTAGTGGCATTATAATAGAAAAAACATTTTGGTTTATGCTTTCCGTCAGGCGTTCTAGCGGATTTGCAATCCGCTATGGAAAAATGTTCGACCGATAAAACCTGGGGATTTGCAATCCCCACCATAAAAAACTTCTATAATCTAATCCCTTCCTTTTCTACGTTTTTGCAGAAAGACGTGTTCTTATACTTTAGCCATTCCTTGGCAGAATACGTCACTGGATTAATCTCTTTTCCTAATTCCCACCCAAGTTCAGTGAGCGGATAGGTTATGTTGTCGTAATCGGAAGGAAGAAGTTCCTCCTTGTCCAGTATGATAAGAATATCCCAGTCGCTATCATCCCTTGCGGTACCTCTGGCTTGTGAGCCGAAAAGTATCGCCTTTCCGCCTGCAGGCATATTCTTAGCCAAGCATTTACGGATAGCATTCAAAGTATGTTCTTGTTCCTTCTGCACATTAGGCTTTATATTCTACACATATATCCATGTCACTATCTTCTTTCTGTTTAGAATTTTGCTATAAAATACTCGATGGCTTCTAGTAAGTCTTCGAGATTGTTCTTGATGACATCTAGTACAATATCTCCGTCTATGTCAAAATAACCATGTGCAATATGATTGCGGATGCCAATAACATCTTGCCATGGAATTTCTGGTCGCTCAATTAATAGGCGAGATTGGGTTAATCTGTCAATTTGCTTGACTCCTTCTCCAATCGCCTCTATAAGCATACAACTAGCTGCAAGATTCTTCATTCCTTCAGGCGTGCAATAGTAATCATCAACAGTCTGTACATCTTTGTTCCAATCTTGCAATTGTTTGATAGCTTCCTTAATTTGTATTAAGGTGCCAACTATTCTATCTGATGATGTATATTCCGTCATGTTCGATTTCTTTAAGAAGGTATGGATTGATATGTTTGTGCATTCTTACTATATCAACAGAGCATTCTAGTAAGTTTTCTAAAAAACGCTTCAATCTAACGACAAGGAACATTTTGGGTTCCATATCTACACATATATCCACGTCGCTGCCTTCTTTTTGTTCATTTCTGGAAACTGAACCAAAAAGGCGTAATGACTTTACTCCGAAGTTCTTTTTAAGCTCTTCGGCATGAGATAAAATCTGTGCAATATAGTATTCCTTTGACTTCATAATCATCGTTTTTTGTTTCTACCGCAAAGATAGAATAAAAAATTGAATCTACCAAGCAAAAATCTTCTTTTTTATGAATTATTACACGATTATAGACATGATGATACACAATATTCGATTTTGGTATATCCGATAAAAGAATATATATTTGCGCATTAAAATTAAAAACAGATGGATAAGAGCATACATTCCTTTTCCGTCAGGCGTCCTAGCGGATTTGCAATCCGCTATAGAAAAATGTTCGACCGATAAAACCTAGGGATTTGTAATCCCTACCATAATTTCTATCCAATCATGGTGAGAGGATAGGTTACGTTGTCGTAATCAGAAGGAAGAAGTTCTCTAGCTTGAAAACCAGAGAAAAAAAGAAAAAAGTATTATGAAACAACAGAAAACGCTAGAAACCGTGAAGTAACTGGATTCTTTTTTGTACTTTTGCACGTGAAAATAAAAAACGAGGCTTATGAAACCAAGATTCTTAACCAATTATACAGAGACAACTTTCCTGTCAACCATTCAAATGAACTTGCGTCGCTGCAAGGCATTTGATTTCTCAGTCAGCTTTATCAAGAAAGCCGGCCTGGTACTCCTGTCTAAAGATATCAAGGCAGCTGTTGAGCGTGGAGCCAAAGGAAGAATCATCACTTCTACCTATCAGAACTTCACTGACGTAGAATCCTTGAACTTTTTCATGAGCCTGACACGATATCCCAGTTTTGAATGTCATCTGGATGATGAATGCTTCCACGATGAGAAAAATTATTCTACCAATGGATTCCACTCTAAGGGCTATCTCTTCGAGATGGAAGATGGAATCGAGATGGTTGTTGGTTCATCTAATATCACTCGCTATGCTTTGTTGAAAAACATAGAGTGGGATTTGGTTGTAAACTGCGACCGTGATACCGAGGCCTATCTTGATGCAATGAATGAATTTGAAAACCTTTGGAACCAGACTTATGAACTGTCACAGGATAGAATCAAGGATTATTCTACAAAACTAAGTTTTGCGATAGAGCGTTGGGATATGGATTATGATATGGCGAATTCCGATATCAAGCCTAACTATATGCAGCGCAAAGCACTTCGTGAATTGAATCGTTATCGTGCCATCGGACAGGAGAGGGCTTTGGTGATTTCTGCCACAGGTTCAGGAAAAACGTATCTGGCAGCATTCGATGCACTCAATTTCAACCCAGACAGATTGCTCTATATCGTGCACGAAGGTTCTATCCTGAAGAAGTCCCTGGAGACATTTCAAAAGGTCTTTGGCGGTTCCAAAACCTGTGGATTGTATAATGCTGAAGCAAAGGAAACAGAAGAAGATTTTCTGTTTTCTACCAATGTATCTATGTGTCGCTCGCTCGAACTCTTTGATAAGAAGGAATTCGATTATATCATCATTGATGAGTGTCATCATGCTGTGGCAGACAGTTATCGAAAGATCATCGACTATTTTGAGCCAGAGTTCCTGTTGGGTTTGACAGCTACGGAGAACCGTATGGATAATCAGGATGTAGTAGAGATTTTTGGCAATAATATCCCATACGAGTTACGACTTCGTGATGCCATCATCAAGAGATTGTACGGAGCAAAAGAGAAAACAAACATTGTCTTGCAACTCTATGGAGGGATTAATTCCTTTAGTTGAGAATGGTCGCTTTTTTGACGCTTCGGGAGAACGCCGTTTGATTTCGCAAATCTCTACACCGGAAAACTGTGAGTTTATCCATCAGCAGATAGAGAAGCATCGTATGGAAGGACAGAAGTTGAAGGCGCTGGCTTTCTGCAGAAGCATCCAGCATGCTAGAATGATGGCTGATAATTTGGGTGATTATTATCATACAGCTTTCTTGAGTGGTAAGAACAAGACCGGTGAACGTATTCGTGCTTATAATGATTTGCAAGATGAAAACCGGGATTTGGAAATCCTGTTTGCTGTAGATATTCTGAACGAGGGTGTGGATATTCCTGGTGTCAACATGGTTCTCTTTTTGCGTCCTACGGAATCGAGTACCATCTTCTTACAGCAATTGGGTCGAGGTCTTCGTAAGTATGCCAACAAGCCTTATGTTACGATACTTGATTTCATCGGCAACAGCTATAAGCGTAGCGTTCATATAGCCTTGGCGCTTGGTAGTCTTTCCCGAAATTCCATCTTGGAGAAGAAACTCTTGAAGTTTATGGTAAGGAATGATTTCAAAAGTTTGGGGCTGGATGATTATGGCGTTGAGATACATATCGATGACCTATCTAAGGAAGAAATCATTGACAAGATAGAGAATGAGAATTTCAATCGCATCAACTATCTGAAGATGGATTATCAGAATTTCAAGGCATATCTGAAGACTCCGTCTTATCCATCTCACATGGATTATATGAATAGTGATTATGCTCCTAATCTCTTGAAATTCATGAAGATAAAGATTGGCTCCAAGAAAACTAATTCTTATTATGGCTTCTTGAAGGGCATAGAAGAAGAGAATTTGCCTGTCTTCTCAGAAGAGCAGATTGCTTGCATCAACTATCTTTCAAGTCTTTTGCCTTTGGTAAGAGAGCATGAGTATTTGGTAATCAGGAATTTACTGGAAGGAGAAACTTCTTTATCTCGTATTGAAGCCAATATCCAGGAGGAGATTCCTGGTTTCAAGCATGAGCAACTGGAGCATGCTTTGCGATTCCTGGAAGATGGAAATGCGGTGAAAATAGAAGAGGATGAAGTGCATATATGTGGTGAAAGAGAAGATGAATATGAGGCTTATCTGCAAGATTTACTCAACTATGGGCTGACGCAATATGAGGCAAGGTATGCTGACACGAAAGAAGATTTCCTGTTGTGGCAGGATTATCGCAAAGACCAAGTATTCTTGAAGATATTGGAAAATCCAAAGCACAATCAGAAAGGAACACATTATAAAGATGGCAATATGTATATTTTTGCAGGTTTAAAGAAGGATGATTCCCTTGAAGAGCATTTGAAGTATAATGATAAGTTCTTGTCTTCAGATGTTTTCCAGTGGGAGAGTGTTGCAGATATTTCAGCCAAAGAAGAGGCTATGCAGCAAGCCGCTAAGAGAGTCTTCGTGTTCGTGAGAAAGGTAAATATGGAGAATGGTATCACTCTGCCATATACCTATATCGGAACTGGTCATTTGGAGAATCCAAGAAAGGATGCAAAGACGAATGGTTCCATATTGTATGATATTCACATGGATAATCCGTTGCCGCAGGAATTGCAGGAGGATTTCCAGTGGATGGAGTAAATGATATTTTAAGGAGATAAGACAATGAAACATTATAATGTAGTTGCAGCGGTAGTTTGCCATGATGGCAAGTTCCTCTGCATGCAGAAAGGCAAGACGAAGTTTGAATATACCAGCTATAAATGGGAATTCCCAGGTGGTAAGATAGAGCCAGGAGAAACTCCTCAACAGGCGTTGGCTCGTGAGTTGATGGAGGAAATGGGGTATCCTGTAGAAGTAGGAGAGGAGTTGGTGACTGTGAATCACGAGTATCCTGATTTCTCAATAACGATGACTGCTTATCTGTGTACTCCAAAAGCTGAGGCTGATGGGTTCAAGAGAAGGGAGCATGCTGATAGCAAGTGGTGCAGCCCTGTAGAGTTGAAAGATCTCGACTGGGCTGCTGCGGATGTTGGGGTGGTGGAAAGTATCTTATAATACGCTAGTCTATCTTGCCGTTAGTTGATAAGGCAAATTCTTCTAGATGGAATTTCTCCTTGGCAACATCTATTATCTCTTCTTTTTGCTTCTCGTCAGAATTGTTCTTTTCGAGTGCAAGTATCAGATAATCATTGCCTTTTGATGGAGAGAAGATTTTGCCGATAAGCATTCTGAAATGTCTGCTGACGAATTCTTCTACTTGTGTACCTTCTTTTGGCGTGAGGCGATAGAACTCATATCTTTCATCTAGCATTTTCTGGATTTCATCCCGGAACATCTTGCGAACTCTGTTCTTCCAGGAAAATTTCTGGTGCTCATTATGACGGGCATACAGAGATACAACATAGAGGAAGTTGACATCGTAATGGAAGACAAGAAGGGTGTCACGATCGAACAGACGGTTATTGAAATGCTGAGTATTGAAGCACTTCTGCTCCCTGTCGGTTGACGATATCTGGTCTGAGAAAGATAGATTCTCAGCCATTTTTGCGCTGATGAAGAAGTTAGGAATGATGTTATATCCTTCCGTCAGGTCATCACGGAGCTTTGGTACGTTGCCAAAGTTACGCTTGTCGTATTGAAGTTCTTCATCGTCCTTGTCGTCATTCATAAAGAGGTTCAGGTTCCACTGAATGATATTTCTGGCGTACGTAAACTGCTTATATACAGATTCCTTTCCGATGGAATGACCTAGCTTGTAATATTTGCTGTCACCGATATAATAAACAGGCTCCTGATTCTGGGTTGTAATCAGGTTCTGGTAGGTGTACAAATGGTCGATACGTTTTCCATCAGCCTGTTCTTTCAGACCAGCTGGGATGTTCTTTTCTCCCAGAAGTTCATCAATAATGGCTTCGAAAACGATATTGAAACTTTTAACCAGAAGGTACTCTTTGCGTTCCTTCTGGATGTTCATGCGCTTGGCGTTATCAAAGAAGTCATAGCATAACTGCCAGAGATATAATGCTTTATCAGAAAAGTATTTGTATTTTATCTGGAGGAGTCTGGTCTTTCCTAATCCATCCAGATAAGTCTTGAAACGATAACCTGTGATTAACTGGAAATTGCAGTTGATATGATTGGTGAAACCATATCTTTCGCTGATATAGTTCAGGATGGAATAGAAAATAATCAGTAACTCTTCATCGAAGTATATCTGCTTTTTCCTGTTAACAGGATTGGTATAAACAGGACTGTTTTTGCAGACAATGGCTCTTGTGGTGGATATGGTCTTAGACCAATGAATGCGGTTGTAACCAGAATGAATGTTCTTCAGGATGAAGAAGATGAAATCCTGGTTATGCTTGTTGAAGTCTATGAGAGCCAGCAGGATATCGAGGAATGTATTGTTGATTTGTCTGGTACTTTTGCCAAGACATGCTATTTTCTGGTGATAGACAATACCGTTTCTGGTGGTATTGTTGTAAACCTCGATGGTGCGGTATATCCAGACAGAGAACTCATAGATAAAGTCTTTCTCGTGTTGAGAAAGAGGGTTGTTCTGGTTCAGGTTGACAATGGTTTCTGGAGCATATTTGCCAAAAACTCTTTCACCGTCCGGAGTGTCTTCCAGCAGTACCTTTGGCAAAATAAAGACACAATCGTTTAGTAGGGTATTGTAGTAATACCCAACGTAGTTGACGCTGACGTTGCCATCGATGTCCTGCATGGCGTCGATACCGTGCAGGACATCCTTAATCTGTTCAGCCTGATACTGATGTTCTTCTATGAGGATTCTCATAATGTTTTTATTTTATTGTTTCTACAGTCCAGCCTTGTTCTTTTGCGAATTTGATAATCGAATCAATGTTTGTTATATCCCACCAATTGCTTACATAAAATTCGACTCCATCAGAAGAATAGAATTTTCTTTTTTTATAAAAGCCATAGGCTCTTTTCTTGTAACTATCTATAGCGTTTTCTATTTCCTGGCGAGTGACGATTAATCCAATGAGTTTCAGGTCCTTTCCAAGCATAGTGTCTGGGAAGGTTTCTTTGATTTCTGAATATTTCATCTCGGGATGTTCATTCAGATATTGTTTAATGATGGAAATACCTAATCCACCTTTGCCAAGCGGCTTAGAGCCATTTAATTTATACTTTGTATTATCGTTGCCTTTAGTTTCGTTGTTGCTTGGGGCAGCATCAATATTTTCCTCTTCTTCTCCTTTTTCAGAGATGAATTCATCCACTCCTAAATTTTCCAGGAACAATTCAACATTAGCTATATCAACGTTAGTCTTGCCGTTCTTATCCTCGTAGAATCGGTCGAAAGACAGAATTTTGCCCTCTTCATCCTGAAAGTCCTTGTCATCGAAACCATAGTCTTTAAACACATCATTCCAGAGATAGAAGATAACTTTGCTTACGAACAAGTCGGCATCGATTTCTCCATCTTTTGCCTTGCAGAAGAAATAGCCGAGTTTCTTGTCTTCAGAATTGGTAAGTGAACCAATCAACTTGTTAACCTGGCTAATGAATGACCACCAGTCGTACTGCTTATCACCCGTGTTGATGTACCAGTTGAGAGGAGCATTGGTTTCTTTGTCACGACCTTCACGAATAGGCACATACTTCCAATCCCAACGACGCTTAAAGGCAGAGTCAATAGGGAAGAGGCTCTGGTCGCTGGTATTCATTGTTGCCCAAATATAGAGGTTGGAAGGCAGAACAAGTCGCTCTCCCTTCATGATGAGGCTTACCATATTGGCTTCGCCATAGAGCTGATTGATTTTGTCTTCATTCGTAATCTCCCATCCTGCAAATTCCTTTTCGAGATATTTCTGCATATCCTTATCTGCAACGATAGGATAATCAGAAAAACCATATTCGTTGCGATCAAGCAATTGGAATAAGTCACCAAAGATCTGAGCGCAATTGCCTCTATTTATTTCTTCGATGATAAGATATTGCTTTTTTGATGCTTTATTCTTATTGAAAATTTCTGGAGTATCGAGAAGTGCTGGGTGGATTCTATTATAGCTTTTGTCGCTCTTTTCACTCGTCTTGCTGCCAAGTTTCTTCCACGCTTCAACATAGGCTTCAAGAAAAGCCTGAGGAATGAATTTGTAGGCAATTCTGTCTTCCTTCACAACCTTTCCGGTTTCCTCATCAATGACCTTTTTGCCATTACAATCTCGGAGTACAACTTCTTCTGTAATAGGTTTGTAGGTACCAACAAACGAGGCGTAATCAGAGTCTGGATGGAATGTCGTACGAATAATGTCTTCACCAAAAGTCAAATCCTTGATGTCCTTTGATTTACCTGTTCCAGGAGCACCATAGTAAATCTACTGAAGTCCTGCCACCGTAAGTAAAGTGCTTTGTGTAGAAAATGAATCTGTAGAGATACCCTTTCTTATAAGCTCGCTCTTTGGGTCAAGAACCATCTTTGCCATAGCTGTTAACGTGGCGCTGTAGCCATATTCAAATTTATCAATGTCAGATAGTTCTTTTAGTTCAATTCTGGCATCCTCGGCCTTTTTGTCGGGGTTCTTTCTATAGTAGTCTATAAATTCCCCCAGCAATTGCTTGGATATGGTACGCGTACTAAAAACAATAGTTCGTTAATAATTCAATAATGTGCTAAGCAGCTATACGCTGTAAGCA
>OHWG01000420.1_pt1 | contig 27572 bp, 22 predicted proteins | sample 1579621 | NCBI WGS metagenome assembly OHWG01 (sample SAMEA3882544, study PRJEB24775) | human gut metagenome | biome: human-associated habitat; feature: intestine environment; material: feces | place: Netherlands | collected 2009/2010
AGGACGGCACGGTGGCCTACACGGTGGGTCGCAGCGTCGTTGCTTCGGAAGGTGAGGATGTAGGGGAGCGCGGTGAGGCACAGATGTCTCGCGTGCTGAACGGACTGGTCACCTCGGTGGCCGCCGCCGGAAATCTGGTCGTGGTGCACACGCCTTCCGGTGCCGCACAATACGTGGCCTCGGTGATTGACAGGCAGCCGATCGAAGGCGTGCTAGGCACCATCGCCGGAGACGACACCGTCATGGTGATCTGCACCAATGACGACACCGCCGTCTTCCGCTCCGACTGGCTACTAAGCCTCGCCTCCAAATAACCAACACGCCGTGCATAAATATACAGTCCTCTGTATATACTTGCATCAGTTTGTTTTTCAGACCTTGAACGAAAGGGAACCAATGGCAGATAACAAGCGCATTGTTCTGGCCTACTCCGGCGGTCTTGACACCTCCGTAGCCATCTCGTACCTGAAGGAGCGCACCGGCAAGGACGTCGTGGCCGTGTCCCTCGACGTCGGCCAGGGCGGCGAAAGCCTCGAAACCATCAAGCAGCGCGCGCTGGCATGCGGTGCGGTCGAAGCCTACGTGGTCGATGCCCGTGATGAATTCGCCAACGAATACTGCATGAAGGCCCTGAAGGCCAACGCCATGTACGAAGGCGTGTACCCGCTGGTCTCCGCCATCTCCCGTCCGCTGATTTCCAAGCATCTCGTCCGTGCCGCCCACCAGTTCGGCGCTGACACCATTTCCCACGGCTGCACCGGCAAGGGCAACGATCAGGTTCGTTTCGAGGTCTCCATCGCCTCCATCGACCCGACGCTGAAGGCCATCAGCCCGATTCGCGACCTGTCTCTGACCCGCGACGTCGAGATCGCCTTCGCCAAGGAACACAAGCTGCCGATCGTGCAGACCGAGAAGAGCCCGTTCTCCATCGACCAGAACGTGTGGGGCCGCGCCATCGAGACCGGTTTCCTCGAGGATCCGTGGAACGGTCCGACCAAGGACTGCTACTCCTACACCGACGATCCGGCGTTCCCACCGGTCGAGGATGAGGTCGTCATCGAATTCAAGCAGGGCGTCCCGGTCAAGATCGACGGTCATGACGTCACTCCGCTGCAGGCCATCGAAGAGATGAACCGTCGTGCAGGCGCGCAGGGCATCGGCCGTATCGATTTGATTGAGGATCGTCTGGTAGGCATCAAGTCCCGCGAGCTGTACGAGGCTCCGGGCGCAGTGGCGCTGATCACCGCCCACCAGGAACTCGAGAACTGCTGCCTCGAACGCGAGCAGCACCGCATCAAGCGCGACATCGACAAGCGCTGGGCCGAACTGGTCTACGACGCGCAGTGGTTCTCCCCGGCAACCCAGTCCCTGAACGCCTTCATCGAAGACACCCAGAAGTACGTCTCCGGCGAGATTCGCATGGTTCTGCACGGTGGCCGCGCCGTCGTGACCGGCCGTCGCTCCGACAGCTCGCTGTACGACTACAACCTGGCCACCTACGATTCCGGCGACAGCTTCGACCAGAAGTCCTCCAACGGCTTCATCGACATCTATGGTCTGCCGAGCCGCGTGGCCGCAGCCCGCGACGTCAAGTTCGGCAACGGCATCGAGGTTCCGGAGAACAGCGTCGAGTAAGCATCATCCGGATTCACGTTGTGAATCGTCTTGATAATGGGGGAGAGCGTACCGTCGGGACCATCCTGACTGGTAAGCTCTCCCTCAGTCATATCTGCAAGGAGATTTGGAAAAACAATGACCGAGAGCACTACTAATGGTGAGCATCTTGCCCTGTGGGGCGGCCGTTTCAAGTCTGGTCCGTCGCCGGAACTCGCACGGCTGAGCAAGTCCACCCAATTCGACTGGCGACTCGCCGATGACGATATCGCCGGTTCGCGCGCCCATGCCCGTGCACTGGGCCGCGCCGGACTGCTGACCGCCGATGAGCTGCAGCGCATGGAAGACGCCCTTGACGAGCTGCAGCGCCGCGTGGATTCCGGAGCATTCGCTCCGATCGAGGATGACGAGGACGAGGCCACTGCACTCGAACGCGGCCTGCTTCAAATCGCAGGTGACGAACTCGGCGGCAAGCTCCGCGCCGGCCGTTCCCGCAACGATCAGATCGCCGCGCTCATCCGCATGTGGCTGCGCCGCCACAGCCGCATCATCGCCAAAATGCTGCTCGGTCTTGCCGCAACACTGATCGAGCAGTCCGAAAAAGCCGGTCGCACCGTCATGCCGGGACGTACGCATATGCAGCACGCCCAGCCAGTTCTGCTTGCCCACCAGCTCATGGCCCACGTGTGGCCGCTGCTGCGTGACGTGGAACGTCTCGCCGATTGGGATAAGCGCATCGACGCCAGCCCGTACGGCTCCGGTGCCCTCGCCGGCAACACCCTTGGCCTCGAACCGGTGGCTGTGGCCCGTGAGCTGGGCTTCTCCAAGGTGACCGCCAACTCCATCGACGGCACCGCCAGCCGTGATCTGGTCGCCGAATTCGCCTTCATCGCCGCCATGACCGGTGTCGATCTGAGCCGCCTGTCCGAAGAGATCATCATCTGGAACACCCAGGAATTCGCGTTCGTGCGTCTTGATGACGCCTACTCCACCGGCTCGTCCATCATGCCGCAGAAGAAGAATCCGGACATCGCCGAACTCACTCGCGGCAAGTCCGGACGACTCATCGGCGACCTGACTGGCCTGCTCGCCACCTTGAAAGGCCTGCCGACAGCCTACGCGCGCGACCTGCAGGAAGACAAGGAAGCCGTATTCGACCAAGTGGACACGCTTGAAGTGCTGCTGCCGGCATTCACCGGCATGGTCGCCACCATGGTCTTCGACAAGGAACGCCTCGAAGCCGAAGCCCCGACCGGTTTCGCCCTCGCCACCGACATCGCCGAATGGCTCGTCAAGAACGGTGTGCCGTTCCGTCACGCGCACGAGCTTTCCGGCGCATGCGTCAAGATTGCCGAAGACCGCGGCCAGGAGCTGTGGGATTTGACCGACGAGGACTTCATCAACGTGTTCAAGGACTTCCTGCCGGCGGACAAGGCCCCGCAGGTGCGTGAAGTGCTGTCCACCGAAGGCTCCGTCTCCGCCCGCAACGGCAAGGGAGGCACCTCCCCGCTGCGCGTGCGCGAACAGATCGTTTCCGCCAAGACCACCATCGAGCAGCTACGCGCCTTCGCCAACTCCGTGTCCGACGGTTCCGCATACAAGTCGCCCGAATCCCTGCTCAAGTAATCCCTATTAAGCAAGGAGCAAAAAGCGGTGCTGTTGACGCGCACGCAGATACGACGGCTGGTCTACGCGCACGGCCGGGAGATTCTGGAACATGACCACATGGCCATCGAAAGGGTCTGCTACCAGCATGGCGTGGTCACCACATTCGCCCATTCCATTCGTGTGGCTTGTCTGTCCGTCTGGCTGGCAGACAGACTGCACCTGTGGAATAGGGTTGATCTACGTTCGTTGATTCGCGCCGCTTTGCTCCATGATTACTTCCTTTACGATTGGCATGACTGGGACAACGGCACCCATCGGCTACACGGATTCACACATGGTGAAACGGCCATGCGCAACGCCATACGGGATTTCAAACTCAACCAGATCGAACGGGACAGCATCGAACATCACATGTTCCCATTGACTCCCTATCCGCCGAAGTACATCGAAGGATACCTTGTCACCGCGGCCGACAAAATCAGCGCCACGAAGGAAACGCTCTCTTTCGATCGTTTCGACAAACCCGCATCCGAGCAACCGACGGACAGGAGCTGATGGCTGTGGCGCTCACACTCGAATATTTGTTCCTTTGGTTCCTGTTATACGCTTTCATCGGATGGGTGTACGAGTCGGTTCTCGTGTCCGTTTCGGAACGTCGATGGGTCAACCGTGGTTTCCTTAACGGGCCGTTGTGCCCAATTTACGGATGCGGCGCGGTGCTTGCGATCGTGCTGTTGCATGACTTCACGAATCCCATCGAGATTTTCCTTATCTCCTCATTCGGCGCGAGCATACTCGAATACATCACCTCTTGGGGCATGGAAAAGCTGTTCCATGCCAGATGGTGGGATTACAGCCATTACCGATTCAACATCCAAGGCCGCATCTGTCTGCTCGGCGCAATCGTATTCGGATTCGGCGGAGTATTGATCATCGATGTGGTCCAGCCGCAGGTCGAACGGCTCACCGCCATGATTCCGCTGCTTGCCGTGCACGTGATATGCGCGGTCGCCGCCATCGTCGTTATCATCGACACCATCGTCACCGTGGTGGGTATCGTCGGCCTGTCCGAGCGTCTCGCCAAATTCAGCGAAGCGGTGCAGGAGCGTGCGGAGAAGGCCGGAGACTCCTGGCAGTGGGGCAAAGAGGAATTCCGCGAGAAGATGCATGATTTGTCGGAATCGTCGCAGGAACGTGTTGCCAATATGCGTCAGCTTGTCTCTTCCGCGTTGAATTGGCAGCAACGTCGTATGATCCGCTCCTTCCCACGCATGCGTTCCACGGACTCCACCAAATACAGCAAGATCATGGAAACCGTGCGTGAGATGCTGCGCCGAAAGTAAGTTTCCACCGGCCACACGTGTCGTATAGCATGTGTCCAAAAACGATTTGCCCCGCCAACCTGCGTTGCGCACGCTGACGGGCAAAATCCCTTTATGCATCACATCGGATAGGGGCTACGGTACTTGCGATGTGGCCGACCCCTTGTAATCGGTGATGCCGGCACCAATGTTCGGATGCTGCGCCGAATACGCCTGGTCCACACAGTAGAACGCCAGAAGCACGACGGCCACAACGGTGAGCTTTCTTGTATCGATACGACTCAGCAAGTTGTCCAATGCAGGAGCCAGCAGATACACGATCGCCAAACCGCCCAAACCAAACGTCAGCAGACCCTCGGCACAGATACGACCATTGAGATTGAGAAAATAACCGGTGTAATCCCACCAGCGTTGTCCTCCGTGGGTCTTCTCCAGATACCAGGACGAGAAGTACTCCAACCCGCCACACAAGACCATGGCGGCCAGGAACTCGAACAAGGGCTTCTTCCTCAACTTCTTCAGCAGAATAAGGATAATCACTCCGCCGGTGCCATAGATCGGCAGCCATGGCCCATGCAGCGTGCCACGATTCACGAACGTTCCTTCGGAAATGAAGGCGAGGCTCACCTCCCATACCCATCCCACGAAACAGAAGATGAAGAACATCATGACCAGATTGACCAACGAATAGCTGCGATCGGAGCTGACGGTGCGGGATTCGCGGAACCGGAACGCCATCGGCGCCGGAGCCAGACGACCAGGATAGATAGCGCCGTCCAGAATCTCCCTGCCGGTATCGATCTGGTGCAGTTGCTCGCGATACTCCTCATACATGGTCACCGACCGCGCATGCAGGATACGCACGCCCAACCATTCGGACAGGAACCCGACGAAACCGTTTGGCTTGTCCACTGGAACAAGATTGCTGGACAACTGCTCCACCGTTTCGGCAACATCACCATACGCGGCATGCAATGTCTCAGCGGAGGCCTTGCTGTACAGGTATTCGTCGCTGAGCAGCTCGCTTCCCTCCAATCCCGAATCCTTGGACAATCCGCGCACATGCACGTAATATTCGACGAAAAACGCCGCGTTATAGCCGTTGGAATAGAAGATGCCGCTCAAGCCGAGCGTGAACAGATTGAGCAGCCACCAGCCAAGGAACGACAGGTCGGCCACGAAACACTCCCACTTGTGACCCTTCATCATGCGCCTGGACAGGCTGATGGCCTCCCGTGCCCCGATATTCGGATTTTCGGCGACGATGTAGGGCACCATACGGTAGGAATACGGTTTGATGAACGCGCCGATGATGGTGAACGTCCACAGGAACAGGAACACGTTCTCGAGCAGCATCACCTTCGCCATCGACAACCATTTGCGCGTGGTGATCGGGTAGAGGAAACGGCTCACGGGAAGTTTGTCGTAGGTCCGCCCCTCAAGCAGCATGCGCATCATGACCACCCGGTATGTCTGCTGGACGAACAGCCATACGAAAAGGTAAACGGCCAGGGACACGACGATCGGTACGGCCACGGCGACGCCGTCATTATGCACGATCTGCTCCTGATTGTGCTCCACTTGCCTGCGTGCCTGGCTTTCATCGCCGACAAGCAGGTTCTCCAACACTTTCGACACGTTGTCGGATTGCGCTGTGCCATCCTCCTGCACGGTTGCGGACGGGGAACTGGCGTTCACCGACCATGTCGACGAACTGTAGGCGACACCGAACACCGAAGCGAACAGGCAGATGACGACTATCATCCAATAGTGTCTCTTATAGGCTTTCCTTGCATTGGCCTTCATGCCTTTGCGATCCATGCAGACCTCCCTTCTTCTCGTCGATGAGATTCCATTTTTGATTTTAACCGGCATGTTCCGTGATCGCTTTGATAAAAACATGGAAAACGGCACACGCGGCTGTCTGTGTCTTCTGCGAAACTGTAGGGTGCGTAAAACGCGGTAATGTCCACAATTCGATAGGGAGAAAGCACAGTTATGGCTCACGTCATCGATTTCAAGGAGGCCGGTTTCGATTCCGTCCTCGATGAACTGGAATGGCGCGGGTTGATTTCCCAGTCCACTGACAGGGATCGACTCGCCGAAGCGTTGAACGGAGAGCCCATCACCTATTATTGCGGCTTCGATCCGACCGCCGCCTCCCTGCACATCGGCAACCTCGTTCAGCTCATCAACATGCGCCACCTGCAGGCCGCAGGACACCATCCGATCGCGTTGGTCGGCGGCGCCACCGGCCTGATCGGAGATCCGCGCCAGTCGGGCGAACGCACGCTCAACCCGAAGGACGTCGTGGCCGGCTGGGCCGATCGTCTGAAGAAGCAGATCGGCGGCATCCTCGAGACCGAAGGCAGCAATCCGGTGCGTTTCGTGTCCAACTACGATTGGACCGCTTCGATGAACGTCATCGACTTCCTGCGTGATGTCGGCAAGAATTTCCGTATGGGCACCATGCTCGCCAAGGACACCGTGGCCCGTCGCCTCAACTCCGAGGAAGGCATCTCCTTCACCGAGTTCAGCTATCAGGTGCTTCAGGGCAACGACTTCCTGCACCTGTTCGACGAGTACCATTGCGTGCTGGAGATCGGCGGCTCCGACCAGTGGGGCAACCTCACCTCCGGTCTGGATCTGATCCACAAGGTGCGCGGCGTGGACGTGAACGTGTTCACCAGCCCGATCATCACCGACGCGCAGGGCAAGAAGTTCGGCAAGTCCGAAGGCAACGCCGTCTGGTTGGATGGCACGATGCTCAGCCCCTACAAGTTCTACCAGTTCTGGTTCAACCGTCCCGACAGCGAGATGGAGAACCTGCTCAAGGCGTTCACCTTCCTGCCAAAGGCCGAAATCGAACGGCTTATCGAGGAAAGCAAGACCAATCCGGGCGCGCGTGAGGCGCAGCGCACCCTCGCATGGGAGGTCACCAGCTTCGTGCATGGCGAGGAAGCCACTCGCCAGGCCATCGAAGCTGCTGGCGCGTTGTTCGGACGTGGCGGCGATCTGGCGGACATCGACGAGTCCACGCTTGAGGCCGCTATCGACGGCATGAAGGTCGATGGGGAATTCGCCAAGGTCGCAGCCGGCGACCGTGTGGCCGAGGCTGGTATGAAGGCAGGCCTGTTCAAGTCGATTTCCGAGGCGCGCAAGACCATCAAGTCCGGTGGCGTGTACCTCAACAACACGCGCGTGGAGGATGAGGAACAGACGTTGCAGGACGGTGACTTCCTGCATGGTCGTTTCGTGCTCATCCGCCGCGGCAAGAAGGCGCTCGGCGTCGTCGAACAGGCGTGAGACGCATAGGCAATCGTAAGTAAATAATCGCAAGTATCTCAAGACCAATAAGGAACAGCATGGCAGAAGAACAGCGCGGATCGCGCGGCAAGTCCTACGGCAACCACAAGTCCTACGGCTCGGGCAGGCCGGGTAACCGCGGTGGCAAGGGATTCAAGCCGCGCGGCAACGGCGGCAAGTCCTACGGACACAAGTCCGGCGGCTTCCACAACGATGACCGTAAGGGCGGATATCGTAAGGGCAATGGCGGCGGATACCGTCGTGGCGACCGCGATTTCCATCGCGATGGCGAAGGCGAAGGTCAGGAGCGTCGTTTCCACAACGGTCCGCGCAAGTTCAACCGCGATGGCGAGCGTCGTGACGACCGCCGCGGCGGCTATCGTGGCAATCGCGGCGACAATCCGCGCTACCAGCGTGATGGCGAGCGTTCCGGTTTCCGCCATGATGACCGTCGCGATGGCGAGCGTCGCAATTTCCGTCATGACGGTGACCGTCGTGACTTCCGCCGTGACGATGGTGAGCGTCGTGGCGGCCGCAACTTCCACAAGGACGGCGATCGCAGAGACTTCCGCCGCGATGACCGCCGCGGGGAGCGCCGTGATGGCGAGCGTCGTAATTTCCGTCGTGATGATCGTCGTGACGGCGATCGCAGGGATTTCCGCCGTGACAACCAGCGTCGTGACTTCCACAAGGACCGCGACCAGCGTCCGGAAGGCGAGGAGCGCCGCGAATTCACCCGTGAAGAGAAGATGGAGTACCGCGAGGCGAAGCGTGGTGAATACCTGTCGAAGCCGCGTCGCAATTCCGACGGCACGATGAGCTTCCCGTCGCAAAACCCGTACACGCATCGTCGCCCGGGCGAGCCGAAGATGCCGAAGGGCATCGAGTGGAGCATGCTGTCCACCGATGACCGTGAGCGTCTGCGTGGCCTGTCCAAGGAACATGCGGAGAACATCGGCCTGCACATCCTCGCCGCCTACACGCTTGAGGAAAGGGATCCGGAGCTGGCGCTCGAACACGCCAAGTGGGTGGCGCATCAGGCTTCCCGTATTGATTTCGCGCGTGAGACCCTTGCGTTCGTGGCCTACCGTCAGGGCGATTACAAACTTGCCCTGCGTGAGTTCCGCACCGCGTTCCGCATGAACGGTTTCCTTGACTATCTGCCGTTCATCGCCGACTGCGAGCGTGGTATGGGCGAGCCGAAGAAGGCCATCGAAACCGCCATGAGCGATGACGCGAAGTATCTGCGCGGCGAATCCAAGGCCGAGATGTTCCTCGTGTACGCGGGCGCGCTGGGCGACCTCGAGCTGTGGGATAAGGCCATTGAGATCGTGCATACGCTGGGCCGTTCCAAGGGTCTGGCCGGCGAATACCGCATGCGTGCGGTGCAGGCCGAACAGTACTTCCTCGAGCAGGCCGGACGCTCCGATGAGGCCGTGGCCCTCGACCAGCTGCTTGACAAGCTTGAGCTGCAGTACGCCGATGCCGAAGAGGACGAGACCTCCGACGATCTGGTCATCGAATACGACATGCAGGAATTGAACGACGAGCTTATGGACAAGCTCGGCATTTCCGAAGATGACGCTCAGTATGCGTCGGAAGACGAGGATGAGGACGATTCCGAGGCCGTCGACGAGAACGGCGAGACCAACGATGAGACCCAGCTTGATGCCGAAGCGGCCAAGGAAGGCGCCGAGTCCGACGACGAGCCTGCCGGTGACGGCGAAAACGCGGGCGACTCCGAAGACGACCAGACTGAGGATGAGGTCGAATCCGCAGCCGATTCCGACAACGAGTGAGGTGCGGCAAAACAATGCTGAAATCCACAACCCGTCCGCTGAGCGAAGCCTACCAGCTGGCGCTGCTTGATCTTGACGGCGTGGTCTACCGTGGCAAGAATCCGGTGGAACATGCTGCAGAGAGCATCCGCAAGGCCGAAGGCCTCGGCATGACGGTGGAATACACCACCAACAATTCCTCCCGACTGCAATCCGTGGTGGCCGACCAGCTTAAGGGCTTCGACCTTGACGTCGAACCATGGCAGGTCATCACCTCGTCCGTGGTGGCTGCCCGTATGGTGGCCCGTGCGGTGCCGCAAGGTGCGAAAGTGTTCGTGCTCGGCGCACAGCATCTGCGTGAGGAAGTCGCCAAGCAGGGTCTTGAAGTGGTTGATTCCGCCGAAGACAAGCCGGTCGCGGCCATCCAAGGCTGGTACCCGGACATGTCTTGGAACCAGATGGCGCAAATTGCCTACGCCGTAGAACAGGGCGCCACGTATTTCGTGACCAACCGCGACCTGACCATTCCGCGTGAGCTGGGCATCGCCCCCGGTTGCGGTTCCATGATCATGGCCGTCATCAACGCCACTGGTGTGGAACCGGTTTCGTCCGCAGGCAAGCCGGAATCCGCCATGTACGACGAAGCCCGACTGCTTGCCGCGCATGATGGTGCCGAACCAGTGGCCAAGGAAGCATGCCTCGCCATCGGCGACCGCCTCGATACCGATATCGAAGCCGGCAACCGTGGCGGCTATGATTCCCTAGCCGTGCTGACCGGCGTCACCAATCCGCATGAGCTGATGTTCGCTCCGGAGCATCTGCGTCCGACCTACATCGCCAAGGACCTGACCGGACTTAACGAGTCGGCCCCCGAAGTCGTGCATGAGGCTGGCGCTTGGAGCTGCCGCGACGTGCAGGCGCGCGTCGACGGCGATCGTCTTTACGTCACCGACATCACCAGCGTCGACGGTCTTCGTGCGGCCTGCGCCGCCATGTGGGATGCGGCGGATCGCGGACACAGCGTCGACGGCATGATCGTGCCGGAATTCCGAATCGCCTGATTGCCGCACGTGCGTATGCGCAACATGAATGACGATTCCGGTGCCGTCGTCCGACTCGACATCGCGCTGGTGGAGCGTGGCGTCACGGATAGTCGCTCCAAAGCACAACGGCTGATCGAATCCGGCAAGGTCCGGGTGAACGGCACCGTCGCATCCAAAGCGTCGCTCAAAGTCACGGCCGCCGACACGCTTGATGCCGATCTGGGAGACGATTACGTCTCCCGTGGAGCCTACAAGTTGGTCGGCGCGTTCGACATGTTCTCCCAGACGGGCCTGCGTTCCGCGGAAGGATTCGATTGCCTCGACATCGGCGCGTCCACCGGCGGTTTCTGCGACGTGCTTCTGCGACGCGGTGCCGCGCATGTGATCGCGCTCGACGTGGGGCACGGCCAGCTTGACCCGCGCATCGCAGGCAACGAGCGCATCATCGAAATGAGCGGCGTCAACATCCGCGACGTCGAAGCGGATGATCTGCCGTACCGGCCAAGCATGATCGTATCCGACGTGTCATTCATCTCGTTGACATACGTGATTCCCGTCATCGCGCGCATCGCCGCGCCCGGCGCACACGTCGTGCTGCTGGTCAAACCGCAGTTCGAAGTCGGCAAAGGCAACCTCGGCAAAAACGGCATCGTGGAAAGCGAAACCTTACGCAAACAGGCGCTCGACACCGTCACCGCCTGCGCGAAAGCCAACGGACTGGATGTACGCGCCACGGCGGTCTCACCGATCGAAGGCACGCACGGCAACATCGAGTATCTGCTGTATGCAGTGGCGTAAACCGTTCTCCGCCAATCGATAGCGTAAAAATGAAAGGCCGGCAGCCCATATGAAAAATCCCATATGGACCGCCGGCCTTTTGCATGTTCCGCGGGCCTAGCCCCTCAAAAACTTGTCGATCTGATCCTGCTTGCCCATGATGATGAGCTCGTCGTTACGGTGCATAATCAGCTCTTTCGAACCGTATTCGAATTCCTTGCCCGGCGATTTGACACCGACCACGGTGATGCCGAACCGTTCATGCACGCGCGCATCCTCGATGGAGTAACCGACGACATGCGGGGGAGTGTGGATCTTCACCACGCTGTACGCGCCTTCAAGCTCGATGTAGTCCAGATAGTTGCCGGACACCAAGTGCCCTACGCGTTTGCCGGCATCGGTCTCCGCGTTGATGATGTGGCGTGCCCCGATACGCTGCAGGATGCGGGCGTGTTCCTTGGACACTGACTTGGCCCAGATGTCGGAGATGCCGGCATCAAGCAGATTACCGGCGGTGATGACGGACGCTTCGACGCTGTCGCCGATGGCTACGACCGCCGTGTCGAAATCGGACGCGTTGATCTGCTCCAACGCCATCACGTCGGTCATATCGGCCTGCACGGTGGGGATCTGCGAGGACCAGCGGTTCACCAGTTCGCCGTCCTTGTCGACGGCGAGCACATCCTGTCCCATCGCATCCAATGTGGTGGCTACGGAACTGCCGAAACGGCCGAGTCCTACCACAAGAACGCTTCTGGTGTTGTTAGCCATGATTGTTCGTGTACCTTTCGATGTTCTTTCCGGATGTCAAGTATAGGAAGTCGTATCGCTGGTCCTGTTCAGCCAACCACGATCTGCTCGGTGGGGTAGCGAACCGGCTCCACATTGCGCGGTCTGGAGATCGCATAGGCAATGGTAAGCGGCCCAAGCCTGCCGATGAACATGGTGGCGGCGAGAATATACAGCACCGTCGGATTGGACGCACTCGCTACGCCGACCGAATAGCCTCCCAGACCGAACGCGGAGCAGGTGTCGAACAGTGCATTGGACAGGGAGCATCCGGTGATGGCCATCAATGTCATGGACACTATGGTGACGAGTGCCAGACATGAGGTGGTGACGGCCACGGCCGTCATGACGGCTTGCGAATGGATGCGACGATGGAATGCGTTGACGTCATGGCGTCCGGTGAACGCGGCGCGGCAGGTCAGCAGAATCACTGCGAGCGTGGTGACGCGGATGCCGCCTGCGGTCGAAGTGCTGCCGCCGCCGATGAACATGACGATGGACAGGAACACCTTCGTCGCGTCGCTCACGCCCGGCATCCACGACAAATCGAAGCCGGAGCTGCGAGGCATGACGGCCGCCACCATCGCATGCCACAACCGCGGTTCCACGCCTTCAGTGGCGAACAACAGTCTGTTGTTCCATTCCATGACGAGGAACCAAGTGAACGAGGCGAGCACGATGCAGAACGTGGTGGTCAGCGTGAGCTTGGTATGCAGGCTCCAACGCTTCGGCGGACGATGGTTGCGCCATGAGCGCATGAGGTTAAGCAGGACGGGGAAGCCGAGCGTGCCGCAGAACGCGCTGACGAGGATAGGCAGACCGACAGCCCAATTGTTGACATGCAGGCCGGCGCCGTCAGGGGTGAAGCCGGCGTTGTTGTATGCCATGACCGCGAAGAACAACGATTCCCACAGCGTGTGCCGCACATTGCCATGATTGACTTTGTACAGGCCGGGGAACAGCGCCACGAACGTGATGCCTTCGATGGTGAACGCGGTGGCGATGACCACGGTGAGCACGCCCTTGATCTCGCCGAGTTTCGTGGTGCCCAGCTCGTTGGCCGTCAGCAGCTTTTGCGTGGCCTTGAGATGGTGGTTCACGGCCAAGGCGATGAGTGAAGCGAACGTCATGACGCCCAAGCCGCCCATCTGCACGGAGAAGATGAGCACGGCCTGGCCGAAAGCGGACCAATGCGTCGTTGAATTGACGATGGAGATGCCACACGTCGAAATCGCGGAGATCGCGGTGAAGAACGCGGTGGTGAATGTCGTTTGCTCGTCTTTCGGTGTGGCGGCGGGAGTGAGCAGGAGCAGCGTGGACAACGCGCCCAGAAGCGTGAAGTACAGGATGGTCAGGCGTCCGGGATGCGTGGTGAGTTTGTGCATCAGGCTGCGTTTGCGCGGCTTGCGCTCCTCTGCCATGGCCTTTTCGAACGTGTCTCCGGAGAACCACCAGGCATAGCCATGCGAGGCCTCACGATTGGAGGAGGACTCGTCGAAGACGAGGTTTGACATGCCGTTCCTCGCTCCTTGTCTGTATAAACGGTCTTCGTTTCCTTGAGCTATTGTAGACGGTAGTGTGACGAACGGTGCAGAGACATACCATTCGGCCTGTTCGGCGGATTCGTGGGAAAACGACGAACAGGTTTTGCGGGTGGGATGTACGTGGCTCGTGAACGAACGGAAACGTCTGCGGCGTGTCCGGACACCCGCTACCGCCATTCGTTCATTTGTTCGATTACAATGGTAGGCATCGGCGTCCGTCGAGGACGTGGTATGTACGAGAGTTCTCGGAAAGGGCTTGCGATGCACGGTACCCGGCATGCGGTGGTAGTGACGCATACACGTCTGCGTGAAAGCGGCACGGTGGTCGAGGAAGCCGTCGAACAGCTGCGGCGCGCCGATTTCGAAGTGACGATCATCGACAACATCGAAGCGCCCGATTTCGGCAGCAAGACGCCAGTAGTGCCGAAAAACACGGAAATCGTGGTCGTGCTTGGCGGGGACGGTACCATTCTGCGCGCGGCCGAACTGGTTCATTGCACTGAAGTGCCCATCCTCGGCGTGAACCTAGGGCATGTCGGCTTTCTCGCCGAATTCGAAAGCTTCCAGATGAGCGAGGCGATCCGACGGATCGCGGAACATGACTATTCCATCGACGAGCGCATGATTGCCCACGTCGACGTGTGGCTTCCCGGCGAAACGGAACCCATTGAGGACTGGGCGCTGAACGACATCACGCTGGAACGTGCGGACCGAGGCAAGATGGTGGAACTGTCCATCCGCGTCGACGACGTGGAGATGAGCTCATTCGGTTGCGATGGCGTGATCGTATCCACGCCGACCGGTTCCACCGCATATGCGTTCTCCGCGGGTGGGCCGATCATGTGGCCGAATGTGAAGGCATTGCAATTGGTGCCGTTGGCCGCGCATGCATTGTTTGCACGTCCGCTCATCATCGGTTCCGGTTCCACGTTCGCCATTGACATTCTTGAGGATTCCACGTCGGATGGCTGGATCTGCTGCGACGGCCGTCGTCAACGCGCACTGCCGAAAGGCACACGTGTCGAAGTGCGTGAATCGAAATGCACTTTGCGATTGGCCCGTCTGTCCGGAGTGCCGTTCACGAACCGGCTCGTCACCAAATTCGACCTGCCTGTCGTCGGCTGGCGCGAGCAGGCGCGCAAGACCGGTGGCATACATCATGGACGGTCGTTCCCTGGAAACGGCGAACCGGAAAGCGGGAAGTGACCGGGCATGCTGGAAGAGCTTGAGATCCACAATCTCGGTCCGATTCGTTCCGCTCTGATCGCCCCGGCAGGCGGTATGACGGCGATCACCGGCGAGACGGGAGCCGGCAAATCGATGCTGCTCAGTGCGATCCGACTGATTTCCGGCGGTCCGTCCGATGGAGGCCGCGTTTCGGTGGGCGCTCAGGAGGCGTGGGCGCAGGGTGTGTTCGAAGTCGCCTCGTCGCCGGCCGCGGTGGCCGCGGCACGGGAAGCCGGCTTCGAACCGGAGGATGGCGAGCTGTTTCTGTCGCGTAAAGTGCCCGCTTCCGGGCGATCCCGCAGCATGCTGTCGGGACGTAGCGTGCCGCGTTCCGTACTCGCCTCCGTCGCCGCCGAACTGGTGACGATCCACGGACAGGCCGACCAATTGCGCATAGCGACCCCCTCACGTCAGCGCGAATTCCTTGACCGCTATGCGGGAGACGAAGTGGCTTTGGCCGCCTACGGCAAGGCATGGAACGCGTTGCGCGCGATGGACGAGCGGTTGGAACGGCTCAACAGCCAGGAATCGTCCATGCGCCAGCAGGCGGATTATCTGCGCGAATCAATCGAACGCATCAACCGTGTCGACCCGCAGCCGGGGGAGATGGACGAATTGCGTGCGCGCCGCGACCGCATCGAAAACGCGGCCGAGATCGCCGAAGGCGTGACGCGAGCGTTGGGCGCGTTGGACGCCTCGCAGGTGGCGGACGATGTCGAATCGTCCAGCGCGGCCGATTTGATTGACCATGCTTCGCAGGCGTTGCGCGCCATCCATGTGGAAGGCGTGTTTTCCGAGCTTGCCGACCGGCTTGACTCCATCAGCACCGACCTGTCCGACGTGGTGTTCAGCCTGTCGGGAGAAGTGGACAACGAAGCGAGTATGGAGGATTTGGACGCCATCAACGGGCGCATCCACGAGCTGGACGAGCTGACCCGCCGATGGGGGCCGGAATTGTCCGACGTGATTGCATGGCGAGACAAGGCCGTATACGATCTGGAGGATCTGGACGCCTCCCCGGAAAAGGTCGAACAGCTGGAAGCCAAACGGGCGCAGTTGCTTAACGCGGCGAAAAAAGCCGCGCAGGCTATAAGCAAACGGCGCAGGACCGCGGCCAAGGAGCTTGCTTCCAAAGTCACCGCCGAACTTGACTCGCTGGCCATGGGCACTTCGAAACTTGAGATTCGCGTGGCCGAACGCGAACAGTTGGACGCCACCGGAGCGGACGACATCGAATTCCTCTTCACCCCGTTCCCCGGCTCCCCGCAACTGCCGATGGGCAAAAGCGCATCCGGCGGCGAGCTGAGCCGTCTGATGCTCGCGCTCGAATTGGTGGCCGCCGAAAAGCATGTCGTGGCCGGCGGAACCGTGCCGCCGATGACGTTCATCTTCGATGAGGTCGACGCCGGCGTGGGTGGCAAGGCCGCTGTGGAGCTGGGTGCCCGCTTGGCCAAACTCGCCCAATCCGCGCAGGTTCTGGTCGTCACGCACCTGCCGCAGGTCGCCTCCTGGGCGGACGAACAATATGTGGTCGCCAAAGGCGAAACCAAGGATGGTTCCATCGCCACCACCATCAGCCAGGTGCGCGGGGATGAGCGCGTGCACGAAATCGCCCGCATGCTGTCCGGCAGCGAAAGCGAAACATCTCTGGAACATGCCGAGGAACTGCTCAAATCGTCGGTGCTTGACTGACGGCGGATTCAATCGTAAAAAGTAATCGCAAATCGTAAAATCGGTAATTGCAAAACAAAGGAGCCGATATGACACAGGAAACCAAGGCGAACCAAGGCAAAGGCGCCATCTTCGACCTTGACGGCACGCTACTCGACTCCATGGGCGTGTGGGATCAGGTGGACGTCGATTTCCTTGCCAAACGCGGCATCGAGGTGCCGGACGACTACATGCAGAAGGTCGCCGCCATGCAATTCCGCCAGATCGCCGAATACACAATCGCACGATTCGGCCTGTCGGACACTCCCGAAGCGTTGATGGAGGAGTGGGACCATATGGCACGTGTCATGTACGCCACGGTGGTTGAAGCCAAACCGTATGCGCGCGAATACCTGGCAGCGTTGAAGGCGAGCGGGGCGAAACTGGCCGTGGCCACGTCATTGCCGCCGATGCTGCGCGAACCCGCCATGAAGCACGTCGGCATTTTCGACTATTTCGATGACGTGGTCAGCGTCGACGATGCTGGCGACGTCGGCAAAACGGAGCCGGACGTATATCTGCTGGCCGCGTCGCGTCTCGGCATCAAACCAAGCGACTGCACCGTATTCGAGGATCTGCTGGTCGGCATGCGCTCGGCCAAGTCGGTCGGCATGCATGTGTGGGCCATGCACGACGATTCCTCCGACGCCGACTGGCCTGAGATCTGCAATCTGGCCGACGGCGTCATGTTCGACTTCCACGACGCGCCCGTCATACTGTAACGGTTTGCATCATCGCCTGATGTTTCCGGGCCATTGCGTGATTCGACCGCTTCACGCTTTCATGACGCCGATCAGGTCCATATCTTGTTGAGCCTCATGAAGACGCGGCTCATGATTGTTCCCTATACGCCTTCTCGAACATGCCAAGCAGATCAAGCAGGCTGATGTCGGCGGCCTTGGCGGCGGTTACCGTCTGCCGGAACACGTCCATGATGCGTTCGCGCGCACGTTCCTTCATAAGCTCGTTGCCGTGGGCCAGCACGAACGTGCCTTTGCCCTGCACATTCTCGACAAGCCCCTCATCCGCCAGCTCGCTGTACGCTCTGGCGATGGTGAGCACGCTGATGTGCAGTTCCTTGGCAAGCTTCCTGAGGGAGGGGAGCGCCTCGCCGGTTTGCAGTTCGCCCGACATGATCGCCGCTCGGATCTGATCTTCGATCTGTTCGTAAATCGGTTTGCCGGACGCGGATGAGATGTTCAGCTTCACTGTATCCCTTTCTGCGAGTGATATATATCCTGACCGAACAGTGTACGCAAACTGTTCAACAGCTATATATAACAGTAACACAGATTTGGCCATGCTGTTATAGTATGTTCTATAACAGCATGGCCGTAATTGAAAACCTTGGTATTCCGCCATTCTGAACAGTTGGCGCCTACCAGCTGCGGTGCCTGTCCGTCACTCGTTCGACGGATGGATGAGACGGTGGAAGGACAGGTAGATCAGCCAAGACACCGGCAGCGCCAGCATGAACAGGGGATAGAACCATGCGATCGGCAGGTGCCCATAGAGAACCCCAGCCAGCACCGGCCCCAACGCCATACCCAAGTCGATGCCCATATAGTACGTGCCGTTGGCCAAGCCACTGCGCTCCCGGCCGGCGATCACCACCGCCTGCGCCTGCGTGACGGAACTCATCAGTCCATAACTGGCCGCCATGGCGATGCCCGCGCCAAGCAGATACCAATCGTTCGTCATGAACGTGAGAAAGGCAAGCGACGCCAACATCGCAAACGAACAGACGACAAGCCAGAAACGGAAACCCTTCGAATCGAACAGGTCGCGCAACGTGAGCCGCAGTGCCAGCAGCGCGGCCGCATAGAACACGAAGAACAAGTCGGACGAGATACGCAGATGTCGTGCGGAAATGTAATCCACCAGGAACGACTGGTTCGCGAAATAAGGGATGGCGAACATCATGAACACCGCGGCCAATGGAATGGCCCGTGGCTCCACCAGATTGCGAAGACGCAGACGATGCCGTAACGACTGCTCGGCGGCAACGGTTTTACGAGCCGGCCTGCCACCGTTTTTCACCAGCAGAACCGTCACGAACGCGCACACGTTAAGCGTCAGCGATGCGATGAACGTCCACTGGTAGCCGACGGCCGCCTGCAGACGGATGCCGAGTGCCGGGCCGACCGCAATCGCCAACGCGTTGACGATGCCGTACAATCCCATGCCCGCGCCCATATGCCGGATCGGAAGCAGCAGCGACACCCACGTCGCCAGACAAACCGTGCCGCATGCGAAGCCAAGCCCGTTGACCATGCGCGCCACGACCAGCATGCCCGTCGAATCGGCAAGACAATACATGACGCCCGCCACGATGTACAGCACCGTTCCCGCAGCCACCAGCAACCTCTTGCTGACCAAATCCGACAGATTGCCCGCGATGGGACGGCAGAACAGAGACACGAAACTCATCGCGCCGGCGATCACGCCCATCAGCGCGCCCGTCGCTCCCATCGACTCGCCATAGCCGGCGATGACCGGCGTGATCACCATGTTGCTGGTCATGAAGAAGAACGTCGCCAGCATCACCAGCGCCACGTCACGGGTGATGAGCCGGTCCTTCCTCGGTTCCGCGGGTCCATCCGGCCGATTTGCCGTTACGCCCGACTGCGATGCTGAAGCTACGCTCATGATTCTCCTGCCTTTCGGGAACGCACTGTACCAGCGTCAATGAAAAACGGCCGCCCGCGTATCGCGGACAGCCGATTCTTCTATGTATCGTTGCCGTTTGCCTGTTCGAAACCTTACAGCGCCTTCGCGGCCTGCTCGACGAATCCTTCCATGCCGTCGATTTCGACGACGTTATCGAAACGCACGTCGGCGGTCTCAAGACCGCGCAGCGCGGCCGGAGCGGTGGTGCCGGTGGCCTTGGCAAGCACGTCCATGCATTCGAAATCGGTGCCGGACGCGTCAAGACCCAGAGATTCGTTGACTACGCGCGGGAACTTGTACGGGCTGGCGGTGGACAGCAGCACGCGCGGCGTGAGCGGATCGCGCGGCATCTGCTGCATGACGTAGTAGCCGCATGCGGTGTGCGGGTCGATCACGTAATGGTTCTTGTTCCAGCAGTCCGCGATCATCTCGCGCACCTGGTTCTCATCGGCCCAACCGGTGCCGAAGATGGAACGAATCTTCTTCATCATCGGCTCGGGAACCTCGTAGGCGCCCCACTGGTTCAGATCGTTCATCAGCATGGAGATCAGGCGTGTGTCCTTGTCGGACATGTAATACAGCATGCGCTCCAGGTTCGATGAGATGAGGATATCCATCGACGGGGAAATGGTCTGGAAGAACGGACGCTGACGGTTGTACGTGCCGGAAGTCAGGAAGTCGAACAGCACGTTGTTCTTGTCGGACGCCACCACAAGATGCTTGACCGGCAGGCCCAGCAGCTTCGCGTAATAGCCGGCGAGGATATCGCCGAAATTACCCGTCGGCACAACGAACTCGACCTCGTCGCCCACATTGATGACCTGGCGTTCCAGCAGCTGCGCGTACGCGGAGAAGTAATAGACGACCTGCGGCACCAGACGGCCCACATTGATGGAATTCGCGGAGGAAAGCACCACATGCGAATCATCGGCGAGACGTTCGGCAAGCTCCTTGTCGCCGAAAATGCGCTTGACGGCGGACTGCGCGTCATCGAAATTGCCCTTGACCGCGCACACGTTCACATTGGAGCCGGACTGCGTGGTCATCTGCAGCTCCTGCACCTGGCTGACCTTGCCTTCCGGATAGAACACGGTGATGCCGGTGCCCGCGGCGTCCGCGAAACCAGCCAACGCGGCCTTGCCGGTGTCGCCGGACGTGGCAGTGACGATCATGATCTTCTCATCCGCGTCGCCATCCGCCGGAGTGGTGCGCGCCATGAAACGCGGCAGAATCTGCAGCGCCACATCCTTGAACGCGGAAGTCGGACCGTTGAACAGTTCCATCACATAGTCATCGCCGAGCGGCTTGACCGGAGTGATCTTCTCGTCGGACCACTGCGGGCCGTACGCCTCGTCGATGCACTCCTTGAGCTCGGCCTCGGTGTAGTCCGGCAGCAGCACGGACAGCACATCGAACGCGATCTGCTGGTAGGACTTGCCGGCCAAGGAAGCGATATCCACATGGGTCTCACCCAAGGAGTCGGTCACGAACAGGCCGCCATCATCGGCGATGCCCTTGCGGATGGCCTGCTTGGAGGTAAGCGAATCGGTGGTGCTGCGTGTGCTGTGGAACGTGGTCACTTGATTTCCTTAGCAATAGAACGGACAGATTACGTCAAACGTGCTTCTCAGTGTACCGGCACAGGTGGGAAGAACGTCGCCTCGCGTCCGTGGAATGGGACGCCGACCCCATACGATTGCCGACGGAAGGTCCTGCTTTTCCACGTGGCACCGCGATCGTGCCGTCCATGTCTTCGCGCGCAGGCGGTGCCATATTTCCCACATGTTTCGAAACCCGGTTTTCCTCCGATCGTTTTCACACGTACACTGCTCTGTAACCCGCGGTACAGCGGATGATCATTCCGAAGTCAAGGAGGGCTTCATGACTGCATCACCTCTTGCGCAAACACCGAACGACATGTTCAACGCGCCCATCGCCGAAGCGGATCCGGAAATCGCCGAAATCCTCGACGCCGAACTATCCAGGCAGCAAAACGGACTCGAAATGATCGCATCCGAGAATTTCGTGCCACGCGCCGTCCTACAGGCACAAGGCTCCGTACTGACCAACAAATACGCCGAAGGCTATCCGGGACGCCGCTACTACGGCGGCTGCGAGCAGGTGGACAAAATCGAAACCATCGCCCGCGAACGCGCCAAAAGCCTATTCGACGCCGAATACGCCAACGTACAGCCGCACTCCGGCGCACAGGCCAACGCAGCCGTCTACCAGGCGCTCGTCAAACCCGGCGACACGGTCCTCGGCCTCGCCCTCGACCACGGCGGCCACCTCACCCATGGCATGAAAATCAACTTCTCCGGCCGCTTCTACCACGCCGAAGCCTACGGCGTGAATCCCGAAACCTTCCGCATCGACCCGGAAATCATCCGCCAGCGTGCGCTCGAAACCCATCCCGCCATGATCATCGGCGGATGGAGCGCCTACCCGCGCATCGAAGACTTCAAAGCCATGAAGGAGATCGCCGACGAGGTCGGCGCCAAATTCTGGGTGGACATGGCCCACTTCGCCGGCCTCGTAGCCGCCGGACTGCATCCAAGCCCCGTCCCATACGCCGACGTCGTATCCTCCACCGCGCACAAAACCCTCGGCGGCCCACGCTCCGGCTTCATCCTCGCCAAGCAGGAATACGCCAAGAAACTCAACTCCGCCGTATTCCCCGGCCAGCAAGGCGGCCCGCTCATGCACGTCATCGCCGGCAAGGCCGTCGCCTTCAAAGTCGCCGCCACCCCGGAATTCAAAGACCGCATGCAACGCACCCTCGACGGCGCCAAGATCCTTGCCGAACGCCTCATGGCCGACGACGTCAAAAACAACGGCATCAGCGTCCTGACCGGCGGCACCGACGTGCACCTGGTCATGGTCGACCTACGCAACAGCGAAATGGACGGCAAACAAGGTGAAGACCTCCTCGCACAATGCGGCATCACCATCAACCGCAACACCGTCCCGTTCGACCCACGCCCCGCATCCGTGGCCTCCGGCCTGCGCATCGGCACCAGCGCACTCGCCACCCGCGGCTTCGGACCCAAGGAATACGAGGAAGTCGCCGACATCATCGGCACCGCTCTCGCCGCAGGACAGGACGCCGACGTCGACGCGCTCAAGGCGCGCGTCGACAAGCTTGCCGAAGACTTCCCGCTTTACCCGGGACTCGACCAAATCCACTGATCACCAGCCTCGACTGACGAAATCGCGTCCCGCCGCGCAACCAACGACCCGAAAATGGCCGTCATTGCCCAGCGAGGCGTGATTTCGCGCTATTCTAAGAGACTATGACGAATCCACAGAACCAAGGCACCGCCATGAACGCCGACGTGTTCGAAGCAGTATGCGCCATGGGCGACGCAGCCCGCACCGCGCAATCGCAACTTGCCCAGGCAAACACCGAAGCCAAAAACCAACTGCTCAACGCCATCGCCGACGCACTCGACCAGCATGCGGACGACATCGCCGCAGCCAACACGCTCGACATGAACCAAGCCGAAACCGACGGCATGGACGCCGGCAAACTCGACCGACTCAAATTCGACCAGCAGCGCATCACCGCCGCCGCGCAAGGCGTACGCCACGTGGCATCCCTACCAGACCCCATCGGCGAAATCGTACGCGGATACCATCTGGAAAACGGCCTACGACTGCAGCAGGTACGCGTCCCCATCGGCGTGCTCGGCATGATCTACGAAGCACGTCCCAACGTCACCGTCGACGTTGCCTCCCTATGCATCAAATCCGGCAACGCCGTCCTGCTGCGCGGCGGACACGCGGCCGAACACACCAACGCGGCAACACTCGCCGTCATCGCCGACGTACTCACCAAACACGGATACGACCACAACATGATCGCCACCGTAGACCAATACGGACGCGACGGCGCCACCGCCATGATGGAAGCACGCGGCCACATCGACGTGCTCATCCCACGCGGGGGAGCAGGACTCATCCAAGCCGTGGTACGCAACTCCAAAGTCCCCGTCATCGAAACCGGAGCCGGCAACGTGCACATCTACGTCGACCGCACCGGCAACCCCGACAAAGCCATCCCCATCCTCATCAACGCCAAAACCCAACGCGTCGGCGTATGCAACGCCACCGAAAAACTCCTCGTCCACAAAGACATCGCCGAAAGCTTCCTGCCGAAAGCCGCGGCAGCGCTCGCCGCAGCGGGAGTCGAAATGCATGCCGACGAACGCGCGTATGGCATCATCGAACATGCCGGAATCGCAAATGCGCAACTCGTGCATGCCACCGACGAGGATTGGGACACCGAATATCTGGCACTCAAAATCGGCATCAAGGTGGTCGACTCGCTTGACGAGGCCATCGCGCATATCAACCGTCACTCCACCGGGCACACCGAATCCATCATCGCCGAAGACTATTCGGCCATCGAGGAATTCACCGCCCGCATCGACTCGGCGGTGGTGATGGTCAACGCCTCCACACGTTTCACCGATGGCGGCGTGTTCGGATTCGGCGCGGAACTTGGCATCTCCACACAGAAGATGCATGCGCGCGGTCCGATGGGGCTGCGCGAGATGACCACGACCAAATGGATTGGCTACGGAACAGGACAGGTGAGAGAATGAGCGACGAAGTCATGCAGGACAATATGCAGCACACCATGCAGGACAACAAGAACCCATGGAACGCGGACTTGACCGACCCAATGCTCAGATTGCGATTGGCATCCGAACGATTGAGCATCGTGCGGTATGTGTTCCTTGTGCAGGTCGAAGACGGTATCGCGTCCGCGGACGAACGCGCCTCGCTCGAATACGCCGACGCGGTGTTGATCGGCTGGCCCGAAACCGACGCTTCGGACGTCATCACTCCCGATGCCGCCCAGCTTGACGATATCGACGAGCAGATGCGGGTCATGGAACAGCACATCGCCAAGTTCAGCGCGATGGAACGAGATCATGACATCGTCGGCATGACCGACACGCTGATTCGTGTCACCGAGCGCGTTGCCGGAATCCGCAGTATATACCAGCCGGATTTCCCGCTGCCGACATTCGCCGAGATTCGACGTGTGGTGCAGGACGAGTGGGATGAGGATATGGACAAGATCGATCCCGACAACGCCTCACCGACCGCGGACAGCATCGAGCAGGAAACCGCCGACGCGGACAAAGAGCAGCAGGCCGAGAAACAGGCCGAACAGCAGGCCGATGGCGCGCAAAAGAGCGGAGCGTCCGCATGACCGGACCAAAACGCATGCGGCCGGAATCTGCGGAGGCCGATCCCGAACTGACCGTCAGCTACGTGGTCGAGCCGGAACGACGCATGTCGGAACTATCCGTAGACCGGCTGCAATCAGCCGTGACCACCGGACGCAGGTCCGCACGAGGCAACTGGCACAACCGGTTGCGCATCGGCATCATGGGCGGCACTTTCGATCCGATCCATAACGGCCATTTGGTCGCAGCCTCCGAAGTGTCCTGGGTGTACGACCTCGACGAGGTGATCTTCGTGCCGACCGGACGGCCGGTGTTCAAGTTGGACAAGAAGGTCACCAATGCGGAGGACCGGTACCTTATGACGGTCATCGCCACCGCGTCGAATCCGAAATTCACCGTGTCGCGCGTGGACATCGACCGTCCCGGCGTCACCTACACCATCGACACCCTGCGTGACATCCGCGCCCAGTATCCCGATGCGGAACTGTTCTTCATCACCGGCGCCGACGCCGTGGCGGAGATCATGCAATGGAAGGACGCCAACAAGATGTGGGAGCTGGCGCATTTCGTGGCCGTGACACGTCCCGGTTATTCCTCGCCGGACGGCGTGAAATTACCTGAAGGCAAGGTGGATACGCTGGAGATTCCCGCTTTGGCGATTTCCTCCACGGATGTGCGTCGCCGCGCCGAACATGGCGAACCCGTCTGGTATCTCGTACCCGATGGCGTGGTGCAATACATCGGCAAACACGGCCTATACCGATAGAAGATGGATGGGGCCGTCCGCATGGCCCCCCGAACACACGGGGTCGGTGAGGTCTGCGCGGCCGGTTAGTATGGGTCACATCCACTTCGCTAGAACAGACGTTTGGAGACACGGTGAGCGCAATCCTTGAAGGAAAGCCGGATAAGAACCTTATCCTTGTCACAGGCAGAGCACACCCGAAGCTGGCGGCGGAAGTCGCCGAACAGCTCGGCATCGATGTTCTGGAAACCACAGCATATGACTTCGCGAACGGCGAAATGTACGTGCGCTACACCGAATCCGTGCGCGGCGCGGACGTGTTCGTGCTGCAAAGCCATTCCAATCCGGTCAACCAGGCCATCATGGAACAGCTCATCATGATCGATGCGCTGAAGCGCGCTTCCGCCCGTTCCATCACCGCGGTCTGCCCGCTGCTGGGCTATTCCCGTCAGGATAAGAAGCACCGCGGCCGCGAGCCCATCTCCTGCCGTCTGGTGTTTGACCTGCTCAAGACCGCAGGCGCCGACCGCATCATGAGCGTCGATCTGCATGCGGCGCAGTCGCAAGGCTTCTTTGACGGCCCGGTCGATCATCTCATCGCCATGCCGGTGCTGGTCGACTATATCCGTGACCGTTTCTCCAACCAACTTGACAACGTCGCCGTCGTCTCCCCGGACGCCGGTCGTATCCGTGTTGCCGAACAGTGGGCGCAGCGCCTCGGCGGCGGTCCGCTCGCCTTCGTGCACAAGACCCGCGACATCACCCGCCCGAACCAGGCGGTCGCCAACCGTGTGGTCGGCGACGTCGCAGGCAAGGACTGCGTGCTTGTCGACGACCTGATTGACACCGCGGGCACCATCGCCGGCGCATGCAACGTGCTTAAGGATGCCGGAGCCAAGTCGGTGACCGTCGTCGCCACGCATGGCGTGCTGTCCGGCCCGGCCGTGGACCGACTGAAGAACTGCGGCGCACGCGAGGTCGTGCTCACCGATACCGTGCCGATTCCGGAAGAAAAGCGTTGGGATGGGTTGACTGTCCTGTCGATTGCGCCGCTATTGGCCAGCGCCATTCGCGCCGTGTTCGAGGACGGTTCCGTCGCGGAGCTGTTCGACACGTATCCGGAGCATCACGGGCAGGGATTCCTGTTCGCCTGATTGTATTGATTTTCGACGGTGACATTTTGATTATTGGCGATTAGAATGCCGCCGTCGCTTTTTAAGGGTCCTGATTTATTCGGGGCCCTTATTCTTTTGCTTGGCGTTTTATATCGTTTTTTGTATCGGACGTTCGATGGAATGCCCCCGACACGGGTTGTTTTTTTATGTTGATAAGTTTGTTGTGTTTTGCAGCAAAGTCGAAAGTGTTCGTAAACCAACGTTTTGCTGAAGAATCGCTTCGTGTAATGCTTTTCTTGCTTCTGTGGGCGAGATGTATTCGCATTGTTTGCAAACGATTTCAGTGAAAAAGAAAGGTGATTATGGACTGGAATATAAGGGATTTGCATTTGTTTAGTATTCCTTTGCTGTAAAAAGATGTATTTTCAGGAACCGTTTGCAGATTTGTGGCGCTTGAGGTATATTGTCATCATCCGAATGACGCAAGGAGGCGCTTCAAGGTTTCCGGCCAAATTCGGCTTGAAGGAAGTAATCAAGGAGAAGAATTCAATGATGAATCGTATTATCAAAACAGCAGTGTGTATGACCGCGGTCGCGGCGATGTCCGTTGGCACTTTGGCCGCATGTGGTAGCTCGGATTCGGGCTCTGACGCCAAAGGTAAGGTTTATTATCTGAACTACAAGCCGGAGATTAATGACGCTTGGAAGGCTCTAGCGAAGAAGTACACGGAGAAGACGGGTGTGGAGGTCAAGGTCGAGACCGCTGCGTCAGGCACGTACCAGCAGACGCTGAAGTCCGAGTTCGCCAAGTCCGAGGCCCCGACTTTGTTCCAGCTCAGCGGTGTGGCTGAGTACCAGACGTGGAAGGCTTACACTTCCGACATGTCTGACACTGAGCCGTATAAGCAGCTCAAGGATAAATCCATGGTTCTGAAGGACGGCGATAGCGTCGGAGGTGTCCCGTATGTAGTGGAGGCATATGGCCTGATCTACAACAAGGATCTGCTGGCCAAGTACATCGCTACCGATGGCGCCAAGATCAAGAGCGCTGACGACATCGACAACTTCGACACCTTGAAGGCCGTGGCTGATGACATCCAGGCTAAGAAGACCTTAGAGATCG